>Ga0182024_10010671_pt1 | contig 18681 bp, 12 predicted proteins | sample P32metaG_FD_120480 | JGI IMG/M metagenome (GOLD analysis project Ga0182024, IMG submission 120480) | Permafrost microbial communities from Stordalen Mire, Sweden - P3-2 metaG (Illumina Assembly) | ecosystem: Environmental > Terrestrial > Soil > Wetlands > Permafrost | place: Sweden: Stordalen... | reverse complement strand
CAGGTCGAGCTCCAGGGCCAGGTGCTCCCCGCTGCAGGGACGGGCTACACGGTGTCGGTGCGCACGACGTCGGACGTGACGCCGGTCACCTCCAGCAACTCGTTCTCGGTCGTGGCGGGCCAGGCTGTGTCGACCCCAGAGGTGTCGCTGAGCCAGTCCGCCGCCGGCGCCGCGGGGGTGTCGTACTCGATCAGCTTCACGGTCTCATCGAGCGGCGGCATGAACCAGGCCGACGATGGGGAGTGGTACCTCACGTTCCCGGCGGGGACCGGGCTCGACGGTCAGAGCGGCCGGGTCACCGATCTCACGACGGGGCAGGTCGTCTCCGGCATTGGGGTGTGCAGCGCCACGACCCTCTGCGGCGGCATCGACAGCTTCCCGGTTAGCGGCGGGGACACGCTCCGGGTGGACGTCCAAGACATCACGAACGTTCCATCCGCCGGGATCAAGCAGCTGTCGGCGTCGACGTCATCGGACACCGTCGTGGCGAACGGATCGTTCTCGACCGGCGTCTCGTCCACTGTGTCGGGGACCGTGGTCGACGCGAACGGCAGTCCGGTCCCTGACGCCCCGGTCCAGGTGTGCCCGTCGAGCGGCGGACCCTGCGAGGTCGGAGCCTCGGCGGCGGGCGGACTGTTCGCCGTCGTGGGCGAGATCTCCGGCACCTACAGCGTCGTCGCCCTCCCGCCGCGAGGAGCGAGCGGCCTCGAGAGTGCCCCGGTCTCGATCACCGTCAACGACCCCAACGCCGTGACGGGCGTGCATCTCCAGCTCTCGAGCACCAGCGTGCTGCCGCCGGGGGCCACGCTCACGAGTGGGGGCACGACCCAGTCGGGGAACGTACCGACACTTAACTGGTCCAACCCGAGCACCTACCAGGTCCAGGGCTGCAAGAACGGCTTCGGGGTGGTCGTAGTCGTAGGGATCAACACCCAGAACGGCGCGCCGCAGCTGATCACCGAGCCGCTCGTCGAGACCCCGCCAGGGTCCGGGAACTACGTCGCCCAGATCCCCCCGCTCGCGCCGATCCACGGGGCGGCAGCGATCCGCACGAACATCACCTGCATCCCGACGATCCACCTCTATCCCGACGGGGGATCTGGCGCCGGTGGCGTTCCCGTCCTCATCACCGGCACCGGCTTCACGGGTGCGAAGGGCGTAGACTTTGGCAGCACGCCCGCGAAGAGCTTCAAGGTCGAGAGCGGTGGGCTGATCCAGGCAGTGACGCCAAAGAGCAGCGGCAACGCCACGGTCACCGTGACCCTCGCCGACGGGACCAAGGTGACGGTGGGCTCGTACCACGCGATGAGCGTCTCCGGCGTGTCCACGGGCGGCTGCTCGCCGAGCGGCGGGACGGCGGTGATCATTGGCAGCGGCTTCACCGGAGCGTCGGCGGTGCTGTTCGGCAGCTCCCTCGCCGCGACGGTGACGGTGCGCTCCGACTCGAAGATCGACGTGTCGTGCCCCGTGGGTGAGACTGGCGCTGCAGCCACGGTCGTCAACGGCTTCGGCTCCGCGAGTGGGGGCACCGTGCCGTCCACGCCATCGGGGAGCGGGCCCCACGGGACTCTCACCGACGTGATCACGTGCGTGGGTGGGGTCTACTCGCTCTACAGCCAACTCGGCGTCGAGGGCGCCGACACCTTTGGTGACGCCAGTGTCGGAGCCGACATCCTCGGCGCGTTGCTGGGTGGGGGCGGCGAGGGGGTCGTCGTCGATGCCTTCACGCTGATCGCCCCAGAGATCGCCGTTCCCGCCGCGCTCTTCGCGATCGGCCTCACCACCTACGAGACCTACAAGAGCCTGCACACCTGCGCCGACACGCTGATCGACCCGAGTGGGACCATCGTCGACACCCACGGGGTCCCCGTCGACGGCGCGTCGGTGACGCTGCTGCAGCAGTCGGATCCCCCGATTGGCCCGTTCTCGGCTGCAGCCTCGACGAGCGGTGACATCGAGCCCGCCGTCAACCCGGAGACCACCGGCGCCAACGGCGAGTACGACTGGGACGCGATCGCGGGGACCTACGAGGTCACCGCAAACGCGTCGGGCTGCAGCGCGCCCGGCCATCCCAGCCAACCGGACGTCACCTCCTCACCGTTCACGTTGCCACCGCCGAAGGTCGGCCTCGACCTCACGCTCGCGTGTGGGTCCAACGCGGCGCCAGTACCCCACGTCACCGGACTGTCCGTCGCGAGCGGCCCGTCCTCGGGGGGGACCGTCGTCGACATCGCCGGCACCGGGCTCTCGGGCGCGTCGGCCGTCCACTTCGGGTCGTCGCCCGCGCTGAGTGAATCGGTCTTGTCGCCTTACGCGATCGAGGCGATCGCGCCGACCGGGAGTTCCGTCGTCGACGTCAGCGTGACCACGCCGGGCGGTACCAGTGCCGCAACGAGCGCGGTCCAGTTCAGCTATGTCAAGGTTCCCAGGACACTCAACGGACCGACGGTCGTCTCGGTGTCGCCGACGAGCGGTCTCCTCGCGGGAGGGGAGACGGTGACGATCACAGGTTCGAACCTGACCGGCGTGTCAGTGGTCTCGTTCGGCTCGACGCCGGCCACGCAGGTGACCGACATCTCCTCGACCGAGGTGCAGGCCGTCACCCCGGCCGCTGCCCTACCTGGGAGGGCCGACGTGTCGGTCTCCGGTGCCGAGGGGACGTCCCAGCTCGGTAGCGGCGACGGGTTCACGTACGAGCAGCCAGCATCCAAGTCCGACGCGCCGACGATCGCGTCCGCGTCCGTCGCCGGGAACACGGCCACGGTCAAGTGGATCGTCACAAACGCCCAAGGGGGCGCGGCGATCACCGGGTTCAGGATCGAGGCAGTCCCGGTCCGCGGTGCGCGACAGCCGATCCTCGTCGCGGCGCCGGCGTCAGCCTCCACGGCGTCGCTCCGGGGCTTGACGCTCGGCGGCACGTACGAGCTCTTCGTGACATCGACGAGCGCCGCCGGCAGCTCGGCGCCGTCGACGACGACGATCCTCGTGCCCAAGGCCGTGACCTCGACGTCGCTCACAGCGTCAACGAGGTCAGGAACGGCGGGAAAGGTGATCACCTTCCGAGTGGTCGTCCATAGGGGCGGTGCGCCAGTTGCGTCAGGGCGGGTGACGTTCCTGCAGGGATCCGCCGTAATCAAGGGCTGTTCGTCAGTCAGGGTGTCGAGGTCAGGTCACGCAACGTGTCACACGGAGTTCAAGAAGAAGGGGACCTACGACATCACGGCGCGGTTCAAGGGGACTGCATCACTGCAGCTCAGCTCTGCGTCGCTCACGGAGCTCATCAAGCACGGTCGCTGAGCGACTTCTGGTCAGCTCGCCCGTCTGGAACTCTGAGCTCGATCGCCCAGGCAGATCTCGGCACGAGCCACCGCCAGGCGTATGTCCTACATTGGCCGCGCGCGTGTTCGAGGCGCCGAACCTGACTGCGGGAGGTCCCGTGAAGGCCACTGTCGAGACCGCGACGCTGGCGAACGGCTTGCGCGTGGTCGCATTGCCGGATCTTTCGACACCGGTCGTCGCGGTCGCGGTCCACTACGACGTCGGCTTCCGCTCCGAGCCCCCCGGGGCCACTGGCTTCGCGCACCTCTTTGAGCACCTCATGTTCCAGGGTTCCGAGAACCTCGACAAGGGCGAGCTCCCGCGCCTGATCCAGGGCGGCGGTGGCGTCTTCAACGGTTTCACCCGGCCCGACGCCACGGTCTACTTCGAACAGCTCCCCGCCGAGGCACTCGAGCTCGCGCTCTTCTGCGAGGCCGACCGCATGCGAGCGCCGCAGATCACCGAAGAGAACCTCGCCAACCAGGTTTCGGTGGTGAAGGAAGAGATACGCGTCAACGTGCTGAACCAGCCGTATGGGGGTTTCCCCTGGCTCGCCGACCTTCCCCCGACGCTGTTCGAGACCTTCGCCAACGCGCACGACGGCTACGGCAGCTTCGTCGACCTCGAGACGGCCACCCTCGCACAGGTGCGCGACTTCTTCGACAGCTACTACGCCCCCGGCAACGCCACGGTGACGATCGCGGGAGCCTTCGACGCTGACCTCGCGATCGCGACGGTCGAGCGGCACTTCGGCGACGTCCCCACCCGCCACGTTCCCTCACGGCCAGACTTCGGCGAGCCGCGGTTCGAAGGTCCACGGCGCGTGGAGCGCGTCGACGCCCTGGCGCCTCTTCCCGCACTTGCGATCGGCTACCGGGTGCCGGACCCGATCCGGGACGACGCTCGCTACTACGCAACGGTCCTGCTCGCGAGCCTCCTCGCGAACGGGACCGCGTCCAGGCTCTTCGATCGGCTGGTGCGCAGGGACAAGCTCGCGGCCGGCGTCGACACCCTGTGGGGGGGACTTGACTCGCCTTGGGGAAGTCGGGACCCGACCTACTTGGCGTTCGTCGTCAACTACGCCGACGAGGCGCTCGAAGGGCGCGTCGTGTCCGTCGTCGACCAGGAGATCGACGCCATCGCCGCCGGCGTCGGGGCCGACGAGCTCGAGCCCGTCCTCGCCCAGGTGGCCGCGGAGCACTGGCTGAAGGTGGACAGCAAGTACCAGCTCGCCGTCCAGGCTGGGTTCTTCGAGCAGCAGCGGGGCGACGCGAGGCTCGCCTTCGAGCTCCCCGACCGGCTGGCCGCCGCCGCACCGCTCGTGAGCGAAGTCGCCGCTGAGTGGCTCGCCGCGGACCGCCGGGCCGTCTGCGCCCTCCTGCCGGGTGGTGCCGCGTGACGACCGACGCGCCACGGCCCATCCCCGGTCCTGGCCAACTCCCGGGGCTCACGCCCGTCCGCACCACGGACGAGCAGTTGGCGAACGGCCTGAGGGTCGTCGTGCTCCGAATGACCCACATACCTCTGGTGCAACTGCACCTGGCGATCCCGCTGGGCGACGTCACGAAGCGCGACGCCCCGGCGCTCCGCCTCCTGCCAAAGATGCTGCTCGCCGGCACGCGGGCGCGAACCGGGAGCGAGCTCGCGACGGCCATCCAGCGCCTCGGAGCGACCGTGGGCGTCTCGGCGAGCGCCGACTACCTGTCACTCTCCTGCAGTGCCCCTGCGGCACGGCTGCACGAGATCCTCGAGCTCCTCGGAGAGATCGTGGCGCAGCCCGCGTTCGCCAGGGCGGAGATCGTCGGGGAGCGCGAGCGAGTCCTGCAGGACCTCTCCCAGGAGGCGGCGGACCCAGCCTCGACGGCGACGAGGGCGCTGCGCGCTGAGCTCTATCCGGCGGACCACCCCTACGCGGGCGCGCTGCCCAGTGTCCCCTCCGTGCGTCGCGTGGGTCGCACCGCCCTGACACGGCTCCACGAGGCGCGCGTGCGTCCAACCGGGAGCTCGCTCGTGGTGGTGGGCGACGTCGACCCTGAGGACGTGTTCGCAGCGGCTGCTGGCGCGCTTGGCGGCTGGTCGCCGGCGGGTGCCGAGCCGCCGGTCGGCGAGCTCGCCGGGCCTCGCCTTCCGAGCGTCAAGAACCGCATCCTCGTCGTGCACCGACCCGGCGCGGTGCAGTCGAACCTGCGACTCGGCGTGCGCTGCGGAGGTCGGCACGATCCAGCCTTCCCCGCACTGGCGCTTGCGACGACGATCCTCGGCGGCAGCTTCATGAGCCGCCTTGTCACCAACCTGCGCGAACGCAACGGCTACACGTACTCGCCCAGCGCTGCCGTGACCGAGCGCCGCCGCGCGGCCGCGATAGCGGTGAGCGCGGACGTGGCAACCGACGTGACCGCCAAGGCGCTCGTCGAGCTGCGCTACGAGCTGGCGCGAGTGGCTACCTCGCCGGCCCTCCTCGACGAGCTCGAGGATGCCCGCCGCTACGTGATGGGCACCCTCACCATGTCGGCGGCGACCCAGGCCGGGATGTGCGGTCTGCTCGCCGGCCTCGTGATGGCTGACCTTCCTCCGTCCTACCTGGAGGGGCTCTTTCGCGAGCTCGCGGGGCTCGACGTCGAGGCCGTGCGGCGGGCGGCGGCCGGCTCGCTTGGCCCCGGGCACGTGACCACCATCGTCGTCGGCAATGCCGAGGTCATCGTCGAGCTGCTGTCGCCCCTTGGCGAGGTCGAGCTCAGCGTGCATTGAGCGCCTACGGCGTCACCAGGGGAAACGAGCCACCAAGCTTCTGATCCTCACCCAGACGCTTGCCTGAGAGCCCAAGCGGCCATCGTGCACAAACCGGAATGGGCCAAAGGCGTCGAACTACTCGGCGAGTTCGATTCCGTACCTCAGGATGCGGGATCGTGTAGTTAGGCGCTCGCCTGCGGGTAGTCCATCGACGACCGAGCTCAGCCGATGAGGCCGTCGTCCGCTTCACCAACAGCGCGTGCCAACTCATCCTCGAGCCCAACCTCCTGAGCGGTGGCTCGCAGGTACTCGAGATCCATCCTTTGACCGACGCTGCGCAGCACCTCGACGAGATCACGCCACTGTCGATCGGATCCGCCGGTGTCCCGCCACCACGAGAGCTTGCGAAGCACCACGTCTTCCGGAGCGGTGATCCAGCAGTCTCCGGCGATCCCGGGGATCGTGGCTTGAACTCGGCGCGAGATCTGCTTCCGATCGAGCACGCCATCGCCGAGTACGAAGATGTCAGCCTTGACACCTCGAACCGAATCCACGACATTGAACGAGCCTCCCGCGAGCCCGATCATCGATAACGCGGAGTCCGGAACGTAGAACCTTGCCCGCAGGTCATCGATCAGGCTCACAAGACCTTCGCCACGAGCAACGATCGCGACGTCGGCGTCCGTCGTCGTCCTTGGCTCGCCGTAGTGACTGCTCGCCAGCGACCCACCGAGAACCCACGGAACGTCGTGTGCATCGAAGACGGCAGTGATCTCGGAGAGCAGCGACAGCAGTCCGTCGATCAATGGGAGCGGCTCGGTCCAAGGGCGTCGAGTGCGAGCTGATCGCCGTACCGTCGCCGAAAGAGCTCCCGATTGACCTCTTCCTCGTTGTAGTCGGGATTCGCCCAAAGGATCCCTGCCCGAGCGATCGCCTCGACGTCTGCGTCAAGGGCCGCAAGCAGCGCCCAGCGCTGCTCCGATGTCCATGAGCGCCAGCTCCGAGTCAGCTCCTCGATCGCCTCGGGCGACGTGTCGGCTCGACTGGTCAATGGAACCACCCTTCAAAGCGTATCGGCAGGCTCTGACGCTGCCCGTGCCACAGGCACCGAGGCGACTTCGGGAGATTCGCGGGGTCACCGAGGTGAGTTCGTTGCCGAGCCTCCGATTCTGAAGGAGGTCTCGGTTCTCTATCAAACGCTCGTCCAAACCATGAGCGGTGCTTGGGTGCGTGAACATCAGCGGCAACCGTTGAGGACGACCTTCCGTGGTTTGGGTCAACCACCGCCTGAAGCTTTCTGCGATGTAGCTCGACCGCTCGAACTCGCGGAGTTCGATGCACCCGCACGGCGCGACTCCTCACTGGCTCAGCGGGCTCGAGCTGACCCTCCCGAGCAATGGTTGCTGATGGCAGACTTATGGAGAGCAGGAGGTCACATGGCGCGCGCACCCGTCAGGGACTGGGAGACCGACTTCGACGTGATGGACGAGCGCTACGTCCTCGAGCCGTTCGCCATCTGGGACGAGCTGCGCCAGCGATGCCCGATCGCGCGGACCGAGCGGCGCAGGGGGGCGTGGCTGTTGACCACCTACGACGACGTCACCGCCGCTGCCCACGACGTCGCCACCTTCAGCTCCCTCGAGGTAGGCGTGATCGGGCAGGACGAGGAGCCGAATCCCGAGGACGTCCTCCTCGAGTACGGACTCCCCCCGATCAGCTCCGACCCGCCGCTGCACACCTGGACGCGCCGCATCCTGCTCCCCTGGTTCAGCCACCGCCGCGTCGAGGAGTACGAGGTCATCACCCGGGAGCTGTGCCGGCGCCTCCTCACCAGCTTCGTGAGCACCGGGCACGCCGACGCTGCCGCCGACTACGCCCAGCAGATCCCGGTTCGCGTTATCGCCGGTGTCCTCGGCGTCCCCCCGGAGCTCTCGGACACCTTCACCGGGTGGGTGCGGGACGTCCTGGAGTTCGCCGACGAGCCCGAGCGCGCCCAACGTGGCGGCCAGGGCATCCTCGAATACCTCATCGCGGAGGTCGGTCGACGCCGCGAGGACCCCGACGACGACCTCATCAGCTGGCTCGTCCAAGCGGAGCACGACGGGCAGCCCATCGACGACTCGATCATCCTGGGGATGGCGGGGCTCGTCATGATCGCGGGGATCGACACGACGTGGAGTGCGATCGGCTCGTCGCTCTGGCACCTCGCGACGCACCCTGACGACGCCGCGAGGCTCGTGCAGGAGCCTTCGCTCATGGACACCGCGGTCGAAGAGCTGCTCCGTGCCTACGCGCCGGTGACCATGGCGCGGATGGTGACGGAGGACACGGTCTTCAAGGAGTGCCCGATGCACAAGGGCGACAAGGTGCTGATGAACTTCCCTGCGGCCAACCGCGACCCCGCTGCCTTCGAGGATGCGGATCGGGTCGTCCTCGACCGCACGCAGAACCGGCACGTCGCCTTCGGCTCGGGGATCCATCGGTGCGCCGGATCGAACCTCGCGCGCATGGAGCTGCGCGTCGCCCTCGAGGAGTGGTTGCGGGCGATCCCCACCTTTCGCTTGGAGGACGGCGCAGACGTGACCTGGGCGGGGGGACAGGTCCGAGGCCCTCGGACCCTGCCCGTGGTGTTCCCGTGCGCGTGACGCTCGCGAATTGAGTCCGAGGGATCTGCCTTCGGAGCATGCCTTGCGTCGAACTCACGGACGGTGAGTTCGACGTGGAGGGGAACTTGGACGACGTCCTCACGGCGGCAACCGACCCAGGAGCATCTGACCGACAAGCAGACGGTTGTGACGGTCTTCGCTGTATGCACCCCATGTTTGATCGCGACTTTGCCTGTTTCCCGCGTTAACGCTCGACCTTCTCGCTGGCGCCGTCGATCACGTGGCGCGACACGAACCGATCAGGATGAGGGACACGTGAGACTCATCGTCCACGACGGCCAGTTCGAGTCGCCTGACGCTTGTTGTGGCGGGCTCTGGTCGCCCGCGGCCGTCGTGACCGCCTGCTGACCCGGCATCGCCGAGACGACTGCGCCGGAAATGACACCCAGGATCAGGTCGACACTCGAGAGGTTGACCTGGGCGTACGCCTCCTCCGTGCTCTTGATCGCCAACGAGTCCTCGTACCCACCATCCTCCCAGGTCGTCATATCGGACAGCAGTGGACCCGCTGAGTCCACGGACTTCATCCAGGCAGCCGTGGCAAAGGACTTCAGACTGTCGGGGCAACCGGCCCACGAAATAAATCCGCTGTCGAACAACATTTCTTCCTGCCAGACGTTGGTCCACCCAAGCGCGTTGATCGTGGGGTCCATTCCGACAAAGTTCGTATCGACCCACCCCTCGAATGGATTGGCCACCGAGTTCTCACCACCGAGGTCCACCGGAAGCATGCCCTCGAGGTAGAACGCGATGGACAGCTGGCACGACTCGATCGCGTCGCGATCCGCGGTGCTCGTGTTCTTGGCCTTCGTGACGAGTGGGCACTCCGCGGGCAGATTCCGAAAGACTTGATACGCATCGAAGTAGGGGTAGAGCTGCCAGAACTGCCAGCATGCCGCTTGCACGGAGGCGCGATCGGACGCAGCAGTTGTCGTGAACTCGTTGAGACAGGTGTACTTCCAGCTCCCCGGCGACTTGCCCGCCAGATATGCCGAGCTCTGCGTTCCGCTTCCGTTGCCGTAGTAGAGGAAGTTTTCGATCGCCACCATCTCGGACTGCACTCCCAACGCATCCGCCGAGGCAGTCGAGTAGTCACCCATGAGCAGCGCGTAGCCAAGGTCCGTGCCAAATGACCCGTCGCCGACCTGGAATACCTGACCGTTGTAACTCGATGCCAGCGCAGGAGCCGCGTTGTCGATCTGGTCCTGGACGCCTTCGAAGTCCTGGCCGATCAGCCCTTGCACCGTCGAGTCAGTGAGGTCGTTCCAAATGGGGCACTCCATGGCCTGGCTCGCCTCCGGCGCGATACCAGCGTTCTTGTCGTCGGGAGAGTTGTCCAGCATCGTGCACGAGTTCCATGCGACGTCATCAGCGTTCTCCTTACGCAGAAGCGGGTAGCTGTTCCCCATGAACATCGCCGTCGGTAGGTCCTGCTGGAACGCGGGATTGTCGTAGGCAAAGGCGTTCGTAAAGCCGCTGTCCGGCTTGAAGCCAGTTTGGCTCGCTGCTGAGAAGCTAGGCAGCGCTTCGTTCCAAGCCCCTCCTCCGCCACCGATCACAGATGCACTTGCCGACTGCGGTGCGACTAGCGGCAGCACGAGGAGAACCAAGGCCCCCACAAGAGTTGCGCCGACAATGCTTCTTCCAGGATGGATTCCCCGCACGATTGCCCCCTTAGAACCCACAGTTCGGCCGAGCACCACTCCGGGTCCGACTTCTAGATCAGTTTTCTCTGGTGCGCAAGCGCTAGGCGTCCGGGCAGTCCGCCGTGGTTGTCGCTCCTGTGGCGGGTTTCCGACCTTCCCGGTATCTGCTGACATCGCCCGCAGTTGAGTTCACGGACGGCCGCGAACAAGAGCAGAGCCGGTCTTTCGTTGATCTGGGCGCCAATGGGTAGTGACTCGTGGAGATTCTGGGGACTGGTCAACCACCGGCGGCTTCGACTTCCGCCGTTCCACTGTCTTTCGAGTCGCGAACGGGGAGCATCGGATGCGCGTCGTAGAGTGCTGAATCGTACCCGCTGGGGGAATGTCATGTGGAGAACGAGCCCGGCGTTAGTCGCACTTGCCATTGGACTCGTTGCTGCCCTGTCGGTGAGCGTCTCTGCAAAGCATCCATCGGCGAGGCCTCTCTCGCCGGCACATGTCGCCCAACGTACGAGCTCCGGTAGCGCGCGTATTCCTGGGGCAGTCGCGGTTGGGTCGGGTCACGTCTGGATCGCCTACCCCGGCAGCAATGCAGTGCTCGAGATGATGGCGAAGACGGGCCATTCCATTCGTGCGCTTACGAGTAGCAAGTACAAGTTCAATGACCCCTCGTCCCTCCTCCTCGCGAACTCGCAGTTGTGGGTAGCGAATACCGCTAGCAACTCGGTCACGGTGATCAATGCGTCATCAGGTGCAGTCGTGCAAGTCCTGGCCGGCGCTCCCTACGGATTCGATGCGCCGAGTGCGCTCACAATGTCCGCATCACGAGTGTGGGTCGCCAACGCCCTGAGCAACAGCGTCACCGTGATTGATGAGCACACAGGTCAAGTCGTCTCTGTACGCACGGGAATTAGCTACAAGTTCGACGTGCCGTCAATGCTCGCCGCCGACAAGAAGCACGTCTGGGTCGGAAGCAGCGGGGCGAGCTCCGTCACGGAGTTGGCCAGTGCCTCGGGTCGCCGGCTGCGCACAATGTCTGCCGCCACCCTTGCCTCGCCCGGACTTGACGCCATCGCATCGGACGGGACCTACCTGTGGGCGGCAAGCGAGACGGACAGCACCGTCACGGAGATCAGCGAAGCATCGGGGCGCAGGGTGCGCACGTTGTCGAGCGACAAGTATCACTTCAAGTCGCCAAGCGGGTTGACGTCGGACGGCAAGGATCTTTGGGTTGCCAACAAGGGCAGCAATTCTGTGACCGAGGTGGGTATCCGGAGCGGAAAGTTGGTTCGGGTCATCTCCGCTGCCCACTATCACCTCGCCCAGCCATCTTCCGAGAGCTCCGATGGATCGAACCTCTGGGTGGGCAACGCAAGGACAGGTTCCGTGTCAGAGATCTCCGAGAGGTCGGCCTCGTTTGAGCAGAACCTCTCGGGTGGCTTCTTGCTCTCGCCCGAAGCGATCTGCGTCAATGGCCCCATTGCGTGGGTGGCAAATGGCAACAATGCGCTCGTAGAGCTCGACGTCTCGACGGGAGCCATGGTCAATGAGCTCATCGACCCGTCCTACAACTTCATTACGCCCGTCGCACTTACCTGTGACTCCAGTGGCTACGTGTGGGTCATAAACCAGCACGACACCCGCGCGACTGAGATCGATGCGTCGACCGGAGATCTCATCAAGGTGTGGCCCATCGTGACCCAGGAAGGTGGCTACATCACAGGGATCACCTCTGATGGAACTGACGTCTGGATTGCATCAAGCCAATCCGCGCCGGGGACCAACAGTGATTCGTCGGTCACGGAGATCGACGAGCTGACGGGGTCGATCATTCGCGTGATTCCCACCGGAGGAGGGTTGGGAGACTCGGTGGTCGTCGACTCGGGACGGTTGTTCGCCGACGACGGCTCGAACATCGAGGTCTACGATTCGAGCACCGGGGCCTTCATAGAGAACTTCACTGCTCCCAACGGCTATGGCTACATGGCGGGCGACGGGACGGATCTGTGGGTGCTCAACAACGGCTCGTCGGTCAGCGAGCTTGACGAGTCGACGGGTCAAGTCATTCGAGTCCTGTCAGACCCAAGTTACGAATTCAACGGTTCCGACGCCATCGCGACCGACGGGAAGCACGTGTGGGTAGCCAACTTCGGGCCAAGCGGACCGAACGGCAAAAGCAGCGTGACGGAGATCGACGCCACAACCGGAGCGTTGGTCCAGGTGCTCTCGGATCCAGCGTTGCGACTCGGTGATCCCTTCGACCTGTTCGCGGATGGGCAGCACCTCTGGATTCCCAATGCGTACAGCTGCACAGTGACAGAACTTGATCAGTCGAGCATGCAGTTGATTCAGGTGATCGCGGATCCCAACGGCATTTACACCCCACCTCCAGGGGGAGGGCCATCTCTCGACTGCGGTGCGTAAGGCGAAATAGTCTCGCCTTTCTGGTCAGTTCCAATCGCGCCCTCCACTAACTGCTGTCGGATTCGTTTCGATTTGGCGCCTCCAAGGGCGACTCGACCGCATTCGCGTGAACGCGCTCTACAGGATCACGTGACTCGAACTCACTCACGATGAGTTCGATGCTGCTCTCCCACGCGAGAGTCCGGACAGGTGAGACGTCCGTCGAATGTGATTCGACGCTGAACTATTGGGCGCACAGGTAGAATTGAGTTCGTGCCCTCCGGTAAAGAGCGCTCCATTGCGTTGGTGGTATCCAGGTCAACCTTGGCTGGCCAGAGCGACGACCTCGACTACTGGCTGAGCAAGGACCCTTCCGAGCGCATCGCGGCAGTGGAGATACTCCGCCAGCAAATGTACGGGGGTGACGATGCAGCTGGCTCAAGACTTCAACGAGTTTGTCGGGTTGTTTCTCGACAATGACGTTCGGTTCTTGATTGTAGGAGGCTATGCACTAGCGGCCCATGGATTGCCTCGACTGACCGGCGATCTCGACGCATGGATCTGGGTTGGTGATGACAACGCCTCGCGGGTCATCCAATCTCTTGCTGAGTTCGGATTCGGCACCCTCGGCCTCACCGTTGACGATTTCAACCGCCGGGACTCGGTGGTACAACTCGGGTATGCCCCGTATCGAATCGACATTCTCACTGACGTCGACGGTGTCTCATTCGAGTCCGCATGGGACCGACGAGTCGAGGTTGACATTGGAGGTCGTCCGGTGCCCTTCATCGGGCGAGCGGATCTCATCGCCAATAAGCGCGCAAGCGGTCGGCCGCAGGACATCGCCGATGTTGCCCGGCTTACTGCCCACGATCCCACGGATCGTTAGTCAGCTCCGTTCTCCACGCTCCGTCAGGCCGCTCGAGGACGCACCCCGCGACCTCCGAATACGGAGGAGCAGCTGCGCGAGACCTAATCAGGTCGCGCAACGGATCGAAGCGCGCGGATCCCAAATCGGCTGTAGCCGTTGTTGGCGCTACGTACTCTTCGGAGTGAGCATGCAGCGAACGCTGTTGGCCCGGCAAAACTCGGCGAGTGCGTCTGGCACCGCGTGGTTCATGCCGTTGCCGAGCGAGGCCTGGATCCAGACACGGCGACTGCCCCGAGGGACGATTTGCAGACACGGCACACGGATTGACCTGTAGCGACCCCGGCCGATGACCTCTTCTCCTTCGTCAATATCCTCCATCTGACTCGCCGCGATCTTGTGGGTCTGCATGAGGTTCCTGACGAGCAGGGTTGCGTGCTCCTTGTCGATGACCAGCTTGATGCCCCTGGCCCTCCAATACGCCGGCCCGTAGATCAGAACCCCAACGCCGACGCCCCAGGCGATGGCAGCCTGAAACGTCGAGTGGTCGACGACGAAGCCAAAGAAGAACCCCGCGGCTATCGCGAGGCCCAGAAACTCATGCGTGGCTACGAGAGCAGTCTGACTGCGCGTCGGGGCAAGCGTTGTCAGGTTCGGATCTGCCACCATGCGAGTATCTCATCGGACAGTTGACCCAGCTGGGTATCCGGGTTGCATACCAAAGACGAACTCAGTCGGCACAGTCAGTTCGATCGTGGAGCTGCAGCTCGAGACTTAACGAGGGCCTAGTGGTTGACGATGCGGGTCCCTCCCGGCAGCGACCTCAATTAGGAGCTTGGTGACGTCCAGTGCGCCCCCTGCCCGTCACCCAGGGTGGTGCCCAGAGCGAGGTCGGTGATCGGCGGCTTGCGCCTGACGCCGTGGCGGGCGAGAGCTTTCCGATGACCGGTGCCGCCGCAACGTTATGGCCACCCAAAATGCGACGGTTGGGACCTTCGCCCCTGTCGACGGCGCAGCCAGCGCACCAGGATTCACTGGATGGAGGGGACCGCGGCGCTGGCCCGTCGCTACGAGGACCGGCCGCTGCTCGTGCTGTGGGAAACGACGCGCGCTTGCGGGCTCGCCTGCCGGCACTGTCGCGCCGACGCCCAGCCGTCGCCGGACCCCGACGAGCTGACGACCGAGGAAGCCAGCCACCTCCTCGATGACCTCGCGGCGCTCGGGCGTCCTCGGCCGATATGCATCCTCACCGGCGGCGACTGCCTCTCGCGACCCGACCTCGGCGCGATAGTGGCGCACGCAGCCTCCGTGGGCGTCCCCGTCGCCGTGTCGCCCTCGGTCACGCCCAGGCTCACCAACCGGGCGATGCGCGCCCTGCGCGGTCTCGGCGTTCGGACGGCGTCGGTGAGCCTCGACGGCATGTCGTCGTCCCACGACGACCTACGCGGCGTGCCCGGCCACTTCGTCTCGACAATGCGGAGCATCGCGATGCTGAAGGAGCTCGGGTTCACGGTGCAGGTCAACACGACCGTGACGGCGCACAACGTGGAGGAGCTCCCCGACGTCGCGGCACTGCTCGGCCGCGCCGGCGTCGACGTATGGGAGGTGTTCTTCCTCGTCAATACAGGCCGGGGCACCGAGGTGGCGGCCACGACGCCAGAGGTCAACGAGGCAGTGTGCCACTTCCTCGTCGACGCGTCGCGATACATCACAACCGTCAGAACCGTGGAGGCGCCGTTCTACCGGAGGGTCGCCCTCGAACGCGCCGAGGACCTGGAGGGGCGAGTCGAGCTTGATGGAGTGGCCGCGACGCTGCACGAGACGCTGCGCGACCGCCTCGTCGCGTCACTCGGCCCGCCGCGACGTGCCCCGCGCATGCCGGGTGCGTCGACGCGCGACGGGAAGGGCATCGTCTTCGTGGCGGCGAACGGCGACGTCTACCCGTCGGGGTTCCTGCCGCTGCGGCTCGGCTCGGTGCGCACGTCGCCGCTCGTCGACCTTTACCGCGATCACCCTCTGCTCCGGTTTATCCGGGCCGCGGAGTTCCGAGGCACGTGCGGCGCATGCGACCACGCCGACCGCTGCGGCGGCTCCCGAGCCCGCGCCTACGCTGCGACAGGCGACCCGCTTGGCGACGACCCAGGATGTCTGCTCGTGGCGAGCTCCGCGCTTGGGGCGTGACGGGCTTGGATGCCGCCGACCAGGGACGAGTTGACCTCGCAGGCTGGCTCGCGGCGCGTCCTTCCAACTACCTCGACGGCGCGTCGCATCTCACCGCGCTCCTCGAGTCCAGTGCGGGGACGGCGCGCGCGCTGGCGTTCGCGCCGCGGCTGGCGTCGTTCGGCCACGCCGTCGCCACGGTCGTCGAGCCGGCCGTTGCCATGCTCGAGCGCCATCGCGGCTTGCCGGCGCACGTGCCGTACGACGCGATCGGGCGCCGCGTCGAGGCCATCGAGTTCCATCCCGCCTACGCCGACATCGGACGGGTGGTCTGGGGGTCCGGGCTCCTCGCGGTCAACCGGGGTGGGACCGGCGCCTACGAGCAGGCCGCGCTGTTCTACCTCCTGTCGCACGCCGGTGAGGGCGGGCATGCCTGCCCAGTGGTCTGCACCGCGGGGCTCGCACGTGCCGTCGAACGGCGCGGTGGACGCAATCTGGTCGACGCGTACCTCGACGGACTCTTCGCGGCGGACTACGACGCGTGCCTGCGCGGCTCACAGTTCCTCACCGAGGTCCAGAGCGGCTCCGACGTCGGGAGGAACGCGACGGTGGCCGCACCCGACAGTGGCGTAGACGGCGGCTGGCGGCTCACGGGCGAGAAGTGGTTCTGCTCAGTCGCTGATGCAGACCTCTTCGCGGTCACCGCGCGACCGATCGGCGCGGCCGCGGGGACACGAGGGTTGGGTTGCTTCCTCGTCCCACGCACGCTCGACGGAGTGACACCCAACGGCTTCCGCATCCGCCGGCTGAAGGACAAGCTCGGCACGCGCTGCTTGGCGTCGGCGGAGATCGACTTCGAGGCGGCACTCGGTTGGCCCATCGGCGAGCTCGACGAGGGGTTTCACGTCGCGGTCGAGGAGCTCCTCAACACGTCGAGGTGGCTCAACGCCGTCGGATCGACGGGCCTCATGCGGCGTGCGTACGTCGACGCTTCGTCCTTCGCCCGCCACCGGCACGCCTTCGGCCGCGCGGTCGGTGCCTTCCCGATCGTCCGCGAACAGCTCAGCTCCATGAAGGTGGACGAGCACGCCGCACTCGCCTCGACGTTCGCGCTCACCGGGCTCCGCGAGCGAATTGACGCGGGCACCGCAACACCTGAGGAGCTCGCAGCCCACCGCGTCCTCGTGAACGCGAACAAGTACGTGACGTCGATCGACGCCACCGACGTCGTGCACCGGGGGATCGAGGTACTCGGCGGCAACGGCACGATCGAGGATTTCTCGGCCCTCCCCCGCCTCTACCGCGACGCGATCGTCTACGAGAGCTGGGAGGGCACTCACAACGTCCTCTGCGCCCAAGTCCTGCGCGACCTCGCCCGATCAGACACGCTCGACGCCTTCGCTGCATGGCTCGAGGACGAACTCAACTCGCACCATGCCGTGCCGGAGGTCGTAGTCGGCACGTTCGAGGAGACGCTTGCACGGTTGCGAGCGATGGTGGCGGCGCCCGAGTCGAATCCTGGGGGCTTCCGGAACCTGCTCGGGAGCATCGTGCGCCTTGTGCAAGCCAGCTCGCTTGCGCGACTCGCGGCGCACCGTTCTTCGAACGAGTCCACCGCGGTCCTGGAAGTCTTCTCCCGTCGCCACTTCGGCCGGGACGACAACCTCACCGTTGCACCGACGACAGTTGACGTCATCGTCGCCCCTGACCTCGACGGCTGACGATGTGACAGTTGACGATCCCAGTCCCCGCGCGGCCCGGGACGGCGTCATTCGCTGGCGGCATCTGATCGCAGTGGTCGTGCGATGTGACGATCCGCATCGCCTGGTCTGGATGGTCCACACCGATCACACCGATCCGATCAGACCGCCACCGACGTAGATGATTCGGACACGGAACGTCTCGCGCTCTTCAGGGTGGCCGCGAGAGTCGAACGTGCTCAAATGGAGCTCGTACCCGTGAGTTGATGTGACACAGATGCCAGCGCATCTGCGAGCGCGAGGTCGCGACGGTCGATTCTGGCAGTGATCGAGCTCGAAGCGATTGTCTTGGATGTCTCGCATGTATCAACTGGTTGCATCGCCTCATCAGTGGCTGAGAGGTCGCACCAAGGTGATCAGGCGAGATGTAGGGTGCGCCCCATCATGAGACGACTAGGTGCTCTATGCGCGGAGTGTGTTGTCCTATTCGCAACATTGACCGTCGCTTCCCAGGTGGCGAATGTCGTTGCCGCCTATGCCGATTCCTCCTGCTCCCTGAGCGGCACCACGGCGAACGTCACCCTCGACCAGTCGGGTCCGGGGACGCCGACGGTGATCTCGCAGGACTCGTCGGATGACCTCACCATTGGAGGGGTAGAGTGCGGCGCCCTTACCGGCGCCGGCAGCATCACGGCTGTCGACATGACCGTCACGAGTGGTGCGGCGAGCCAACTCGTGGTCCTGGACCAAACGGGCGCCGGCGGGGTGTTTCCCTGCTCGGCCCTGATCGAAGGATCCCTTCGGACACAGGATTCGCTGGAGGTGCTCGGTGGGTTTGGAGAGAACCTCTCGCTCGGCGACACATCGTCGGGCACGGGCGTGAACCTCAGCGCTTGCGGCTCAGTCGGAACCGTGACGGGGATCGGCTCCTACGAGCTCGAGGCCCCCGGATCCGCCACGCTCAGCGCCGACGGTGGAACAGGATTCAGCAGCGCTCTGACCAACGTCCCGACGACCTTCATCGTGGGCGCATCATCGGAGACCCTGGCGGCAGGGTCCGCTCCTGTCACCGTGGACTTCTCCAACGTCGCGACGAGCCCGAGCGCACAGCTCGTGGTGAACGCCTCAGGCAGTCCCATCAACGCGCAGCCAGACGGCACCGCCGTCGTCGGTCCGACGACGTACACGTT
>Ga0182024_10010670_pt1 | contig 18682 bp, 12 predicted proteins | sample P32metaG_FD_120480 | JGI IMG/M metagenome (GOLD analysis project Ga0182024, IMG submission 120480) | Permafrost microbial communities from Stordalen Mire, Sweden - P3-2 metaG (Illumina Assembly) | ecosystem: Environmental > Terrestrial > Soil > Wetlands > Permafrost | place: Sweden: Stordalen... | reverse complement strand
TTCTGGCGGATGGGCGCGAAAAATTGGCGGAGCGGGCTCGATGAATTTCACCGCTCTTTTTCCAAGCCGGCGTTTGTTCGCGCCTTGCAGAGATTAGTTCCGCTGGTACACAGCGCGGACCTGGTTCCGGGAAGCTCCGGAGTGCGCGCCCAGGCTGTGACGCGCGAAGGCGCACTGGTGGACGATTTTAAGTTTGTTCCTTCGGGCAGGATGCTGCACGTGCTCAACGTGCCTTCGCCGGCCGCGACCGCGTCGCTGGTGATCGGACGCGCGATCATGGACATGGCTGCGGACAGTTTGGGGCTCGAATAGCTCCGGTGCCCGGGACGCCGGTTTTCGAATAGGTTAGATTCTCGCCACTACCGCCGACGACGGCACTGCCAGACGTATCCTGCTGGCCGTCTTCACCGCCGCGGTCATCAGTTTTGGTCCGGAGCTACGGACGGGAGCATCTTGGGTCGCGGGAGCAGCCACCCAATCCTTGCGAAAACGGAAAACGTAGAGTACGACTTCCACCCGGCTGGAAACGCCGAGCTTGTCGAAAATCCGGAACAGATAATTCTTGACCGTGTGCTCGGTAAGTCCCAGGCAGCTCGCGATCTCCCGGTTGGACAATCCTTCCGCCACGCAGCGAACCACATCTTGTTCGCGCTTGGAGAGGATCGCTTCGCCGCCGGAATCCACCAGGCGCATGGGTTCCGATTCTCGCAGGGCCTCGATCAGGCAGCGCAGTTCCGCACTGTTCGCCCAAACCTGGCCTTGATGAACGCTGTGAATGCACTTGGCGAGGCTCTTTGAGGATTCGGTGCGGGAGAAAATTCCATGAGCGCCACAGCGGAATGCCTGAACTACGGAGCCAGGATGGGAACTATCCATCAACAGTATGACCCGGGTGCCGGGACAGGTGGCCGCAATCTGCCGTGCCAAATCAAAACCCTGCGTGCCGGAGTCTTCCAAGGTCGAACTGATCAGAACCACGTGGGGCCTGTGCTGGGCTACAGCTGCCAGGATCGATGCCTGCTTCGGCTCTATGCCCATAACTTCCAACTGGCAGTCCTGCGCCAATGCTTCGGCCAGCAACTGGCTGTTCATGCGAGTGCTTTCGGCGGCGAGGACCTTGATTCTCTCCATTTTTTGAGGCAATGGAACTGCGGGCTGAGCCATTTCTACGTTCTCCTTGATGATGGGTAGTTGATCGAGACACCGCTCGCGCCCGAATCCTAGCAGAGGCAATTCGGGACAACGAAGGGGGGTTGCCCTAACTTTGAGACGGGAATCTGTGGAATACCCGCTCTGAGCACATCGTTAGAGAGACTTTAGACCCAAAGGCCAAAGGCGGTAAATGGCACTGAAGTGCCATGCGGAGCGCCAAGCGTCCGTCCGAGGCGGAGTTACTGAGACTTGGCCGTGTAGAGGCGGAGTTAATGGGTCAGGAAATCCTGAATGGCGCTCACGTAAGAACTGCTGTAGGACCCTGGATTAATCGTTGCGGAAGCATGCTGGTACGATGAATAGTTAGCGCTGTCGAATGCAAGCCCAAGATCAACCAGGTAAAGTTCCAGATTGTTGGCCCCATGGTCCTTGGCGAATGGCTCCAAAGTCGTTAGAGATCCTGTTGGATTCGAGGGGTCCGAATCTGTAGGATCGGTCCATTGCAGCGTCTGCAGCGACAAGGTCGGGTTATACGAAAAACTCCCGGCTGGAGTAAACAGATTGCACCAATCGGAGTCGCACGGCTGGTTATTTGCGAAATTAGTAATATCGCTTTGTTGCAGGCCGTTAGTTCCGAAGCCAAACTGAACGGCTTCAGCGTACGCCGCCTCGCTGTCAGCGTAACCGTAGTCGACGCTCCCTGGAGGCCCGACGGCATGCATATCGGCAAGGATGGTCATCGAAGGATTCTGAGAATGGACAAAATCCGTCATGGCCTGCACATAACAAAGATATCCGCTCTTGAAGTCCGATATGGTGCAGCCGGGAAAAAGGGCTTGGCTTGCCTGCGGCCAGTATTGGTTGCACTCCTGGCTGTTCTCACCGCCTTGTGAGAACCCGAACCGGATGTAGCCGATTGGTGTAGTCGTATTGCCATTATAGTGAGCGATGACGGCTTGGATGAGGTTCTGATAGCCGGTCATGAATGGAAGCTCATAGGAGACGGGTAGCCCGCTGAGATCGCCGGCATTGGTGACGGAGGAGTTGACGTTCCACAATCCGCCGTTTGGTTGGCCGTTGGGATTCTGCGTCAAACTATAGAAGGGATTGGTCGAATCACCAGTGTAGCTGGGGCACACTGACATATCCTGCGGAGTTGCTCCCAGCGACGCCGCGTAGGCAGCGTTGAATATGTATGCGGGCGTCGAGCCGCTGTTGTTGGGATCGTTATTACCGCCCTCGGTGGCGGGCCATACGATCAGATTGACCTTGCGGCCAGTCTGTAAATAGGGCTGCAGACTGGCATCGAAAGCCGTGAAATCGTAGCCGCCCGAACCTGTGCCGCCGGCGTTACTCGACTCGATCTGGTTCCAAGGCAATCCAACACTCACTCCTGAAATGTTTTGCAGGACGCTGGTAATGAAACTGGCGGGAGGCGGTTGTGTTGTCAACGAAAAAATAAGCGCCTGCACCGCCCGCTTCCCGGCAATCAGGACCACAGCTGTGTTGCTGGCGGCGCTTCCGTTTGAGTCGCTCACCTGCACCCAATAGCTGGTGGTGGCGGTTAGTGCTAGCGTGGTGTACGAACTGGAGTTTGCGCCGCTGATGGCATTTGTGGTGGTTCCGCTCGGCCCCGGTACCACTGATAGGAGAGAGTACCGCTGCCAGAAGCCACAACGGTTAGAGTGGCGGTTTGGCCACCGGCGATTTCGGGGCCGACCGGCTGCGTCGTGATGGCAGGGCCTGAAACCTGAAGATTGGATTTTGAACTACTGCCGCCGCCGCAGGCGGCGAGGGCGAAGAGCAACGAAACGGACGCAATCGATCCTAGTATCCGGGGAAGTCTGGCCGTGCTGAACATTGGGGGACACACCTCTTGCTAGTCGATTGAGAATACATAGCATAACCCAGCGGTTGCTGAGAAGTTGCGCTGCAGAATAGTACCTAAGGTCATCCGAAGAAAAGGTTGGCTGGTTCGCGGGAGCGACGTCGCTGGTAAGGCACTTTGCGGAGAAAACTTCCGGAATCGAGGGCTATTTATTTTCTTTACGAGAATTTTGCATCGTGATACGATGCATTCTTGATTGGGCGTTTGGAGTCCCCCACTCCTGCCGATAAAACAGCGCCTGCACATTTTTCTCCAGAAGAAATCGAATTGCGGAATTGCTGGAGCGCATGGATGAGGTCGCGTACGAGCATGACTCTGGTAACGCAGCCCATGGTTACCTGACGAGGGGAGACGAATAGAGTAGAAGGTCTCTTGACAGAGCGCCTAAATACCGTCATAGTGAGCAACACAGCGTGCAGTGGTCCACCCCCCAAACGGACAATTTTCGCAGCGTTTTCGCGAAGCCCATCTACTAAATTCACTCATGCAAAGGAGCAAGTAAATTGGTTCTTACGAAGCCGGATTTTGACGTTGCCATTATTGGTGGTGGGCCTGCGGGCGGTTCCATGGGCGCGTACCTAGCCAAAGCGGGCGTGAACTGCGTGGTATTCGAGCGCGAATTGTTTCCCCGCCCACACGTGGGCGAATCGCTTGTGCCTTCCGCCATGAGGTTTTTCCGCGATCTGGACTTTATCGGCCAGATGGAAGAAGCCAAGTTCCCACACAAATTTGGCGCTGCGTGGACCGCCGAAGATCAGGGTGCTTACGAGATGAACTTTAAGGGTGCCCATGACAATGACCAAATCAACCCCGAGTCTCACGTGGAAATCCGGTTTAACGAGCGCCAACAGGAAGGCGTGGACCGCGAGTACACCTACCACGTGGATCGCAGCAAGATTGACCTGATGCTGCTGCAGCACGCCAATAAACTGGGGGCGGCGGTGTACGAAGGGGTCAAAGTTAAAGAAGTTGATTTTGGGCCGAAAGAGCCGATCGTGCGCTTTAACATGGGCTCCAAGGAAATGGGTGACAGCGCCAAGATGGTGATCGATTGCAGCGGACGCAACACGTTTCTGGGCAATCAGATGAAGCTGAAGATTAAGGATCCGGTGTTCGATCAATACGCCATTCACACCTGGTTTGACGGCTATGATCGCCGCGCGTTCGCGAAGAAAGACGCGCAGCTGGATTTCATTTTCATCCACTTCCTGCCGATTTCGAATACCTGGATCTGGCAGATTCCGATTACCGACTCGGTTACCAGCATTGGCGTGGTCACGCAGAAGAAGAACTTCGCCAAATCGCGGCAGGATCGGGAACAGTTTTTCTGGGAAGCCGTGGGAACCCGTCCGTTGCTGCGCGAGAAGCTGAAGCAGTCGGATCAAATGCATGCCTTCAAGGATGAGGGCGACTATAGCTACGCCATGAAGCAGTTGTGCGGCGACCGATTCATGCTAGTCGGCGACGCCGGACGATTTGTGGATCCCATCTTCTCGACGGGAGTGAGCATCGCACTGAACAGTTCACGATTCGCTCACACCAATGTTCTCCGCTCGCTCGAAAAAAATGACTTCTCGCGCGAGGGCTTCTCCGACTACGAAACCAAGCTCCGCCTCGGCACCAAGAACTGGTACGAATTCATCTCGGTGTACTACCGACTGAACGTGCTGTTCACTTATTTCGTCGGCGATCCGCGCTACCGACTGGACGTGCTTAAGCTGCTGCAGGGCGATGTCTACGACGATGCGGCGCCGCCGGTGCTGGAGAAGATGAAGAAGATGGTTTCCGAGGTCGAGCAGAATCCCAAGCATCCATGGCACAAGTTGCTGGGAGACATGACCGTGGATGCGTTCAAGCAGGCCAGCCAGTAATGGTATCCGAATTGTAATTAGCCGTTATTGCAATTAACCTCTAGGGACACGAAGGTTCACGAAGCAAGCAACAGACTTCAGGAGGAAGCGTTGGTCATCACGAAGCCAGATTTTGATGTCGCGATTATAGGTGGGGGACCGGCTGGATCCTCCATGGCCGCTTACCTGGCCAAGGCCGGGGTAAGTTGCGTGGTTTTTGAGCGGGAACTGTTCCCGCGACCGCACGTGGGCGAGTCGCTTGTTCCGTCTTCGACCAGAGTATTTAGAGATCTCGATTTTCTTCCGAAGATGGAAGAGGCGAAATTTCCGCACAAGTATGGCGCGGTGTGGACCACCGACGACAAGAAGGTCCCGTACGTTCACGATCTCGAGGGGCTGGCTCCCGATTGCAACGTCGACATTCGCTTCGACGAGCGCCAGCAGGCGGGCGTGGACAAGAATCACACTTACCACGTGGACCGCGGCAAGTTCGATTTAATGCTGCTGCAGCACGCCAACAAACTTGGCGCGACGGTTTATGACGGCATCAAAGTCAGCGCGGTAGATTTCGGTCCCAAAGAGCCGCTGGTTCGCTTCAACATGGGTCCGAAGGAAATGAACGTCAGCGCAAGAATGGTGGTGGACGCCAGCGGCCGCAATACCTTCCTGGGCAATCAGATGAAGTTGAAGGTCCAGGATACGGTCTTCGATCAATACGCCATTCACTCCTGGTTTGACGGTTACGACCGCAAGGTATTCGCCAAGCGTGACGTAAACCTCGACTACATCTACATTCACTTTCTTCCGATTTCGAACACCTGGATCTGGCAGATTCCGATTTCCGACGATGTCACCAGCATCGGCGTTGTGACCCAGAAGAAAAACTTCGCCAAGTCAAAGGAAGATCGCGAAAAGTTTTTCTGGAGTTCGGTGGGTACACGGCCGATGATTGAGGAGACGCTACGCAAGGCGAACCGAATTCGTCCCTTCAAAGACGAGGGCGACTACAGCTACGCCATGAAGCAATTGTGCGGTGACCGTTTCCTCATGGTGGGCGACGCCGGACGTTTCGTCGATCCTATTTTCTCTACCGGTGTGAGCATCGCATTGAACAGCTCACGGTTCGCGCACAAAGACATTCTGAGCGCTTTGGAGAAGAACGAATTCTCGCGGCAAAGTTTTGCCACCTACGAAGACACTTTGCGCCGCGGAGCCAAGAACTGGTACGACTTCATAACCGTCTATTACCGGCTTAACGTGTTGTTCACTTACTTCATCAACGATCCCAGGTATCGGCTGGACGTTCTGAAGTTGTTGCAAGGGGACGTTTACGACGACGCAACGCCGCCGGTGCTCGAAAAAATGCGCAAGATGGTCACGGAAGTCGAGCAGAACGAAAAACATCCGTGGCACAAGTTGCTGGGCGATCTGACGGCGAATGCTTTCACCCAGCCGTCTGCATAGACGCGCGGGCGAGTTCTTGATATAACGTTGCAGTTCCCCGGCTGCGACGAATCTTTTGAGCTGAGAGGCCCTGACCTCGGTCAGGGCTAGCTTCTAGCTTTTGCCCGGAATTCGCTGCGGCATCCCGGAAGGTTCCGGGACGGCATGAAAAATTCCCCCGGATAGGTAAGAGGGCTAAATGTCCGGCACCAATCGAAATTTCGTTCTCGCATACGCGTTCCTGGTGATTCTGCCTTTGGTAGGGCTGGCGGGAATCCTCAAGGCTGGACGGAATGTGACCGCGCCAGTTTCGATCGATGGCTTATGGACAATGCGGGTTGACTCCACACAGATCGATTCTCTGCCCTGTGGCAAGGCTCTTGCCACTCTTCCCGACAAGACGCTCGCGATTACACAATCCGGAAGAAGCTTCGTAGTCAGCTTTCCCAACGGGCCCAAACTCACCGCTTCAGGCACGCTCGATGGCGCCAACCTTCGGGCTGATCTCATAGGGACGGCGAATTCCTCTGACAGTAGTTGTGTAGCTGGACGGCAGATGCTCCTGCTCGCCAGTGTCGACCGAAAAGTGGGTTTACTCGCGGGTACGCTCTCAGTGCCGAACTGCCAATCTTGCGCGTCCGTGGGATTTCATGCCGAGCGCCAAGCTCCGGCCCCGACCCAAGGAGGCCACTAATGCCGAACCTGTTCAATCTGGTTCTGCAGATCACGGTGATCCTTGCCGTATGCCGAGTGATGGGCAGACTGTTTCGCAGATTCCATCAGCCGCGCGTGGTGGGAGAAATGTTCGCCGGCATTCTGCTGGGGCCTTCGCTGCTGGGCTGGATTGCTCCGCAGTTCTCCGCCTACCTATTCCCGCCGGCGAGCCTGGGATTTCTTAATGCGCTGAGCCAGGTGGGCGTCGTGATCTTCATGTTCTTAGTAGGATTGGGAATTGATCCCAAGGAACTGAAGCACCAAAGCCACTCCGCCGTGCTGGTGAGCCACGTTAGCATCACGGCTCCGTTTGTATTGGCTTCCTTACTCGCCCTTTACTTGTACCCGGGGCTTTCCGACGATAGTGTTTCGTTCACCAACTTCGCGCTGTTCATGGGTGCGGCCATGAGCGTGACCGCGTTCCCGGTGCTGGCTCGAATTCTGATCGAGCGCGACTTGATGAAGAGCAGCCTCGGGACCGTAGCCATCGCTTGCGCGGCAGTGGACGATGTAACCGGATGGTGCATTCTGGCTTACATTGTCGTGCTCATCCGCGCCGCTCACGGAACAACCTCGATTTGGGTTACTCTGGGCGGCATTCTGGTTTTCGCGCTGATCATGATTTACGGCGTGCGCTTCCTGCTGCGCGATTTTGAACGCACCTTTCACAAGTACGGCGAAATCAGCGAGAATCGCATGGCATTTCTGATTCTGATGGCTCTGGCTTCCGCCTTATGCACAGAGCGCCTGGGAATCCACCTGCTGTTCGGCTCGTTCCTGATGGGCGCCATCATGCCCAAGGAACCTAAGTTCGTGCGCTACGTTCTCGACCGCTTCGAGACCGTTACCATTACTCTGCTTTTGCCGTTGTTCTTCGCCTTCACCGGCCTGCGCACCAACGTTGGTTTGCTCAAGGGCCCAGCCATGTGGTTTTACTGTGCCCTGATCATCCTGGTAGCGGCGGCCGGGAAGCTGGGCGGATCCATGGCCGCGGCGCGTTTGAGTGGAATGGCGTGGCGCGAAGCTGCGGGACTGGGAACCCTTATGAATACCCGGGGCTTGATGGGGCTGGTCATTCTTGATATCGGACTCGATATCAAAATCATTTCGCCGGCGCTATTTTCCATGATGGTGGTAATGGCCCTGGTTACCACATTCATGGCCACGCCGCTGCTGGACTGGATTTGTCCGGATCGAATTCTGCGGCCGGAATTTGGGAAAATCCCAGCGAAAGAAGGCTCTTTAGAGAGCACTATCATTGAATCCCCAAGGGGTTGGGTTGCGTAAGCGCCGACATTGTGCAAGAATTTGCAACCTTATTAGTTGCAATAACTTGTAGCCTTAGAGCCTTTAGTTTTATGTGGGCTTTTTTTGTAGGCGACGGCGGTCCGGTATGGTAATCTTCCATCAAGAATTCCGGTTTTGACTGTACCGATGCGGGACTTCTGAGTGCTTTGATTGACCGCTCGGTTCAGCCCGACCTTCCCCGTTCTTGAGAATATTCATCCCCACTTTTAGGAAAACGTTTCTATGATGCTTCCTACCGTCCCCCATTTTCGGAGTCCCGGCCTGCCTGCTGGCAACACAACGACCACCGCATCGCGAATCGCTCTTAGGAGCCTGCGAGCTCTGATGGTCGTTCTGATGGTCGCGCTGAGTATAGCCACGACTTGGGGACAACACAACGTGTTGACGCAGCGCGGCGACACCAGCCGGGACGGGCAGTTTTCCACTGAGACCTATCTCACGCCGAGCAACGTAAATTCAAATCAATTTGGCAGCTTGTTCTCCTACGCCGTGGATGGTTACGTTGTGGCTCAGCCGCTTTACGTTTCCGGGGTAAACATTCCGGGCGTTGGCGTGGTGAACGTCGTGTACGTGGTCACGAGCCACGATAGCGTGTTCGCATTCAACGCCGACAGCGCGGGTACGGGAACTCCACTGTGGCAGGTAAGTTTCCTGAATTCTGCCAATGGTACAACCGTGACGACGGAACCGGTTTCCGCGCTAGGTTGCGCTACGGTAAATGGATACGGTGAGGTGGGCATCACCGGAACCGCGGTGATTGACTCGAGTACTAACACGATATACCTGGTCGCGAAAACCATGGAAGTCACGAATGGCGTTACCAGTTATGTTTTCCGGCTGCACGCGCTTGATATCACCACCGGCACGGAAAAATTCGGGGGGCCCCAGGTGATCACTGCTTCTTTTGATGGCGTCACCATCGAGGCGTACTCGCAATACGATCTGCAGCGGCCTGCGCTCCTGGAATCAAACGGCGTGATCTACATCGGTTTCGGATCGAACGGCTGCGATCAGAATGCGCACGGGTGGCTCCTGGCCTATAGCGCATCCTCACTTGATCAACTGGCTGTCTTCAACACTTCTCCCGCCCAAACCTACGGTGGATCGGTTTGGATGAGCGGAGTCGGCCCCGCGGCAGATAGCAACGGCTATGTTTATCTTTCGACCGCCAACGGGACCTTTGACGCGAACACCGGCGGAGCGGACTACGGCGACACTGTACTAAAGCTTACCCTGAACAACCAAACGTTCTCTGTGTGGGATTATTTCACGCCCTCCAACCAGGCCAAAATGAAATCGGGTGATTTGGATCTGGGCTCGGGCGGAGTTGTGTTGCTGCCAGATGATGGGTTCACTGAATCCGCAACCCTGGCTCTCGCCGAAGGCAAGACCGGAACCATCTACCTGATCAACACCAGCGACATGGGAAAGTACGATACCCACGATGGCGGCGATGGCAACGAAGAAGATGTCATCGGTGCGACCCAGCAAATGTATGGCGCCCCGGTTTATTGGAATGGTTACGTTTACACGGCCGCGCGCCAGGACCACCTCAAAGCCTTCTCCCTTAGTAACGGGATGCTCTCCTCGACGTGGGTCTACGAATCACCGCTGTCCTACACCCTTACCGGTGTGCCGACGCTGTCCGCAAATGGAAGCGAAAACGGGATCTTCTGGCTGGTGCGCAACACCAACAGTACCGGCGGAGTCATGGAACTCTCGGCGTTCAATGCGGTCAACGATAACAGTACCGCCAACCTGGCAGAGCTTTATAACACACAAGACGTGAGCGGCCGTGATGCGCTAGGTACGGCGCCGCACTTTGCCACTCCGCTGGTGGCTAACGGCAAGATATACGTTGGAACCCAGACTCAGTTGAAGGCGTACGGATTGTTTCCAGAGTTGAATCCCTCGGCTGGAAACGGCCAGAGCGCAACCGTGAACACACCCATAACGTTGAGTGTCCAGGCGACTGATCCGTATACGGGCGCTGGCATAGCGGGCGTAGCGGTCACCTTCGGCAGCGGAAACAAGGGCACCTTCAGCACCAATCCGGTGACTACCAATTCTGCCGGAACAGCGACAACCACCTATACATTGCCGCAGACCGCGGGAACGTACGCGCTCACGGCTACCAGTTCAGGTTATAGCACTGCTTCCCTCAGTGAAACTGCGGTCCCCGGTGCTGCGGCTGCGCTTTCAGTCGTCTCCGGCTCTTCGCAGGCAGGAACCGTGGCGACTACTTTGCCGCTGCCCCTGGTGGTAATGGCGAAAGACAGTTTTGGGAATAAAGTTTCGGGTGCCTCCGTTACATTTTCCGACAGTTATGGCGGAACGTTCTCGCCCAATCCCGTCAGCACGGGCAGCAACGGCGAGGCCAGTGTTACATTCACTCTTCCGACTTCCGCCCATACCGGTTTTGCGGTCACCGCTTCTTCCGGCACCGCTACCGCGGCAACGCTTCACGAGACTTCAGTGGCAAGCGCTCCCGCCACCGAGACACTATCCTCCGGCAACAATCGGACCGCAGCCCCGGGAACCCAACTGCCAAAGCCCTTAGTCGTAGCGGTTAAGGATCAGTATGGAAACGCGGTATCCGGAGTCACTGTCACCTTCTCTGACCGAGGCGCGGGCGGCAGTTTCATCAACAGCACGCCGCTTACAAATAACGCCGGGCAAGCCAACGCGACTTACACTTTGCCACCTTCAGCTGGCACATACTCCATCACCGCAACTGTGAATAGTAACGTCGACGTTGTGACTTTCACGGAGACAGCCAACTGAGATTTCAGTAGAAGCTTTGCGGTAGCTGGAACAGTTGTCAAAAAAATGTAATCGGGCCGAGTGATGGGCGCTCTCTCCCCAGCCCTGGAATCGGACACAGAAAGACAGAAAGAATGATCGGCGGAGACTGACTCATCATGACTAAATTTCGAATCCTGACATTGGCGTTCGTATTCTTGACCGCGTGGTCGATGGCCCAGACGGTAACATCGTTTGAGGGCATCGACGCCAGCCAGCTCGCCAGTCCCGAATATGACGTGGATCCCAACGGCGCCGTCGGGAGCAAGCAATTCATGCAATACGTCAACCTGTCCTATCAGGCATTCGATAAAGTCACATTTGTCCCGGTATGGAGTACTCCGCAGCTGGTGAGCACGCCTTTCACTAAGAATGGGCTGACGATTTGTGAAGCCATCAGCGGGGATGGAATGATTATTTTTGATCGACTGGCCTCGCGCTGGGTTATCGCAGGCCACACGGGAACGGAAAACAATTATCAATACTGCGTCGCTATCTCCAATACCGACGACCTGAGTTCGCCATCCCTTGCTTGGTACACCTACGACATCCCTCTGAATCCTTATCTTGGAACGAATGCCGAGGGAAATGTTTATTTTCCGGACTGGCCAAAGATCGCCACATGGCCAGATGCCTATTACGTCACCATCGATTTGAACGACATCAATCAAAATTACCGGGAAGTTGGGATAGTGGCATGCGCTTTGGACCGGACGAACATGCTGATCAACGGCACGCCCAACCCGCCGCAGTGCTTCAATGTGAACAGCCCGCTAAGTGACGGAATTTACCTTGGCCATAGCGTGATTCCCGCGGACGTCGACGGCACCACCGCACCGCCCGCGGGACGTGACGAGTACATGGTGAGCATCGAAAACCCTGTAATCAACAACACCGCCTCCACCTCCAGCACATTCAACTTGTGGGACTTCCATGTGAATTGGAGCAATCCGGCTCTGACCACTTTCACGCAGTCGGCGGTTTCAGTGGCACCCTACACTCCCGGATGCTACGACGTGCTCTCTCCGGTGCAAACTGTGTGCGTACCGGAACCCTCCACCAGCACCACCAAAGAGTACATCGATTCCGTGGGCGACCGCTTTATGCCGCGGTTTGCTTACCGCAACTTCGGCTCCTACGAATCGTTTCTATTCAGCCATGATGTGTCCGTCAGTTCGAGCAGCACGCAGACTGGAATTCGCTGGTATGAAATGCGTGGAGCTGGCACTCCTACGGTTTATCAGGATGGCACAGTGAATCCGGACTCGACAAATTACCGCTTCATCCCCAGCATTGCTGAGGATTCTTTCGGCAATGCGGCGGTGGGTTACAGCATCTCGAGCAAATCAACTCATCCCAGCCTCAGGGCGTCGTGGTTCAGCCTTACCAACCCGGCACCGCCAGTCGAATTCACACTTTATGATGGCACCGCCGATCTGGAAAATACGTGGCATTGGGGATCCTATGACAGCATGACGGTGGATCCGGTGGATGGCTGCACCTTCTGGTATGTCAACGAATACTATCCGGTGAACCAGACGGGGACTCTGATCAATTGGCACACAAGGATCGCTAATTTCCAACTGCCTGGTTGCGCCGGCGTCGGAGTTTTGCCGAACGGCCTCACTTTCGGCGCCCAGGTAGTAGGCACAACCAGCGCGCCACAGGTCGTTACTTTGACCAACAATCTGACCACGACGTTGACGATCAGCAGCGTCGGATTCACGGGAAACAACAGTGGAGATTTCGCGCAGACGAACAACTGCGGAACCAGCGTGAATGCCGGCGCGAGCTGCACCATCAACGTCACCTTCACGCCAGCTGCCAGCGGCACGCGCACCGCTACGCTGAACGTGACCGACAATGCGGGCAATAGTCCGCAAACCGTCAGCCTCACCGGAACTGGGATTGTGCCGGTCACTTTGTCGACGGCGAGTATCTCGTTCGGGACGGTGCTGGTTGACTCGAGCGCCACTGCAGCGCCGGTAACGCTGACGAATAATCAGTCGGTTAGCCTGACCAACATTAGTATTTCCGTCACCGGCGCCGCGTTCAGCCAAGTGAATACGTGCGGTTCCAGCATTGCCGCGGGCGCGCAGTGCACCATCACCGTCACATTCGCTCCAAGGACTAGTGGCTCGCAAACCGGAATGGTAACCATTTCCGACAGCGCCATCAACAGCCCGCAAACCATCAGTCTCAAGGGTACGGGCGAGCTGCCGGTCGCACTTAGCCCTGGCACCTTGGCTTTTGGCACGGAGACCGTGGGGGTCACGAGCGCTCCTAAGACAGAAACTGTGACGAACAACCTGAAGGTGACGCTGGATATCACCAGCATCAGCATTAGCGGCGCGGACGCGAGTAACTTCACCGAGACCGGCACTACTTGTGGGAGCACGCTTGCCGCGGGTGCGAAGTGCACAATAACGGTGACTTTCACACCCAGCGCTACGGGCGCGCGAAGCGCCACCCTGGATATTACCGACAGCGCTTTAACCAGCCCACAAACCGCGAAGCTCACGGGCACGGGAGAGAATTAGACTCGTCTGTCGCCGGCGGTGGTTTTCTTACAGAGGCACGACTTTTTGCGACGCCTGCTTGTCCGGGCTCGCCTCGTCAAGACGTGGCGCAGAAATGGGGCCTTTGCGGAGCTTGCTGGCAGCCACGGCGATGCGAGCCCGAGTCTTTCGGGATGGCGCGGAGGGGACGACCGCACCCGCACCGGTCAAGCCAAAGGCATACAACACCACTTCCACGCGACTGGAAACTCCCAACTTATCGAAAATGCGGAAGAGATAATTCTTTACCGTATGTTCCGTCAGCTTTAGACGATGGGCAATCTCGCGGTTGGACAATCCCTCCGCGACACCGCTGACCACATCCTGTTCGCGCTTGGAAAGGATGGATACATCACTCGTGTTCCCTGCCCGGCGGCCCGGCATGGCTTGTGAAAGGGCGTCCAGGAGATACTTGAGTTCGTGGCTGTTGGCCCAGACTTGGCCGGCGTGAACGCAAGCGATGCACCTGGGCAAGAGCTTCAGAGATTCGCTGCGGCAGAAAATGCCGCTGGCCCCGGCACGAAAGGCTTCTACCGCGGACCTGCGCTCGGAACGATCCAATAACATGACGATACGCGTTGCCGGATGGGCGGCGTGCAACTGGCGAGCCACCTGGAATCCGAGAACAGGATCGTTCTCCAGCAGTGGGCTGAGCACCACCACATGAGGTTTCTCGCTGGCGGCAACAGCCAGAATAGTGGCGGCGGAGAGCTGAGTTTCGAGCACCTGAAACCGTTTGTCACGAGCCAGAACATCAGCCAGCAACTGACTGTTCATGCGGGTGCTGTCGGCGGCCAGCACTCGGATTAACGCCTTGTCTTCGCTGGATTCGATGGAGAGGTCGGTCACGGCTGGCGTCCCCACCTCGAGGCTTGCTGATTGCCCATTACGTTCCTTCACCCGGGATCGGCCCCTTAACAGCTGAGAGAAAAGCTTGCTGCTTTCCTCCATATCCTGTTTGTACTCTGTTGGAAATTTGTTGCGTCGGCCAAAGACACTTGCCGAACTGCTTGCAGCCTCTTGTAAAGTAGCCGCTCGACTAGTGATGGTAAATAGTACTTTAGTATCCGGCGCTGCCATCCAACCGTCAGTGTCCGGCAAACGCCAGCTCTTTGGCCCGTTGCGCCGCTTTCACCACGGCTTTAATCAGCGTTACCCGCAGCTTGCCTTCCTCCAGTTCCATAATGCCGTCCACGGTGCAGCCGGCGGGAGTAGTAACCGCATCCTTAAGGAGCGCGGGGTGATCTCCGGTTTCAAGGACAACGCGGGCGGCTCCCATGGTGGTTTGCGCTGCGAGCAAGGTTGCGATATCACGAGGCAGGCCCACCTTGACGCCCGCTTCGGCAAGCGATTCGAGGATGATGTAGATGTAGGCCGGGCCGCTGGCAGAAAGCCCGGTCACCGCATCCATGTGCTTTTCGTCGACTACCACCGTGCGGCCTACCACGTCGAACATGGTGGTTGCGGTCTCCACGTGACTGGCGTCGGCGTATTTTCCTTTGGCCAGTGCGGTCATGCCGCAGCACAGCAGGCACGGCGTGTTGGGCATGGCGCGGATTACAGGCACAGGGGCATCCAGCGTCTTCTCGATCAGACTGTTCGGGACCGACGCGGCCACGGAGATGATCAACTGTCGAGGCGAGATATGGCCGCGCAGTTCGGCCACAACTTCCTCTACCACCTGCGGCTTCACGCCAATCAAGATGACGTCCGCGTCTTTGGCCGCCTGCAAATTGTTGATGCCCACCGGTATGCCGAGCTTTGCGCTCAGTGCCTTGGCACGGTCTTCGTGAGCCACCGTCGCGGTCGTGAGTTCTGGCGCGAGCAAGCCGTTTCTCAGCAGCGCCTGGAGCAGTATGCCACCAATCTTGCCCGCCCCCAGCACCGCGACTTTCTTGCCTGAAAGATTATTTGCCATACTTGCTCTTCTCTCCGTTCCGTCGACGAGATCCGCGCCCAGCAATAAATTGCTCAGAGTGTGAATTGTAACGGTTTCGCGCGCCAGCCGCGAAGACTCGATGGGCTATGCCTGGCGCGCCTTCTGGCGGCCGCCCTGCTCCCACGCCCAGGCTGTTTGCACGATCTCTCGCAGAGCGCGCTTTGCTTTCCACTGTAATAAGGCCTGCGCATGCGAGGGGTCGGCAACCAGAGCCGGAGGATCTCCGGGCCGCCGCGGCCCCATGCGTCGCGGAACTTTGGAACCCGTCACCTCTTCGATCATCGCGATCACTTCCTCGACCGAGCAACCTAAGCCAGTGCCCAGATTTAGGGCGGCAGAGCTGTTTCCCGCCTCAATGTGCTTGAGGGCGAGCACGTGAGCATCGGCCAGATCGTTTACATGAATGTAGTCGCGGACACAGGTTCCGTCGGGCGTGGGATAGTCGGCGCCGAACAATTCCAGTTCTCCCCGCTCGCCGGTGATGGCTTTTAATGCGGCCGGAATCAAGTGCGTCTCCGGATCGTGAAGTTCTCCAATCTCTCCGCTTTCGTCGGCTCCGGCGGCGTTGAAGTAACGCAGGCTCATGTAGCGCATCCCGTAAGCGCGGTCATAAGCTTCGAGAGCATTTTCAAAAAAAAGTTTCGAAGTGCCGTAGGGATTCACGGGCTGCCGCGGCGTATCTTCGGTGATGGGCATCTTCTGGGGCATTCCGTACACTGCGCAAGTCGAGGAAAAAATAAAGCTGCGGACTCCGCATCCAACGCGGCATTCAGCAGAGCCAATCCTGCCTCGGCATTGTTCTGGAAATAAATCCGTGGATTCTGGACGGACTCACCAACCTGCGAATGCGCCGCGACGTGCATGACGGCATTCACACGGGTCATCACCCGGCTTAACGCGGTACGGTCCGAAATGTCGCCCACTACCAGCTCGAAACCCTTTGCCAGAAAGGCGTGTCCACGCGACAAGTTGTCGTAGACGATGGCTTCGTACCCGTGGCGCCGCAACGCCCGCGCCGCGTGGCTTCCAATGTATCCCGCACCGCCAACAACTAGGATCGGCAAATCATTTCCTTTCTGCTTCTTGTTTTCCCGCCCAGCAACCCGGGTCAGCCGGACAGCACTACGCGCGGCTGGCCGGGAAATCCCACCTGGAGATCATGAGATTCTCCGTCGTTTCGGGAATTCGCTGCTGTGATGTCTGGGGGATCGTTAGTCTTCAGTCTTCGAAAAGTCAAACCTCAGTCTGTCTGGCTTCGATTCACCCTGTCAAGCCGAAAATGGGAAATTGCCGTTCCGGACTATATGCCGGGTACGGGAATCCGGAAGCCATCAATGTAATTCCTGCACTAGTCATTGCAAGTTATTGATTCAAAATGAATAACTTCGCCATTCTTCGAAGATTAAGCACGCAGTAACTTTCCCGGAATTAGGACACCGCAATTCGGATTTCGGGCGATGCACCTCTGTGACCTTACAGAAGCTACCTTTCCGTAGTCTCCTAGGGTTGGGACGGTATTGACAAGCCAAACCGCCCGTCCATCAAGCCTTTTGAGGTGCTTTAATGTTACAGGACTCCCCCAAGCCCTGCACGTCAGGGTGTTTTTATAAGGTTACGTGTGCCCTTTTCTTTCTAGCTCTTACGGTATTTTCTTCCGCCTTTTCTGAAGCCAAACTCGCGGTTCAGGAACAGGCTCCGCAAGGAACGGTAGGAATCACTTACAACACAGTGTTAACCGTCACCGGCGGAACTACGCCTTATTAGTTCTCGGGAACTGGCCTACCTGCAGGCGTGCGCCTGAGTGCCACAGCTGGGAGCATCAGCGGGGTGCCGTCAACCTCGGGCACGTTTCCAGTAAACGTAACGGTAACCGACGCGGACTCGGATAAAGTGACGGCCAGCTTTTCCATCGTCATCGCTGCATCGGGAACGGTCAGCGTCGTGGTTTCCCCGGACGCGGGCCTCCTGGTGTCGGGTCAGACTCTGCAATTCAAGGCGACGGTGTACAACTCGGCCAATCAAGGCGTGACGTGGTCCGCGTCAGCAGGGACGATCTCGAGCACCGGACTCTATACGGCGCCGCAGGTCAGCAGCGGCACGTGGACCTACAGGGTCTGGGCGACCAGCACGGCGTACCCCGCCAAGTCGGACACAGTGATGGTTGTGGTTACGCCGCTCGTGATACCACTGCAAATTACAACCTCTTCCCTTCCGGAAGTGATTACGGGCGCCACGTATACGGAGACGCTGGCCGCCAGCGGCGGCAAGTCTCCCTACCATTGGAAACTCACGAGTGGGACGCTTCCGCAGGGGCTTTCTCTGGCCAGCACCGGCGTGCTCTCGGGCTCAACCGCACAGACCGGACCGTTCACTCTCACATTTCAGGTCACCGACTCTTCCTGGCCGGTACAGCTGACCGCGAGCCAGCAGTTTGTTTTGCAAGTAAGTAGTTTGGTTGAAATCACCACTACACTTCTTCCCGAGATCACGGCGGAATCCGATTACGATGCTCCGATGGCCGGCGTCGGCGGCACCACGCCTTATCATTGGAGCATTAGCACTGGAACGCTGCCCAAGGGAATTTCCCTGGCCAGCACTACGGGTGACTTCACCGGTACCACCTCGCAGACCGGACAGTTCAGCTTCACGGTTAAACTCACCGATTCATCTTCCCCCCCACAAACCGCAAGCCAGGCTCTCTCGGTAACTGTCATTCCGGCGCAGAGTGCCGTTGCTGACTTCTATGTCGCGACGGACGGCAATAACAGCTGGAGCGGCACTTTGCCGGCACCAAACTCCAAGGGTACGGACGGACCTTTTGCCACCGTCTCGCGGGCGCAGACGGCGGTGCAGGGCATCCTGCAAAACCCCAAAGGCCGCACTACGCCCATTCACGTCATGGTGCGGGCCGGCAGTTTCTACGTGACGCAGCCACTATCATTCACCACGGCCGACTCGGGAACATCGACTCTGCAAGTGGTTTGGGAGAACTATCCTAACGAAACGCCGGTCATCAGCGGAGGAATGC
>Ga0182024_10010669_pt1 | contig 18683 bp, 16 predicted proteins | sample P32metaG_FD_120480 | JGI IMG/M metagenome (GOLD analysis project Ga0182024, IMG submission 120480) | Permafrost microbial communities from Stordalen Mire, Sweden - P3-2 metaG (Illumina Assembly) | ecosystem: Environmental > Terrestrial > Soil > Wetlands > Permafrost | place: Sweden: Stordalen... | reverse complement strand
CGTGATGACGCTGAAAACGAAGGCGCCCGCGGAATTCGCCGACGCGTTCAGCCGGCGGCTGGCGGCGCTTTCGGCTACCCACGATCTGCTGACGAGTTCGGGTTGGGAATACGCGTCGCTCGACGACGTCATCGGGGTCGAACTCCAGCCCTATATGAGCAATCAGATTTCGCTCGAGCCTTTGCCAGCTCCTATACTGCTCAAGCCCAAGGCGGCGCTGAGCCTCGGGCTTGTCTTTCATGAGCTTGCCACCAACGCCGCCAAACATGGCGCGCTATCACAGAACAGCGGCCGGCTCCTGGTAAAATGGCAGCGATCGGAACGCGGTGGCCGGCAGTATCTTTCGGTCATCTGGCGCGAACGCTATGGGCCGCCGCCGCAGACCGCGAGGAAGGCGGGCTTCGGCTCAAGGCTGATCGAAGCCTCGATCACCGATGAGCTTGGCGGCGACATCAATCTCAACTATCCACCGGCCGGCTTTCACGCCGAAATCGAGCTCCCGGTCGACAATATCTCGACCTAACTGCCTCTCAAGGCCCGCGCATGAAAAGCACCGGCGCCAGTTGCGCACGCGGCTTCACGGGCCCAATTACAATGACGTCGCAACAATACTCGCGGGTGGAGGATTATGCAGACCGTGACACTTGGCCGGTCGGGACCGGCGGTTGGAGCGTTGGGCCTTGGCTGCATGGGTATGTCGCCGGGGGCTTACGGGCCGTCGGACGAGGCGGAGGGCATCGCAACCATCCGCGCCGCAGTGGATGCCGGCGTCACGCTGATCGACACCGGCGACTTCTACGGCATGGGTCATAACGAGATGCTGATCCGCCGCGCGCTGGAAGGCGTGCCGCGCTCGAATGTCGTCATCTCGGTGAAATTCGGCGCGCTGCGCGATCCGGCCGGGGTGTTCGGCGGCAACGATGCCCGGCCGCAGGCGGTCAAGAATTTTCTGGCCTATACGTTGCGGCGGCTCGGCACCGACTACATCGACATCTACCGCCCTGCCCGCCTCGATCCGGTGGTGCCGATCGAGGACACCATCGGCGCCATCGCCGACATGGTCCGCGCCGGATACGTCCGACACATTGGCCTTTCCGAAGTCGGCGCCGAGACCATTCGCCGCGCGCAAGCCGTCCATCCGATCGCCGATCTGCAAATCGAATATTCGCTGATGAGCCGCGGCATCGAAGCCGCGATCCTGCCGGCGACGCGCCAGCTGGGAATAGCCATCACCGCCTATGGCGTGCTGTCGCGCGGGCTGTTGAGCGGACGCGTCCCGGCAGCGGGCGCCAAGGGCGATATCCGCGTGGTTCGCATGCCGCGCTACCAGGAAGGTAATCTCGAAAAGAATTTGCGCCTCGTCGAGGCGCTGCGGCAGATCGGCATTGAAAAAGACGCAAGCCCGGCGCAGCTCGCTGTGGCCTGGGTGCGCTCGCGCGGCGCCGACATCGTGCCGGTAATCGGCGCCCGCCGCCGCGAACAACTCAACGAATCGCTCGGCGCGCTTGCGCTAAAACTCGACGCCGCCGATATCGCGCGCATCGATGCGGCGGTTTCGCCAAATCTCACTGCCGGCGCGCGCTACGACGCGCCGCAGATGGCGCACCTCGACAGCGAGACGCACGCATAAGGCGCGCGCCTCAAGTTTTCGCCGCTTGATCCAAGCGGGGCTTCCTTGAGATAGTCACTGCCAACACTTCCGGGCCTTCTGAGCGACCGCAAAAGACGGTCGGCTCCAGCCGGATTGGGGAGGACGGGCAGTGGCCGAATACGATTACATTGTTGTCGGCGCCGGTTCAGCCGGCTGCGCGATCGCCTCACGCCTGTCCGAAGATCCGTCGACCGACGTTCTGCTGCTGGAGGCCGGCGGCGCGGACGATGACGAAAGAATTTTTGCACCCCATCGGGCATGGGAGCTGTGGGCCACTCCGTTCGATTGGGGATACACGACGGCGCCGCAGGCGGCCGCACTCAATCGGCCACTCTACTGGCCGCGCGGCAAAGTGCTGGGCGGATCGAGCTGTCTCAATGCGATGGTCTATGTGCGCGGCGCGCCGGCGGACTACGATCATTGGGCCTATCTGGGCAATGGGGGGTGGGACTACGAGAGCGTCCTACCTTACTTTAAGAAATCGGAGGACTATTATGGCGGCGCTTCGCGTTATCACGGCGCTGGTGGACCGTTGTCTGTTTCGCGCCACACCTCGCCACACCTCGCCAAACCCGCTGACCGATGCCTTCATCGACGCCGCCGTGCGTGCCGGCCATCCGATCAACCATGATTTCTCCGGCCCAGAAGTTATCGGTGTGGGCTATACAGATACAACAACGACGCCGGACGGACGGCGCTGCAGCGCGGCCGCGGCGTTTCTCAAGCCCGCACATAACCGGCGTAACCTGACGGTGCAGACTGAAGCGCACGGCCATCGCCTCGCGATCGAGAAGGGCCGTTGCCAGGGCATTGTTTATGAGCGCGGCGGCAAGCTCCATACCGCGCGCGCAGCGCGCGAAGTCGTCGTCAGCGCTGGCGCGATCGGCTCGCCCCACCTTTTGCTCCTGTCCGGCATCGGCCCATCGGACGATCTGAAAAAATTGGGTATCGACGTGAAGGCACATTTGGCCGGAGTCGGCCAGAACCTTCACGATCATCTTTTAACCTTCGTCATCCACGAAGCGAGCCGGGAAATTCCCGCGCCGAAGCACAACGTCCTTGAAGCTCATTTGTTCGCCAAAAGCGATCCACGTCTCGCAGTGCCAGATCATCAGCCGCTCTTTATGTGCAATGCGCCGCCGAAGCATGGATTTGATATCCCGCCGAACTCCTATGCAATGGCGCCCGGCATCATCCGGCCAGTCTCGCGCGGCGAATTGAAACTGACCGCCGGCGATCCAGCGGCGCCGCTCCATCTCGATCCGCACTATCTCAGCGAAGCCGCCGACCTCAACACCCTCGTCCATTCGCTCGAAGTCTCGATCGAGATCATGGAAAGCCCCGCTTTCGGCAAATGGCGCAAGCGTTCCATCTGGCCGAAAGTGAAGACTCGGGCGCAACGCCTGCAATGGGTGCGTCAGACTTGCGAGACGTACCACCACCAAGCCGGCACATGTAAAATGGGCATCGACGCCATGAGCGTCGTCGATCCGCAGCTGCGCGTTTATGGCGTCGACGGTCTGCGCGTGCCGACGCTTCGATCATGCCGGCGGTCACCAGCGGCAACACCAATGCCGCCTCGATCATGATCGGCGAAAAGGCCGCCGACCTCGTTCGCGGCGTCAGGGCGCCGCCGCTGCGCGCGGCCTGAAAGCGCCGATTGTTCCGATGCGGAAAACTTACGGACCAAGATATCCGCAGACGCTAGGCGCGTTGATGGCGTGGCCCGGACTCGATCCGGCCGGACCGGCAGTGACCGACACTGCGGGCACGCTCGACCGGCGCGCTTTCCGGGACCGCATACTGCGCGCAGCCGGCGGGCTCCGCAAAGGGGGCGTAGGCCCAGGCGCCCGGGTGGCGCTGTGGTTGCCGAACGGGATCGCATATCTGGCCGCGATCTTTGCCTGCGCCCGGCTCGGAGCGATCGCGATCCACATCAACACGCGCTTTCGCGTAACAGAGGTTGGCAGTTTGCTGCGCCGGTCCCACGCCAGCGCGCTGGTGATGCAATGGGGTTTTTCGCCCGTCGACTTCCCCGCGATATTCGCAAGCCTGCCTGCGGCGGATCGCGCCGCGCTACACAGCGTGTTCGGACTTGCGGCTCCTCGCGGCGTGACGCAACTCACCGACCTGCCGGTACTGCCGCTCGATGGCGACGCCGCCTTGGCCGGACCTGACGAGGCGACGCCTGAGGCGCCGTGCCTAACCTTCACCACCTCGGGCACTACCAGCGGGCCGAAGCTCGTTTTGCACGATCAGCAAACCATCGCCGGACATGCCGTCGACGTTGCGCGGCGTGTCGGGCTCGATGCGCCCGACGCGGTGCTGCTCGGGGCGGTACCGTTCTGCGGTACGTTCGGCAATGCCACGGCGATGGCCGCGGTCGCCGGCGGCGCGCACATCGTTTGCATGAGTCAGTTCGACGGTGAAGCGGCCGCCGCGCTGATCCGCGAGCACCGGATCACGCATGTCATCGGCGGTGACGACATGTTCGGCCGTATTGCCGCCGCATCCGGCGGGCGCCCGTTCGACTCGGTGCGCTTCTCCGGTTTCGCGGCATTCCACTCGACGGCCGCCGCGTCGATCGCCGCCGCGGACGCGGCGGGTATGCACCCGCGCGGACTCTACGGCAGTTCGGAAGTGCAGGCGCTGTTTTCCGTTTCAGAAGGCGAGAATCGGTTGCTGGGCGGCGGCGAGCCGGTGAGTTCTCAGTCGCGGCTCGCGGTGCGCGATCCGGAAACCGGCGCTGTGTTGCCGCCCGGTGCGTCCGGCGAACTGTGGATCGACGCGCCGTCCCGCTTCATCAGGTATCTGGAAAACCCGGCCGCGACCGAGCGGGCAATCGCCGCCGACGGCATGTTCCGCACCGGCGATCTCGCGCGGCTGGACGGCAACGGCTTCATCTTCGAGGCACGCATCGGCGACGCGATGCGGCTTGGCGGATTCCTGGTCAGCCCGGAAGAGATCGAGGCGGTCATCCAGGCACAGCCCGGCGTGGCCGGTGTGCAGGTGGTGGCGGCGTCGGCGGGTGAGGCCGATCCGGTGCCGGTCGCCTTTGTTCGCCTGGCCGGCGGGGCGGTGCTCGACGAGGCGGCGTTACGGTCCGTCTGCCGCGAACAATTGGCGCGGTTCAAAGTGCCGGAGCGGATCGTGACGGTGGAGACGTTCCCGACCGTCGACAGCCCCAACGGCCCGAAAGTGCAACGGGTGCGCTTACGCGAGATGGCCGAAACACTGCTGCGGGAAGAGCGGCACTAACGCCGTGCCGGTTCGTAGACGGTTGTCTTGCCAAGCCGTAGGCGCGACCTGACCTAATTCGGACATTGGGACCGCCATCAACACGTCAACCGGCTTTCACAGCTCGGTAGACACCGCTTTCGAACTGCCGGTAGATCCGCAATGCGCGACCATCGGCAAAAGGCAGCACCTGCGTCATGAAAACCGCGGCGATGCGCCTTCCAGGGTCGATCCAGTAATAGGTGTTGAAAAGGCCGCCCCAGGTCAGGCTGCCGGCACTGCGACCGTCCGGGACCGTCTGCATGTTGATCATGTGGCCGAAGCCCCATTTGAGGCTGATACCCGGAAAGAAATCGACGTCGTTGGAAAGCGCCGGCACCGTCGTCTTAAGGATGCCGGCTTCGATTTTGCCGATCTGGTTCTGGCCCATGAGCGCCACGGTGTCTGGACGAAGGATGCGGGCGCCGTCGAACGAGCCGCCTTGCATCAGCATGCGGATGAAGGTCAAATAATCTGGTCCGGTAGAATAAATCCCACCGCCACCAGAGAACGCTTGCCGCGTTATTTGCCGCTCTGCCGGCTGCGGCTTGAGCGACCCGTCCGGCTGGCGCCGATGGACACTGGCCTCCCGCGCGCGTTGCTGCGGTGAGATGACGAACGCCGTATCGTTCATACCGAGTGGGTCAAAAATATGCTTGCGAAAATAGACATCCAACGGCTCGCCGCTGATCGATTCGACGATGCGGCCGACCCAATCGATACTAGTGCCATATTGCCAACGCTCGCCGGGATCGAACATTAGCGGCGTGCGCGACGCTTGAGCTCTGGCGGCCGACGGCAGCCGGTCAATTGCCTTGAAATACTGGAGGGCCTTGGCATCCCAGAGCCGGTAGGTGAAGCCGGCGGTGTGGGTGAGCAGGTGGCGGAGCGAAATCGGCCGCTTTGCCGGGCGCAACCGGGGTGCACCTGCGGCATCGAATCCGTCAAGCACCTGGGGCGACCCGAGCGCCGGCTCGATATCCGGCACCGGAGCATCCAGCGAAAGCTTGTCTCGCTCGACGAGCTGCAGCGCGGCGACCGAAGTCATCGGCTTAATCATCGAGGCGACACGAAATACGGTATCGCGCGTCATGGCCGGCCCCTCGTGAAGCCGGCGCCTGCCGAAAATGCCCTCATAGACGATGTCCTTGTCGGTCGCGGCCAATGCCACGACCCCCGGCACTTCCTCGGCATTGGTTGCAGCACGGAGCATCGAGTCGATATGGGGAAACGTGTCTGCGCCGAGCCCCGCCGGCTCTTTGGCGCGCGCGACGGCCGCGTCGCCCGCGCCTAATGAGCTGGCCACGGCAAGCTTCGCCGCCATTTTCAAAGTATCGCGGCGACTAGGGCGATGGATCATGATTGCCCTCATCGGAACATTGTCCGTATGTAGCAAGCCCGCTGATGTCGACTCGTATTCTCTCTCATCAATCTACGCATGCCATAATGAAAAAGGTGAACTCCGCTCATGCCGCCAACATTCGCCCGGAACGCGATCGTATTGGGTCTTCTCAGCGCCATCGGGCCTTTCGCGATTGACATGTATTTGCCGGCGCTCCCGGCGATCTCCGCCGATCTCAAGGCCTCCACCTCCGCCACGCAGGCAACCCTGATGGTGTTCTTCGCGGCATTCGGCGTTTGCCAGATTGCGTACGGTCCGGTCTCGGACATGTTCGGCCGCAAACCCCCGCTTTACGCCGGGCTATCCCTCTTCGTGGTCGGTTCGATCGGCTGCATATTTTGCCCGACGATCGGATGGCTGATTGTCTTTCGATTCATCCAAGGCGTTGGCGCATCCGCCGTCATGGTGATTCCCCGCGCTGTGATCCGCGACCTTCACACCGGTCTCGAAGCGACGCGCCTGATGTCGCTGGTCATGCTGGTCTTCAGCGTGTCGCCGATTCTGGCGCCGCTGACCGGCAGCGCCCTGATCGTGCCGTTCGGCTGGCGGGCGGTGTTCGTCGCAATCACGATCGCGGCAGCGCTCGGCCTCCTGCTGGTGGCTTTCGTCCTTCCGGAGACGCGGCCGCCCCATCAGCGGATCGGGAGCGGCTTTAAAAGCATGCTCGCGGGCTACACCTTCCTGTTGCGGGATCGGCGGTTCCTGGCGCTGACGTTCATTGGCGCGTTCGGCATGGCGAGCTTTTTCGCCTTTCTCGCGAGTTCATCGTTTATCTACATTGATCACTTCGGGCTGACACCGACCCAATACAGTCTGGCGTTCGCCATCAATGCGGTTGGGTTCATCGGCACGTCTCAGTTCAGCGCCCATCTCGCCGGGCGCTTCGGCGTCTCCCGCGTGGTATCGACCGCGGTCGCCTGCTACACTGTGATGGCCGTTCTGTTGTTTGCAACGACCGCCGTGGGCGTGACCAATCTCGGCGTCCTGATGATGCTGCTCTTCCTTGCTTTCGCGTGGCTAGGCCTCGTCATTCCGTTGACAATGGTGCTCGCGCTCGAGGAGCACGGGCCGATTGCAGGGATGGCGTCGGCGTTGGCTGGAACTCTGCAAATGCTCACCGGCGCGGCGATCATCGCCCTGGTCAGCGTGTTCTTCGACGGCACCGCACTGCCTATGGTGGCGACCATCGCGCTCTGCGCTCTCGCTGCCTTTACGCTTTCCTGGTTCACTTTGCATGCACGAACCATGGTTGCGAAGCCGGCCGAGTAGAAGGTCAAGATGACGAGGCGCCTTCACGCTTTACTAGCTACGGCTCTAGCGACCGCGTTTTTCTGCACGACGACGCTGGCGCAGGCGCCGCTAAGCGAAAGCCCCATCACGACCGGCTTTTGGTCGTTCCCCAATCACAAACCCGCGACGCCGCAGGACGTCATCGCTGTTTGTCGCGACCACTTTGAGATTCGATTCGCCGATGGCCACTTTATTGACCTGAAAATGCACAAGATCGAAAGCAATCTCGTCCGCCGGGATGTCGAGGATGTCGGCCGCTGCGCGTTCGATCGTGAGAAGCAGATCGATAACTGCGAATTGAAAATCAATCATTCCGACGGATCGATATTGGCCGGGACGACGGAAAATCGGTACTCGTTCGACGCCCACAAAACTTTAAAGATGACCGTGACGCCGAAGATGATTACCGACACGCCATTCAGCAACACCCCTTTCGATACTTTTCCGGTGCGCTGTTCCGGTGATTCCGTCTGGAGCTTTTTGAACGAGTCCAGTCCGCCGAAGTGACGGCGGAAGTCGTGACAGCGCGGTGCGCCCAAGATGCACGCAAACACAATCACAGACATCACGATCGAACTCACGGCTCATCCTCTCAAGTCTTGCGAATCACCGCGCGATTTCGTGACCGCCGGTCAATCCGCCATCGATCGTGAGGATGGCGCCGGTGGTGTAAGCCGACAGCGGCGAGGCGAGAAAAACGACGGCCGTTGCGATCTCATCGGGTGATGCGGCGCGGCCGAACGGCAGTGTGCTGAGCGCCTCGCGCCAGCGCTCCGGATCGCTGTATCGCTCCTGGGCCTTGGCGCGGGCGAGCCGTTCGTAACGTTCGGTGGCGCACGGCCCCGGATTGACGCCTACCACCCGCACGCCGAACTTGTGGCTGGTGGAGCCGAGCGTCTTGGTGAAAGCCGTCATTGCGGCGTTGCCGACGCTGCCGGCAATGTAGCTCGCATCCAAAATATCACCGCTAATTCCGATCACGTTGACGATCACGCCCGCACGCCGCGCCTTCATGCGGCCGAAATATTCACGGCTGAGATTGATGTAGTTGAAAACCTTCGAGTCCCAACCCGCACGCCATCGCTCTTCCTCGACGGTCTCCAACGAGCCCGAGGGAATGTCGCCGGCGTTGTTGATGAGAATATCGACATCCCCACACGCTCGCACTACCCGTCCGGCGGAGCCATGCTGCGCGAGATCGATGGCGATCGTGTTTACCTTTACGGGATGCCGGCTCCGGACGTCCTCCGCGGCATTGTCGAGCGTCGTTTGCGAGCGGGCGGCGAGATGCAGATGGCAGCCCTCGGAAGCAAAGCGCCGCGCCATTGCCAAGCCCAAACCTTTTGAGCCGCCGGTGATCAACACGCTTTTGCCGTTCAGATTGAGATCCATGTCATCCCCTCAGTCGGCCGTCGGAATGATCGGCAGCAAAAGATGTGATGGATGCGCCGCATCGTGATAGATGCTGTGCACCACCGTGCAGCTGCTGCACACGTGATAGGGGATGTATTCGACGTCAGTCGCGCCCAGCACGCCGGTCGAAAGATCGAGACTGCTGATCTCGACGCAAATGCGGTGGCCCTTGCGGAAGAGATTGGCCATCGCGAAGATTTCGATCGCATATTCCTCGACCTTGCCCGGCGTCACCTTTTGCCGCGCCTCGCGGGTGAGCTTGTGCCAAGGCTTCCATGGCTTTGAGCGCTTGGGGTCGAGCGCGCGGTTCGAGGCCTTAAGCCAACCACGCGTCAGCTCACGTTCCGGAAGGTCGGTTGCAATTTCGCGTTCACCCTCACGCGCCGTCCGCACCGACGGATCCGGCCCGACATCCTTGAGGATGATGATCCAGTTGGTGTCCTCACGGTCGATCGCGGCGAAGAGAGTGAGCACGCTCGGACCGGCGATGAGAAGATCGTGCGGCACCGGATCGGTGAGGAAGCGCAGCTTCGCGATCCGGTTGGTCTGTGTCGGCGGCATCTGCGCAAAAACGTCGGGCGGAATGTGGTCGTCCACGCTCGATCCGATATAGGGCTCGGCCGTCAGCCGTTCCCAGCTCGCCAGATAAAGCTTGGTCCATTGTGTCTCCGGTAGCGGCCAATCGGTGCCGCGCCGCCATTCGTTGGCGCCCATCGCCCAATAGGTGACCGGCGGCTCCTCCATGAGCCCGGTATCGATGCCTTTGAGCCAATGGTCGTACCACCGCAACATCTCGCCGCGCAGCGCGCGAAGCGGACGATCGGGGTGCGCCGGGCCGGTCAGCATCATTTTCTTCGGCGCCGGAATCTTGTTGAAATAGGTCTGCGCACCGGCGAGATGCGTTTTGTAGGTGTAGCCATACCAGCCGGCACCGGTGTAGGTCGGCAAGGTAATCTTCTCAAAATCCGCCTCCGCCTCCGTGATCGTCTCCTCCCGGTCATACGGGTCGATCAGCACATCGAAGTAACGCGGCATGTGTTGGCCCTTCTGGACCAGCACATTGTGCAGGTGCGGATACATGCGGATGTCGGCGTCTGCGATTGCCTCGCGCCACTTCGCCTCCTTCTCCGGCGACAGCTCGCCCGGCGCACCGCGTGCCGTATGCGCGGAGGAGAAATGATCCATGAGATAACGGAAGGCGTGCAGCACGCCACCTGGATATTCTTCGCGGAAGCCGCCGAACTTGCCGTAGGCACCGCGCGGATCATAGGGAAAGATCGCCTTGAGCTGCGGCGGCTGCTGACGCGCAAGGTGAAACTGCTCTGACGCGAACGCGCCGATGCCGATCATGCCGATATTGCCGTCGCACCAGGGTTGCTGCGCGATCCATTCGATCACGTCGTAACTGTCCCATTCGCGCGAGCCGCCATCGCCTGATTTGAGAAAGCCGCGCGGCGAGCCGATGACATGGACGTAGCCGCGCGAGACGAAAAACTCGGTATCGCCCGCTTCCGCATGGCCGAGCCATAGCGACGACCAGGACGGCTGCGGTGGAAATGTCTGCGGAAGTTCGTGGCCCTGCAACTCCTTGGAATGGACGCCGAAGGCAAAGAGGACGGGAAACATGCCGGCCGCGTCCGGCCGATAAACGTCGAGCACCACGTTGACGCCATCGCGCATCGGCACCGCGACGTCCTTGTCGCAGACGATCTGTCGGTGTTGCGGCGGCCGCCCGTAGTCGGACGGCGGCTGGTGGCCGGACGGAAAAAGCTCCTCGGCGGCGCGGGCGTCGTTTTCGTTCATTTTTGTCTCGATCGAGCTCGGAGGATGGCTATTTGCCGCCGACCATGACGCACATCAGCAGCGCCGGGTCGCGTCCGGTATTGACCCAGGAGTGATTGGTGGCGCGTTGCACGACGGCGTCGAACGGCTTTAGCTCGATCGGCTCGCCTTCATCGAGCAGCAGCGAAATCGTGCCGGACAGGAGAATGATATAATCGACAGTCGGTGTCGTATGCATCATCGGATGGCGGCTGGTGTCGACGCGCGCTTCCGGAATGCCGATGGCGTTGAACAGCATGTCCTGGACCGCCGCGAATTCGGCCCGCGTCATCTTCGAATCGGCCGGCGGAATCGTGAACAGGCGAAACATCGTACCGCCCGGCGCCGGAAAGAATTTCATCGGCGACCGGCCGACCGAAACATCCCGTGGCGACTGGCCGGCCGTGGTCTGCCAGAAATCGAAATTGCCCGGCCCGGTCATGGTGGCATGGGCTTCCTCCACTACGACAGATTTTCCGACTTTGTTGGTGCCGGTGACGATTACGCGATGCGACTCGGCCATGTCATTTCCTCTCAAGGTACGATCACGACGTTGGTGAAACCGCCATCGCGGAATTGCGAGCCGTCAAGAGCCCGGTTGACCTCCGATAGCGGCACCCGAATATGCTGGAACACCGAAAGGTCGAGCGTTCCCGCACCGGCCATCGCGGCGAGCGCTTCGCCGTCGGCGATGTTGAACCAGTTGCTGCCGATGAATTCGATCTGCTGGTCCATCATCCAGTGCACGTCCATCACGGTCTTCTCGCCGACGCCGCCGATATTGATCGCCTTGCCGCCGCGGCGCAGCGCATAGATCGCGTTCATCAGCAATGTGCCCGACGTGCCGGGCCCGAGGCAGTCGATCACCGCGTCGACGCCGTGACCGCCGGTAAGCGAGCGCGCCCATTCGGCGACCGATTTACCTTCGTCCTGCGGCAGAACCTCGATCCGGTCGGGCGCCAGCTTCTTCACCCGATTGAGGCGGCTGCGATCGCGAGCGGTGCCGAGAATGCGGGTGACGCCGCGGCCCAGCGCCGTCAGCGTTGCGCCGAGACCGAGCGTACCGGTGAGGCCGTTAATGAGGATGGTCTTGCCGGGCCCCGCCTGCGCCTTGCGCAAAGCGGCGTAGGCGGTGCCGATATAGCCGAAGCGCGCCGCTTCTTCGAAAGAAACGCTGTCCGGGATCGGCACCAGATTATGCTGCGGCGCCGTGATGTATTCGCACATGCCGCCATAGGGATAAGCGTCGAACTGCCGCTGCGAATCCGGACCGAAACCAAAATAGCCGCGGAAGGTGAAATTGGCGCAATTCATCGTGTCGTCGGTTCGGCAAGCCGGACAGGAACCGCAGAAAAGACCGGGCGTGACGTAGACCCGGTCGCCCTTGTGGAAACTCTGCACCTGCTCGCCAACTGACGCGATCACGCCGGAGACATCGAGGCCGAAGATCGCGGGCAGTTTCGGCAGCGGCAGCTCAGGGAACCAACTTTGCCAATGGGTGAGGACATTGATGAGGTTTGGCACGACGCCGCAGGCCTTCACCGCGACAAGAACATCCGTCGGCCGTGGCTCCGGCACCGGTACGCGCTCGAGTTTCATAGGCTGGCCGGCTTCGTACAGCCGGGCGGCAAGCATGGTGGTCACGAAGACTTCCTCCCCGTCCGGGCACCGGCGAGTGCTAGGCAAGCCGGGCATAGCATCGTATAGCGCAGCGGCGCGCAGAGCGGAAAGCGGAGCCGCCGTGCGGAGGATGCATGGATTTCGAGTATTCGTCCGAGCAGAAGCTCCTTTGGGAAAGTGTCCGGAAGCTGATGCAGCGGGTCGCCACACCCGACTATCTGCGCCGGCTCGATCGCGAGCGGCTCTATCCCTACGAACTCTACGCCGCCTGGGTGGAAGCGGGACTGTTCGCGCTCCCCTTTGCCGAGGAATATGGCGGCCTCGGCGGCAGCGTGGTCGATCTTGCGATCGTGTCCGAGGAAATTGGCCGCTACAGCGCCGACGTGGCGATGGCCTTTGGCGGCAGTGTCTTTTGCAGTCTCAATGTCGCGCGCAAGGGCTCGGAAGAACAGAAACGCTACTGGCTGCCGAGGCTGATTTCAGGCGAGATCCGTATGTCGATCTCGATGTCCGAGCCGGACGCCGGCTCCGATGTCGGCGCCATGCGTACACGGGCGCGGCGCGACGGCAATGAATATGTCATCAGCGGCCAGAAGATTTGGGCGACCGCCGCCGGCGCCCGCGACAACGTCATCAACGTCTATGTGAAGACTGATCCGAAGGCGCATTACCGGCAGGGCATGTCGCTTTTTCTGGTCGACAACACCACGCCGGGTCTCGAAATCCGCAAGCTCGACATGCTCGGCCGCCGCTCGGTCGGCACTTACGAGCTTTTCTTCAACGACGCGCGCATTCCGCCCGATCGGCTGATCGGCGGCGAGAATAAGGGCTGGGATTGCATCCTTTCCGGCCTGCAGGCCGAGCGCGTGGTGGCGGCCGCCTGCGATTGCGGCAGCGCCCGCGGCGTCCTCGACCTTGCCGTGAGCTACGCCAAGGAACGCAAGCAGTTCGGCCGGCCGATCGGCACGTTCCAGGCGCTCGCCCACATGCTGGCCGATCTTGAGGCGCAGGTCGAAGCCGCCTGGGCGCTGACGCTCAAGGCCGCTTGGCGCGTCAGCCGCGGCGAGGACGCGCTGAAGGAAATCACTATGGCCAAACTCCTTGCCGCCGAGACCTATGTGAAGACGACCGAAGCCGGCATGCAGGTGATGGGCGGCTACGGCTACAACATGGAGTTCGATATGCAGCGGCATTTCCGCGACGCGCGCGCCGCGACCGTCGCCGCTGGCAGCTCGCAAATCCAGCGCAACCTGATCGCGGCCCAAATGGGCCTCAAGGTGCAATAGACAATTTTCGGCAGGGTGAAATGTCTGTCGGTCTGCCGCTCACCATTCCCAGCAGCTTTGCGCGCACCGCACGCTGGTTCGGCGGCGGCGAATCGGTGGTCGATTCAGGCACGCGGCTGACTTACGCCGAACTCGATGACCTCTCGCTCCGTGCCGCTTCTTTGTTCGCGGCGCTGGGCGCAGAGCCGGGAAAGCCGCTTGCGCTGCTGTGCCCGCCGAGCGCGATCTATCTCGTCGCCTGGCTCGGAGCGGTCCGCCTCGGCGCGTTGCCCATGGCACTCCATACGCGCGAATCCGCCGCAACGCTGGCCGCCGTCTGCGGCAAGATGGAGCCAAGCCTTCTCGTCTACGACGCCTCCATGGCAGCGTTGGCGGCCGGCATCGCCGCCAACCATCCCGGCCTCCGCGCGTGCGTCGAAGCTGTCTCGGCGTTGCCACCGAAGCGCGGCGGCACGTTGCAACCCGCCGCCTCCATTCCCGCGGACTTCCATGCCGCGCCGGCCGATGCCCCACTCGCGCGGCCGGCCGAGGACGATCCGGCGGTGATCGTGCTGTCGTCGGGGACGACATCGGTGCCCAAAGGCGTCGTGCACAGCCATCGCGGCTTTATCGAGAATGCGCGCACCAACCTTTACCTATATCAGGGGCTGTTGCCGCGCGACCGCTCGCTAGTGCCGCTGAGCACCGCATTCATCGGCTGCTACAATGGCTGGTTCCCGTTCCTGAATGCCGGCGCCTGCACCATTTTCATGGAGCACTTCGATCTCGGCGACCTCGTCCGCAGAGTGACCGCTGAGCGCGCGACCCACGTCTTCCTGACGCCGACGTTGTGGCGGCGGCTTCTAAACGCCGACGAGCCGGGCGCGGATTTCAGCTCGGTGCGGCTGATTGGCTTTGCGGCCGAACCGATGGACGCCACCACGCTCAAACGTCTTCGCGAAAAAATTAGCCCGAATGCCGTGCAGATGTACGGCTCGACCGAAACCGGCGCCGCCGGGAGCTGCATTACCGCCGATGAGATGGTCGGCGAACGACTCGTCAGCGTCGGCCGCCCGCTGCTCAACGGCGATTTGCGGATCGTGGTGCCGGGCGGCGCGCCGCAGGACGAAGTCGCACCCGGCGAGACCGGCGAGATTTTGATCTCCAGCCCCTCGCTCGCGGCCGGCATCTGGCGCGATCCCGACGCGACCGCGGCCGCCTTCGTAACCGACGGCGACCAGCGCTGGTGGCGCTCGCGCGATCTCGGCCGTATCGACGCCGAGGGCTACCTCTATCTCGAAGGACGTCGCGACGATATGATCATCTCCGGCGGCATCAACATCATGCCGGCTCGGGTTGAAGAAGTGCTGCTTTCCCATGTGGGCGTGGCCGAATGCGCCGTGGTCGGCGTGCCGCATCCGGAGTGGGGTGAAGAGGTGCAGGCGTTCATCGTGCGGGGCGATCCGGCGCTCGACGCCGCTTCTCTGGCGCGTCATGTCCGCGGCAGCGATCTTTCGTCCTATCAGCGGCCGCGGGTCTACACTTTCGTCTCTGAACTGCCGCGCTCGTCCACCAACAAAGTGCTGCGGCGGGTGCTTCGCGAAACCGCCCTGCAAAGGGCCGACGCCGCGGCCGGCCTCGAAACGATCCCAACCCAATCGACAGGAAGAAAATGAGCGAGACCGAACCGCTGCTGCTGATCGAGTGCCAAGGCCCGATTGCCATCGTCACCCTCAACCGGCCCGACAAGCGCAACGCGCTGAGCGAGAAGCTTTGGGGCGAATTGAAGAAGACGTTCGAGAATTTCGAGCCCGACGTGCGTTGCGTCGTGCTCACCGGCGCCGGCAAGCATTTCTGCGCCGGCCTCGACCTTTCCGAGCATCGCCATCGTGAGGCTTTCGAGAGCATTTTCATGTCGCGCTTCGCTCACGCCACCCTCGAGGCCATCCAGTTCGGCGGACGGCCAGTGGTGACCGCGATGCAGGGCGCGGTGATCGGCGGCGGCCTCGAAATCGCGACCGCGACCCATGTCCGCGTGGCCGACCCGACCACCTTCTACCAATTGCCGGAGGGCCGCCGCGGCTTCTATGTCGGCGGCGGCGCCAGCGTCCGCGTCGCAAAGATCATCGGCTCCGGCCGCATGGTGGAGATGATGCTCACCGGCCGTACGCTCGACGCCGCAGCAGGCGAGCGGCTTGGCCTGTCGCATTATTTGGTTGAGCCGGGCAAGACGCTGGAAAAGGCCGTCGAACTCGCCAACAATATCGCCAAGAACGCGCAAATCCCCAATTATCTGATTGTCCAGGCGATACCGCGCATCGAGGACATGTCCGCTTCCGACGGCCTGTGGACCGAGAGCGTCGCCCAAGCGGTCAGCATGACCTCTGAGGACGCTCGCGCCGGCATCGACGCATTCTTCAATAAGCGCAAGATCGAGTTTTGAGATGGCGGCGTCCTGGCGTCAAACTTCCACCACCAGGCTCGCCACCATGACTTCGCCGTCAGTCATATAGTGGTTGACGCGTTCGACAGGCAGATGTTGCCCGGATTGATATGAATTCACGTCCCCGATAACTTGATTTTTCCGCAACTCAGCAACGATGTAGTCCCGCTCTGCATTCGCATCCGAAGCGGTGGCGTGGGTGATCTGGAATGTGAGTTGGGTCAAGGAGAAGCCGGTATCTTTGGTGCCGGCTCCGACCCAGAGAACGTGTTTATCGTCCGGTGGCCGGTCGGTGTTCAGCCAGAAGCTGGGCATTCCTATTGTTGATTCGATACGCGCGGAGCTCTCGGCCCAAAATCGAATATGATGGCGCTTGCGCGGGCTGTCATCAATTGCCTTCTGGAAACCGATGTCTTGGCCACGTCCGAACAGATAAAGGGTGCTAAACGGGGCGGTCGGATAGGGCGAGTTGAATACGAATGCTCGGACCATGCGCCACGAGCTTGCCAGACCCAACCGATCGGCCTGCGACCAGCCGGCAATCGCAAAGGCGGCATGAAGCTGTTGGCGTGTGCCTATAAGCACGACATTGACGGGGTCACCGGGTAATCCGTCGCCGGTAATTGTGAAGCGAGGCACGCTTTTACGCTGCAGGATTTTAAGGCCCATCCGAACGGCACGCGGCAGGATGATATAAGCCGCGATTCCATAGGTGAAGGCCAAGGCCAGCACCCACGGCAGCCTGCGGTCCGTAATTTTGAAGACAAAAACGATCAACCAGACACTAAAGATGCCCAATCCCAAGATCAGCAAGCGGCGCAATATGCGTTTCAGCAATCTCACGACCTAGCCACCATGATGGCCTTGTCCAAAGCCGACAAGACCAAATTGCGAGCGTGGTTGGAAAGTCTCGATTATTCGGCGTTCGATGTCAGAATGAATTTCCAGGTCCCGCACAACGCCGACAAATGTCTGGCACACCTCCAGGTCGAAACTCCAGCGACGCCGTAAGTATAAAATTTGGTGGCGGACGCAGTCTAAGTCGAACGCGTCTCAGCAACAAAATTCCCTGCTAACAGGAAAATCAACAGGGAAAATCGCAAAATTCGCCCCGTAGCAGCGACGATGTCGCCGTTTAATGCAGTATCCATGGGGGTTTTTAGCGATATTCCTGTGAAAATTAACAGGGAAAGATTTCCGTATAACAGGGAAACAATGCACGGATAACAGGGAAACTAGATACGTGGCCAATGTCCGCTTTTGATGCTGTGGACGGCTCCTCCACCCGGCACGTAAGTGCCATGGATGTGGGCGCTGATAAGGCTCCCACGATTCGGAGGAGCTACCCATGCAAGCGGTCACGACAATCGGTCTCGATATTGCCAAGTCGGTATTTCAGGTCCACGGCATTGATACCGGTGGCCAAGTGGTAATCCGTCGCCAGTTGAAGCGGAGCTACGTCCTGGCCTTCTTCCAGAAGCTGCCGCCATGCCTGGTCGGGATCGAGGCCTGCGCCTCGTCGCATCATTGGTCGCGCGAACTGCAGGCGCTTGGCCACACTGTGCGCCTGATGCCGCCGGCCTACGTGAAGCCCTATGTGAAGCGGCACAAGAACGATGCCACCGACGCCGAGGCTATCTGCGAGGCGGTCACCAGACCGAACATGCGGTTTGTGCCAACCAAGACGCGCGAGCAACAAAGTTGCCTGACACTGCATCAGACCCGCCACTTGTTCATTCGCCAGCAGACCTCGGTGATCAATGTTATCCGCGCTCATCTTGCGGAGTTCGGCATCGTCGCACCGGTCGGACGCAAAGGTGTTGAGCAGTTGCTCGGCGTCGTCGCCGATGCGGGCGATAAACGGCTACCCGAGGTTGCCCGTGCGTGTGTCACTGCTCTCGGCGCCCAATTGCAGGCGTTGAAGGCTCAGATTCTGCAGTTCGATCGTCTGATCATGGCCTGGCATCGCTCCAGTGAGACGAGCCGGCGGCTCGACGATATACCGGGTGTCGGTCCGGCACTGGCCACCGCTCTGGTCGCTACTGTTGCCGACCCGAAAGCCTTCCGATCAGGACGTAATTTCTCGGCCTGGATCGGCATCGTACCGAAGCAACACTCGAGCGGAGGCAAGGACCGGCTCGGCAGTATCAGCAAACGAGGTGACCGCTATCTGCGCGGCCTGTTCGTGGCCGGCGCGCTCGCGGTCATCCGCTACGCCAAGATCCATGGCACTAAGCGTCGGCCATGGCTCACAGCATTGCTGGCGCGGCGCCCCACCAAGGTCGCCGCCATCGCGCTCGCCAATAAGATCGCCCGGATGGCCTGGGCGATGATGGCCAAGGGCGAACGCTACAAGGAACCCGTCGCGCTTGCGGCGTAAACGAGATCGCGTCGGACATCCGGCGTGATGTGAAGGTTGGGAGGACGAACAGCACGTAATGCAGAGCCGGTCGATCCGGCGATCAGGACAACCCAGTTACCCCCAAGCATTGTCGAATGCGG
>Ga0182024_10010668_pt1 | contig 18684 bp, 17 predicted proteins | sample P32metaG_FD_120480 | JGI IMG/M metagenome (GOLD analysis project Ga0182024, IMG submission 120480) | Permafrost microbial communities from Stordalen Mire, Sweden - P3-2 metaG (Illumina Assembly) | ecosystem: Environmental > Terrestrial > Soil > Wetlands > Permafrost | place: Sweden: Stordalen... | reverse complement strand
AGGGCGCCCTGACGGCCGCTCAGACCGCCGAGATCGCCGCCGCCAAGGAAGTCATCTACGACGGTTTCAAGCTCGCGCTCAAAGGCGGAGTGCAAAAGGAGAAAGCCGGCATCCTGGTGGACGAGCAGTTCGGCGCCGCCATCCTCGCCGACGCGGCGAAGCACGGCTACTCCACGTGCTGCCCCGCCGAGAAGAGCGGCCAGAACGAGTTCGATTTCGAGTACGGCGACGACTTCGGCAAACACATCGAGGCGTTCAAGCCGAACTTCTGCAAGGTGCTGGTGCGCTACAACCCGGAGGGCGACGCCGAACTGAACAAGACGCAGGCCGCCCGCCTCAAACGGCTGGCCGACTACCTGCACGCCAAGGGCCAAAGCATGTTCATGTTTGAACTGCTAGTCCCGGCGGAGAAGGCGCAGCTCGACAAGGTCAAGGGCGATAAGAAGGCCTACGACCTGCAACTGCGTCCGGGGCTGATGGTGGAGGCGATCCGGCAGTTGCAGGACGCCGGCGTCGAGGCGGACGTGTGGAAGATCGAGGGGCTGGAGCGCCGCGAGGACTGCGCCAAAGTGGTGGCGGCGGCGCGGCGCGGCGGCCGGGACAAGGTCGGCTGCATCATCCTGGGCCGCGGCGAGGACGACAAGAAGGTGCGCGAGTGGCTGACGACGGCGGCGCACACGCCGGGCTTCATCGGCTTCGCGGTCGGCCGCACCACGTTCTGGGACCCGCTGGTGGACATGCGGGCCGGCAAGACGACGCGCGCGGCGGCCGTGACCGAGATCGCGCGGCGCTACCGGGAATGGGTGGATTTGTTCGAGAAGGCCCACAAGGCGTAAACGAGTAGTGGAGGCGGATCGGCCCGACGCGCCGGTGAGGGGTTTGTCGAAATCCCTTCAATGACTTGCGATGCGCCAAATGACGCGTCATTTGGCGCATTGGCGCGGGCGCCGGGCGCGAAGGAGGGGGCGGCGCCGCCGGCCGACCGGCCTCGGCCGCAGCGCCGCCGGCGTCCTCATCCGTGGCACGGGCCGCCGATTTGTGCTACAAACGACGGTCTATGAAACCACTCCGATTCGGTTCGCTGGCGCTGCCCTCGCGCTACCTGCTCGCCCCGTTGGCAGGCTACACGAACCTGTCCTTCCGGCTGGCGGTGCGCGAACTGGGCGGGCTGGGCCTGGCGACGACCGATCTGGTCAACGCCCGCGCCATGCTGCAATTCAGCCGCAAAACGATGGAGCTGTTGCAGACGTGCCCGGAGGACCGTCCCGTCGCCGTGCAGATCTACGGGTCCGAGGCGGAGTACATGACGGAGGCGGCGCGGTGGCTCGAAGATTACGGCGTGTCGTCGGTTGATATCAACATGGGTTGTCCCGTTCATAAGGTGACGAAGGGCGGCGGCGGCTCGGCGATGCTGTGCGACGCCGGCGGTACGGTGAAGTTGGTGCGCGCCGTGGTCGAGGCGGTACGGCTGCCGGTGACGGTGAAGATGCGCCTCGGCTGGGACGACGACAATTTGTCGGCGCCGTTCTTCGCGCGCGAGTTCGAGAAGGCCGGCGTCGCGGCCGTGACCGTCCACGGCCGCACCCGCGCCCAGGGCTTCGGCGGCCGCGTCAACCTCGACGGCGTTCGCGCCGTGGTCGAGGCGGTGGAGCGGATGCCGATCCTCGGCAACGGCGACGTGCGCACCATCGCCGACGCCGAACACATGTTGAGCTACACCGGCTGCGCGGGGATCGCCGTCGGCCGCGGGGCGCTGCTCAATCCGTGGTTCTTCGCCCAGCTGGCGCGCCGGGAAGAGACGGGCGACCCCGGCCCGCTGGCGACGTATGGGCAACGGCTGAACTTCATGAACCGGCACTTTCACCTGCTGGTCGGCCACCGCGGCGAGCGCTTCGCCTGCCTGTCGTTCCGCAAGGTCGCCAACTGGTACTGCCGCGTCCTGAAGCCGGGCCGCGACATTCAACAGCGGTTGATGATAATCGAGAGCGCCGAAGTCTTCGGCCGGATCGTTGAGGAAATCCGCGCGCTCCTGGCAACGCGTGTGGGGCAGGACTGGCCGGACGCCGATGTAAACATTCGTGTGCCGAGTGGGCCGGTGGAGCACTGGTGAGGGCGGCGGCCGGTTGAGCCGTGGTCCGACTCCGGGTATTACGCCGGCAAGGTAGAGGATCCCACAAGCCTGACGCGCCAGCGAAGGGTCGGCGTCTTCTTCCTTCGCTGGCGCGTCAGGCTTGTAAGGCCGCCCCCTTCGCTGGCGCGTCAGGCTTGTGTGCGTGTCTTTCTTGCCGAAGGAATATGCTTTTGATTTCCCTCTGTGGTTCGTTTCTTTCGGAGATCGCGTATGTCGTCATTCGGGTCCCGTCGCTCCTGCGCCGTCCTCGGCGCCTTGTTCCTGGCCGGCGCCGCGCTCGCCGAGCCACCGAAACCGAACGTCGTCTTCATCCTCGCCGACGACCTCGGCTACGGCGACCTCGGCTGCTACGGCCAGAAGCGCATCCGCACGCCGAACCTCGACCGCATGGCCGCGGAGGGGATGCGCTTCACGCAGTTCTACGCCGGCAGCACCGTCTGCGCCCCGTCGCGCTGCGCCCTGATGACCGGCCTGCACAACGGCCACAGCACCGTCCGCGGCAACGCCCTCGTGCCGCTGCGGCCGGAGGACGTCACCGTGGCCGAGGTGCTCAAGGGCGCCGGCTACGCCACCGGCCTGGTCGGCAAATGGGGTCTGGGCGAGTCGGGCACGACCGGCGTCCCCAACCGCAAGGGTTTCGACTATTTCTACGGCTATCTCAATCAGGTACATGCCCACAATTACTACCCGGATTACCTCTGGAAGAACGAAGAAAAGGTCCCGATCGAGGGCAACGTGGTCAAGGACGGCGTGGCGTCGAAGCGGGCGCAGTATTCGCCCGACCTGTTCACGAAGGAGGCGCTGGCCTTCGTGGACCGCAACCGCGACCGGCCGTTCTTCCTCTACCTGGCCTACACGATCCCGCACGCCAACAACGAGCGCGGGGCCAAGGAGGGCAACGGCATGGAAGTGCCCGACGACGCCCCGTACACGAACCAGCCGTGGCCGCAGGTGGAGAAGAACTACGCCGCCATGGTCACGCGGCTGGACGCCGACGTGGGGAAGTTGATGAAGCGATTGAAGGAACTGGACCTGGACGAGAAGACCGTCGTCTTTTTCAGCAGCGACAACGGGCCGCACAAGGAGGGCGGGGCCGACCCGAAGTTCTTCGACAGCGCCGGCCCGCTGCGCGGCTACAAGCGCGACCTGACCGAGGGCGGCATCCGCGAACCGATGATCGTCCGCTGGCCGGGCCGGGTGAAGGCGGGGACCGAGACCGATCAGGTGGGGGCGTTCTGGGACTTTCTGCCGACGGCGGCGGAACTGGCCGGGGCGAAGGCTCCGACGGGGCTGGACGGCGTGTCGCTGGTCCCGACGCTACTGGGGACGGGCAAGCAGGCGCAACACGAATTCCTGTACTGGGAGTTTCACGAACGCGGCTTTCAGCAGGCGGTGCGGATGGGCGACTGGAAGGCGATCCGCCAGAAGCCGGGGGCGCCGCTGGAATTGTACGACCTGAAGAATGACGTCGGCGAGACGCATGACGTGGCCGCCGACCATGCGGACGTGGTTGCGAAGATCGAGGCGTATCTGAAGGGGGCGCGCACGGAATCGGCGGCGTTCCCGATCAAGCCGGCCAAGGGGAAGTAAAGTCGGCGCCGTGAACCCCGTCCGGCCCGGCCGGGTTCGCGGCGCGGGAGTAAGGACGATGATTACTACGGAAATGGTTGAAATTCTCGGGCGGATGGAGAAGCTGCCCTTGACCGAACGGTTGTGGCTGCTGGAACGGCTGGCCGCTTCCGTGCGCCGCGGTGTGAGCGGCGAGGCCACCGGTCAGGACCTGGCCGCGATGGCCGCGGACCCGGACGTGCAGAGGGAGATGCGACGGATCGAAGAGGACTTTCAAGCGGTCCCGGAGCAGCCGGTAGGGCAGCCCTCATGACAGTCCGGCGCGGTGAAATCTATTTCGTGGACCTCAACCCCGTTCGGGGGCGAGAGCAGGCGGGGGTCCGCCCGGCGTTGGTCGTGTCGGTCGATCCCCTCAACCGTTTGCCGCTGGTCGTGACCGTCGTGCCGGGCACGGATGGGGCCAACATCGCACGGGACTATGCGAGCACGGTTCGCATATCCGCAGTGGATAGCGGACTTCCAATGGAGACGGTGTTCCTCTGCTTCCAGGTCCGCGCCATCGATAGGAGCCGGCTTGCGGCGCGCCCGGCGGGCCGACTTTCTCCAGCGGCGATGGCCCGCATTGAGGACGCCTTAAGATACTGTCTCGGGCTGTGATTCCGCCCCGTCGGCGCGCCTCGCTCCCTCACGGTCGCGGCTCCGTTTTGTCCGTGCGGTCCACGCGTAACCCCAGCTCGCGCAGCTTCGTCCGCAGACTGCCGCGCGTGACGCCGAGGATCTTCGCCGCCCGCAACTGGTTGCCGCCCGTGTGTCGCAGCACACGCGGCAGCAGCGTCCGCCCCAGCAGCCGCACCGCCTCCGCGTATAGGTCTTCCGTCCCCTCCGCCAGCTGGGCGTCGATGAACCGTTCCAGGTCCAGCCCCGGCTCAGCGGCACAAGCTAAAGCTTGTGCTACGGCCCCTAACGGCGGCAGGAACTCCGCCAGCAGGATCGGCCCCTCCGCGTGCAACAACGCCTGTTTCAGAACGCTTTGCAGCTCGCGCACGTTGCCCGGCCAGGCGTACCGTCGCAGCCGGTCCATCGCCTCCGGCGCGACCGATTTCACTTCCTTGCCCAGTTCCCGGCTATAGCGGCGGACGTAGTAGTGGACGAGTAGCGGCAGGTCGTCGCCGCGCTCGCGCAGCGGCGGCAGCGCGATCGTGAACACGTTCAGCCGGTAGTACAAATCCTGGCGGAAACGGCCCTCCGCCACGGCCGTCTCCAGGTGGAGGTTCGTCGCCGCCAGCACGCGCACGTCCGTCTGAATGGTCTCGTTGCCGCCGAGGCGCTCGAAGCGCTGTTCCTGCAACACGCGCAGCAATTTGCTCTGTGTCAGCGGCGACATGTCGCCGATTTCGTCCAGAAACAGCGTGCCGCCGTTGCACTGCTCGAACTTGCCGATGCGACGGCGGTCGGCCCCGGTGAAAGCGCCCTTTTCGTGGCCGAATAGTTCGCTTTCCAGCAGGTTTTCCGGGATGGCGGCGCAGTTGACGGCCAGGAAAGGCCCGGCCGCCCGCCGGCTGTGCTGGTAGAGGGCGCGGGCGATCAGCTCCTTGCCCGTGCCGGTGGCGCCGGTAATGAGCACGGTCACGTCCTTGTCGGCCACGCGGCCCACGGCCTTGACCACCTCCTGCATGGCCGGGCAGCGGGCGATGACGACGTCGGCCCGGTCGTCGGCCGGCGCCTCCCCGGCCACCACGGCGGGGACCGTCATGAGCCGGCTGATGGCCAGCGCCCGGCCGACCACCTGACGCACCTGGCTCAGTTCCAGCGGCTTGAGGAGGTAGTCGTAGGCGCCGAGTTTCATGGCCTCGATGGCGTCGTCGGCGTCGCCGCGGCCGCTGATGAAGACCACCGGGCTGCGGGCGTCCAGCTCGCGCAGCCGGCGCAGCATTTCCAGCCCACTCAGGTCCGGCAAGTGGACGTCGAGCACGACCACGTCCGGCCGGCGCAGCCGGGCCTGTTCCAGTCCGTCGGCGGCGGTCTCGGCGGTCAGCACGTCCAGGGACTCGTCGCGGAACGCGCGCAGGAAGGCGTGCAGAATGGCCGGCTCGTCATCGACGATCAGCAGTGTGGCCATGCGCGTTCTCCGGAAAAAATTTCACCGCCAAGACGCCAAGAGCGCCAAGAAGAAAAACAATTAAAATACATCTCTTATTGTGTCTTCTTGGCGCTCTTGGCGTCTTGGCGGTTCCATTTCTTTATTTCATGCCGGCAGCGTGAACGCGAACAGGGCGCCGCCTTCCGGGGCGTTGGCGCCGTGGATGGCGCCGCCGTGGGCCTCCACCAGCCGACGGCAGATCGACAGGCCCAGGCCCAGCCCCGTCTCCTTCGTGCTCACGAACGGCTCGAACAGCCGCTTCTGCACCTCCGCCGTCAGGCCGGGGCCGTCGTCCTGCACCTGCACCACCACGGCGTTGGCCTCGTTCGGCGGCGGCCTCACCTCCAACCGCACCGTCCCGCCCCGCGGCAAGGCGTCCAGGGCGTTGAACAACAGGTTCACAAGCACTTGCTGGATCTGGTTCGCGTCAATCTCCAACTCGACAACGCCCGGCGGCAGGTCGGCCGCGATTTTCACTTTTTGCCGCCGGGCGCGGCCTTCTACCAGGGCCAGGGCGCGGCGCACCACCGCCAGCAGGTCCGCGCGCCGCCGTTCCGAATGGGGCGGCCGGGCGAAGTCGAGGAACGTCTGGATGCACGCCTCCATGCGCCGCACCTCATGTTCGATGATGGCCAGGTCGTCGGGCGGCAGGCCGGCCGGCTTCGGCCCCTCCAGGCCCGTTTGCACCAGCATCTTCACCGAGGTCAGCGGGTTGCGCAGCTCGTGGGCCACGCCGGCCGCCACCTGTCCCACCGCCGCCAGCTGCTCCGCCCGCAACACCTCGCGCTCGCGCTGCTGCAACCGCTCCACCACGCGCTCGATCTCGTCGATCACGCCCTGCATCTGCCGGTGCAGGTCGGGCAGGTCGCTCGGCTCCTCCAGCACGACCGGCGGCATCTCGCTGCTGAGCCGGCCGGCGGCGTCGCGGATGCGGACGCTCAGCTGGTAGATCGACTGGTGGACGCTGCGGGCCATGGCGTAGCCGAGAGCGAGGCCGCTCAGCGGGGCGGCCACGGCCACCACGATCAGACCCCACGTCAGGCTGGTGACGATTTCGCGGTTGGCCCGATCCGCGGCGCCGACCTGATCGGTGTTGAAGTCGCGCAGCTCCTTGCAAAGCTCCGCGACGCGACGCTCTTCCAGCAGCTTCGCCAACCCGGCGTCGAAGGCGCCCTGTTCGGCCGGGGGGACGCGGCCGCGTTCTTGCCACTTCTCTTCATAGGCGTCCAGCGCGGCCGCGATCTGACCCGTCAATTCCTGTTCGCGCGGCAGATTGGCCTGATCTTCGGCCTTCTGGAGCCGAAGCCGAACCATCCGGTTCAGCTCGGTCAGCCGTTTGGTCACGGCTTCCGGGTCGTCGTGGTCGCCGTGCAACGTCCGCAGCAGGTCCGCGACGGCCGTCTGCAAGTTGAAGGCGGCCAGCGTGCTGTCGATGTGTTCGGACAGAATACCGGACACATCGACGTGGACATGGCTGAGATAGAGGGCGCCGGACAGGCAGGCCGCCACCAGCAACAGGCTGACGAGCACCGTCGGCGCCAGCAGCTTCAGGGCCAGATGTCGCGTGAACACGGCGATCTCGGAGCACGATGATGCGGGCGCCGTCCGTATTCTATCAGGCACTTGCCCGGCGAGCGGCCGGCGTAAGCCGGCTGGTGCGGTGAAAGGGAACGAGAGAAACGAAAAAACCCGCGCCGGGGGGACGGCGCGGGCAGGGGGAAAGGAGGAGATCGGTCAACGCCGGTTATCGCCGGCGATCATTTTCGGTGGCGTCGCCCGGATCGATTCGATGAGGTCGAACCGACCCGGGCGCCGCCGTGCCGGCTCGGACGGCCGCCCGTCCAAGCCTCTTCTGTTCCAGCCCCAATCGACTTCGAGGATGTTATCGTCGTTGTCGCATCCTTCACTTAAGCAGACCCCGTGCCAAAAATGGCTTGGGAGATGGGTCGGGCACAAGCGATGAAGAAACCACAACTTGCGCCGCCGTGCTCCACGAAGGCGGCCGATGGGAATGCAAGAAGGCGATGCAATTGTTACAACGGCGCGGCTAGAAATGGTAAAGACTTCCCATCGCACCGATCAGCCGCCGACGAGCAGCACGCGCACGTCCATGACGTTGGTCTGGGTCAACCCGGTACGGAGCAGGCCGCCCACGGCATCGAAAAACGAGTAGGCGTCGTGGCGGGCCAGGAAGGCGGCCGGGTCGAGCCGCCGCCGCGCCGCCTGGGTCAGCGTGTCGGCGTCGGCCACGGCCCCGGCCGCGTCGGTGGGGCCGTCCTCGCCGTCGGTGCCGCCGCTGAGCACGACCACGTCGCGCAGGCCGGCGGCGCCCAGCTTCACCGCCGCCGCCAGCACAAACTCCTGATTGCGTCCGCCGCGGCCGTGATCGCCCGTCAGCGTCACCGTGGTTTCGCCGCCCGACAGAATACACACCGGCGGCCGCACCGGCTGTCCGTCGGCGCGGATGCTCCGCACGATCCCGGCAAAGACGGCGGCGACGTGGCGCGTCTCCCCTTCAATGAAGGCGCCGAGGTTGAGCACCGGATAACCGAGTTCCCCGGCGCGGCGGGCGGCGGCGGCCAGCGCCTTGACGTTGTTGCCGAGAATGAGGTTGCGAACGGAATCGGGCAGCATTTTCAGCGTCTCGGGGACCGCGCCGGCGACGCCGCGGCGCAGATGGTCGAGGACGGCCGGGGGCGTGCGGTCGGTCAGGCCGTGCCGATCGAGCACGGCCAGGGCGTCGGCGAAGGTGGTGGGGTCGGCGGCGGTCGGCCCGGAGGCGATCACGTCGAGCGGGTCGCCGATCACGTCGGAGACGATGAGACTATACAGAGGACAATGCCGATCCACGAACGCCTGGGCCAGGCGGCCGCCCTTGAAACGCGACAGGTGTTTGCGGACGCAGTTCATCTCGTCGATGGTGGCGCCGCAGGCGTGCAGCAGGGCGGTGACGCGCTGCTTGTCCTCCAGGGCCACGCCCTCGACCGGCGCCGGCAGCAAGGCGGAACCGCCGCCGGACAGCAGACAGAGGCCGAGGTCGCCCGGCCCAACCCCCTTTACCAGATCCAGCATGTCGCGGACACCGGCGACGCCGGCCGCGGTCGGGTGGTTGACGCCGTCGGGCCGGCCGGCGTGGAGGCGCACCGCCCGCGTCGACCGCACCGCCCCCTCCGGCACGTTGAGGGCGCCGGACACGCGGTCGAGCCGGTCGGCCAACGCCGTCTCGACGCCGGCCGCCATCGCCGTGCCGGCCTTGCCGCCGCCGACCACGAGGATGCGAGCGGCGCGATCGACGGCCGAACGCAAATCGGGGCCGGCCAGGGCGGCGCGGACCAGTTCCACCGGGTCGGCGGCGGCGACCGCCGCGTCCCAGATGGCGCGGGCGTGGTCGCGCGACGGGGGCGGTGCATCGGACATGAGGAAACCCTTTGGTTCGTGGTCATCGGCCCGTCGGCCGCTACAATCGCCAGCGTCTCTCTTTATTGAAGGAGCCTGCCGATGGACGACAAGCCGAGGGTCTTCGTCACCCGCCGCCTCCCCGCCGCCGGACTCGACCGCGTCCGGGCGGCCTGCGACGCCGAGGTCTGGGACGGCCCGCTGCCGCCGCCTTATGAGGTCCTCAAAGAAAAGGCGGCCGGCTGTGACGGCCTCGTGTCGCTGCTGACCGACCGCATCGACGCCGCCCTGCTCGACGCGGCCCCGCGGCTGCGGGTGGTCAGCAACTACGCCGTCGGCTTCAACAACGTGGACGTGCCGGCGGCCACGGCCCGCGGCGTCCGCGTCGGCAACACGCCCGGCGTGCTCACCGACGCCACCGCCGACATGGCCTTTTGCCTGCTCATCGCCGCCGCCCGCCGCGTGGTCGATGGTCACGACTATTCCCGATCCGGCCAGTGGAAAACCTGGGAGCCGCTCGGCCACCTCGGCCAGGATTTGGTCGGCCGCACGCTCGGCGTCGTCGGCATGGGCCGCATCGGCTACGCCCTGGCCAAGCGCTGCGCCCGCGGCTGGGACATGCAAGTGCTCTACCACGACATGCACCGCAACGAGAAGGCCGAGACGGAACTCGGCGCCCGGCAGGTCGATCTCGACGTGCTGCTCCGCGAGTCGGACTTCATCTCCGTTCACACCGACCTGAACGAGAAGACCCGCGGCCTGTTCAACGCGGAGCGCTTCCGGCAAATGAAGCCGACGGCGGTGTTCGTGAACACGGCCCGCGGCCCAATCGTGGTGGAACGCGATCTGATTGAGGCGCTCAAAAGCGGCGTGATCTTCGGGGCCGGCTTAGACGTGACCGACCCGGAACCGCCGTCGTCGGATAACCCGCTGTTGAGGCTGCCGAACCTGATCGTGGCGCCGCACATCGCCAGCGCCACGGTCGGCACGCGCGACGCCATGGCCCGCATCTGCGCCGACAACCTGCTGTCCGGCCTGTCCGGCGGCAGGATGCCGCACTGCGTCAACCCCGAGGCGGAGGGCACGGGGAGGAAATCGCCATGACGCCGCGCCGCATCGCCGTGTGGTCGGGGCCGCGCAACATCTCCACGGCCCTGATGCGCTCCTGGGAGAACCGCCCCGATACGGCCGTGGCGGACGAGCCGCTGTACGCCCATTATCTGCACCAGACCGGGGCGCCGCATCCCGGCGCCGACGAGGTGATCCGCAGCCAGGAGACCGACTGGCGCAAGGTCGTGGAGCAGCTGACCGTCGGCGACATACCGGGCGGCAGAACGATCTATTATCAGAAGCACATGACGCACCACCTGCTGCCGGACGTAGGCCGTGAGTGGCTGGACCGACTCGACAACGTGTTCTTGCTGCGCGACCCGCGCGAGGTGGTGCCGTCGTTCATCGAGAAGGCGGGCGAGCCGCGGCTGGAGGACATCGGCCTGCCGCAACAGACGGAATTGTTCGAGTGGGTGCGGACGCGCACGGGCCGCACGCCGCCGGTGATCGACGCCCGCGATTTTCTGGAGAATCCGGAGGGCATGTTACGGTTGTTGTGCGACCGTCTGGGCGTGCCGTACTTGCCGGCGATGCTGTCGTGGCCGGCCGGGCCGCGGCCCAGCGACGGCGTGTGGGCGAAGCACTGGTACGACGCCGTGTGGAAATCGACGGGGTTCCAGCCGTACCGGCCGAAGAATGTGGACGTGCCGGAGCATTTGCGCGACGTGGTGAGGCGGGCGGAGGAGTTGTATCGGGGGCTGTACGCACACAGGCTCACCGTCTGATTCGGGATGAGCGATTTTCTCGTTCGCCGTCTTGTGGTATACTCACCGTAGTCCCTTGTGCGGAGGCTGTCATGGCTTCAAAATTGACCTTCTCGCAAAGCGAAGTGGCCATCCTCGGTCGGGTGATCGGGCCGGATCGCGACAACCTTCCCGTCACCGCCGCCCGTGCCATCCTTAAACTCGACTTCGAGCCGGCCGACCGCGAGCGAATGCATGAACTGGCCGCGAAAGCACGGGAGGGCACGCTCACGGCCGCGGAACAGGCGGAGATCGACGCCTACGAGGTCGTCGGGCACCTGCTGGGCCTGATGCACTCCAAAGCGAGGCTGTCCCTGAAAGGGCGGAAAACGAGCGCCTGACCCATGGACGACGAGCTTGTCCGATTGGTCTGGCGGCGCGCGGGTTCCTGCTGTGAATACTGCCGGCTTCCGTACGCCTTCATCCCGCTGCCGTTTGAGATCGACCACATCATCGCGCTCAAACACCGCGGCCCCACCATTGCCGCAAACCTCGCCCTCGCCTGTTCCGCCTGCAACAACCATAAGGGGCCGAATATCGCCGGCATCGACCCGATGTCGGGCGCCATCGTCCGGCTCTTTCACCCGCGACGCCATAAATGGACGTGGCACTTCCGATGGGACGGACCTATCCTGGTCGGTCGCACGCCTATCGGCCGGACCACCATCGACGTGTTGGAGATCAACCTGCTCTTCCGTGTCGTCTTCCGGCGGTCGCTCCTGAGGGAAGGCGTTTTTCCACCGGAATGAGGCGGTAAACCGAGGCCGTCCCCATGCTCCAAAAACCCAACGACAAAAACCGCGACCTCCTCGTCAACATCAACGGCAAGCTCGTCCACCGCGACCAGGCCGGCGTCAGCCCCTTCGACTCCGCCGTGCAGGGCGGCGACGCCGTTTGGGAAGGCCTCCGCCTCTACAACGGCCGTATCTTCAAGCTCAGCGAACACCTCGACCGCCTCCGCGACTCCGCCAAGGCGCTCGCCTTCGCCGTCATCCCCTCGCATGAAGAGATCACCCGCGAAATCCGCCGCACCCTCGAAGCCAACCGCATGACCGACGGCGTTCACGTCCGCCTCACGCTCACGCGCGGCGTCAAGTTCACCTCCGGCATGGACCCGCGGCTCAACACCGCCGGCCCCACCCTCATCGTCCTCGCCGAGTTCAAGGAGCCGGTTTACGACAAATCCGGCGTCACGCTCGTCACCAGCTCCGTCCGCCGCTTCCCGCCGGATTGCCTCGACCCCAAAATCCATCATTGCAACCTTATCCAGTCGATATTGGCGAAGATCCAGGCCAACGCCGCCGGGGCCGACGACGCCCTCATGCTCGACCTCCGCGGCTTCGTGGCCGAGACCAACGCCACGCACGTCTTCGTCGTCCACCGCGGCGAGGTGCTGACGAGCACCGAAGTCGCCTGCCCGGAGGGGATCACCCGCGCCGTCGTGCTCGACCTGTGCCGGCGGCACGGCGTTCCCTGCCGCGAAAAGGACCTGTCGCTGACGGAGGTGTACCGGGCCGACGAGATGTTCTGCTCCGGGACGATGGGAGAGATCGCGCCGGTGTTGCGCGTGGACGGCCGGACCATCGGCGACGGCGATCCCGGGCCGGTCACGGGGCGGCTTCAGGAACTGTTCCGGCAAGGCGTCCGCGAGGAAGGGACGCCGGTGGTGGGCTGAGGACGCCGGCCGGCCGCCGGAGCCACGCCGCACTATTTCCGAAAAATGTGAGGCCGTCTACTGGATCAGTCCGCTTGGCCGCCTTAGAATGTCCCGCGAAGGATGAGTTCTCGGGTCGTGCCGGCGCCCGATCACGTCAATCGAGCGGGGCGGCCCGAACCTGTCACCACACAAGGGGGAATGATGGACTCTCAGGATCTGAATCGTCGTAGTTTCGGCAAGCTGGCCGCGGCCGCCCTGGGCGGGCTGCTCGCCGGCGCCGGCCTCGGCCTCGCCGCCGACAAGGACAAGGACGCCCCCGCGGCGGCCGGCCCCAAGGACAAGGACAAGCCGCTGATGTCCCAGGAGCCGAACGTCTGCCGCGGCCTGAACGTCTGCAAGGGCAAGGGCAAGGGCGGCGACAACGCCTGCGCCGGCCAGGGCGCCTGCGCCAGCGCCAAGGCCCACACCTGCGCCGGCGACAACGACTGCGCCGGCCTGGGCGGCTGCAACGCCAAGGTGGACGCCCCCGGCGAGAACAAGTGCAAGGGCATGGGCGGCTGCAACGTGCCGATCAAGGACTCCAAGGTCTGGAAGCAGGCCCGCAAGAACTTCGAGGCCGACGTGAAGAAGGCCTTCCCCGACAAGAAGATCGGCCACGCCCCCAAGGCGTCCTCGTAAGCGCCCCCCCGCCGTCTCCCGCGCCCCGGCGAACGCCCGCGCGTTCGCCGGGGCCGTTCCCCTCGCCCCTTCCGCCGGAACAGAGCCATGCACCCGCCGCGCCTCGGTTACGCCAACCTCGGACTCGGGGTCGGACTGCGGACCACCCACTTCCCGTACATCCTGCGGAACAGCCCGCCGGTGGACTGGTTCGAGATCATCACCGAAAACTTCATGGACTCCGGCGGCCGGCCGCGCTACGTCCTGGAGCAGATCGCCGAGCGCTACCCCGTCGTCATGCACGGCGTCTCCATGTCCATCGGCAGCTCCGACCCGCTCGACATGGAGTATCTCACAAAGCTCAAGAAGCTGGCCGACGCCGTCAAGCCGCGCTGGGTGTCGGACCACCTCTGCTGGACCGGCGTGGCCGGCCTCAACGCCCACGACCTGTTGCCGATCCCGCTCAACGAAGAATCGCTGGCCCACGTCCGCGACCGCGTCCGCATCGTACAGGACTTCCTCGAACGGCCGCTGGTGCTGGAGAACCCCTCCACCTACGTCACCTTCGCCGACTCGACCATGCCCGAGTGGGAGTTCCTGACGCGCCTGGCCGAGGACGCCGACTGCGGCCTGCTGCTCGACGTGAACAACGTCTTCGTCTCCAGCTTCAACCACGACTTCGACCCGGCGGAGTACGTCCGTGGCGTGCCGCACCGCCGCGTCGTGCAGTTCCACCTGGCCGGCCACACCGACTGCGGCACCCACCGCATCGACACCCACGACGGTGAAGTCATCGATCCGGTATGGGAACTATACCGGCAGGCGCACCGGCTGACGGGCGGCGCCTCGACGCTGCTGGAGTGGGACGCCAAGATCCCCGAATTTCCGGTGGTCCACGCGGAAGTGCTCAAGGCCAAGGACTACATGGGCGCCCGGCTGGCGCCGGCGTCGGCCCCGCGGCCGACCGCCCCGACGGCGGCGGCGGGCACGGCCGTGTCCAACCCGGTGTCGTTCCTCGTCGGCGGGTCGGCGGCGGATTCCTGCGCGACGGCCGGCGTTTGACCGGAGGAAGATCCATGAATGAGCCGTTGCCGAATCGGCGCGACGTACACCGGCTGGCGGCGGCGGCGCTCGGCGGCCTGCTGGCCGGCGCCCTCGCCGGCTGCGGCGGCAGGCTCCAGGACAAGCCGGGCGACAACGTCGAGTCGCGCCTGCTGCAAGACCCGCACATCTGTCGCGGACTCAACACCTGCAAGGACAAGGGCAAGAAGGGCACGACCAACGACTGCGCCGGGCAGGGGCACTGTGCGACGGTGGCCGACCACGGCTGTGATGGGACCAACGACTGCAAGGGCCAGGGCGGCTGCGGCGAACATCCCGGCGAGAACGTCTGCAAGGGCCGGGGCCGGTGCCAGACGCCGCTCAAGGCCAAGACGTGGGCGATCGCGCGTCCGCACTTCGAGGAGTTGATGAAGAAGGCCGGCAGGAAATTCGGCGATGCGCCGGAGAGTTAAGGACACGACGGCATTACCAGCCCCGAGCGCGAGCGAGGAACTTCGACGGGACCCCTCGCTCGCGCTCGGGGCTGGTAGGGGAAGCGCGATGAACCCGACCGACAAACCGACGCACGCCCTCACCCAGATCCAGCGCTGGATGCAGACCGCCGTCATGCACCCGGACGGCGTGGTTTCCGGGATGGACTCCGACGAGGCGCGCCGGCACATCGACGCCGGGGCGGCGAACGTGGAGCAGGTCCTCACGCGATCCAAGGCGTTGTCGGCGGTGGACCGGCTGGCGATCTACGGCTCGGCCTACTTCGCCCGGCTGCTGGAGTGCATGCGCGACGAGTTCCCGGCCACAACCCACTGTCTCGGCGAGGAGACGTTCGACGGCTTCGCGGCCGCCTACCTCCAGGACTATCCTTCGCGGAGTTACACGCTCTGTCAACTGGGGACTAACTTCCCGCGCTACCTCGTCGAGTCGCGGCCGGCCCGCGAGGAGGGCGAGCCGGAGGTGAGTTGGCCGGAGTTCCTGGCCGACCTGGTCCGGTTCGAGTGGACGTTCAGCGAGGTCTTCGACGGGCCGGGCCTGGAGGGCAAGGAGGCTCTCGGCCCCGCGCAGGTGCAGGCCGTCCCGGCGGAACGCTGGCCGGAGGCGCGGCTGGTCCCGTCGCCGTGTCTGCGGGTACTGGCGTTCCGCTTCCCGGTGCAGGAGTATCACGCCGCGGTTCGCGCGGGGGAGAAGCCCGGCCTGCCGGAACCGGCCGAAACCCTGCTGGCGCTGACGCGACGCCACTACGTCGTTCGTCATTCCATCTTGTCAGGTCCGGAATATCAACTTCTTAGCGCCCTGGCGGCCGGGCAGTCCGTCGGCGCCGCCATCGAGCAGGTGGCACAAACGGCCGGCGCCGACCTCGATCCCCTCGCCGCCGACCTGCATCAGTGGTTCCAGCGCTGGGCGGCGGCGGGATATTTCGAGAGGGTGGAATTGCCGTAAGGGGTGTGCCTCCGGAATTAGGCGCCCGTCGCCGAGGCGGCCCGTGCTCAAGCACGGGCCTACACGCCGAAGCCCCGTGAACGGGGCTGAAGGGGAGAGCAGCCCCGTTCACGGGGCTTCGGCGTGTAGGCCCGCCGTTGACGGCGGGACTTCGGCCAAAAACTCGTCTCCCGCCGCGGCCGGCATATCGGGTATACCAATCCACGGAAAGACCGGAAGCTTTTGGGCCGCGCCCTTCCTCATGGGAGTTCCGCATGAGCGATGTCGTTTCGGAAATCCAATCCGCCCCGCCGCCCGAATCGCGCCTGCCGCCCCTTCCGCCCTCGCTGAGGCGGCCGCGGATCTGGCCGGGCGTGGGCGTCGTCGCCGTGATGTGGCTGGTCGCCGTCGGACCGCGCTGGCTGGAGTTGGAGCCGTTCCTGCGCTTCCTCGGCGTGTTCTGGGCGCCGATCGTGGGCACGGCCGGCGTCGTCGTCTGGTGGCTCTTTTTCAGCCGTCTCCGCTGGAGCGACCGCCTGCTGACGCCGGCCGCCTGCGTGACCATAGGCGTGGTCGCCTGCGCGGCCATGGCGAAGAGCGACGGGGTCCAGTCGTCCATGTCGGTCATCTGGTTTTACGCCGCGCGGATGGTCCTGACGGTATGGGTCCTGTGGCTGATCGCCACGCCCTCCTTGCGTTGGCCGCTCCGCCGCGCGGGGCTGCTGGCCGCCCTGGTGTTGACCTGGGGCTATTTCGCCTGTCTCCGCTTTGAAGGCGTCGACGGCCAGATGAACGGCAGCGTTCAATGGCGGTGGGCGCCCAAGGCCGAAGATATTTACCTGGCCGAAGCCGCCGCGAAGCCCGCCCCCGCCGCCGCGGCCGCCGAAACGCTGACGCTCCAGCCGGGCGACTGGCCGGGCTTCCGCGGGCCGAACCGCGACGACCGCCGGACGGGCGTCCGCATCTCGACCGACTGGACGCGACACCCGCCGCGGCAGCTCTGGCGCCATCGCGTCGGCCCCGGTTGGGGTTCGTTCGCCGTGGTCGGCAACCATCTGTACACACAGGAGCAGCGCGGCAACGACGAGGCGGTGGTCTGCTACAACGCCGACACCGGCGGGGAAATTTGGGCGCACAGCGACCCGGCCCGCTTCACCGAGCCGGTGGCCGGCCCCGGCCCCCGTGCCACGCCCACGTTCCACGACAGCAAGGTTTACGCCCTCGGCGCCAAGGGCCAACTCAACTGCCTCGACGCGGCGACCGGCCAAGTCGTGTGGACGCGCGACGTCGTCGCCGATTGCGGGGCGAAGGTCCCGCAGTGGGGCTTCGCCGCGTCGCCGCTGGTGATGAATGGCGTCGTGACGGTCTTCGCCGGCGGCCCCGACGGCAAGAGCGTGCTGGGCTACAATGCCTCCTCGGGAGATCCGGTTTGGCATGGCGGCGACGGCCTGCTCGGCTACTCATCGCCCCACCCGGCGAAGCTGGACGGCGTCGAACAGGTGTTGATGGCGACCGAAAAGGGATTGACGGCGTTCGAGCCGGCCCACGGCGAGGTCCTGTGGCGGCACGACTGGCCGTTGCTCGGAATGTTCCGCGTCGTGCAGCCGACGGTCCTCGACGACTCCGACGTGCTGCTCGCCGCCAACACCGGCGCGCGGCGGATTCACGTCAACCACAGCGGCGACGGCTGGACGACAGAAGAAGTCTGGACGAGCGGCGCCTTCAAACCATTCTTCAACGATCTGGTATTGGATAAAGACTACCTTTACGGCTTCGACGGGGTGAACTTCACCTGCGTGAGCCTGGAGGACGGCAAGGGACGCTGGCGCACGTCGAAGTACGCGGCCGGGCAGGTGCTGCTGCTGGCCGACCAGGACTTGCTGCTGGTGCTGTCGGAGCAGGGCGACGCGGCGCTAGTGGAGGCCAAGCCGGAGAGCTACAAGGAAGTGGCCCGGTTCAAGGCGCTGGAGGGCAAGACGTGGAACCATCCGGTCGTGGCCGGCGGCAAGCTGTTCGTCCGCAACGGCGAGGAGGCGGCGTGTTATGAACTGACGGAAATGGACGCTACGGGTCCTTCAAAGTAGGGTAACGTCCTGATTTGGCGAGCGGGGGGCGTCAGCCTCCTGATTTAGAATGCGGTCGCCGACGGGAGGCGGAATCAGGGGGCTGACGCCCCCCGCTCGCCCTTCCTCCGCAATATCGTCGGCGGATTCTTGAGCAACTCCGGCCGGAATAGCCCCAATCGCGTTCGCCGCAGCAGGAAGTCGGCCGGCGTCATGGCCATCTCGTGTTCCCGCTGGTACGCGAACTCGGCCAGCAGGTCCGGCTCTTCGGGAACGACGCGGCCGCGCAATGCCGGGTCGCGCTCCAGGTAGGCGGCCACGTCTTCGGCCCGCCGGCCGTAGCGGCCGACGAGATGCCGCGCCTCCTCTTCCGCCAATCCGTATCGCCGTTGCAGCAAAGCAACGACGGCCGGCTCGAACCGTCCCCACGGTTCAAGCGGCGCCCCGTCCAGCCGGAAGTCGCGCGTGCGGCAGCGGCGGCGCAGGCCCAGCCGCCGCACCACCCGGTCCACCACGACCTCGGCCATGTGGCGATACGTCGTGTACTTGCCGCCGGAGACGGTGAGCAGTCCGGACGGCGACGCCGACACGGCGAACTCGCGCGACAGCGACGACGGCTCGCCCGGCCGCGCCCGCACCAACGGCCGTAAACCCACGAAGCTGCCGAGCAACTCATTCGGCGATAAAGACGGCCGGAAATAGTGATTGTGCCCGCGCAACAGGTAATCCACGTCGGCGGGCGT
>Ga0182024_10010667_pt1 | contig 18684 bp, 18 predicted proteins | sample P32metaG_FD_120480 | JGI IMG/M metagenome (GOLD analysis project Ga0182024, IMG submission 120480) | Permafrost microbial communities from Stordalen Mire, Sweden - P3-2 metaG (Illumina Assembly) | ecosystem: Environmental > Terrestrial > Soil > Wetlands > Permafrost | place: Sweden: Stordalen... | reverse complement strand
TCCTTTGTCATCCCGAGGAGCGGACTTGCCTGCGGCAAGTTAAGAGTGAAATGAACGCTGGAAATCGATATTGATTCTATTGGGTTTATTTTTTGTTCATTAGGAGCGCAGCCGAGGGATCTGCAGTTCCGCGGACCCTTCCTGGAAATGTTTTTCCACCGAACGTAGCGCAGTGTAGAGATCTGCGGTTTTCTTCGACGGCAGTTCGACAGGAGTGAATCCCCTATGAAAGGCGCAATGTCCCGCAACCTCTACCTGCTGGCAGCCACCCTGCTGCTGTTTTCACTGATCTCCTGCGGCATGAGCCTGGTGCCCAACTCCCTCCAGCCTGGCCTGCCCGTCAACGGTTCCTTGTGGAAGACGATCGGGTTGGTTTTCCTGCTCATCTCTCTGTTCACCGCGCTGGCCGGCATACTGACCGCCATGTTCGAGCAGGTGGAGCGCAGGAGTGAGGAGCGCATGCGCCGCGAGCTCAAGGACGATCTGGCCCGCCTGGGCCGCAACAAGGCCCGCAAGTGAACCAGCTACAATCAGTCAGGTAGAGGGCAACACAGGCCATGTATGAAGTAACCGTCGAATCGGGATTCTCCTCGGGACATTACCTGCGCAACTATCGCGGCAAGTGTGAGAACCCCCATGGCCACAACTACAAGGTTCGTTTGACGCTGCGGGGCAGGGAACTGGATGCCACCGGGCTGCTGCTGGACTTCAAGCTGCTCAAGCAAGTCATGCGTCCGGTCATCGACCGCATCGACCACCAGATGCTCAATGACCTCGAACCATTCACCGAGCTCAACCCGTCGGCAGAAAACCTGGCACGCTACTTTTACGACGAAACCAACCGTCAATTGAACGACATGACCGGAGGCCGGGTCGCCGTCAAAGACTGCACCATCTGGGAGACGGACGCGACCACAGCGACCTATTACGAGTAATCACGCTCTAATGGGTGGTCGATGCGCCGTGAAGGTACTTGTCGAAGGGAATCTCGAAGTAAAACAACTCCTTGCCGTCCGCACTGCGCAGCATACGCAGGTTGAGCTTGCCTCCGGCCAGCGGATTGGCCATCCCCTCCACGTCGTAAAAAAGAAATCCGGCCCGCGTGGTGTGCGCCTCGACCGCCACTGCCGAGTACTCAAACTCATGAAAGTCCTCATCAACGTCTTTGTTCTTGGTCGAGGACTTGTTTCCAATGCGCGGCAGGGGACCCGGCAACTTATAACCGCCGTCCGGGCGCTTGATGCCGCCGATGCGGCGCTCCACCTCTTCGGGCTCGGCGGCGGGAATCTTGTCGCCGGCGGCAGTAATGAAGTTGATGCGCGCGTCGATCAGGGAGATGGGCTTGTCCCCGTTATTGGTAACAATGATGCGGATGGGCATAAAACCGTACTTCAGGTATTTGAAGCGAAAGATCGAGGCTTTTTCCTGAGTATTGTAGGGCTCAGCGGCGATCGCGACCTGCTCGACAGGATGCTGGTCGAATGCCGGGTAGCTGGTCGCCACCCCCGCAGGCGGCGGGGCATGTTCAGCGGCGCCGGCCCGGGAGAGCAACCCCGGACACGAGAGCAGCATAGCGAAAAGACCAACAGCAAAAACAGATTGGCGAAGCATTCCCGGGTTCGATTATGAGCTTCCCTGATGTCGTGAGTAAAGCGTTGCGAGTAAAGCGTTGCGAGTAAAGAGGGCCGGGGGGCCATGACGCTCATCCTCTACACTTCGGCGTTGTTCGTGGCGCTGGTGCTTGGCCTGCCCTACTGGCTCCTGGCCATGGCAACCAACGGCAAATACCGCGAAGGGCTCAGCGAGCGACTTGGCTGGGTCCCCGACCGGCTGCGCGAAGGGGACGCAAGAAAGACCATCTGGGTGCATGCCGTTTCCGTTGGCGAAGTGCTGGCGGCCAGCCGCCTGGTGAACGAACTCAGTGCCTGCGCTCCGCAATACCGCGTGCTGTTATCTACGACCACCCGGACCGGACAAAGGTTAGCCCGGGAGCGTACCGGCGCCACCCGCGCTTTTTATTTTCCGCTGGATTTTCCCTGGATCGTGCGCCGTTACCTGCGGGTGCTGGATCCGGTGCTGCTGGTGCTGGTAGAGACCGAGCTGTGGCCCAATCTGCTGACTGCGTGCCGCCAGGCTGCGATTCCTGTCGCGGTTGTCAACGGTCGGATTTCTGATCGCTCTCTGTCCCGCTACCTGCGCTTCCGGAGGGTTTGGACGAAGATATTGTCAGGAATCTCCATCGTGCTGGCGCAGAGCCAGGAGGATGTGAAGCGAATGAAGGCGATAGGCGCACCCGCGGGCCGGGTCTCCTTCGCCGGCAATCTCAAATTCGATGTACGCAGCGCCGAGCCCGCCCCGATCACCAGAACACTGCGTGAGAAGTTGCCCAGCGGAATCCGGGTGCTGGTGTGCGGCAGTACGCTTGAAGGTGAAGAAGAAATCCTGCTCGATGCTTTTCAGCAATTGCTCAAAACCATTCCCGACTGCGTCATGATTCTGGCCCCGCGCCATCCGGAACGTTTCGGGCGCGTAGCTCAGTTGTTGAAGAACCGTAATCAGCAGTGTGTACGCCGTTCCAACTGGATGAAGCGACCGGCGAAAATAAAACCCGGCACTGTCGTGCTGCTGGATTCCATAGGCGAACTGGCGTCTGTGTACGCGCTGGCCTCGGTTGCGTTCGTAGGCGGAAGCCTGGTCCCCGCGGGTGGACACAATCCGTTGGAGCCGGCCCAATTCGCCGTGCCTGTGGTGATGGGCAACCACTATGCCAACTTCCGCGCCATCATCGACACCTTGCTCCAGGCCGAAGCGCTCAAATTGGCCACCACGGAAACCCTGGTGCCGATGCTCGAAAACCTGCTCACCGACGATGAGGCGGCGAACGCGCTCGGGGTGCGCGCGCTCGAAGTATTCCATCATGAATCGGGCGCCACTGGCCGCGCTGTGACCGCCCTGCTGGGCTTGTTGCCCACCGCATGACCCCGCTGTTGCTCGCCCCGCTGTCCTTGGTTTATGCATCGGTCATCCGAGCGAGAAATGCCCGCTTTGACCGGACGCCTCCACTGAGGCTGCGCTGGCCGGTGCTGAGTGTCGGCAACCTCTCCGTGGGCGGTGCGGGCAAGACTCCGCTGGTGATCTGCCTGGCGCAGCTACTGCAGCGGGAGGGCTACGGCCCCGAAGTTCTATCGCGCGGGTACGGACGCTCGCAGCAGACGGTCGAGCGTGTCGACCCTGCCGGAAGCGCGGAGCGGTTTGGCGATGAACCCCTGCTCATCGCGCGTTCCACCTCCGTGCCGGTATATGTCGGTGCCAGCCGCTACCAGGCCGGCCTGCTGGCTGAAAGCGAAATCACAGGCCAGGGCGTCCATCTACTGGATGACGGATTTCAGCATCGCCAACTGGCGCGTGACCTGGACATCGTGGTGGTGCACCGTAGCGATTTGCAACAGCGGCTGCTGCCCGCGGGAAGGTTACGCGAACCCCTGGCCTCCCTGCGTCGCGCCGGCGTCATCGTGCTGCGTCAAGAAGATGCAGAGCTCGAGTCCACTCTTCGTGTTCACACGCGGCCGGAATGCCGCTTCTGGCGCATGCGCCGCACTCTCTCCCTGCCGAGCCCCACGCAGCGAGCAGTAGCCTTCTGCGCCGTTGCGCGGCCCTCCGAATTCTTTGCCGGGCTGACGGCCGCCGGCGCTGGGGTGGTGGAACACATACGCTTTCGTGATCACCATCGCTACACTATGGCCGATATGGACCGGCTGGCACAGCTGGGCAGGCGGGTTGGGTGTGACGCGTTTGTGACCACCTCCAAGGATGAGGTCAAGCTGGATGTTGCCATGCGGTTGCGCCTGAACACGGTTGCGCCGTTGCAGACAGCGGCGCTTACGATCGAAATTGAAGACGAGAAGGCAGCCCTCGACGATATGAGAAAATCACTCATTGTCACCGCACGATGAGCAGATGCGCGTCCTGATTATGCGGCTGGGCGCGATGGGCGATATTCTGCATGCCCTGCCCGCGGTGGCTGCTCTCCGGCAGGCCCATCCGGGGTGGTACCTCGGTTGGGCAGTGGAGCCCCGCTGGGCGCCTCTTCTCAGTGCAGACGACGGCCAAATGCCCTTAGTGAATCGCATCCACCTGGTTAAGGCTAAGGACTGGGCTCGTTCCCCCTTCCGGAAGGAAACGCTGCGGGAGATCGGTGCTTTGCGTCGCGGGCTGCGGGCCGAACGCTACGATCTGTGCATCGATCTGCAGGGCGCTGTGCGTTCCGCTCTCGCTGGACGCTTGGCCGGGGCGCCGCGGATGGTTGGAGAAGATAGCCCCCGCGAGTGGGCCGCGCGCTGGCTCTTCGGCGAGCGGGTGCGTACCCAGGGCGTGCACATGATTGAGCAGGCCGTGGAAGTCTGTGCAGCGGCAGCCGGGGAGCCGCTGTCCCCGGTGCTACCCCCGCTGCCGGTCAACCACGAGGCGGAGCTCTGGGCCGATGGAGTGCTGCGTGACGTGGGGCACCGGCCGGTGGTTCTGCTAAGCCCGGGTGCGGGATGGGGCGCAAAGCGCTGGCCTGCAGAGCGCTACGGAGCGGTGGCGAGGGATCTGCATCAGCAGGGGTGCCTGGTGCTGGTGAACGCCGGCCCCGAGGAGCGGGGGATCGCTGCCGAGGTGGTGCGCGCCAGCGGGGGTGTTGCCTTGGCGCCGGAGTTTACTCTGGAGCGCCTGATCGCTCTCACCCGCCGCGTCTGCCTGGTCATCGCCGGGGACACCGGGCCATTGCACCTGGCCTGCGCGCTCGGCAAGCCTGTAGTAGGCATTTATGGGCCCACCGATCCCGGGCGCAACGGTCCGTTTGGCGTGCCCTTCCGCGTACTGCGGCACCCAGAAAGCAAGCGCGACCACACCCGTCACGCCGAGCCGGAGGCTGGCCTGTTAACCATCACACCGCAACAGGTACTGGAAGCCACCAACGAATTGCTGGGGAAACAATGACCCTCTTCCAGGGGCTTTGTCCCTTCCGCGAACGTTGGGTGCCCCACATCTCGCTCGTTTTTCGCGAGATGTGGGATACCACGAACCTCAACCTTTCGTATGTGGGGCCAGGAATTCGCCGGTCAAGAGCAGTGGAATCCCACATCTCGCAAAAAACGAGCGAGATGTGGGGCACCCAGCATTCGCGGAAGGGACAGGCTTGCTGACCCGCTGGACCAAGATAGCGAGGCGCATCCGCGTGCCGGCGGGCTTTCTCTTCGCGGCCTTCTACCTGTGGAGAGCCCGCCCTAGCGCAGCCTCGCTCGCCTTAAGCCTGCTACTGGTAGTCCCTGGGCTGCTCCTGCGTGCCTACGCCTCAGGCTACGTGAAGAAAAACGCCGAGCTGACCGTCACCGGCCCCTATGCCTACACCCGCAACCCTCTCTACCTTGGCTCCATGATGATGGCATTCGGTTTCGCCGCCGCTTCGCGCAGCATCTGGATCACTCTGCTGTTGGCGCTCCTTTTCGTCCTCATTTACGCGCCCACCATTTTCGGAGAAGAACAATTCCTGCGTTCCAACTTCCCCGCCTTTGAGAGCTATGCTCAACGCGTACCCCGTCTCCTACCGCGCCTCACCCCCGCGAAATTCCCGGGAGACGGTAGCTTCTCCGGTACTCTTTACCGCCAGCACCGCGAGTACAATTCACTTTTGGGTGCCTGTGCCGTTTACGTTGTACTTGTTGCTGCTCTGTGGCTCCGCCATTGATTCAATTGGAGTGAGTAAACGGTGATAAGGTATCCGAGACTCGTCGTGCGTGTGGCCTGTTTTTGGGCACTGGCCGGCATCGCTCAATCCCCACCGCCCCCGCTCCTCCCCCCTGCCGCAAATTTCTCATTCCCCGCCAAACAGACGCTCAACTACGCAGTAGATTGGCGCGTGTTCCCCGCAGGCCAGGCCACCTTCCACCTGGAGCAGGTGGGAAACATGGAGCACGTGATCGCTACCGGCGAGTCGATCGGCGCTGTCAACCTACTCTTCCGCGTCAGCGATCGCTTTGAGTCCTACTTCGATCGCACCACCGGCTGCTCCTCCAGCTTTGCCAAGCAACTCCAGGAGGGCAGACGGCAAGTCACCAGCACCTTGCGCTTTATGGACGGCAAGCAAGTGCTGCAAGAGAAGAACCTGGTGTCCGGGACCAGCAAATCGCAGGAGGCCGTCATTCCGCCCTGCGTCACCGACCTGATGTCCGCTATCTTCTATGGCGGCTCGCAACCTCTACAGCCGGGTGCGAGCTTTCACATGCCGGTAGCCGATGCCATGCGGGTAGTGGACGTGACCATGAAGGCCGAGGCCCGGGAGCAGGTCGTCACTCTCGCCGGCACTTTTCAAACCATCCGGGTGCAGCCCATCGCTGATGCGGGGGTGGTTAAGAATAGAGGCAATATCTGGATCTGGTACACCGATGACGAGCGCCACATGCCGGTGCAGATGCGCGCCCGGCTCTTCTGGGGGACCATCACCATGCGCCTCGTCAGCACATCGTCCAAATAGCCTGCTATTGAATGCGGTATCGCTCCCGCATCAACCGCTGCAGCCTGGGCTTGTAGATGATGTTATACGCCAGCTCTTTGTCGGGAAACATGGCCAGCGCGGCGCGCTTGCTGTCGGCTACCAGCTCAGCGGCCTGATCCACCGTGAGGCTCCGATCCTGGCTGATCACGGACATCACCATATCCATCATCATCTGCAGGCGGCGGATCTTGCGTTGCTCCTCCAACTTTTCCTGGGGGGACTGGGGAGTAGGTGGCGAATTGAGCGTGTGGTGGGAAGATTCGTCGTTGCGACCGGATTCGCTTGACCCCATTTTTGATAGCCCTTCTTCCGAGTTTACTCTCCTTGCTTTGTTGCGAATCCTATACCCGAACCGGCGGCAGGGAAATACAAAAAAGGGTTTGGTTACCTTGCCGCCACAGGGTGGGCGCTCACCGAGCTTCCGTCGAGATAGAAGGACGTGGCTCCCAGGGCGTCGGTGCGATACGTGCGGATGTGGCCGTCCTGCAGACGATGAAGGATTTCCATTTTGGGATGACCATAGGGATTGTGGTGGGCGACCGAGATGACGGCATAAGCCGGCGCCACCGCGGCCAGGAAGCGCGGAGTGGTCGACGTCCTGCTGCCGTGATGCCCAACCTTCAACAGGTCGGAGTGCAGCTGCTCGCTAAGCATCTGCTGCTCACTGGCCGCTTGCGCATCGCCTTCGAGCAGCACTGAAGTTTTCCCGTAGGCCACATGCAGTACCAGCGAATCGTCATTGCTGGCGCCGGCGCCCGGCGTGTAGTCGGGAGAAGGAGCCAGCACATCCACTTGCGTGCCGCCGAAAGCAAAGCTGCTGCCGGCAGCCATCGCTTCGACGGGGATGTCGAGCCGCCTGGCCTCGGCCAGGAGAGCCTGGTAGGCCGGGATCTCCGGATTGGTCCCCACCCACAGCACGCGGGGACGAAAATTACGCAGGATCGAAGGCATGCCGCCCATGTGATCGCTGTGTGCGTGGGTGAGAGCGATGGCGTCGAGACGGCGGATATTGCGCGACCACAATATCGGCGAGACCACGTCCTCCCCAATTTCAAAGTTGCCGCTGGGCCCCTGGGAGCCGCCGCCGGTAGGACCGCCTGCGTCGACGAGCAGGGTTTTCCCTTCAGGGGAGATCAGCAGCAGCGAATCTCCCTGGCCCACATCGATGGCGGTCACCTCGAGCACGCCGGGGTGGTAGGCCAACGCCCGGGGATAAAAGACACAGGCAGCGGAACAGGCCAGCGCAGCGATGGGAAAGACCACAGGGAAGCGGCTGTTGCGCGCTCCCCAAACTGCCAGGCCGATGAGTAGAATGCCGGCAACGATAGCCAGAGTGCCAGGATCGGGAATGCGGATATCGCCTGCGGCCATTCCGCTAAACAGACGGACGATCCCGTTGATAGCGTGGAGCAGGGTCGCGGTCACGACCCCGGGCACGATGGCCAGTGAAGGCGAGACCAGCAAGCTGGCAAAGGTGATCAGGGCCGAGGGAAGCGCGAGGCCGATCAGCGGCACCACCAGCAGGTTCACCGGTAAGCCCAGCGCGGTCACGCGATGGAAATAGATCGCCATGGGGAGAGACATGGCCAGCTCGATCAATGCGGAAACCAGCAGCAGTTCGCTGATGCGCAGAAGGAGACGGACCAAAGCCGGAGGAAGGGTGTGGGCCAGCCGACGGCCGAGGAACGGTTGCAGATGGCTGGCGATCAGACGCAGCGTGACCCGGAACTGAGCCAGCGGGGGCGCTAACTCAGGATCGATCGCGACCAGGCTCAGGTTCTGCGCCGCGTGAAGATAAGGCCCGAAGGTGTGCTCGGCAACAGGGATCGCAACCCCGCCGACGATCAGCACTGAGAGCAGTGTCATCTGGAAGCTGGCTCCCCACAATGAACTCGGGTCGAGCGCAAGCAGGCAAAGGGCAGCAAAGCCGATGGCGTTGAGACTATTGCGTTCCCGGAAGATCAAACGCGCCAGCAGGTACAGGGTCACCATCCAAAAGGACCGCTGCACCGGTTCGCCGAAGCCGGCCAATAAGGCGTAGGCCAAAGAGCAGGCAATCGTCACCGTCGTTGACCATGCGCGCGGCAGGCGCAGCCACGCCGCCAGGGCGAAAATGCACCCGGCGAAGATTGCCAGGTGCATTCCGGAAACCACCAGCAGGTGAAAGGAGCCGGTACGTTCAAAGCCGACACGAGCCTGGTGATCGAGATAGGTGCGGTCGCCCAGAATCATGGCGCTCAGCATGCCGGCGTCGGATTCGCTCAGCAACATCCATCGCGGCAACCGCGAAGTAGTCGAGGAGCCGGCGAACGCGATCAGCCGCTGGCTGCCGGCCTGCTGTATCGAATGCAGCCAACAATGAAATCCGCCGCGCCCGTGTGCAGGTGTGAGCGTGAGGGCCGAGGCTTTGAGTGAGCCCACCACACCTATGCCCTGCTGCCGCAGCCACGCGGTGGCATCCCAAACCCCGGGGTCAAGATAGCGCTCGGGCAAGTGCATCGCGATCTTGGTCTGGATCTGGTCCCCGCAGTGGATGGCAGGGAATGGTTGATCCGCGGGCGCATAGACGGTTGCCCGCAGTCCGCCGGACATCGGGCGGCCATCGGCGGAAGCCACATGCAGATCGAAACTTTCGCTCTGCTCTTCCCGCACAGCGCTGCCGAAGGGCGATGTGGATTGAGTAAGGCGGATGGGGGTGGTGCGTGTGACTTCACCGTGGACGACCGTTGCGTCACCAGCTTCTGCGATCACGCTGAGTTGCGTTTGCGGATCAGGACCAGGCTCGATTTCGCTGAGCAGCAGACCCAACATCAGCCAGCAACAGGCCAGCGGAAGCAATGCGACCCGCAAAGCCATCCGTGTAGCCACCACGCAAAGCAGAGCCAACAACAAGATGGCAGCGATGAGTGTGGGAGGAGATATCCACTTGTAACCGGCAAGGACAATTCCGGCGCAGAGCCAAACAGCACCATAGAGCGCAGGCGCGGTGGCAAAAGAGAGCCGATCGAGGCCGCGTCTTCTCACCACACGTACTCCCGTCGTAGAAAGACATCGTAGGGCCGGGTCCGAGGGTGCGGTCTACGAGTGAATAGTCCCGCAGGGACGGCTGAACTTAGCCCAGGACGCAGTCCCGTAAGCGCTAACTTGTTTGGGATGTTTTTTTTCAAAACTCCCACAAAATCGTCATCCTGAGCGAAGCGCCTCACAGATTTATCGTGTGAACAGCGTTCGTGGCGCGGAGTCGAAGGACCCCGAAGGTGCTTATCTTGTTGATGCTGTTTGGAGCTTTTCGACCACCCAAGCCCGAGAACAGGATTCTTCCTGCGGTACCCACTTGATGGTCACGGGTACATCTTTTCATGCGCTGTAATCATCTTCCATCCCCAGGTCTGTGCAAGGTCTTTGAACTCGGGATTGATCGTGCAAATGTTGCATGACGCGCAAAAGCAGGTTGCTGGTGACGCCAATGTAAAGCGTGCCTGTATGGCTGCCGAGAATGTAGATGTGGCTGCCGGACATAGCAAGATGCTCCCAGTACTTGTTCATGGATCCGGGGAAAGACCGTGGCGGATCAGCCAGGTGCGGGCTTCGGTGTTTGAAAGGTACGAACGGCATCGACAAGATAAGCACCCTCGGGGTCCTTCGACTCCGCGCCACCAAGCGCCGTGTCACGCGACAAATCTCTGAGGCGCTCCGCTCAGGATGACGATTTTGTGGGAGTTTTGAAGAAAACGTCCAAAACAAGTTAGCGCTTATCGGACGCAGTCGTGGGTTAGGCTTCAACACGGTGACTACTCTCCGCTGGAGCTTGTGGCCCAGAGAAGAAAATCATTCCACAGATTTCTGTCGCAACAAGACATTAATTTCGCTTAAGGAACGAAACCGTCTCCATGTGGAAGGTTTGTGGAAATAGATCGATAAGATCCATTTTCTCCACCGAATAACCAGACTGTAACAGTGACTGTAAATCGCGAGCGAGGGTAGCCGGATCGCAGGAAACATAAACCATCTCCGGGGCCGCTACGCCTGCCAGGTGAGCGCAGATCTCTTTGCCCAAGCCAGCGCGGGGTGGGTCGACCAGAATCAATTGGGGTTTCTCCTGACCCTGCGCCTGGCCACGGAGAAAATCCAGCGTGTTGGAGCGGACAACCCGGTGTCCCTTATTTTCTAAATTTGTCTTGAGATCGTCTGTCGAAAAACCTTCAGACTCAACCGCGATTACGTTGTCATACGCGAGCGCCTGTGCAAAAAGCCCGACGCCCGAATAGAGATCCCAAGCCATCCGGCCTGATCGATTTCCAATCGCCACCTTCAGCAAATCCGCCACGAGAAAACGGTTGACCTGAAAGAAGCTCCCAAGGCTAACCTGGTAAGGAATTCCGGACACCGTATACGTGAGCGACCGCTGTCCCCAGTGCATCATGGAAGAGCTTTGCTGCGCCCACAGCCCTACCCCCGTGAGCACAGGGATCTCCACCCGCAGCCGCTCGGCGAATGCTCCCAGGCTGCGTTCGTGCAGGCGCCGTGGTTTCTTCGACCAGAGAGATACGAGCAGCTGGTCCTGCTCCCCGTTGCTAAAGAATTCCACTTCTTCACACAGGCTCCCAAGAGCAGTCTCTTTTGCAATGCGCTCAACCGCCGCGATCGCCTTTTCAAGAAGAGGAGCGGCGATGGGGCAATGGTTTACCCGCAGGAGATTATGCGAACCTCGCTGCCGGTATCCAAGGGCGGCGCCCGTCACATGGAGACGGATGCGATTGCGGTAACCCCAGGGCGGGCCGGCCACACTCCCAATTTCGCTCGGCAAAGGCAGATGTGCCCTGGTCAACGTCTCTTTCAGGATGTCCAGCTTCATCTGCAACTGAAACCCAGGGTTTGCATGCTGGTACTGGCATCCACCGCAACGGGGAACATATTCGCACCCGGGTAACACTCGCTCTGGAGACAACTCGAGGACAGCACCAAGCGCCCCGGTGGCGAAGCTGCGCTTATCCGCGGCAATCGTGGCCTCCACCAGTTCGCCCGGCAGCGTTCCCGGAACAAACACCGTCTTCCCTTCGGGGACGCGCGCCAATCCATCGCCGCCGTAAATAGCTTTCTCGATGCGCAGCTTCATGCCTGGCTCATGTAAAACAGGCTGAGACGCGGCAGGTTGAACTTTTCCAAGAGCCGCTTGTGCAGGAACTGTTGCTCCACTTGGCGAATCTGCATCGCGGGCATGCGGCTGCGGTAAGGAGCCAATTCGGCCGCGGCCTGTTGACGCAGCGAAAGCAACTCGGTCTCCGGCGTACCGGTGAGGAGGATGGCGAAGAGTTTCTCCTCTAGCACCGTGAGCGACTGTTCTAACTCTTCGAGATGGGGCAGTTTGGTCCTTGCATCCGCGGCCAGTACCTGAAGACGATCCGCGATCTCGGCAAGCGATCCGCTTTGCGGTGCGTTGCGCAGCTGCTGGGCAGCCGCTTCGAGGTGGGCGGCGATCCGTTCCTGTTCGAAGCCTTGCTCTTCCGTGCTGGGCCGGACAGGCGCGGCGCCGACAGCGGCCTCTTGCATCGTGTCCATGGCGGAGATCACTTCCTGGGCGCAATAAGCCAGCCCGTTCACCCGCCGCACGCGGGCTTTGTTCTTGCGCGCGTCGTATTTGTCGAAGGCAGCGTCGATGCCTTGCAGCACTGCTGCCAACGGGATGCCCGCCTCGCGCCAGGTTTCAATCAACGCCCAGTCGATGGTGGAAAGCAGAAGCAGCGACCCGCGGCGGCGCTGGAAGTGTTCTTCAATCTCAGTAAAGTAGTTGAAGTAATTTTGCACGACTGCGTCAGGCGTGCTTTCCCGCTGCTTCGCCGTGGCTGTGCTTGACCTTGGCCACGCGGTTGCGTTCGTAGATCAGGCGCAGCCCGTCGAGCGTTAGCATGTCGTCGATGATTTTGATGAACCTTGAATCGTCGACGATGAGCCGGGCCAGGCCGCCAGTGGCAATGACCTTAGGGGCCGGAGGCGCTTCGCCAGACGCCGGTTCGAGGCCCTTGGTCTCGTTCAGAATACGTTCCAGGATGCCGTCCACCAGGCCGATGTAGCCGTAGTACAAGCCGCTCTGCATATGGGCGATGGTATTTGTGCCGACCACCTTGGCAGGCTTCTTCACATCCACTCTCGACAGCCGTGCGGCGCGCGAGAACAGCGCCTCGGCCGAAATTGCGAGGCCCGGAGCAATCACCCCGCCCACATACTCGCCTTTGGCCGTGATCACGTCAAAAGTAGTGGCCGTCCCGAAATCGACTACCACGCACGGACCACCGTATTTCGCGAACGCCCCGACACCATTCGCCAGGCGATCAGCACCCAACTCAGCGGGGTTATCCACCAGGATAGGCATACCGGTCTTGATGCCGGGCTCCACCAGCATGGGCTTCACGTTGAAGTAGCGCTCGCACACCTGGCGCAGCGTCGTTTCCAGGGGAGGGACTACCGAGGCGATGATGATAGCCGAGACTTCGCTCGCTTCGATCTTCTTCATGGCGAAGAGGCTGAGCAGGAGCACGCCGTATTCATCCACCGTCTGCGCCCTGAGTGTGCTGATGCGCCAGTGGGTGATCAACTCATCGGGAGCGAAGCGGTAAAGGCCGAGGACGGTGTTGGTATTGCCTACGTCAAGGGTGAGCAGCATAGAATTTTCCGTCATTGATCCCGGACGCCGCCGGAGTGTACGGTGCGAAGGCCTTCCGCGGTGCGCACGCGAAGAAATCCGCGCGCGTCCAGGCCTGCGGTGACGCCGGAGTACCCTGACCCTTCATCGACATGCACCTGCCTGCCACGAATCCAGGTAGAAGCGCCTTCCAGGCGGCTTAGGATGTTTGCGGCCGCGCCGGCTGTCTCCGCGCTCAGCGCTTGCGCTTCCCGGTACAGCGATTGTAGCAAAGCAATCAGCAGATCCTGGCGCGCCCACGAGCGTCCGGTTTCGCTGCGCAGGGAGGCCGCGATGAGCCCTAATGGATCGGGGAAGCTCTCCTGGTGCACATTAATGCCAATGCCCACCACCGCATGGCGTACCCGCGTGACCTCCGCATTCAACTCAGTGAGGATGCCGCAGAATTTCTTCTTACCAAAGAGCAGATCGTTCGGCCAACGGATATCCGCCTCCAGAGACGTGACCTGACGCACCGCCTCGCGCACCGCGAGACCAGCGGCCAGTGAAAGCCAAAGAATGTCCGCAGGCGCGACCCGCGGCCGCAACAGGACGCTTACGTAGAGCCCTGCGCCCCGAGCCGAGTGCCACCCATGCGCTCCGCGGCCGCGGCCCGCGGTTTGTTCGTCCGCCAAATAAACCATACCTTCCGGAGCACCCTCGTCGGCCTCCCGCATAGCCAGCACATTGGTCGAGTGGATAGAAGGGAAGTAGCGAATATTGCCGACGAAAGGCGTCCCGGCCAGCGCGATATCCAAAGCGGGCAAATCGAATGTGTCTTCCTGGGAAGGATCAAGCAATAGAAAGTCCCTGTACGTTCCGCCTGTATTTGCAACGAATCGACGGGTGCCCCACATCTCGCTCGTTTTTCGCGAGATGTGGGATACCACGAACCTCGACGTTCTTTGCCGATCGAGTGGAAAACCTGCCGGTGTAGCGCGGTGGTATCCCACATCTCGCGAAAAACGAGCGAGATGTGGGGCACCCGTCGATTCGTTGCAATGAAAGAGTCAGAAAATGTCCGTTGTCACCCGCATGCTCAAATCCACAGCTACCGTGGACTGCGTCAAAGCACCGACAGAAATATGATCGACTCCGGCAAGTGCATATTTACGAATATTCTCGAGCGTGATCCCACCCGAAGCTTCCAGCGGAATCGTAAGGCCGCGTCCGCGCACGATACCCACGGCCTTCTTGGTCTCAGCCGGGCTCATATTATCCAAAAGCAGCGACTCCGCTCCCGCAGTCAGAGCCTGCTCCAACTCAGTTAAAGTCCGCACCTCGCAGGTAATCGTCTGGCCAGGCGTTCGTCCCGCAAATGCCCGGGCAATGACCTTGGGAATGCCGCCACCCAGAGCAATATGATTGCTCTTGACCAAAATTCCGTCAGAAAGATCAAAACGATGGCTCTCGCCCCCGCCGCAACGCACCGCATACTTGTCCAGCACCCGAAGGCCCGGAGCCGTCTTACGCGTGTCGAGCACTTTAGCCTTGGTGCCGGCCACCGCATCCACATACTGCCGGGTCGCAGTGGAAATGCCGCTCATCCGCTGCATGAGATTCAGAATCACGCGTTCACACGCCAGAATCGTGCGCGCATTACTCCGGATCACAGCGACCGCTTGTCCCTTCTTCACTCGCACACCGTCGAACATCTCCGGGTGATTGATCACCTCGAAGCGGCCAGTATTCTTCTTGTCCAACCGGATGAAGATTTCCAGAAATCGGGGGATACACCCCAAGCCGGAAATCACGCAATCCTGCCGCGCGACCACCGTGCCCGAAGCGCGTAGCCCGGGTTCAATGGTGATAGCGGTGGTGACGTCGTTGGTCGCCCGGTCTTCCACCAGGGCTTGTTCCAGGGTGGCCTCAACCCGTCTGCTCTTCCAGTCCATTGGCCCCCCTCAGTGGTTGTCGCAGTTGAGGCTGTCCAGCGCAGCGCGGTTTTTAGGAATCAGCACGCCCAGCTCGGCCGCACGGCGGCGCAGCCCTTCTACCACGTTTGCCGGAGCCTTGGCTAGAAAGCCCTCATTCGACAGCTGGCGATCCGCATTGGATATCTCTTTTTCAAACCGTACCAGCTCCTTCTTCAAGCGCTCACACTCCACCGCAACATCGATCGTACGCTCATAGATCACGGCCACATCAAATCCCGGCGCGGACCGCACACCCGTGCCTTCGGGCATGGTATCGACAAACTCAATCGCCGACACCCTTGCCAGGCGGCTGATGATGTCAGTGTTCTGTTCAATGCCGGCCCGCTCTTCGAGTGCGACGCGCAGCAGAATAGGCACCGCGGCCTTTTCTTCTACCCCGAGTTGCCGGCGCATATCGCGGACTGCGGCGATCAATTCCTGTAGCCGCTCCATCTGCTGTTCAGCCACGGGATCCAACAAGTCGGCCCGCGCCTGGGGAAAGCGCGTGAGCGCGATCGATTTGGCCGGAGGGTGATTTTCGTAAAGCGCGTGCCAGATCTCCTCGCTGATAAAAGGCATGATCGGAGACAGCAGGCGCAGAGCCGATTCGAACACCGACAGCAGGGTGGCAAGCGCCGAACGCACCGGTGTGGGCGCGCCCGTGAAGTCCAGACGCAGCTTCACGACTTCTAAATACCAATCACAAAAATCGCCCCAGAAGAAGCTATAGAGCGTGTTGGCCGCCTCATGGAAGCGATACTCGCTCAAGGCCTGGTTAACCTCGCCGGCAGTGCGATTCAGGCGGGATATGATCCACCGGGCTTCGATTGGGGCATCGGTTCCCGACTCCGCGGGAAGTTGATGCAAATCGACCACGATCCCGGCCTCCGCGGCCCTCTCCATCTGCATGAAGATGAACCGCGCAGCATTCCAGATTTTGTTGGCGAAGGCGCGATAGCCGTCAGTGCGCTCTTCGCTGAAAGCGATATCGGTACCCGGTGCAGCCATGGCGGCCAGTGTAAAGCGCACCGCATCGGTCCCGAAGCGCTCCACAACCTGGATGGGATCGATCACGTTCCCCTTGGTCTTCGACATCTTTTGCCGATCCGCGTCGCGCACCAGTGCGTGGATGTACACGTCGCGAAAGGGCACCGCGTCCTTCAGGGTGCGCCCGCTGCCGTCGGCCATCGGCTCTTCCAGCATGAAATGGCAACCCAGCATGATCATCCGCGCCACCCAGAAGAACAGAATGTCGAAGCCGCTGACCTGCAGCCGCGTGGGATAGAAGGCGTCGAGGTCCGGCGTGTGCTCCGGCCAACCCAGCGAGGAGCAGGGCAACAGGCCGGATGAGAACCAGGTGTCCAGAACGTCTTTCTCCTGCTCGATGCGATGGCTGCCGCAGTGTGCGCACACCTCAGGGGTGGTGCGGGCCACCGTGATTTTGCTGCACGCAGCGCAGTGCCACGCCGGGATGCGATGCCCCCACCACAGTTGCCGCGAGATACACCAGTCGTGGATATTGCGCATCCACTCGAAGTACGTCTTCGAGTATTGTTCCGGCGTAAAGCGGATGAAGCCCTGCTCCACCGCGGCAATGGCCTTGTCGGCCAGGGGCTGAATGCGGATAAACCACTGCGTCGAGAGCAAGGGCTCAACCACCGTCTTGCAGCGGTCGCACTTGCCGATGGAGTTCACGTGCTCGCGCACTCCTGCGAGCAAATCTTGCGCTTCGAGATCTTCCAAAACTCGCTGACGAGCCTTGTAGCGATCCAGATCGGCATAAGCGCCGGCGGCGGCATTCATGTGCGCTGTCTCGTCCATCACGCTGATCGAAGGCAGACCCTGCCGTTGCCCCAGGGCGAAATCGTTGGGGTCGTGTGCCGGGGTCACCTTCACCGCACCGGTACCGAAATCGCGGCTCACCCAGCTGTCGGTCACCACGGGGATCTCTCGGCCGGTCAGGGGTAAGCGCAGCATCTTGCCGTGCAAGTGAGAATAGCGCTCATCGTCGGGATGAACGGCAACCGCGACGTCACCCAGCATGGTCTCTGGCCGCGTAGTCGCCACGGTGACAAATCCGTCCTTTCCGGGTGTGGGCCCCACGACGGGGTAGCGAATCTCCCATAGCTTGCCCTGCTGCTCCTCGTGGATCACTTCGAGGTCGGAGATCGCGGTCTGGCAGCGAGGGCACCAGTTGACGATATAGGCGCCGCGATAGATGAGCCCCTGCTCATACAGCCGAACGAAGGCCTCACGCACGGCCAACGAGCGGGGGGCGTCCATGGTGAAGTACTCACGCGACCAGTCGACGCTGGTACCCAGCCGCCGCATCTGGTCGAGGATGGCAGCTCCGTAATGCTGCTTCCACTGCCAGACCCGTTCGACAAAGGCCTCGCGGCCCAACTGCTGGCGCGTTTTGTGCTCTTCGGCGAGCTGGCGCTCCACCATCAACTGCGTAGCTATCCCGGCGTGATCTGTGCCCGGAATCCACAAGGCCAGGTCCCCGCACATGCGCCGCCACCGGGTGAGAATGTCCATCTCGGTGTGTTCCAGCATGTGCCCCATGTGCAGCCGGCCAGTAACGTTCGGCGGGGGCAGTAGCATGGTAAAGACAGGACGGTCAGGCGCAGAAGTAGCGTCTGCAGCGTGTGGCTGGTCGAACAGCGCCTCTTCGACCCAGTAGGCAGCCCAACGATCTTCGATCGCGGCCGGGTCATAGGCTTTTGGTAGATCACGGGGCATGGGGGGCGTCTTCTTTCAACACCTCGGGCATCATCCTAAACGTGCCAGTGCGGAGAATGCTCTAGAACGGGTTGAGTTTGTCGAGGCCCTTCTTTTTCTTGTGTTTGCTCGAAGACTCATCGCTCGAATCAAACTTGGGCGCGGGCGTCTTCTTCTTTTTGGCATTGGGCGTAGCGCCGGCATCGGTGCCCGTCTGCACCTGCGGGGCGTTGTGCACGTCGTTGGTTTGTGCCGGGGCGTCTGCCGGCTTCTCTACGGGCGGCAACGGCTTGTTATCGGTCGGACCCACCGTGTTCAATCCACCCGGATTCTGTGCGCCCGGAACGCCAGCCGCTGCTGCTGCTGCCGCCGCGCCCTCGGGAGTGACCGCTGGGCCTACCGGGACCGAGGTGGGGGGCGTCGAAGTTGCCGGAGCCTGCCCAGAGTTATTCTGGCCCGTGCTAATGATTTCGGCGCCAATCGCGGGTCCGCTGCTGCTGGCTGCTGGTGCTCCGTTATCCGAACCGGGCACGTTCTCCAACTGCAGCGTCGAGCCAGATGCCGCTGCGGGGGCCGCACCCGCTCCATCGGCAACCGCCGCGGGGGCTGTCCCAGGCGCAGGGGCCACCGGCGGCAGCGGCTGATTGTTCAGGGCTGCGGTGAAAAGGGCTGTGTCTCGTTTGTGAACCTCGGGCGCCGTCACCTGCGGCCGATCAGTCAAGGTAGGTTCGCCGATGCGGGCAGCGTTCACCGTGACCGGGCCACGCTTGACCAGCAGAAGAGCGCGGTCCTTGAAGGTGATTCCGGTACGGCTCTGCTCCTCCGCCTCGCTC
>Ga0182024_10010666_pt1 | contig 18684 bp, 9 predicted proteins | sample P32metaG_FD_120480 | JGI IMG/M metagenome (GOLD analysis project Ga0182024, IMG submission 120480) | Permafrost microbial communities from Stordalen Mire, Sweden - P3-2 metaG (Illumina Assembly) | ecosystem: Environmental > Terrestrial > Soil > Wetlands > Permafrost | place: Sweden: Stordalen... | reverse complement strand
GCTCGCGATGCATTTGCCGCCGCCGCCGCTGCTCGCCTTCTGCTCGATTTTGACCATCGTCAACATGCTCATCGCGCTGCCGGTGAGCATGAATGGCGTCGGCGTGCGGGAATTGCTCTTCAAGAGTTTCCTCGGGCTGCTCGGCCTCGACGGCAACACAGCCGTCACGTTCTCGCTCACCTTTTTCGTGCTGAATCTGGTCTGGAGCCTGCTAGGCGGAGCGTTTTATCATCTCTACCGCCATGAAACCCATATCCCCGCGCCGCATGTGAGCGAGGACCAGCCCATCCTCTCGCAGATATGAAGGAACAGGCGGTTGAAATCGTGCGGCGTTTGCAACAGGCCGGGCATGTCGCTTATTTTGCCGGCGGCAGCGTGCGCGACCGCCTGCTGGGCAAGGAGGCGAAGGACTACGACATCGCGACCAGTGCACCGCCCGACGAGGTGCAGAAGCTTTTCCCACGCGTCACCGACCTGACCGGCAAGTCATTCGGCGTCGTGCGCGTGCTGGTCGGTGACAACAGCTACGAGGTCGCCACCTTTCGGCAGGACGGCCCCTATGAGGACGGACGCCGGCCCACCTCGGTTCGCTTCGTCACGGCGGAGGAGGACGCGCAGCGGCGCGACTTCACCATCAACGGCATTTTTTACGATCCGATCGCCGATCGATTGATCGATTACGTCGGCGGCGAGGCCGACCTGCGCGCGAAAGTCCTCCGTGCCATCGGCGACCCGGCCGCGCGCTTCAATGAGGACCATCTGCGGCTGCTGCGCGCGATCCGTTTTGCCACGCGCTTCCATTTCAAGATCGAGACGGCGACATGGGCGGCAATCTGCGCCGCGGCACCCTCCATTAAAACGGTCAGCGCGGAACGCATTCGCGACGAGTTGAACCTGATCTGGACCACCGACAAGCCCGAGGTCGGGCTCGATTTGCTCGACCGCAGCGGGCTCCTGGCGGAGGTGCTGCCCGACGTTGCCGCGATGCATGGCGTGGAGCAGCCGCCGCAGTTCCATCCCGAGGGCGACGTCTACAATCACGTGCGGCTCATGCTGAGCAAGATCGAGACGCCCAACCTCGAGCTGGCCTTGAGCATTCTCATGCACGACGTGGGCAAGAAGGCGACCGCCACGATCGATGAAACCGGCCGCATCCGGCACAGCGGGCACGAGGCGGTCGGCGCGGACATGAGCGACCGCATCCTCACCGGCCTGCGCTACGACAACAAGACGATCGACACCGTCCATGAGGCGGTGCAGCACCACATGCAGTTCAAGGACGTGCCGCACATGCGCCCGAGCACGCTCAAGCGCATGATGACGCGCAGCCATTTTCCGCTCGAACTCGAGCTTCACCGCATCGATTGCAGCAGCTCGCACGGCGACCTGAAGTACTACGAGTTCCTCAAGCACCAGCTTGAGACGATGAGCCCGGACGAGATCGATCCGCCACACCTCATCAACGGCCGCGACCTGCTCGCCATGGGCATTCCGCCCGGCCGTTCACTCGGCATGATGCTGGAAACAATCCGCGTCGCGCAGCTCGAGGGCGCAATCGAAAGCCGCGCCCAGGCGCTCGACGTCGCGCGGCGCATGGCCTCCTCGCCGACCGGCCAAACCACTCTTCTGCCGAATCTGTCCGACCTCAAGCCGCCGAGGAGCTAGGAAGGCGAATAGACCCAATTACTAAATTACCAAATTTGGAATCAAGGGATGGGTGGTTTCCATTTTGTGTCCTCAATTCGAAAATTTAGTAATTTGGAAATTTGGTCTCAATTCAGTGCCAGCTCGGCCTCCGCATCCTCCGCGGCGTCGAGTTCTTCCCGCACCGCGCGGCCACGGTCCTCGTGCGGCGCCATCAGGTCGTAAAGACACGGCACAACCAGCAGAGAAAAGAAGGTTGAAACGATCACGCCGCCGATGATGACCACCGACATCGCCACGCGCACTTCCGCCCCGGGCCCGATGCCCATCGCGGGGATGATCGCGGCCGCCACCGTCGCGGCGGAGGTCATAACGATGGGCCGCAGACGGATCGGCGCACCCGTCAGGATCGCTTCGCGCAACTCGAGCCCGTGATCGCGTCGCTGCTTGTTGAAGAATTCCACCAGCAGGATTGAGTTCTTCAGCGTGATGCCCATCAGCACCAGGATGCCGATCATGCTGTAGAGATTGATCGACTGGTGCGTGATCAGCAGTGACAGAAACGCGCCGGTCACCGTGAACGGCAGCGCGATCATGACCGGGATCGGGTGGACGAAGCTGTTGAACTGCACCGCCAGCACCATGTAGGAAATCAGCAGCCCCAGCGCGAAGGTGATCATGAAGCCGATGAACGCGTCCTTCACATCCTTGGACGAGCCGATGTCGGTGAGGTGATAGTCCGGGGGCAGGAGCTTGTCCGCCGTGGTGTGCGCAAAGGCCATCGCCTTGTCGAGTGGCACGTCGCTGGGCACGTTGGCGTAGATGCTGATCGCGCGCTCGCGCATGTCGCGCGTGATGCTGAGCAGCTTTTTGCCCTCGCCGATTTTCGTCACGCTGGAGAGCGGCACCAGTTCGCCGTAGCCGGTCCGGATCAGCAGATTGTCGATGTCGGCCGGGTTCTGCCATTGCGCCGGCAGCAGCCGCATGCGCACGTCGTAGCGTCGGATGCCGTTGGTGTATTTGCCCTGGCGCACGCCGCCGATGGCCGTATTGATCGTGTCGGCGATGTCCTGCACGGTCACGCCGCTGGCGGCGGCCGCATCGCGGTCGGGTTCGACCTGCACCTCGGTCGCGCCGTCGCGGAAATCGGTGTCGATGTCGGTCATCATGCTACTTGCCGCGAACTTCTTCGTCATCGCCTCCACAAGAATCTTCAGCTCGGGGTAATCGGGGCCGCGCAGGCTTAGCTCGATGTTCGTGCCACGCTTCGCGCCGCCGAAATTGCCGGAAGGGTCGATCATGAAGGCCTTGAAGTCCTTCGGCATCTGCTTCTTGATCTCGTCGCGCACGAGGTTCATTACCTGGGTCTGGTTCAGCTTGCGCTGGCCGCGGTCCTTGAGCGTGATGAACGAGATGCCTTTGTTCGTCTCGCCTCCCTCAAAGCCGCCGACGTTGACGAAGTAGCGCGCGATGTCGGGCTGGGCGCCGAGAATAGCTTCCAGCTCATGCGCTTTTTCACCGGTGAACGTGAGCGACGATCCCACGGGCGTCTCGAAGTTGATCAGGAAAACGCCGATGTCCTGCGCGGGCAGGAATTCCTTGTTCAGCAGCGGCACGGAGAAGCACGAGAGCGCGAAAAGCGCCAGCGCGCCGAGCAGGATTTTGCCCCGGTGCGGCAGGCAGCGCTCGAGCGCGCGGCGATAAAAACGCGCACACGCGTTGAACTGGCGATTGACGAATTGCGCGAACCGCGACTCGTCCTCCTTCGCGGTCATGAACTGCGAGCAGCGCATTGGCGTGAGCGTGATGGCCTCCAGCAGCGAGAGCGCGACCGCCGTGGAAATGGTCATGCCGAACTGGAAGAGGAACACGCCGACGAAGCCGTTGATCAGTATCACCGGGAGAAACACGGCGATGACGGCGACCGTCGCCGCTGTGGCCGCGAAGGTGATCTCGCGCGCGCCGTCGAGCGACGCCTGCCGCGCCGATTTGCCCATGTGGAAATGGCGCGTGATGTTTTCCAGCACCATGATCGAGTCGTCGACGACGATCCCGATGGCCAGCGACATGCCGAGCAGCGTGAAGAAGTTCAGCGTGAACCCGAGATAACTCAGCACGATGAACGTGCCCAGCGCCGAGGTGGGAATCGACAACAGCACGTTGAAGGTCGAGCGCCACGAGCCGAGGAACGCCCAGCAGACCAACGCCGTGATGACGATCGACAGCACAACGGTCCACTCCGTCTCGCGGATGGCCTGGTCGGTGAAAATCGTCCCATCGAAATTCACCATCACGTGCAGGTCCGGCGCAGTGACCGCCAGTTCCTTGTTGATCTGCTTCACCCACGCGGTCACCGCCTTGCCCACGGCGACATCGTTCTCGCCGTGCTGCTTCTGGATGCCGACGCCGAGCGTGATCGCGCCATTGCTGCGCGCGTTGCTGCGCACATCGGCCAGGCTGTCGTCGACCGTGGCCACGTCGCGCAGGTGAATGTCGGAGTGATAAATCCGCTGCCCACCGCGCGTGGTGATGAGCAGGTCGCCCATCTGCGCGGGCGTGATCGCCTCGCCCATGGTACGGACGTTCATCTGGTCGATCGGATTTTCGAGGTAACCGGACGACGTCTCGTTGTTCTCCATCTTGAGCGTATTGCGCACATCGAGGATGGTGAGCTGGCGCGCCAGCAGCTTGTCGTTGTCGACCCAGACGCGCAGATTGCGGTCGGCCCAGCCGCCCAGGACGATGTCTCCGACGCCGGGAATCACGCGCAGCCGGTCGCGCAGGTGCAGGTCGACATAGGTCAGCATCTGCGCGAACGAGCGCTGGCTCGACGTGATGGCGAGCCACATGATCGGGTTGTCGTCGGTGTTGATCTTGTCGATCGTCGGCGCCAGCACATCGGTGGGCAGCTTGACCGAGCGCAGCTTGGAGTTCGTCTCCTGCAGTGCGGCATCGATGTCCCTGCCGGTATAGAACGTGAGCTTGATCGAGGCGCTGCCCTGCCGCATGTCCGACTCGATGTCCTGCACGCCCTGCACGGAGATCACCGCCTGCTCGATCGGATTCACGATCTGGGTCTCCATGACTTCCGGCGCGGCGTTCGTCCACGCGACCGAGATCGTTAGCACCGGTTGCGTCGCCTCGGGCAGCTGGCTGACGCCGAGATGAAAAAAGCAGATCGCCCCGAAAAGCATCAGCGCGCCCATCAGCATCCAGGCGAAGACCGGACGCCGAATGGAGAGATCGGAGAGTGTCATGCCTTCGCGGCCGGCGTGGCACGCGGCACGTAGGTGAGGGATGCCGACGCTGGCGCGGGGCTGGGCGGGACGCCGTAAAGTTCCTGCTCGGGATGCGTCCGGCTTTCAAAGCGCGCGAGCAGGCTGTAGGCGCAGGGCACGACCAGCAGCGTGAAGAACGTCGAGACGACCACGCCGCCGATGATGGTGATCGACATCGGAATGCGGCTTTCCGCACCCGGTCCGAGCGCGAGCGCGGGCGGCAGCGCCGCGGCCAGCGTGGCCATCGAGGTCATCAGGATCGGTCGCAGGCGGATCGGCCCCGCCGCCAGCATCGCGTCGCGCACGTTGAGTCCGTCGAGGAACCGCTTCTGGTTGGCGAACTCGATGAGCAGGATCGAGTTCTTCTTCACGATGCCCATCAGCAGCACGAGGCCAATCAGGCTGTAGAGATTGATCGACTGGTGCGTCACAAGCAGGCCCAGCAACGCGCCCGTCAGGCTGAACGGCAGCGCCAGCAGCACGACCAGCGGATGAATGAAGCTGTTGAATTGCGACGCCAGCACCATGTACGACACGATGATGCCCAGCCACAGCGCGAAGGTGAGGCTGGTGAAGGTCTCGCGGAAGGTCTGCGCCTCGCCGCCGAGAAAGACGCGGTAACCGGGCGGCATGGCCTGATGCGCAATGGACTCGGCCCGATCCAGCGCGGCGGCTTGCGACACGCCCGGCGCGACGTTCGCGTAGATGGAAATGGACCGCTCGCGCAGCGTACGCGCGATGGTCTGGTAGGTGCTGGCCATGCTCGTCGTGATGACCTGCGAGATGGGAATCAGCTCGTTGTAATCGGTGCGGACGTCGAGGTTGGTGATGTCGGAAGGACCCAACCGCTGGCCGCCCTCCAGCCGCAGTCGCACATCGTAGCGACGGTCCTTGTTCGTGAACTCGCCCTGCACTGTGCCGCCGATGGCCGCGTTGACCGTGTCGGCGATGGTGTTCACCGATACGCCCGACTCGGTGGCGAGTGCGCGGTTCGGGTAGATGCGGACCTCGGGCATTCCCGTACGGAAATCGGTGTCGATATCGCGGAAGTCACCGGTTCTTTTCATCGCGGCGATGATCTCGCCGGATTTTTGTTCGAGCACGTTGTAGTCGATGCCGCGCAAATTCAGTTCAATCGGAAGCCCGCGTCCCGCCACAAAATCATGTGAGGCGAGGTCCTGCGGAACGGCCAGGACATCGGGAATTTTCGCGAGCTCGCCCCGCAGGTCGTTCATCAAAGCGAGCTGGCCGACGCTGCGTTGCGACTTCGGCTTCATCGTCACGTAAATGAGTGCGCTGTTCACCTGATCGTCGGTCACCGCGCCGTCGGCCGCGCCCGTGTCGCTGGTAAAGCCGCCGATCGCGGCGAAGAAATGGTCGATCTCGGGATGCTGCTGCAGCATCGCCTCAGCCTGCGCGAGCTTGCTCTGCGTGAAGGCCAGCGAAGAATCCACCGGTGTCTGGATGCGGACGAGGAACGTGCCCTGGTCCTGGAAGGGAAGAAATTCGCGCGGCAGGCGCGAGGCCAGCGTCAGCGACAGCGCGAAAACCGCCGTCGCGCCGACGAGCACCAGCGCGCGATGATTCAGGCAGAAGCCCAGCACGGAGCGATAGACGTTGCCGATCCAGTCAAACCGTCGTGTTGCCCAGCGCGCATAGCCGTTTTGTGTGTCGCCCATGAACTGCGAGCAGCGCATCGGCGTGACCGTGAGTGCCTCGACGAGCGAGAGCAGCACCGCCGCGGAGATTGTCACGCCGAACTGGAAAAAGAACCGGCCGACGATGCCGCTCATGAAGGCAACGGGCAGGAAGATCGCCACGACCGCGATGGTCGCGGCCAGCGCGGCGAAGGTGATTTCGCGCGCGCCATCACGCGAGGCCAGCACGCGGCTTTTGCCCATCTCCAGATGGCGCACGATATTTTCCAGCACCATGATCGCGTCATCGACCACGATGCCGATGGCCAGAGAAAGCCCGAGCAGCGTGAAAAAATTCAGCGTGAAGCCCATGAAATAAAGCACGATGAACGTGCCCATGACCGAGGTGGGCACGGAGAGCAGCACGTTCAGCGTGGAACTCCACGAGCCGAGGAAAAGAAAGCAGACCACGCCCGTGATGATGGCCGAGAGGATGAGCGTGAACTCCGTCTCATGGATCGCGTCCTGGATAAACACGCTGCTGTCGAAATTGACCCCGAGCTTGATGTCGGACGGGAGGCCCTTGAGCAGTTCGGCCACCCGGCCCTTCACCGCCTGCGCTACCGCGACCGAATTGGCGCCGTGCTGCTTCTTGATCCCGATGCCGATGCCCGGCTGTCCGCCGATCAGCGCGACATGCCGGATGTCGTCGAGGCCGTCTTCCACGCGCGCGACATCGTGAATGCGGATGTTGGAATTGTAGATCGATTCGCCTCCGCGTTTCTTGATGCGGATGTCGCCGACCGCCTCGGGCGTCGCGCCCTCGCCCATGGTGCGGACGTTGAACTCGCTCGTGGAATTCTCAAGATAACCGGCGGCCTCCTCGACCTGCTCGGTCTCCAGCGCCGACTTCACGTCGAGCATCGTCAACTGCAGCGGCTTGAGTTTCGCGTTGTCGACCCAGACGCGCAGGTTGCGCGGTTCGTAGCCGGCCAGCGTGACCTCGCCCACTCCGGGCAGGATCTTGAGTTGGTCGACGACGTTGAGCTCAAGGTATTCCGTCAGCGCATGCAGGTCGCGCGTGGTGGACGAGGCGGTGAGGAGCAGGATCGGCTGGTCCTCCGGGTTGGTCTTGACGATGGTGGGCGGATCGACGTCGAGCGGCAGCTGGACGCTGCTGAGCTTGGACTGCACCTCGGTCAGCGCCGCGTCGATGTTGCGGTCGATGTCGAACTCCAGCGTGATCGATGCCTGGCCCTGCTGGATTTGCGACGTGACGTTGCGCACACCCTGCGTGGAAAGCACCTGCTCCTCGATCTTGTCGACGACCTCGCTTTCCATGATCTCGGGTGCGGCGCCGCTCCACGTCGTGTTGATGGTCAGCACGGGAAAGTCGACATCGGGTTGTTCGCTCACGCCCAGGCGCGAGAGCCCGATCGCGCCGAAGATGATCAACGCGGCCATGAGCATCCACGCGAAGACCGGCCGCCGGATGGACAGATCGGCCAGCGACGCCATGGCCGAGCCGCGCCGGTGGATGATCGCGCGATGCGTTTCGGAGCGGTCCATGGGATTACGGCGCAACGCCCTCGATATGCGCGGGCAGCGCGCGGTTGTTCGCGCCCGGGCCGCGCGCGGCCGTGCCGGCGGCGACGTGCAGGTTGATGAGATCGAGCCGCGCCGTCATGTTCGCGTTGTGCAATTGCGCGCGGGCGGTCTGGTAATCCTGCAGCGCCGTCAGCACGTCGAGATTACTCACCACCCCACGCCGGTAATCCTCCACCTGCGCCTCGAGATTCCGCGCCGCGAAACGGGCCGCCTCGCGCAGCACGACCACCTGCGCTACGCTGGCGTTGAAGTTCACGTAGGCGGTGCGCGTGTCCTGGTCGGCCGTGCGCTGGAGCTGCTCAACGTTCAGCGCACTCTGGCGCACCGTCTCGTGGTTCTGATGAATCTGCGCAAGGATCAGTCCGCCGTCGAAGATCGGCATCGAAATCTGCAGCGTCATCGTCCCGTCGATCTGGTTGGAGACGGGGTCCTGTGAGGCGAGGTAATTGCCGTTCGCCGTGACCGTCGGGAAAAGTTCGCCCTTGGCCACGGAAAGATTTCGCTCGGCCTGGCGCAGGCTGTCGACCTGCGAAAGGATGTCGGGCCGCGCGCCGCTCTGCATGAGGTAATATTCCAGCTGCTTCGCGCTCGGAAATTGTCCCGTGTCTTTCAGGACGAAATGACCGGCCGGAATCCCGATGTAGAACGCCAGCGTTTCCTCGGCGGCGTTGTCGGAGCCGCGATCCTGCTCCTCGGTCTCGCGCGCGTTGGCGAGATCGGTCTGCGCCTGCAGCATCTCGGACGGGCGCGAACGGCCGAGCTTCACGCGCTGGGTCAGGTCGTCGACGCGGGCGCTCAGCGCCTCGATCAGGTCGTGCTGGATGACGAGGTCGCCCTCGAATTGCAGGACGTTGTAGAAGGCCTGTGCGACGTCCTGATAAATCGTCTGGTATTCGCGCGCGAGCGTCTGGCGCTTGGCCTTCACGGCTTCGCTGCTGGCCCCGACGTTGTTGTAATTCTGGCCGCCGTTGAAGACCGTGTAGCTCATCGAGATGTTCGACTGCGACTCGTAGGTGCGATTGTTCGTCACCTCGGTGATTCCGGTGGTCGGCACGGCGCCGCCCCCGGCCCCGCCCACGCCGAGGCTGGAGAACGAAAAGCCGTTGGAAACGGAATTGTTGAAGTGGAGAAACTGCTGCTGGTTCGTCGCGGTGAACGTCGGCCAAAGCGCGGCCAGCGACTGGCTCAGCTGCGCGCGGGCAATCTCGATGTCCTCCATGTCGATCTTCAGCGAGTCGTCGCGGACCGCCGTGAGCATGAAACAGGTCTGCAGATCGAGCGCGTGGGGATCGTGCGCGTTGGCCTCGATGGGGGAAACGGTCGCGAGTTCCGGATGGCTCGCGCGCACGGCGAGGGGAACCGGCCGGACATCCGCTCCGGTCGGGCCGCTGGTGGGAAAGACGGTTGGCTCGCCGTCGATAGCGGGTGGCGCGTTTGTCATGGCGACAGCCGGCGCGGTGGGGACGACATTGGTGGAAACGCCCGGGTCAGTCGGCGCCGGTTTCGCAATCGCCTGCGCGTGCAGGGCGAGCGGAAGAAGTCCCAGCGCGCCCGCGACCAGCAGCGACTTGGCCGCGCGAGTCGTTTTGCCCGAGGTCGCCTTTTTCCGCATCGGCCCCGCCGCACCGGTGAGAAACAGTTCCACGGCGCGACGCGGGGTGATCAGGATCGGAATCTGGAAACGCGAGTTTCCCTGTTGGGCGTGGCTGAGCAGCGTCAGCGCGACCGCATGCTGGATCAGTTGAAAATAGGTTTGCGCCAGCTCGCCCACGTCGAAGGAAGGATTAAGCACGCCCCGCAGGCGGCCCGTCTCGATCAGCCCGCGCACGAAGAAAAACGACTCACCCATCTTACCGGGTCGTTTGAAGCCGTCCGGCATTTCGCCGGGCGCGGCGAAGGCGATGGCGAAGCAGAGGCGCAGCAGGTCGGGCTCGCGCCGGGCGAAATCGGTCAGCGCCACGATGATGTCGGTGAGCTGGTCGACGGTCGGTTTCTCCGGCGGCGCGGCCTCGCGCATCAGCCGCAGCCGCTCGTCCATCGCCTGGTCGACCAGCGCCTGGAAGAGGCCGCCCTTGCTCTCGAAATAATAATAGAGCACCGGCTTGGTCACGCCGGCCTCGTGGATGATGTCCTGCACCGAGGTGCCCGCGTAGCCGCGGTTGGCGAAAAGCTTCAGCCCGGCCTCGAGCAGGCGCTTACGCGGATCGGTGGGGGCGGGAACGGCCATCCCGACAGATTGGAGGAGGCCGGAGGCGGGTCAAACGAAAAGTTACCTACCGGTCGGTAGGTATCGTCCCTAGGCCCGAAAACCCTGGGCGATCGGCACGCGGCGGCCCATGCCGAAAGCGCGCGGGGAAACCTTCAGGCCCGGCGCGGCCTGGCGGCGCTTGTACTCGCTGGAGACGATCTTGTTGAGGACATCGCGCACGGTCGTCTCGGGAATGCCCGCGGTCAGAAGCGCGGCGGGCGCGGCCTCGTCCACGACATAGGCGCGCAGGATTTGGTCGAGCACCTCGTAGGGCGGCAGGCTGTCCTGGTCCTTCTGGTCAGGGCGCAGCTCGGCGCTCGGCGGCTTGTCGATCGTGGACCACGGGATGATTTCCTCGTCGCGGTTGATCCAGCGCGCGAGGGTGTAGATTTCGGTCTTGAGCACATCGGCGATCACGGCGAGCGCGCCGCACATGTCGCCGTAAAGCGTGCAGTAGCCGACCGCGAGTTCCGACTTGTTGCCCGTGGTGAGCACGAGCGGGCCGAACTTGTTGGAGAGCGCCATGAGCAGCACGCCGCGCAGGCGCGACTGGATGTTTTCCTCCGTGAGATCGGAAATACGCCCGGTGAAAAGGTCAGCCAGGCTCGTCTCGACTTCGCGCACCGGATTCTCGATCGGGACCGCGCTGTAGCGAATCCCGAGGTTCTTCGCGAGATGGGCGGCGTCGTCCTTGCTGCCGAGGCTCGAGTAACGCGACGGCATCGAGACGCCCCAGACGCGGTCCGCGCCGAGCGCTTCCTTCGCGATCACCGCGACGATGGCGGAGTCGATGCCGCCCGAGAGCCCGAGCACGGCCGCCTGGAAGCGGCATTTGCGCACGTAATCGCGCACACCGAGGACGAGCGCGCGGAAGAGTTGCTCCTCGGCATTCGCGGGCAGCGCGGGCGCGACGGCGGGGGAGGGGGACTCGTCTCCCCCGACATCGGCGACGAGCAGATCCTCCGCGAAGCTGGCACCGAGCGCGATGAGCTCGCCGCGGGCGTTGAGCGCCACGCTGTGGCCATCGAAGATCAGCTCGTCATTACCGCCGACCATGTTGACCTGGACGAGCGGGACTTTCTCGTCGCGCGCGACGCGCTGCAGCATGGCGACGCGACGCGCTTCCTTGCCGCGTTCCCACGGCGACGCGGACAGATTGATGATCAGCTCCGCGCCAGCCTGGACGAGCTGATGCACGGGGTCGCAACGGTAACGCTGCTCGGGCCAGAAATCGGCGTCGTTCCAGATGTCCTCGCAGATCGTCACGGCGATCTTGCGGCCGGCGATTTCCAACGGCGCGACATCCATGGCCGGCTCGAAATAGCGGTCCTCGTCGAAGACATCGTAAGTTGGCAGGAGTGATTTACGAATGCGATGGACGACCTTTCCTCGGTGGATGACAGCGGCCGCGTTGGACAGCGGCCGCCCGGGACGGTGGGTGCTGCGTTCGACGTAGCCGACGATCAGCGGCACGTCGCCGACCTTTTGCGCGAGCTTCGCGAGGCAATCGAGTCCACGCTGGACGAAGTCGTCACGCAGCAGGAGATCGCGCGGCGGATAGCCACAGAGGAAAAGTTCCGGCGCGACCACGAGTTCCGCCCCTTGCGCGACCGCCCTGGCGTAGGCGTCCTCCAGCCGGGCGCGGTTGTCGTCATACGCGCCAATCGTGGCGTTGAGCTGGAGCAGGCCGATGCGCATCGCTTACAGCATAGCGTTTCTGCGCGCCGGTGTCATCGCGGGCGTGGGGTGATCCATGAGCGGCGCTGATCCCTGTAGCGGCGGTCTATGACCGCCGAGGAAAGAGGAGAGATGTTGCTTATGCCTCGGCGGTCATAGACCGCCGCTACAGGAACCGGAGACCAACAAAAAAGCGGCGCTCCGAAGAACGCCGCTTTTTTTGAAGCGATTCGTTGAAGCAGCCGCCTAGAAAAACAACGGGATGATCAGGATGGCGACGATGTTGACGACCTTGATCATCGGGTTGATCGCTGGGCCGGAGGTGTCCTTGTAGGGATCGCCCACGGTGTCACCCGTGACCGCGGCTTGGTGCGCGAGCGAACCCTTGCCACCATAGTGGCCTTCCTCGATGTACTTCTTCGCGTTGTCCCACGCGCCGCCGGAGGAGGTCAGCGAGATGCCGATGAAGAGGCCGGTGACGATCGTGCCGACGAGCACCGCGCCGAGCGCCTGCGCGCCGAGCATCGGGATGGCCGCAACGGCGATAACCGCGATGACCGGCAGCAGCGCCGGGAAGATCATCTCGCGCAGCGCGGCCTTGGTCACGATGTCGACGCAGGTGCCGTATTCGGGCTTCTGCGTGCCGTCCATGATGCCGGGAAACGCGGCAATCTGGCGGCGAACCTCCAGCACGACGGCGCCGGCCGCCTTGCCCACCGCGTCCATCGTGTAGGCGACGAAGAGGAACGGCAGCACCCCGCCAATGAAGAGACCGATGAGGATGATCGGGTTATCGAGGCCGAAGGTGACGCCGTCGGGAATGGGCAGGTGGTGGCCGACCGCGATGAGCTCGCGGTGAGCCTGCAGCTCGCCGACGTAGGAGCGGAACAGCACCAGCGCGGCCAGACCGGCGGAGGCGATGGCGTAACCCTTGGTCACGGCCTTCATCGTGTTGCCGATGGCATCGAGTTCGTCGGTGATCTTGCGGACCTCCTTCGGCAGCTTCGACATGACGGCGAGGCCGCCCGCGTTGTCGGTGATCGGGCCGAAAGCGTCGAGCGAGATGATGATTCCCGAGAGGCTGAGCATGCTCATGACCGCGACCGCCACGCCGTAGAGGCCGTGGAAGTGGTAGGAAATGAGGATCGAGGCGCCGATGAAGAACACCGGCAGCAGCGTCGCGTGCAGGCCGACGGCGAGACCAGCGATGATGTTGGTCGCGTGGCCGGTCTGCGAGGCCTCGGCGATCTTCTGCACGGGGCGGTATTGGGTCGCCGTGTAGTAATTGGTGATCATCACGGTGATGAAGGTCATGGCCAGGCCGACGAGCGCCGGGATGTAGATCGAGAGCCAGTCATCGCCAAACAGGATGACCGTGAGCGGCCAGAAGAGCAGGCCGGAGACGATCGCGCTCAGGGCCACGCCCGCGAGCAGCGCGCTGGAGGGTTTGAGCCCGCCGACGTTGATGAAGATGATGCCGATGATCGAGGAGATGACCGCCAGGCCGCCGAGCATGAAGGGATAGACGAGATAGGCGGCCGGGTTCGCCACGTTGGCGATAGTGGCGGGAAGCGCCGCGACGAGGACGCTGCCGATGAGGCTGACCGCGTAGGTCTCGAATACATCCGCGGCCATGCCGGCGCAGTCGCCGACGTTGTCTCCCACGTTGTCCGCAATGGTTGCCGGGTTGCGGGGATCATCCTCGTCGAGGTTCTGCTCGATCTTGCCGACGAGGTCCGCGCCGACGTCGGCCGCCTTGGTATAGATACCGCCGCCGAGACGGGCGAAGACCGAGATCAGGCTCGCGCCGAGCGCCAGGCCGACCAGCGCATCGAGCGCGTCCTTCTGCTGGCCAAAATAGGCATTCGCGGCGAGGTAGAAGCCGCCGACACTCAGCAGCGCCAGCCCGACGACGAGCAGGCCCGTCACCGCGCCGCCATTGAAGGCCACGCGCAGGGCGGGCTGGGCCCCGATGGTCGCGGCCTGCGCCGTGCGGACGTTGGCGATGACGGCCACGCGCATGCCGATGAAGCCGGCCAGCATCGAGCAGCAGGCGCCGATGACGAAGCCGATGGCGGTCGCGCCGCCGGACTGCCAGCCGAGGATGTAGCCCTTGGAGATGAGGATGAGCAGGAAGATAATGACGGCGATCACGCTGATGGTCTTGATCTGGCGGGACAGGTAGGCCTTCGCGCCTTCCTCAACCGCTCCCGCGATTTCTTGCATGATGGCGGTACCGGCATCCATCGCCTTCACTTTCAAGGCGAGGAACACGGCGGTGAGGATGGCGAGGAAGCCCAAGGCAAGAGCGGTGGGGATGCCGTAATTCAGGAGGAAAGTTTCCATGGATGCGATTAGTTAAATAATGATTTAGGGGTAAGAGGGCGCAGTGTACGAATCACGGCTCGGAGGGCAACCCCAAAGATGACCGGGATTTAATGGAACCCCGGTTTTGATCGACGCGGGGAACAAAGAAATTACCATCCCGCCCGTGAGCACTGCTATTTACCGCCCGAGGAAGGGAATCGCCGTTTTGCTGGGAATGCTGCTGGGGATCGGATTCTTCGCGCCGCTCGCCCAGGCGGCTGGGCCGACCGTGACCCTGACCACGCGCGATCAGGTCTGGACGGTTTCCCCGCTGGCCGAGGCGGAGGGGGCTAGCACGCCCGGGCACTCGCTGGAGCCCCAACCCAAGCAGGTTTTCCAGACGATGGACGGCTTTGGTGGCTGTTTCAACGAGCTGGGCTGGACGGCCTTACAGACCTTGTCGTCCGACGCACGGCAGCAGGTCCTGCGCGATCTCTTTGCCCCGAACGGCGCGAATTTCAACTACTGCCGCATGCCGATCGGCGCCAACGATTATGCGCTGAGCTGGTATTCGCTCGATGACACGCCCGGCGATTATTCGCTCGATCATTTCTCCCTGCAGCGCGACCAGGTTTTTCTCATTCCCTACCTGCGCGCGGCCATCGCCTACCAGCCCGGCATGCGCATCTGGGGCTCGGACTGGTCGCCGCCCATCTGGCTGAAGACGAACGACGCCTATAACGGCGGCACGCTGAAGATGGACAAGCAGAGCCTGACCACCTACGCCGCCTATCTGTGCCGCTATGTGCAGGAATACCGGAAACTCGGCCTAAACGTCGTTTCGGTGCATGTGCAGAACGAGCCGTTTTCCGAGCAGACCTTTCCCTCCTGCCATCTCGACGCAGAGCAATACGTGACGTTCATCGGCTCGTATCTCGGGCCGCAGTTCGCCTCGGCGAAGCCGGGCGCGGATATCTGGCTGGGCACGATCAACGGCGATGTCTTCCCCTTCATCACGCGCATCATGGACGATCCCGTCGCGTCGCCCTACATCGCCGGGGCCGGTTTCCAGTGGGCGGGTCAGAAGATCATTGGGCCGACGCACGAAAAATATCCGAAGCTGGAGCTCATGCAGACGGAGAGCGAGTGCGGCAACGGCTCCAACGACTGGGGTGCGGCCGCGCATACCTGGGACCTGATCCACCATTATATAACCAATGGCGCGAGCCGGTATAATTACTGGAACATGGTGCTGGACGAGACTGGCCTGAGCACGTGGGGCTGGCGGCAGAACGCGCTCATCACCGTGCTGCGCGGCAAGCACAAGGTGCGCTACAACCCCGAGTTTTATCTCATGGAACACCTGAGCCACTTCGTGCAGCTCAAGGCCGTGCGTATCGGCACGAGCGGGGACTGGAACGACGCGCTGGCCTTCCGCAATCCGGATGGCGGCATCGTCGTGCTGACGGCCAACTTCACCGGCGCGGATACGTCGGTTCGCCTGAGCTGGCAGGGGAAGAGCTATAGCCTGAAGCTGCCCAATATCTCTATTGCCACGGTGGAATTACCGGCGGGGAGCTAAGCTGGCGAAAAGCTACGTAGTCCGGCGGCGGCTCGCCGTCATAGTCGCGAAAGCGACCAGCTAAAGAGTCATCCTGAGCTTGTCGAAGGACCTCTTATTATTTTGCTCACAAGAGTTCTCCGAGCCGAATAGCTAGAGATCCTTCGACAAGCTCAGGATGACAGGTTCTTAGGAAATTGCTTTCGCGATGGGCTCGTTCGCCCAGAAGGCGACGGCTACGTTTTACCGGCTCCAGTCGAGCATCCGCTGGAGCGGCACGAGCGCCTTTTCGCGCACGTCCTCCGGCATGATGAGCTCCGGCGTCTCGTCGCGCAGCGCCTCGTAGACCTTCTCCAGCGTGTTCATCTTCATGTAACGGCAATCGGCGCAGGCGCATTTCTCGGTCGGGCCGGGGACGAACACCTTGTCCGGCAACTCGCGCCGGAGCCGGTGCAGCATGCCCGACTCGGTGGCGATGATGAAGGTGCGGGCCGGGTTCTCGCGGCAATACTGCACCATCTTCTCGGTCGAACAGACCTCGTCGGCCAGCATGCGCACAGCGCGGATGCACTCCGGATGCGCGACCAGCGGCGCGTCGGGATACTCGCCTCGGATCTTGCTCAGGCTGGCGTGGGTGAACTCGACGTGGAGATAACAGTTGCCCTGCCAGAGCCGCATCTTGCGTCCCGTTTTCTCGATCACCCACTCGCCGAGGTTCTGGTCCGGCACGAAGAGGATTTCGCGATCGGCCGGCACGCGCTCCACGATGCGCTGCGCGTTGCCCGAGGTGCAGATTACGTCGCACAGCGCCTTCACCTCCGCCGTGCAATTGATGTAGGCCACCACGTAAATGCCGGGATGCAGCGCCTTGTACGCCGCGAGATCGCGTGCGTCACACGACTCCGCCAGCGAGCAGCCGGCGTCGAGATCGGGCAGGAGCACCTTCTTGGTCGGGTTCACGATCTTGGCCGTCTCGGCCATGAAATGGACGCCGCAAAAGAGGATGATGTCGGCCTGCGACGCCTGCGCCTGGTAGGAAAGGCCCAGCGAATCGCCCACGTAATCGGCGACTTCCTGGATCTCCTTCACCTGGTAATTGTGCGCCAGGATGACGGCGTTCTTCTGCTTTTTCAGCGCCAGGATTTGCTCCTGCAGGGGACTCATGCAGACAATTTAGCCGATTGTGGGCGAGGGGTCTACCGCGCGGAGCAAGTTATAAGCTGACACGCGCCGCAAAAATCCGGCTTTGCCGCAGGCGCGCAATCGCCTAGGGTGACGGGCTCTCCTGACCCGCACGGCCCGCGAAACGGCGCCGCGCGAGGTTCTCAGGGGAAACAGCTTGGGACGGGTCGCATAGTGGTTTAGTGCGGTCGCCTGGAAAGCGGCTGTGGGGTTAAACCCACCGAGGGTTCGAATCCCTCCCCGTCCGCCCGATGCCACTTGATTGAAAATCAAGGACTTGGAAGGCTGTCGGTGCAGATCGATTCTGGGATTTTTCTGACACCCTACCTGGGACATCCGAGACGAACCTGCGAATAGAATGCGGGATTTACCTCTGAGGACCCGAATTCGCTATCCCATAATCAACCGCGAAGCTGAGGAAAACCCCCAAAAATCAGGGCCTCTTCAGCCGTTTTGGTACCGTTCTCCGCAGAATTTACGGTACCGCGATTCGGAAACAATGCGGGACGGCCCGATCCCAGTCGCAAGTTACTAAAATTGTACGAGCCGCTTCCAGCACCGGCCCGAGTAAGAGCCGCCCCTTATAGGAAACAACAGGACGACCCAAGTCACGGTACTTCTCTTGGATGGATGAGTTTCTGGAGCTCTTGAGAAAATTCCGTTGATCCTGCGAAATTTAGCAAAAGGCCGCGGCATCCCTCAACAGCCAGCTAATCGAAAGCAATCGTGAGCGACCAACGTCATTCCAATTTTCTGAAAGATCGACGTTCAGGGGCGGATATTGCCGTCAGTTCTGAAGATCAAAAATGCCACCATTCAAAAGGATAGGCCTCAGTGAGCGTTTTGAGTTTATACCGGACTAAAACGGTGTCGCCCCTTCAGGTCTGGGAGCACTTCACTGACGGCTACTGCGGAGTCATCAGCAGCAGCGATTCGCAATATCAGAGTTACCTTCCTTCCGATATGGTCGACGAAGAATTACGCAATGAGCCTCCTCCTACACCAACTAGGAGCGCTCCCTTCTTGGGAGCATTGCATCCCGCTCTTCAGAGGTAAAAACTAGGGTGTCCCACATCTGATTCTGGAAAAATCCCGGAATCAGTTACAACCCAGTCCCAGAATCGATCCTCATCGACAGGAAGGCGGGGAGAAGACGTTTTTTGACCTTCAGAGGGAAGTGTCAGAGAAACTGTCAGAAAAACGCCTCGAAACGGCGGAGTCAAAGTCTACTTCGCCCGTGCTTTCGGCGACTCGATGTCCGCTCACTCACGAGCGGAGGCGAGGACTGGATACCCTGTTTGTCGGAAGGAAACCGACATGCAAGACCGTTACTGGATGTTTCAGCGCAAGGGCGTGTTCTACGTTCAGGACAAGCTCAGCAGAAAACAGCGGAGCCTCAAAACCCGCAATGCGGCCGCATGTAACCTGTTCGTCATTTTACCGTGACATGCTTGTCACGTACCGTTAGGTACGATTTCCCTGGATATCGAGGGCTACTGTTCGGGATTTTCTAGAACGCGATATCCGAAACCGTACGCAGTT
>Ga0182024_10010665_pt1 | contig 18686 bp, 17 predicted proteins | sample P32metaG_FD_120480 | JGI IMG/M metagenome (GOLD analysis project Ga0182024, IMG submission 120480) | Permafrost microbial communities from Stordalen Mire, Sweden - P3-2 metaG (Illumina Assembly) | ecosystem: Environmental > Terrestrial > Soil > Wetlands > Permafrost | place: Sweden: Stordalen... | reverse complement strand
GCGTCGCGCACGACGCGAACCGTCATCCACTTCCTCATGCGGCGCAACGTACCACCGACGGTGGTGTCGTGCAAGTGTTGCGCCATCATGACATAACACAAAATCTATTTCAAGAACGGACAGACCGGCCTACACTGCACGCGAGACCTTCAGGGCGAGCGGGGGTGCGTCTTCCTGATCGCGAATCGATGACTCCCGTCCGGCAGAAGCGCCCTGACCTCCTCAGCGAGCTCCGGGCGGGAATCCGGACGGCGCGCAGCGCCCTCCGGATCCGGGGTCTCATCCAACCTGCTTGAGATTGTCGTGGACATCGATCTCCTTTCAGATCGATGCCTACACAGTTAGCCGGACACTCCCCCGATGCACGACCAGAGAGGAGCAGTTAATGGCGAACACGTCGACTGAGAGAGGCGATCCCCGAGCAGAGGTCGTCAAGGCGTGCAAAGTTCTCGATGCGGCCGATCAGGGCGACCTGGTGTGGGGACATGTATCCGTCCGGGACGCCGATGGACGGGGCGTGTGGCTCAAGGGTTCGGGACTGGGGCTGGAGGAGGTGGGCGTCGAGGACGTGATCCTGCTCTCCTGGGAGGGCGAGATCCTGGAGGGATCCGGACGCCGCCACCTGGAGTGGCCGATCCACACCGGGATCATGTCCCAGCGATCCAGCGTGAACGCGGTGGTCCACACCCATCCGTTGTACGCGGTGGCCTTCGCGGCGACCGGATGGGAACTCACCCAACTCTCCCACGAAGGCCAGCACTTCGTCCCGCCGGACATCCCCCGCTTCACTCGCACAAGCGATCTCGTTGAGACGCCGGAGCTGGGCCAGGCGCTGGCCGACAGCCTCGGCGGCGAGTTGGCGATCCTCATGCCCCACCACGGGATCACAACGGCCGCGGGCACGCTCGGGGACGCGGTGGCGGCCGCGGTTCAGCTTGACCGGGCCTGCCAGGCGGCGCTGCTGGCCGGGCGCGACGCGATTCCCGCCAGCGCGCAGGACGCGCTCCAAAAGCGCAAACGCTCGCCCGGCCGGCTGCGCGACGTGTGGGCGTATCTGTCACGCAAGGTGTCCTGAGCGACCGCCCGCGAAGGCTGGTCGGCATGCTGGTGGTGCCCTGCAGCGCCAAGACGCTGGCCGCGATCGCCAGCGGGTTCGCCCAGAACCTTCTCTGCTGGGCCGCCGACGTGACGCTCAAGGAGCGGCGCAAGCTCGTGCTCGCCCTGCGCAAGACGCCGCTGTACGCCATCCACCTGCGCAACGTGCTGACCCTGTCCGAGATGGGCTGACGATAGCCCCGGTTCCCGCCTTCTACAACCGGCCGGCCGACCCGGCCGCGGTGGTGGACGATCCGGCTGCTCGACCAGTCCGGCTTCGAGATCGACTCGCCGGCGCGGTGGGAGGGCATGCCCCAAGCGGAGTCGGACGTTATCCGACCCGCTCACGCCACGGGCGTGAACCGGGGGATCGTGACCTCGTTGGTCACGGCCTCAAACACCGCCACGACCGGAAGAGCGACCCGCACATCATCCGGGTTCGCGCCGGCCACGTCGGTGAGCATGAACAGGCCCTCGTCCAGGGCGATCAGCGCCACGACATAGGGCACACGGTCGCGCCAGGCGTCGTTGTAGGCGTGGCGAAAGACCGTGAACGAATAGATGCTGCCGCGCCCGCTGACCGGCTCCCATGTGTAGCTCTCGCACAGGCAGTGCGGGCACAGGCTGGCGATCGGGTAGCGCAGCCGGCCGCACTCTGTGCAGCGCTGGAGCATCAGCCGCCCCTCCCGGCAGCCATCCCAGAACGGCCGGTTCAGCTCATCGATGCTGGGCAGGATCAGCGAGCTCATTTTCCGAGGATCAGGCAGCTGGCTGTGTTCAGCGTCATGCCGCGGCCAGTGACCAGGCACACCTCTGCGTCCTTGACCTGCCGCTCATCACATTCGCCCCGGATCTGGCGCACGCCCTCCACGACGTGCAGCCAGCCCTGCATATACGACTCAGACAGGTTGCCGCCCGCCGTGTTGATCGGCAGGCGGCCACCCAGCGTGATCCGTTCGCCGCCCTCGACGAAAGGACCCGCCTCTCCTGGGGCACAGAAGCCCGCGTGCTCCAACCACAGGAGCACGGAAATCGTGAAGTTGTCGTACAGCTGCGCCACGTCCACATCCTCGGGACCCAGGCCGGCCATCCGGTACGCCTGCGAAATGCAGTCGCGCTGGTGGGGCAAGTACCACCATTCGGGGTGCTCGAAGGTCTGCAGCGTGTGGCCCTGGCCGATGCCCAGCATCCTCACCGGGGCTTTGGCGGAGTCACGGGAGCGCTCCTCGGAGGTGACGATGACGGCCACCGCGCCGTCGCTGATCAAGCAGCAGTCGAGTTTGCGCAGCGGGTCGACGATCGGACGAGATTCGGCGTGGTCCTCGAGGCTGATCGGCTCTCGCATGACCGCGGCCGGATTCATCGAAGCGTGCTTGCGGCAGATCACCGCCACCCAGCCCAGCTGCTCTGGGGTGGTCCCGTACAGGGCCATGTGCCGGTTGGCGGTGAACGCGCTGTTGGCGGCGTTGCCGAACATCCCCCAGATGCCCCACGAGTCACCGCGGCCGGCGGCGGCGTCAAATCGGGAGCCGCCGGTGCGAGCGGTGTCGGCAAACACGCAGGCCACGGCGCTGGCCATCCCGGCGTCGATCGCCAAAGCCGCCTGCTGGACGAGCACGCCAGCGGTGGCGCCACCCAATGCCATCGAGCCGGTCAGGCGCGGGTTGATGCCGAAGTTCCCGCCCAGTGACAGATACTGCTTGGGTCCTTCGGGTGAAGTGGTGCCGGGCATCGTGAGCAGGCCGTCCAGGTCGTCCTTGACCAGCCCCGCGTCGGCCAGCGCCTGGGTCAGGGCGGTGGTGGCCAGAGACAGCGGCGTGGATCCAGGCAGCTTGCCCTGCGGGGAGGCGCCGACCCCGGCGATCACTGCGCGCGGGCCAGCCATCAGGAACCGGTGAAACGAGGAGGGCGGTGTTCACGGAAGGCCGCCCGGCCTTCCGCCCGGTCAGCCGACACCGACAGGAGCCCCCACAGGGCGCGCTCCAGGGCCAGCCCGCTGCCACTGGCCTGGGTGGCGGCCAGGGCGAGCTTGGCCGCGCGGAGCGACAGCGGGCTGTTGGCGGCGATCCGGGTCGCCGTGCGGGACACCTCGTCGATCAGCTGGTCGGGCGCCACCACGTCTGAGACCAGCCCGCCCTGCAACGCCTCGGCCGCACTGAACGGTTCGCCGGTGAAGATCGCCTTCCGAGCCATAGCCGGTGACATGGCTCGCACAAGTTGCTGAGTGCCGCCGCTGCCGGGCAGGCTGCCGATCTTCACCTCGGGGAGGGCGAACGTGGCCGTGGTGCTGGCGATGCGCAGATCGGCGGCCAGCACCAGCTCCAGTCCACCGCCCACAGCCGGACCGTTGATCGCCGCCACGATCGGCTTCTCGAACTGGTAGAGCGGGAGGGCCACGGGCTTGCTGCGCAGCGCCTCCACGTGGGGAGCGCTGTCGCGCTGCTCTTTGAGATCGACCCCGGCGCAGAACGCCGAGCCCGAACCGGTCAGCACGACCACCCGGATCTCGTCGTCCTCACCCAGCGAGCGCAACTCGTCGACCAGCGCCTGACGCATGGCCAGGGAGATGGCGTTGCGGCGCTCGGGGCGGTCGAGCCACAGCCAGGCCACGCCACCATCACGCTCCCCGCGCAAGGGCGGGCGTTCATCGACAGGCCCCGACCCGTCGGCGCTCACCACAACACCTGCTCAGCCGTCAGCGCATCGATCTCGGCGTCCGACAGCCCAAGCAGTTCCTGGGCCAGCTCGCGGGTGTGCTCGCCCAGCATCGGGGCAGCCCGTACGGGTCCCGTGCGCTGGCCATCGGCGCGGAACGGAGCCGCCGGCGCGTCGATGTGTCCGAGTACCGGGTGGTTCAGGCTGCGCCAGAAGCCGCGCTCGCGCAGCTGCTCGTCCTCCAGGACGTCGACACTCGAGAGCACCGGCCACGCGGGCACCCCGACGGCCTGCAGCGACTGGGCCAACTCGTCGCGGTCACGGTCGCTGACCAGCTCAGCGATCGCCCGCTCGAGCTCGCCTTCGTTGGCCCGACGCTCCTCGGGCGAGGAAAAGCGCGCGTCGTCGAAAAGGCGACCCCCGTCCAGGGCACCGTCCAGGGCCTGCCACTGCTCCTCATCGCGGACGGCCAGCGCACACCACTCGTCCTCGCCGCGGCAGCGGAATACGCCGCTCGGGCAGGCCAGGTCGCTGCGGTTGCCGTTACGGGCGGGCTCGCCACCTCTGGCGGCGTCGGCGATGGCGGGGGCGATCATGTTGACCGTCGCCTCGAGCTGGGAGACCTCGATCATCGCCCCGCGCCCGGTGTGCTCCCGCCGCCGGATGGCCGCCAGGACGGCAACCAGAGCATGACCCGGACTGGGGATGTGGTCGGGGTAGTGCGTGCCGGTGCCCACCGGCTCCCGGCTGGGCTGTCCGGACAGGTGCACGAGTCCGGCCAGAGCGGCGATCGTCGAGCCGAACCCCACGTAGTTGGTGTGGGGACCATAAGCTCCCTGCATCGACATGGCGAGATAGATGACCGACGGGTTCGTCTTGCTCACGTCCTCGTAGCCGAGCCCCCACCGCTCCATCACCCCCGGTCGGAAGTTGTTGGTGACCAGATCGCACTGGCGGGCCAGCTCGCGGGCCAGCTCCTGCGCCTTGGGCAGGCTCATGTTGAGCGCGAAGGAGCGCTTGTCATTGTTGCGGGAGGCGAAGTAGCCAGAGCGATCCAGCCCGTCTGCGCCAGGCGCATACGGCGGCGACAGCCGCAGGTTATCGGGCCGCGCGTGCGACTCGACCTTGATCACCTCGGCGCCATGCTCAGCCAGGAGCTTGGTGACCAGCGCCCCCGCCCCGACCCAGCAGAAGTCGAGCACCCGGATCCCGCGGAGCACGTCCTTCAATGAGCTACCACCTCATCGCGCTCGGTCCAGAAGCGGTAGGGCGCCGAGGGCACCGTGCGCGGCTCGCCGGTGGTGCCGTCCGGCAGCTGGCGGAAGAACTCCCGGGCCGCCAGCTGAGGATCGACCAACACCTCCGCCGGCGTGTTGACCGGAGCCAGGGCGATGCTCCGCTGCTGGGCCTCCAGGTACAGCTCGAGCTTGCCGCGGATCGCCGTGAACGCGCCGAACACTTCAGCAAACCGGGCGATCGCCTCGGGCCGCTGGCGGAATTCGAGCGTCTCCCAGCGCTGCTCAAACAGCTCCTCGGCTCCGGGCACGCCCTCCTCCACCAGCCATTCGCGCAGCCGCCGCCAGGCGCGAGCGGTGCCCAGGCGACCGGCCACCATGCTGACGTAGCCATCGGCGCACGGGTACAGGCCGGTACCGGCCTCGCGGGGGGCGCTGCCCGCCCGGCGGCGGACCTTTCCTGTCAGCTCGTACTCGGGCAGCGAGGTCTCCAGGGCCTGGATCAGGACCTCTTGCGCGGAGACGTCGATCGTCGCGCCCACCCCGGCGTGGTCGCGCTGGAGCACAGCGAGCAGGACGGCGATCACGGCGAAGATCGCCGTGCACAGCGTGCTCTGCCCGCCGTAAGGAGCCACCGGCTCACCGTCGGGATAGCCGCCCAGCCAGAGCAAGCCGCCGGCCGCCAGACGCACCAGATCGGTGGACGGACAGCCCGCCTTGGGCCCGTCTGACCCGAACGGTGTGAGGATGGCCTGGATCAACCGGGGATGAAGGGAACGCAGCGCCGCGGGGTCGAGCTGGGGAGGCTCCGGGGCATCGGCGCCGCCCGAGCGCAGGAGCACGTCCGCCTCGCCCAGCTCCTGCCTTACGGCCTCAAGCTCGTTGGCGGTGACCGGGTGGGGCAGGCGCCTGACCTGCGCGCCCAGGCCGCTCAGCAGTTCGCCAGCGTAGGAGCCGAATTCCCCCACCAGCTCGAGGACGGAGATGTCAGCCAGGGGGCCGTCGCCATTGGCGAAGCTGAGCGGCGCCAGCTCAGGCATCCTCGGTGTGGGTCTCCAGAAGGTAGGCGTCCGAGTCCTCGAGCAGCCGCATCGATTCGCCGTAGCGCTGCGCGGCATCCGAAGATGCCCCGGTGACGCCGTTGACCAGAGCATTGGCAATCGCCATCGCACCCACGAGCGAGTTCTGGGAGCCGATTCCCGAAACGGCGGCCAGAAGCAGCACGTCCACCTTGTCTCTCACCGGCGAGATCGGCGAATCGGTGATCCCCACCACCCGCGCGCTCCGGCGCCGGGCGGCCTCGATCGCGCCCAGGGTCGTCTTGGCGTACGGGGGGAAGCTGAACGAGATCAGCACGTCGTCCCGGTCCATGTCGCGCAGCGCCCCGGTGGGCTGCATCGCCGGTCCCTGAACCAGGCTGACCCGTGGCCGGATGCGATCGAGCGTGACCGCGGTGTAGTAGGCGACGCTGAACGTGGTCACTCCCCCGACCACAGACACGTGATCAGCCGCCAAGGTCAGCTCGATGGCCCGTTCCAGCTCACCCTCGTCCAGGCGCTCGCCCGTGCGGGCCAGCAGGCTCACGTCGTGGCGCAGCGATTCCCCGGCGATGCCTCCCAGATTGGCCAGCACCTCGCCGCTGCCACCGCGCATGTTGTGGCGGACGAGGGTGCGCACCTGCTCCTGGAGCTCCGGGTAGCCGGCGAGCCCGATCCGGTAGGCGAAGCGGACGATCGTCGAGGGACTGATCCCCAGCCGGCCGGCGAACTTGTCCACCGTGGCGAAGGCGACGAACTCCGGATCCTCGACGATCGTCTCGGCGATCCGCTTCTGAGAGTTGGTCAGCTCGTCGTAGCGGTGACGGAGCTCTCCGATGACGTCCGAAGCGGCCGGCTGGCCCGGCGGCGTTTCGACTGAGTCGTGCGCAGCGCTCATGCCGGGATCCTCATCGAGCCGTGGTGCGGATAGCTGGCGCCCCAGGTGTCCGGATAGGCCCGATCGATACCCGGAGTGAAGTAGGTGGGCACCGTGGTGTCCTGCACCACGTCGATAACGAACGGCTGCCCACCGCTCAGTGCACGTTCCAGCACGCCGGCCAGCTCGCCGGGATCCTCCACCCGGGCACCCTCGGCACCGTTGGCCCGGGCCAGGGCGGCGAAGTCCGGGTTGTAGGGCTCGCCGGTGTCCTTGCGCTCAAACACCGACCAGGGGTGGATGCGCTGGAAGGCCTTCTCCGAGCCCTTGCGTTCGATGCCGAGCTCGGCGTTGTTGAGAATCACCCACACCGCCGGCAGCTGATACTGAACCGCCGTGGCCAGGATCTGAGAGGTCATGTTGAACGCGCCGTCGCCCACCATCGCCAGGGCGGGGCGCTCAGGCTCGGCAGCCAGAGCCCCGAGCACGCCGGAGGAGGCCCAGCCCATCTCGGCCATTCCCGGGTTGATGTGCCAGCGACCCGGTCCCCGAATCGTCATATAGGGCTCGGCGTACTGGACGACGTCACCGATGTCGATGAACACCCGCCCGCCTGCGGCGGCCAGCGCCTCGCCCACCTCGTAGCACAGGCGAGCCGGATGCACAGGCGAGGTGGTGGCGGTCATCACGGACTGGATCTCCTCTTGCCACTGCCGCCAGGACTCGCCCGTCTGAGAAGACCAGCCGCTGAAGTTCAAGTTCATCCCGGACACGCTCTCGTGCAGCTCCTGGAGGAACACCGCCGCGTCCCCGGCCACACCGACCGCCACCGGGTAGTTGCGCCCGACCTCAGCCACGTCCATGTCAACCTGGACGATCTTCGTGTGCGCGGGATCGTAGATCTTGCCCGCCCGCCAGTTACTGGTGTGGTTGTCGCTGAAGCGAGCGCCCACGGCGATCACCAGGTCGGCCTGCCGGGCCGCCTCGGCCGCCGGCGGGGTACCGGAGCGGCCCAGTGGCCCCAGTGACAGGGGATGCGTCTCATCCAGCAGCCCCTTTGCGGTCAGCGTGGTGGCCACTGGGATGTGCAGCTCCTCGGCCAGCTGGCGCACCGCCTCGGCGCCGCCCTGAGAGTGGGCGGCCCCGCCCCCGGCCAGCAGCAGCGGACGCTCGGCCCCGGCCAGCAGGTCCGCGGTCTGCTGCATGCTCTCCCGGTCGGGTCGGAGCCGAGCGGTCACCGTGCGCCCGAACGGAGACTCGATCTCGCCCTCCACCGGCGCCTGTTGCACGTCGATTGGCAGCTGCACGAACACCGGGCCCGGCCGGCCGGACATGGCCAGCTTGTAAGCGTGGTTGAGCGCCTCGATCACCGTATCCGGGCGCACGAGCAGCCAGGCTCCCTTGGTCACCGGACGCATCACGCTGACCGAGTCCTCGAACCCGTGGTAGTAGAGTTCCTGCATTCCGCCTTTACCGAAGAAGTGCGTGGGGCCGCATCCGGCGATCAGCAGCACAGGCGACATGTCGTGCATCGCAGAAGCCACGCCGCCCACGCAATTCAGCAAGCCGGGTCCCTTGGTGACGATCACCGGGGCGATCTTGCGATGGGTGCGGAAGTAGATGTCGGCCATGTGCACGGCGTGGGACTCGTGCTTGGCCTGGATCCCCTCCATCTCGGGATGGTCGATCAGGGCGTCCATCAGGGGCCAGACGGCGCCGCCCGCGTAACCGAAGTAGTGCTCGACACCCAGCAGCTCGAACCACTCCGCGATCGCGTCGACGACTCTCATCTGCTCCTCCTGTATTCGATGGTCCAGATCACGGCCGTCCCGCCAGGATCAGTGCGCGGGGCTCGGTCATCTCCTCGATCGCCCAGCGCAAACCTTCGCGTCCCAGGCCGGAGTCCTTGACGCCTCCGAAGGGCATGTTGTCGACGCGGTAGGTGGGCGCGTCATTGACCACCACGCCACCCACCTTCAGCTCGCCGAAGGCGCGCCAGGCGTGGTCAAGATGGTTGGTGAAGATCCCGGCCTGCAGGCCGAAGCGCGAGTCGTTGACGTCGTTGAGCGCTTCCTGGAACGAGCTGAATCGTGACACTGTGGCCACCGGCCCGAACGCCTCCTCGCGCCACAGCGCGGTCGAATGCGGTACGTCCTCCAGGATTGTCGGTCCGAGGTAGTCGCCGTCCACCTCGCCGCGCAGCAGCGGACGGGCGCCCGCCTCGAGCGCCTCGTCGATCCAGGTCTGGATCCGCTGGGCGGCCTTGGCATCGATCACCGGGCCCACCTCGGTCTCCTCATCCAGCGCGTCGCCGACGCGCAGGTTGCGGCTGCGCTCGATGAACTGCTCGACGAACGCCTCGTACACGCTGTCGTGCACGAGGATGCGCTGGACGCTCACGCACAATTGACCGGCGTACTTAAAGGCGCCGTAGGCACATCGGGCCACCGCCCAGTCCAGATCTGCGCTCTCGTCCACGATCGCCGCCGAGTTGCTGCCCAGCTCGAGCAGCACCTTCTTCTTACCCGCGCGCTCCTTTAGGTGCCAGCCTACGTCAGGGCTGCCCGTGAACGACAGAAGTTTCAGGCGCTCGTCCTCCACCATCCGGTTGCCCACGGCACGGGACATCGGCAGGACGCTCAGGGATCCGGGCGGCAGGTTGGTGTGGTCGACCAGCTCGGCGATCCCCAGCATCGTCAGCGGGGTGTTGCTCGGGGGCTTGAGGATCACCGGGCAGCCCACGGCCAGGGCCGGCGCCACCTTGTGCGCAGCCAGTCCGAGCGGCAGGTTGAACGGACTGATCGCCGCGATCGCACCGATCGGGAAGCGACGCACGATCGCCACCCTCCCGCGCGAGGCAGCGTTGATGTCCAGCGGCAGCAGCTCGCCGTTCATGCGTTCGGCCTCTTCGGCGGCCAGGCGGAAACACAGAGCGCCTCGCTCGATCTCCACCCGAGCATCCCGGATCGGCTTGCCCGCCTCGGCGGCCAGCTGCACGCTCAGCTCCTCCAGCCGGTCAAGGATGCCGGCCGCGACCGCGCGCAGCGCCGCCCCCCGCTCGTAGGCCGGCAGGCCCGCCAGCGGGGCTTCGGCGGCCAGCGCCGCCTCGACCGCCCGCTCGTACTCCTCGGGTCCGGCCAGGTACGTGGTGGCGAACGGCCCCTCGTCACGGGCACCCGGACGATGCACCGGGAGTTCGTGGGCGGTGTCCATCCAGACCCCGCCCACGAACAGCCGGCGCGGCTCCGACGCGAAGTGGAGCAGTTGCGGTTTTTGGGCCGCCGTCTTCAAATCCCCGGGAGGCGCCATCGAGGTCAAGTATACAGACGTTGCAACTGATTGCTTGACAACAACATATTTTGTTAGAATGATCGTCCCGTAGTTGACCCAGTCCATTTGGCGCTGGATCGCGACGTCTACCGAGGGAGATTTCGTTGTCTGCTTCATGACCACCAAGATGATCATCGACGCCACCAGGCCGATCCGCAGACCGTTCGCTGAACGAATCGAGGTGCCGGCCGAGGTACTGGAGCGTATGCCCGTCGCGGACTACGTGTCGGATACGCCCCCCGCCCACTCCGAGAGCGGGGTGAGCATTGGCTGGCCTAGGTGTTCTACGTTCAGTGCCCGAAATGCGCCGGGCGCTTTCCTTGCCACGACTGTGGAACGGCGGCTATGACCTGCTGTGCCCGTACTGCAACAACGAATTCTCTCAAGAGGAGGGTCTGGCGAACATGAAGGAGTTTCCGCAGCATTCCAGCGCTCATGCCGGCCGGCGGCCGGCATGAGCGCTGGAACGGTGGCGACGTCCGAGGGCGTCCGCACGGCCGAGCAGGATCCCGAACGGATCCTGGTGTCGGTGGCTTCTCTGGGCGAGGAGCCGACCGACCGCTACGGCGAGTTCGTGCAGCTGTGTGAGCTCCTCGGCTACGACGCGGTATTCCACGCTGATGAGAAGTGGACACGTGACGTGTATGTCCGGCAGGGCTACGCGGCAGCGTTGACCAACCGCATCGGTCTGGGCATCAGCGTCACCGATCCGTTCACTCGCCATCCAGCTCTGACTGCGCAGGCCACCGCGACACTCAACGATGCGTGCTCGGGCCGGCTGCTCACGGTGATCGGGGCGGGCAGCCATTTCGAGACCCTGCCCGACCTCAAGCGGGAGCGGCCGGTGCGGGCGATGCGCGAGGCCATCGAGATGATGCGCGGCCTGTGGCGGGGCGAGCGGGTGCACTACGAGGGGGAGGTGGTCCGCCTGGCCGGCGCCAAGCTCGACTGGGAGCCCGATCACGTGCCCCAGATCTGGGTGGCCGGACGCGGTCCGCAGGTCCTGAGGATGGCCGGCGCAGCCGCCGACGGTGTGCTGGTGGGCAGCTTTGCCACCAAGCCTGGCCTCGACTACGCCAAGGAGCGAATCGGCCGCGGGCTGGAGGATGCGGGCCGCGGCTGGAACGACATCACGCTGGCCAGCTGGGTCTACGTGGCCATCCTTGACCACGAGGATGACCCGATCCCCGAGGACGCCCTGCGGGGGGTCAGCCACGCGTTCTGGTCCAGCCGGGACTTCTTCCGCTCCCACCTGGACCAGTTCGCCGACGATGTGACCGACGAGTTCCGCCGCTTCCTGAATGAGGCACCGCACGAGTGGAGCCCTGAGGTGATGGCCCAGCTGCGCTCGCTGATCCCACCGGGGATCTTCCGCAGCCTGGCTGTGGTGGGCACCGAGCAGCAGGTCGCCGAGCGGGTCCGGGCGCTGCACCGGGAGGGGGTCCAGCACCTGGTCATCTGGCCTTTCCCCCGCCCCGGCGAGTCAGTGGAGGACCTCACTTTGCGGATCTCCCGCACGCTGCTGCCCAGCATGGCGCAGACGCGGGGACTGGCCGACTATCAGCGGGTTGACTGAGATGCAGGACGCCGCAGCAACCGAACTGCGAAACGTCACGCTGACGATCGACGGCGTCAGCCACGACGTGGCCGTCGATGTCCGCGAGTCCCTGTGGGAGACGATGATCTACCGCCTCGGGCTACGGGGCGCGAACCTGGGCTGCGACCGGGCTCAGTGTGGGGTCTGCAACGTCATTCTGGACGGGCAATCCGTGAACAGCTGCGCGGTCCTCACCGCTCGTGTCCGGGAGCGCCCGATCGAGACCGTGGCGGGACTGCGCCACGGCGAGGGCCTGACCGGGCTGCATCCCCTGCAGCGGGCGTTCTGGGAGGACGGCGCCTTCCAGTGCGGGATCTGCACCAAGGGCTTCCTGATGAGCGCCCACGCGCTCCTGCAGCACAACCCTGACCCCAGCGACGAGGAGATCCGCCGGGCTCTGTCCGGAATCCTGTGCCGCTGCGGAGAGCAGGAGCGAATTGTCGCCGCGGTGCGGCGCGCCGCCGGCGAGCTGCGCGACGGCAACGAAAACGGCCACGCCCCGGGCAACGGCGGCAGCGTCACGGACACGCTGATGCCGCACACCTCCGAGGTGCTGGGCACGCGGGTGCCGCGGATCCAGGGCGAGGGCAGCATCACCGAGGACGGCGACTACGTCTCGCTGATGACCCTGCCGGACATGGTGTTCGTGCGCATGCTCCGCTCCCCGTATCCCCGCGCCCGCATCCTCCGCATCGACGCGACAAAGGCCGAGCAGCTGCCCGGGGTGGTGTCCGTCCTGCACGTGTTCAACCTGTCCGAGGAGTACAAGCAGGTGGCCATCGAGGGCCCGCCCCCGCGTTACCTGCTCAACGTGGAACTGGTGCAGGTGGGCATGCCGGTGGCGGTGATCGCCGCTGAGTCAGAGCACATCGCTGACGACGCACTGGCCCTGATCGAGGTGGAGTACGAGGTGCTGGAGCCGGCGCTGGACTTCCGCACCGCGGCGGGGGCGGCCAAGCAGTGGGACAACCCGCTGCCCGGCACGATCCGGAACGTCATGGACCCAGTGGTGGTGGGCGACCCGGAAAAGGCGCTGTCCGAAGCCGAGGTGGTGGTGGAGCACATGACCACCACGCCCTACGAGCAGCACGTGCCGCTCGAGCTGCGCACCGGCATCTACTATTGGGAGGGCGATGCCCTGGTCACCTACCAGACCACGCACCGCACGTTCGACGTCCAGCGCGAGCTGGCCCGGTGGCTGGCCATCGACCCGGCCAACGTGCGCGTCATCCAGACCGGCTTCATGGGCTCCTCCTACGGTTCGGCCGACCACATCGTGGACGAGCTGGTGCTGCCGGCGGTGGTGGCCAAGATCACCGGCCGTCCCACGCGCAGCATGCTCACCCGCGAGGAGAGCTTCCTCACCTCCGCGCACCGCGGCCGCACCCAGACCCGCATCAAGCTCGGCGTCAGCCGCCAGGGCGAGCTGCAGGGCCTGGCCGTGGATGTGCTGTACGACGGAGGCACCAACGCCGGGCTGCCCGCCAGCGCCGCCGCCGCCCGAGGCCTCACCGGAGTGGGCGTGCGTGGCGGCTGGTACGTGTTCCAGATCCTCTACGACTATCCCCACCAGCGCTACGAGGGGACGGAGGTGTGGACCAACAACTTCCGTGCCGGGCCGATGCGCGGCGTGGGACGCCAGTTCGGACTGATGGCCCTGGAGACGACGATCGAGCGGGCCGCCTACGCGATCGGCATGGATCCGCTGGAGTTCCGGCTGAAGAACCTCAATGAGCACGGCGCCGTGTTCGACGAGATCACGGGCGAGCAACCTGGCCTGCCGTTCGGACGGGTCGGCGGCCAGCGCGCCTCGCTTCTGCGCGCCGCCGAGCTGATCGACTGGAAGCAGAACTGGCACCCCGCCGGAACCCGCGAGGTACGCCCCGGGGTGTTCCACGGGGTGGCCATTGTCTCGGCCATCGACCGCGGCGGCGGGCGCCAGGGCGGCGCGCCGCCCAGTGCGCCGCCCCCACCCTCCAGTGGTCAGGCGCTCCTGCATCCCGACGGCTCGCTGGAGGTGTTCTCCGGCAGCACCGAGGTGGGCGCGGGTCAGCGGACGCTGATGGCCATGTTCGCCGCCCAGACCTCCGGGATCACCCTGGACATGGTCCGGATCGCCCCGGGCGTCGACACGTCGCTGAACACCGACACCGGCCCGAGCAACTCCTCGCTGCAGACCAACACGGCCGGGTGGGGAGTGATCGACGCGGTTGAGGACGTCAAGCGCCAGCTGCTGGACCGCGCCGCGAGCCGGCTCGGCACGGCCGAGCTGTCGGTCCGCGACGGCTGGGTGTTCACCACCCAGGACGAGTCGGCCCGCATGTCGGTGGCCGAAGTGGTGGCGGGATTGTCCGAGCCGATCCGCGGCGAGTGTGACAAGCGGCGGCGGCTGACCGCCGAGTCGGTAGCGGTCGGCGCGCATGCCGTGGAGATAGAGGTGGACACGCGCACCGGAGGCATCGACATCCTTCGCTACGTGGCCGTGCACGACGTCGGCCGGGTGCTCAACCGCCTGACCCTCGAGCAACAGGTGGAGGGTGGTGTGGTGATGGGGCTGGGCGGCGCTCTGCACGAGGAGCTGCTGGTCGATCACGCCACCGGCCTGCCCATCAACCCCAACATCCTTGACTACAAGCCGCCGTCGTTGCTGGAGGTGCCGCCGATGGTGATCGACTTCGTCGAGGTACCCCAGGACTACGGTCCGTATGGGGCGGTGGCGATCGGACAGGCCTCCACCCCGCCTCCCGGTCCCGTGCTGGCCAACGCCCTGCACAACGCGTTGGGGATCTGGCTGGGCGACCTGCCTCTGTCCCGGGAGCGCGTGCTGGCGGCGCTGGAGGTGGCGACGTGAGGAGCTTCACACTGCACGAGCCCCAGACCGTGAACGAGGCGGTGGCCGAGCTGCGCAGCCACGGAGCCGAGGCGAGACCGCTGGCCGGCGGGACCGATCTGGTGGCCGGGGTGATGCGTGACCAGCTGAGCGGCAGCGCGATGCCCTACCCGACACACCTGGTCGACCTCACCACCGTGCCTGAGCTGACCGGCATCCACATCGAGAACGGGAGTGCGCGGATCGGTGCCACCACGACGCTGCTGGAGATCGCCGCCTCGCCGGAGCTGACCGAACGCTGGCCGCTACTCGCCCAGGCCGCCGGCGAGGTCGCCTCGCCGGAGATCCGGGCGCTCGGCACCCTGGGCGGCAACATCCACCAGCGCCCGCGCTGCTGGTTCTTCCGCAACAAGGACTTCGACTGCATCAAGAAGGGCGGCGACATCTGCTTCGCCGTTAAGGGCGACAACCGGTACAACGCCATCCTCGGCGGCCACCTGTGTTACATCGTCCACCCCTCGGACCTGGCCATGGTGCTGGTGGCGCTGGACGCCCGGGCCCGCGTCGCCTCCCCAGCGCAGGAGAGCCTCCGCGAGGTCCCGTTCGCCGAGTACTTCCTCGGCCCCCAGCAGGACCTGTTGCGCGAGACGGTCCTGGAAGCGGACGAGCTGCTCACCGAGGTGGTGATCCCGCCGGTTCCCGCCCACACCCATCACGCCTGGCAGAAACTCAACGACAAGGGGCAGCCGACCTGGGACTTCGCGCTCGTTTCGGTGGCCGCCGCCATCACCGCCATCGATGGCGTCTGGGAGGACGGCCGGATCGTGCTCGGCGGAGTCGCCCCAACGCCGTACCGAGCCACCGCCGTGGAAGAGGCGCTGGCCGGTCAGGACATCCGCAGCGCCCTCCCCGACGCGATCCAGGAACTGCGGGCGGTGGCCCGCCCGATGCGCCACAACGCGTTCAAGCTCCAACTGGCGGAAACGCTGATCGAGCGGACCGTGCTGGGCGCGCTGGCCAGTGAGCCGGTGACGGCATGACCGCCACCGCCCGCCAGCTCACCGTCGTATGCGGTCACCCCGAGGGCACCCTACCCACGTCGTGGTTTCGGACCTACAAGCAGCTCAAGCGGCGGCTCAAGCGGACCGGCCTCAACGCTCGAGTGGCGCTGGCGCCGCTCACTGCGCTGCCCGCGGAGATCGACATCCTGATGCTGCCCCCTTCCCTGGCCGACGCGGGTCACTACGCAGGGCGGGCCGGAACATGCCTGAGCGGCACCGCTGACGAGCTGCAGCGCGAGCTCGACGCGCTGGTGGTGCGCCTCCAGGCCGAGGGCCGGATCGAGTACGCAGAGGCGGACGCTCGGGCGTTTGCCACTCACCTGGGCTTCCGCGCGCTGGGCGACCGGGCCCGCCTGGAGGAGTAAGCCGCCCGGCCCGCCGGTTCAGCCGATCGGCTGCGAATCCACGCCGGAGAGCTCGCCCACCGCCGCGGCGATGGCCGCCCCCGGCAGCGCCTGCAGTCCCTGGAACCAGCGGTGGCCCACGCGGACGACCGGCGTGCTCACTACGCCGTGGCGCCCCAGGCCGGCACGCGTAGCCTCCAGGGCGGGATCGAAGCGGCCATCGGCGGCGAGGCCGAAGCGCGCACCGGCGCCGCGTTCGGCAGCCAAACAGGCTACGCGGGTCAGGGGACGGGGATCGGCCAGCAGGTTCTCGGGCATCTCGAGGGGCAGGCGCAGGCCCAGCGCCTCGCCGCCGGCCTCGATCAGCAGATCCTCGGGGGCGGGACTCAGCGGCAGAACCGGAATCCAGTCCACCTCGCCCAGGGTTCGTTCGGCTCTTTCGGCGAGCACAATCTTGTCGACGAACCCTGTGCGGGCAAGCTCCAACGCGACGCTCGCCCCGCCCGCATACGGCTCCACGAAGAGATCTGGCCTGAGATCGTTTGCAACGAGTGCGGCCGCGATGTAGGGCACCAGACGTCGTTTGCCGCCTGGATACCGCAGCGGACTCAGGACCGTCCGCCGGACGAATGACTCGAAGACCTTTTGCTCGTTCACTTATCGGAGACGGAAACTGGAGTCCAGGACCGAGCCGGGATCGTGCTCAGGTAACGCTGCTCTGGGCCCTAGCCGCAATCCATTCATTCGACCCGCGGGCGGTGGAGGGAGCGCACCCCGAGTTCGTCTGGCGCGGCGTATCGTTACGGGGCTTGCATCACTCTGACAGGCGGCTCATGGAAACCGCGACTCGATGTGTTTCCACCTCGCTGCGATAGCCAGGATGTGATGCTGCGAGCGTTTGCAGAGTGCCTCGTCCGGCCAGTTGCCGGCCCCTGCGGGGCCGGGCGGGCACGAGGAGCGGCTCTTGCGATCCCAGTGCGTGCCTCGTCGCGGGTACTTCCGATTTGGCGACGGGCATCCAAGCCCGTCACCAAATCGGAAGTCTTCGCTGCCAGGATCGGATCGACCACGGACTCATCGTCTTAAATCCCCTCCTTGCGGTCGACCGTGCAGCGCGGATCGACGACGAGAACCCTAATCAGCGACCGACTCGGCGCCTGGCGCGCGTACGTCCGTTTGCGACCTGGTTGGCAGACCAGTGCTCGATCTCAGGCCGGAGCCAGAGCTTGGGCCTACCACGACCGAGATCCACGACGGGTCGGGGCATGTCCACGTAGCGGTGTTGATAGACGCTGACCGCGTTGGGATGGGCGAGGCCGAGGATGCCGGCCACATCATGAGCGTCGACGAGGTCTTCGGTAGCAACGATCGGCGACATGCGTTGAGGCTACTCAGGGGTTCGGATCCGTCCGACCGGTCCGTTAGTTTTACGGTATATACAAAGGATGGCCCCGGCGGTGCGCCAACACCCCGGGGCCTGGCCGAGACCTAGAAGGAGGTCCCGACATGCAGCACGATACGTCACTCCGAATCGATCAAGTCGCCGGCCGGGCGACGATCACGATCGAGCAGACCGCCCAGCTCCTCGGGCTCGGGCGGACCGCCGCCTATGACGCGGCCAAGCGAGGCGAACTGCCGACCAGGAAGCTCGGTCGCCGACTCCTCGTCCCTGTTCCCGCCCTCCTCGCTTGGCTGGAGGCGAACTGATGCAGGGTCACATCTACAAGCGCGTCCACACAGGCAAGAGCGGCAAGCAGACGACGCTTTGGTATGTCGTCGTCGATGTCGGTATCGGCGGCGACGGCCGACGCCGGCAGAAGTGGCACGGCGGTTTCCGTACCCGCAAGGACGCGGAAATCGCGCGAGCGAAGCTCGTCGACGATTTGCATACCGGCTCGTATGTGGTGCCGGGGCGGCTGACCTTCGCCGAGTGGGTCCGAGAGAGCTGGCTGCCGATGACTGAGGGGCGGGTCAAGCCATCGACGTTCCATTCCTATCGCCAGAACATGGAGATTGACGTCCTCCCGGTCCTCGGATCCAAGCCGCTCCAGCATCTGACAGTCATGATGTTGAACGCGCTCTACGCCAGGCTCCAGTCCGAGGGCAGTGGCCACGGCGTGCTGAGCGCAAAGACAGTCAGATACATCCACACCATCATCCATAAGGCTCTCGAGCCCGACGAGGCTTGTGACCCCGCGTACGTATGAGTCCGTGCCAATGCTGGCGTGTGCGTCGGTTGTAATCTCCGAGGACGTAGTCGTGACCTCTGATGCTGCTGCGTACGGCGGGGTTCGTTTGGCGCGTGTTTGACCGCTGTTCAGTTGGCGGGCCGGCTCCATCGCTCGAAGTCAGAACCCAGGGGCCGCCTCTCAAGTGCCAAGAAACGGATTCTCCACCCGGACGCCGCCGTAGTTCATGCCGTCGCTCAGGTCCTCCGAGAGGACAACTTCACAACCGAGTGCCCGGGAGGCTTCGAGGATCGCTGCGTCCCAGCACGAGACTTGAAAGCGATGGGCAGTCGCCAGTGCTGCGAGCATGACGGGTGTCGTCATCTCCTGGACCCGGAAGCGCATTAGGGATTCGACCAGCCTGACGGCCTGGTCGTGGCTGAGTGGATCCGGTCGC
>Ga0182024_10010664_pt1 | contig 18686 bp, 13 predicted proteins | sample P32metaG_FD_120480 | JGI IMG/M metagenome (GOLD analysis project Ga0182024, IMG submission 120480) | Permafrost microbial communities from Stordalen Mire, Sweden - P3-2 metaG (Illumina Assembly) | ecosystem: Environmental > Terrestrial > Soil > Wetlands > Permafrost | place: Sweden: Stordalen... | reverse complement strand
CTTCGCGGCGGCAGGGTGCGCGGCGTTTTTAGTCAGCTCGCTTCGGGTGGCGCGTGCGGTGGGCGCAGCGGCTACCGTGCAGGTGGAGATGCTGACGGCGACGCGCGCATTGCCGGCCATGACAGTCGTTGACCCCACCTCCGTGACTGTCAAGGACGTGGCCAAGGGCACAGCGCCAGAAGGTTTTTTCAGCAATCCGGTGGAAGTAATCGGGCGTGTGCTGACCGTTCCGGTGGCCGCTGGCGATGCTTTTACACCCGACTCCTTCACAGGCGGCTCAACTTGGGGCCAGGTGGCAGCGATAATTCCCAAGGGGATGCGAGCGGTGGGCATTTCGGTCTCCGATTACAGCGGACTGGAAGGTCTGCTTTATCCCGGCAGCCTGGTGGACGTGTTGGTTTCGTTCAAGCCGGACCAGAGCAATTCGCCCGATTCTCCCAGGCCGGCGGTCACGCGAACGCTCCTGGCGAAGGTGCAGGTCTTGGCGATCGAATCGGAAACAGTGGTTTCTTCCAGCAAGACTTTTGGCCAAGGTTCAGCAGATCCCCCGGGGCATTTTGGTAGTTCCCATCGCGTCACACTGCTGGTTGACACGAGACAAGCCAAGGCGCTGGAGCTGGCGATGCAGCAGGCAACGCTATCTCTGGCGTTGCGCAATCCGACAGACGCTGGGGACGGAGATAAGGATTCGGTTTGGGAAGACGCGTTGCTGCCGGAGCGGTTTTCGAAAATTGTTACACCGGCCCCGCATTGGGATATGCAGATCATTCGCGGGGGCAAGCCAGCGGAGGCTGAATCGTTTCCCCTGGGCGCCGATTCCAATAAACAGACTCTTGTGGAGCAGTGAATCAGCATGGCAGTGCGAAACTTACTACTTCTGAGCAGCGAACGAGCGACGATCGCCTCCGTGGCGTCGGCGTTGGAATCCAATGGCAAACTTTCAAGTGACAATGTCTGTGCCGACCTGGGCCACCTTGCCGAGCGCCTGAAAACGGGCTCGGCTCCGCCCGCCGTGTTGGTTGATCTCGATGGGCAGCCCGAGCGGATTCTTTTTGCCCTGGAACCGATGATGCGCAAGTTTGCCGACACCAAATTCGTGGTGTTGAGCGGCGTGATGCGCAATGACCTGCTGCTGACGGCCATGCAGGTTGGGGCGCGGCATTTCATGCACAAGGAATCGGTGCAGACGGACTTGACCGACGTTCTTCACCGCCTATGCCCCGAGGCGATGGCGGGCGGACATGGGGCTGCCGTGACCGTGCTGTCGGCCGGCGGCGGCTGCGGCGCCACCACCGTGGCGGTCAATCTCGCGGCTGAACTGCGTCTGGTCCACAATCATGTCGCAGCCGATCCCGCTTTGGTCGTCGATCTGGATCCGTGTTATGGAGCGGTCTCCGCCTACCTGGGCATCGATAACGAATACGGCATCGCAGACATTCTTGGCCGGATGGGGCCAATCGATGCGCAACTGATTCAAAGCACGGCGGTGGCACAGTCGGAGGGGCTGCACGCGCTGCTGGGTACGTCCCGCGCCAAGTTGGGCGAGCCGATCGCGTTCGATCCGGAGCGCCTGAAACAGGCCGTGGAAAGCTGCAAGAATTGCTACGCCTGGACGGTATTGGACGCCGCCCGCGTTCCGATCGCCGCCTCCATTGAGTTGGCTCGCCAGAGCATTGCGACGCTGCTGTTGGTGCAACTGACGGTAAAGGATCTTCGCGTCGCCCGGCAGATGCTGCAGCGTCTGGCCGCAGATGGGGTTGCCATGGAAGACGTAAGAATTCTTGCCAGCCGCTATCGCAAGCGAAGTGGATCGATCTCCATCGAGCAGGCGCGTGAAACCCTGGGCGTCAGCAACGGGGCCTTGGCCACGCTGGCCAACGATTTTCCCGCCGTGACCCAGGCGGTGAATCTGGGCAAACCATTATTGGAAGTAGCGCCGCGATCCGAGCTGCGCCGGGACCTGCAGAAGTTGGCGGCGTCGATCGACGCCGCCAGGAATCAGCGCGCGGTGGCGCCTTCGCTCAGTTAGTCGAATTCAGGGAGTGATTTGATGCACCCGAACCTGGCCAAGCCCGCGATCCGGCCCAATACGGCTCCGCCGTCCAATGCGTTCTCACAGCTCAAGGGGAACGTACACCGCCGGCTGCTGGAGATGATGGATTTGACCGAGGCGCGGCGGATGTCGGTGGAACAGCTTCACGCCGAATGCTCCCGCCGCGTTGATCAGTTGCTCAACGATCAACGAACGCCCCTGTCCGCGCCGGAAAAATCGCAGTTGTTGCGCGAAGTGATGGACGAGGTTTTCGGGCTGGGACCGATCGAGGAATACCTGCGAGATCCCAACGTCAGCGATGTTCTGGTGAACGGGCCGAAATTGATCTACATCGAGCGATTCGGTCGTCTGGAGGAGACGACGACGCAATTCCGGGATGAGGCGCAGTTGGTGCAGGTGATCCAGCGTATCGCCGCCACGGTGGGCCGCCGTATCGATGAAAGTTCCCCCATGCTGGACGCGCGTCTGGCGGATGGAAGCCGTGTGAACGCGATCATTCCCCCGCTGGCGTTGGACGGCTCGGCGGTGAGCATCCGCCGCTTCGGCTCGGCGCCGATGAGCCTTGCCAAGCTGATCGAAGCTGGGAGTCTGACGCGGGAAATGACCCAGTTTCTGGAAGGCGCGGTGCGCGCCAAGGCGAATATTGTGATTTCCGGGGGCACGGGCACGGGCAAGACGACGCTGTTAAATATTCTGTCGCGCTGGATTCCCGATGGCCAGCGTGTGGTCACCATCGAAGACGCCGCCGAGTTGCAGTTGCAGCGCAAGCACGTCGTGCGTCTGGAGACGCGTCCCCCGAACATCGAAGGGCGAGGGGAAATCACCTCGCGCGATCTGCTGCGAAACACGCTGCGCATGCGTCCGGACCGGATCGTGATCGGAGAAGTGCGCGGCGCCGAGGCGTTGGACATGTTGCAGGCGATGAATACCGGTCATGAGGGCTCGATGACCACGGTTCACGCCAACAGCCCGCGCGACGCGCTGCGCCGCATTGAGAACATGGTGAGCATGGCGGGGCTGAATTACCCGATCGCCGCCATCCGCCAGCAAATGTCCAGCGGTTTGGACATCGTGTTGCAGGTGGGTCGGCTCTCCGGAGGAGGGCGCAAGATTCTGAGCGTTACCGAGATCACCGGCATGGAGGGAGATACCATCTGCCTACAGGAGATTTTCCAGTTCCGTCGCACCGGTGTGAACGAAGCCGAGGAAGCGGTGGGCCATTTCGAGGCGTGCGGAGTTCGCCCACAGATCCTCGAATCCTTCCAGGAAGCAGGGATCAATTTGCCCGACGATCTATTCCGGCGTCGGGTGCTGAGCGGCGCCCCGGACAATGGCGCGTCGCACGCGGCGCCGCCCAATGGCAAGCCACGCTCGGGGGATCACCATGTTGCATAGTCATCCGCAGAACGTACTGCTGGCGCTGGCGGCCGCATCGGCGTTTGGGCTCGTGTTGTCCGTCTGGTTGTTTGGCATCCTGCTTTGGCGGCATCGCAGCGCCAAACAATCCGGTTTGCTCACCCAGCGCTTGAAGCTGACGCAGCTGAACCAGGGGGGCGAAACGGGTCGCGTGCTGCGCCTCTGGCACGAGGGGCAAGAGGCAACGACGATTGTCCCGTGGCAAATTCACAGAAATCGGCTGAAAACCTACTTCGAAAAATGGCTTCTCGACGCCGGCTGGGATACGCCACTGCCCACCGCCCTGCTCGGGCTGGGGACGCTGTTATTGCTCGTAGCCGGTGTCGCCTATCTGCTGACTTCGGCGCTGATCATCACCCTGGCAGCGGTGATGGCTACGCTGATCATTTGCTGGCTCTATCTGAGCCATCGGATCGCCAGACGTTCTGCGATTTTTGAGCGGCAACTGATTGATGCCCTGGATCTGGCAACCCGTTCGCAACGCGTCGGACATCCGCTGGTCGGGTCGTTTCAGTTGATTTCCGAGGAGATTCCCCACCCCGTCGGTGAACTTTTTGGACAGATCTGCCAACAACAGGCATTGGGCATCCCCCTCGACCAGGCGCTGCGCGCCGCCGCCGACTCCAGCACCTCCGAAGACATGAAGTTGTTTGCCACTTCGGTTGTGATCCAGGTGCGCAGCGGCGGCAACCTGGCGGACATGATGCAACGGCTGGCTGATGTCATCCGAGAGCGCATCCGCCTGGCCCGGCGAATAAAGGTTCTCACTTCACAGACGCAGTTCAGCAAGCGCGTGTTGCTCGCCCTGCCGTTTCTCATCTTTCTTCTGATGACCATGACCAATCCCACGTACATGCGACCGTTGTACACAACGGATACGGGCCGCGTGCTGGCGGGAGTCGCGTCGCTGGGCCTGGTCCTGGGATGGCTGAGCATGAATTGGCTTTCGAAGTTGAACCCGTAGCATGCGCCGCCCGGCGTGGGCGGCGACGGAGTTGAAAATGAGTTATCAGTTGTTCGTCCCGGTGCTGGTGGGGTTATCGGTGCTTTTGCTGGGCGCGGCTGGTTTGCTTTGGGGCGTGCTGCGGCGGGCGCCGCTGCGCTCGCGGCTGGAGAAGATCACCCAGCAATCATCTCCACCCGGCCCGGGTTCCCATGCCGAAACGTCCCACGGCACTGGCCAGGTCACAAAACTCGTCGGCAACATCGGCGCTGTGGTCTCCTCAGGCCGATCCTCCTCGACCCTCCGACAACACCTGGTCCAGGCCGGCTACCATGACGCCAATGCCGCCGGGGTTTACATCGGCGTTAAAATCCTTCTCCTGCTGGTCGGACTGCTGGGCGCCGCGGCGCTGGTGGCGCCAACCCATCTCAAAAGCAAATCCAAAGAGGTTCTGGTCGGTGTTGTGGGACTCAGTTTGTTCATGGCGCCCAACGTGGCCATCGCAGCGCATCGGGGCAAGCGCCAGACGGAGATCCGCCACCATCTGCCCGACACCATCGACCTTCTGGAAATCTGCACGTCGGCGGGAATGGGCCTGGATATGGCCTGGAACGCCGTCACCGACGAGGTGCGACACGTCAGTGTAACCTTGGCCGATGAAATGGCGCTGACTAATCTGGAAATTCATCTGGGCGCCAGCCGCGCGCAGGCCATGCGTCACATGGCCTCTCGCACGGGCGCCGACGAGCTTTCCTCGCTGGTGGCGATCCTGGTGCAGTCGGAGCGTTTTGGCACGCGCGTCAGCGATGCGCTTCAGGACTTTGCCAGCTACATGCGTGAAACCCGCACCCAGCGCGCCCAGGAAATGGCGGAAAAGATGGCGGTCAAGCTGATTTTCCCCATGGTCATGTTCATCTTCCCCGCCGTGGTGATGGTGATGACCGGACCGGCGTTTATGTCTCTGTTCCATGCGATGCGAGCGCGGTGAAAACGACCTGGCGAGTTTGTCCATGAAGGCAACGCTTACATTCGCTCGAGAAACTCGGCGGCGCAGCGGCATCGTGACGGTATGGGTGTCCATCACGCTGTTCGCCCTGCTAGCCATCATCGGGCTGGCGCTGGATACGTCCTACGTTTATCTGACCGAGCACCAACTCCAGAACGCCGCCGACGCCGCTGCACTGGCCGGCGCCGCTCAATTGCAATACGGCGCCGCCAATGCGGTCATCGCCGCGCAGAAAGCCGGGGAAGACAATACCGCCGCCGACGCCAACGTCGTTATCAATGGCAGCGACGTCGTCCTGGGCAACTACAACCTCAACAAGAACACCTTCTCTCCCGGAACAACACCGTACAACGCGGTGCAGGTTACCGCCCACCAGACCACCGCCTCTCCGGCCGGCGCCACCATCAACCTCATCTTCGCCCCCATCGTCAGCGCCTTGTTCAACGCTCATCCGCCGATTACCACTTCGACTATTTCGGAATCCGCCATCGCAATGTCGGCGCTGTACGCAGGCGTCATCGTCCTTGATCCCCAACAATCCGATGCCGTGGCACTCAATGGTCCGGCTTCGTTGGTTGTTTTCGGAGGTGTGGTGCAGGTCAACTCCGACGCCGGTTCGGCAGTTTCCATGTCCGCTTTCACATCGATCCTGGCCAAGGAGCTGCGCATCGCTGGTTATTTGTCCGCGGGGGGCTTTGTGACATTACCTCCCCAGGTGGCAACCGGCGCCACCCCGATTGCCGATCCTCTTGCCTCCCTGTCTGCGCCGGCCATCGGACCCAATCTGGGCACATTCAAGCAAACCATAGGCGCCTCACGATATGCCTTGGTGCCGGGATATTATGCGGGCGGCATTACGCTGGCTGGCAAAAACACCTTGAATCTCAGTCCCGGCATTTATGTTTTGGGGCCACCGGGCTTGAGCGTAACCGGCAATGCCATTCTCAACGCCCCTGGTGTGATGTTCTACCTCACCGGCAGCGGCACTTCGTACGGCACGATCAACTTGGGCGGCAGCGCGGAAATCAATGTCTCTGCGCCCGTGGCCGGAACGTATGCGAACGTGTCTTTCTTTGAGAACCGCGACGCTCCATCCACAACCGTTGCGTCAATCACCGACAATGCGTTCATCGACATGTCCGGAACCATGTATCTTCCCAGCATCCAACTGACAATCTCCGGCTCACCCAACGCGTTAATCGCCAACCAGCTCATCGTTGATCTGCTCAAGATCACTGACAGCAATGTCTTTATTAATTACGACGATCGCAATCCCGTGGTAAGCAATGATGTCTTCCTCGTCCAATGAATCAGCCAGCCATCCCAGCGCCCGTGCGATCCGGTTGGGCTTTGGACTGCTGGTCGCCGCCCTGGCGATGATGGCGGTCGTCAAGACCCTGCGCCACGACACCCTGGATCCCGACGCGCTGTGGCACCTCCGCGTCGCCGAGCACCTCGCGGCGCTGCCTTATCCCCATCCCATTGTTGACGACCTGTCGTTTTCCTCCGTACGCCAACCCTGGACACCCTATTCCTGGCTGGCGGAATTGGCGATGAGAGCCATCTGGCATCTCGGTGGATATCGGGCGGCGTTGCTCGTTCAAGTGGCGATGGAGGCGGCGATCGTCGTCTTCATCGCGCTGGCGGCACTGCAAGTCTCCAATGCCGCGTGCGGCGAACCTCGCCACCTAGCCTCGGCGGTCGCAGCCTTCGCCGGTGGGTTCATCGCGTTGCCTTATCTGAGCTTCCGACCGGTGACCTTCGCACTGTTGTTCCTGGCCGTCTCGGCGTGGATTCTGTTGCGCGATCGGCGGCTCCAGGAGCGCACCGCGGCGCCGTGGTTGCTGATTCCATTGACGGCATTGCTCACCAATTGTCACCTGTATGCCGCCTTCATTCCCGCCGCTCTGTTTGCCCTGGTCGCCGGGGCGTGGTGGGAGCGGCGGCATCCCGCGCCCCAACTTGATCCCCGCGACGCCCGCCGCCGTTTCAAGCGATATACGATCCTGACAGTGGCGACGGCAGGGGCGTTTCTGGCCACGCCTATGCTCCCGGGAATGCTTGCCCAGGCGTGGCGCTATCAATTCGCCGACCTACTGGTGCGCAGCGGTGTCATATCGGAAATGACGCCGTTCTATCGCGGCACACCGCTGGCATGGGTGGCGGTGAGCTTCGTCGTGGCCACCTTGGCGTGCGCCGTCTGGCAGCGGCGGCGGCTGCGGGCTGGCGAATTGCTCTGGGTCGCCGGAGCCTTTCTGGTCATGCTTCGACTCGGACGCTTCGCGCCGATCTTCAGCATCTTCGCCATTCCGACATTGGCTGCCACCGCACCCAGGCTGCGGGACAACGTTCTGGCAACATGGGTGGCGCACCTGACGCTTGCCGCATTTCTTATCACCAGCGCCATCCGCACCTTCTGTGTTTTTCCGCCAGTGACCATGCCGATGGCGACTTGGCTTAATCGCCTGGAGGCCGATGACATCGGTTACCCAACCGCGGCGGCCGATTTCGTTGCCAACCATATGCATGCCCGTACTCATCGCCTGATCAACGAACTGACGTGGGGTGGGTTCCTGGAATGGCGGCTGGGCGACGCGTACAAGGTTCTTCTGGATGGGCGAAGCCAGCTCTTTCCCAGCGAATTCTGGAATCGCACGTATCTGGGCACGCCCGATCAGCGCGAAGCGTTTCTAGCCACTATTTCTGCCGACGCAGCGATCCTGCCCAACAAGGGCAGCATCTTTCACGACGCACTGCTGGGTTTGGGATGGAAGCCGGTGTTCACCGATAAGCTTTCGGAGGTGCTGGTTCCCGCGAATCAGGACATGGCGAATCTCCGCCCAGTCCCTCAGCCAATTTTACAGGAAGCCGGACGGGCTGAACCGCCGTTCCGTACGGGAGGATAATTGCGCACGCCACTGGCTTTCTGATCATGCCCATAGATTTGGCGAAATCAAAGGGGGTCGTTACCCGACGCGCGGCCGTGCCGGGGCGCCCCCTGGCTCAACCTTACGCTCCGGCGCGATGCAAGTGCTTCCTTGGATCGGTTGCTGAAATGATCTGGCTGACGCCACTCTGATTGAAGCCTTTGAAGCCGTCGTTGCGTTCCAGGTTTTCCAGGTGCGATCCGATCGCGCCCTCGTGGCGGAACTGCTCTGCCTGCGCGGGGGTGATCTGGCCGGCAGTGAGCACGCGGGCGATTCGCTTCTCGGCGACTTTCCAGCGCTCGCCCTCGGTGAACGCCTGCCGAAGATAGGGCAAGTCGGTGAACGGCTTCATTGTTTTGACGCCCTGCTCGGCTTCCAATTGCTGGCGCAGGGCGTCGAAATCGAATTGGGCCTCCAGGTGGTGCATTCCCGCCTCCAGGAATGAATCGCCGTGCAGCGCGCACCAGAGCCCGACGGTGCCAAGCGTTGGCCGGACGGCCAGCGGCTGATGGGCGAAATCCTGCGTTAGCTCGTCCGGCGTCAGGTCGACATCGTTGAAGGTGATGATCCCCGCGATGGATTGCTCCATGACCTGGGCGCCCCAGCCTGCCTCGCGCCCGGCGTAAAAGCGCTCGCGGCATTTGAATCCGAGAATCTCGAACACCGCCACCAGCTTGGGAAAATTCTCGCGCGAGCTGCGGTAGGTGTGATGGTCGTGATTGGCCCAGCCCAGGCCGAGTTTATCCTGCCGCGATTTCTGCGCCTGCGCGGCGCGGTTGCGGCGCTGCCAGAATTCCCGCTCAGCCTGGAAGAACAAATCGCACGCTGCGTCGACGCCCAGATCGGCGATGGCCGAATCCAGCAGTTGGTGCACATGTTCGAACCCCAGATCATCGTTTTGAAAATTGGGCCGGCGGGTGCGCAGCTTCTCCAGATGGCGCAGGAAATTCTCACCGCGCAGCGCGGAATGGGTGGGCGGCGAATACCCGCGAAAACCGTGCCGCTCCACCACCGACAGTGCATCGGAGATAGCAAGCCGGCGCAACGGCGAGAGCGGAGGGTCGCAACTGGTCAAAGCCAGCCCGTTGGCCGCGGCAAAGTCGGCAACGGATTCCACTTTCAGCGCGGCACTCAAACGCGCACCCGGCACGATGGGCGGGAACATTCCATGCGGCTGGACGAAATGCGGCGTGCCGTCCTGCGCCGTTTCCCTAACGTATCCCGCTGCCGCAAGCTCCGACATCGCCCGGTGATCCGGTGGCAGCACCAGGTGATCGATCCAATCGATGAAGCGCGTGCCGGTTTCGTCTTTCATTCGCCGCGCCAGACCGGTGGCGACTGGGTCGGCATCAAGCAATTGATCGACGAGGCGGCGGAGCAGTGCCGCCGCTTTGGGTTGCGGGGTCCATTGAAACGCTTCGAGCGGGTTGGGCGCCATCCTGGCCATTGGGCGTTCCTTTCAGAATCAAGCAGCCGCGAAGAATTTATCTCGGACAATCATTTTATGCGAGGCTCGGCTTCAATTCTGCCATTTCCGTCGTATATTGTGCCGGACGGTTTTAAGCGGAATTGCCTGAGCGTAAAGTTATGCACAAGGTTCTTCTTCTGGGCGCGGGCAAAATCGGCATCACCATCGCCAGGTTCCTCTCCAAGGTGAATGATTATGACCTGCTGGTGGGCGATGTCGACGAAGCGGCGCTGTTGCGGGTTGGGGGAGCAACCGGGCTTGGCACCATCCGCCTGGACAGCGGAGACCCGGCGGCCCTGGCGGCGGCCATGCAGGGCCGCCAAAGTGTACTTTCGGCCCTGAATTTTGCACTGAATCCCGGGGTCGCCAAAGCCGCCGTGGCTCAGGGCTTGAGTTATTTCGATCTGACCGAAGACGTCGCCGCCACCCGCGCCGTCAAGCAACTGGCGCAGCACGCCAAGCCCGGGCAGATCTTCATGCCCCAGTGCGGTCTGGCGCCGGGCTTTGTTTCCATCGCGGCGTACAATCTTGGCCGCCAATTCGACAAGCTCGACGAGGTGCGCCTGCGGGTTGGCGCGCTGCCGACGTTTCCCACCAACGAGATGAAATACAATCTGACCTGGTCCACCGACGGATTGATCAACGAATACGGCAACCCGTGCGAGGCGATTTACGACGGCAAGTTGATCGAAACTCTCCCGCTGGAAGGTCTGGAACATTTCTCCCTCGACGGCATCGATTATGAGGCGTTTAACACCTCGGGCGGCGTCGGCACCCTGTGCGAAACGCTGGCCGGCAAGGCCCGGATGGTTGACTACAAAACGATTCGCTATCGCGGCCACAGGGACTTCATGGCGTTCCTCATGAACGAGCTGCGGCTCAAAGACCGCCGCGACCTGCTCAGGGACATCCTCGAACACGCCATCCCCATTACTCCGCAGGACGTGGTGCTGATCTTCTGCACGGTTCGCGGCTGGAAAGATGGATATCTCGTGCAGGTCACCGACGCTCGCAAGATTTATTCAGGAACGTTCCTGGGAGAATCGTGCAGCGCAATCCAGATGACGACCGCGGCCGCAATCTGCGCGGCGCTGGATCTGCACGTATCCGGCCAGCTTCCCACCAGCGGGTTTGTGCGGCAGGAGCAGGTGATGCTCGAAGATTTCCTCAAAAATCGCTTTGGCAAATGTTACAGCTCGGCAGCGGATGATGTGGGCGCCGGCCGGCGGCGCATTGAGCCGCCGTGCTTCGTGCCCGTCTCCACCAATATCTAATCTCGCCCCAGCGCGATGGTTGGCTTATCATCAGAGTGTCTATGTCCGGCGCCCTGCTCCAGTCGCTGCAAATCACTCCAACATCCTCCGGCCTGGCCGTGGGCAGACAATTCCTCCCCGCATCGGGACAGACAGTCTGTGCGCGATCGCCGATTGATGGGCAGGCGATGGCCAACATTACCTGGGCGAGCACTGCTGATCTTGGCCACGCTGTGGCCGCCGCAGAAAACGCGTTCAAAATCTGGCGAAATGTACCCGCTCCGCGGCGTGGCGAATTGGTGCGGCGGATCGGCGCAAAAATTCGCGAGCGCAAGTCAGACCTGGCGGCCCTGGTTTGCTGGGAGGCCGGAAAGATCAAATCCGAAGCGCTGGGCGAAGTGCAGGAAATGATCGACATCTGCGATTTTGCCGTGGGATTGTCCCGGCAACTTTACGGCCTGACCATCGCCAGCGAACGGCCGGCCCATCGCATGATGGAACAGTGGCATCCGCTGGGTCCGGTGGGCGTGATCACCGCCTTCAACTTCCCCTGCGCGGTATGGGCGTGGAATGCGATGTTGGCGCTGGTTTGCGGGGACACGCTGATCTGGAAACCAAGCGAGAAAACGCCCCTGACGGCCATCGCCGCTCACCGCCTGGTGATTGAAGTGCTGGATGAAATGCCAGATGTGCCCGACGCGGTGGTGAATCTGGTGGTCGGCGGCCGGGAGATCGGAAAAGCGCTGGCGTCTTCACCGCGGATTCCGCTGATCAGCGCTACCGGCTCGGTGGCGATGGGTCGCGATGTCGCCACGACGGTCGCCGGCCGCCTGGGCAAAGCGCTTCTGGAGCTGGGCGGGAACAACGGCATGATTCTGGCGCCCAGCAGCGATCTGGAGCTTGCCATCCGGGCCATCACGTTTGCCGCCGCCGGCACGGCCGGACAGCGCTGCACCACGCTGCGCCGGCTGATCGTCCATAACTCGATTCGTCAAAACGTCGTCGAACGGCTCAAAGCGGTCTTGTCGCGTCTGAAGATCGGCAACCCGCTGGAAGAGGGAATTCTCATCGGGCCGCTTATCGACGCGGCTGCCGGCGAGGCCACGGACCGGGCGCTGGCGCAGGCCAGGGCCCAGGGCGGAACAATCCATGGCGGCGAGCGCGCTCGCCACGGCGTGCCGGCCGGTGGTGTCTATGTTCACCCGGCCATCGTGGAGATCTCGCCCCAGGCTGCGATCGTCCGCGAGGAAACTTTCGCACCCATCCTGTACGTCATGGGCTACGACACCCTCGAGGAGGCGATCCAGATTCACAACGCCGTCCCGCAGGGGTTGTCCAGCGCGATCTTTACCTCCGACATCCGCGAAGCGGAAATTTTCCTGGGCCCGGCGGGCAGCGATTGCGGCATCGCCAACGTTAACATCGGCACCAGCGGCGCGGAAATCGGCGGGGCTTTCGGCGGCGAAAAAAATACCGGCGGAGGCCGAGAATCCGGATCGGACGCCTGGAAGATTTATATGCGGCGCACGACCAACACGATTAATTATTCAAACTATCTGCCCTTGGCGCAGGGAATTTCGTTTGAAGCCTGATTTTTTCAGGGGAAACTGGATCTTCCCCCAGCCAAACGTGGCCGAGCTGACTCCATCACCGCAAAATAGGAAGGCCGCGTGCCCAGGTATCCGCGATCGAAGTCTTTGGTCGGGTTGCCTTTAGCGTCAGCTGGCAACTTGGCAACACACGGAACGTCAAGCGGATTCGCCGCCGACAATCCGCGGGCACGCAACAAATATCTGGAGAAGCTCAGCGGACCGCTGCTGGATCGCATCGATATTCATGTGCAGGTCCCCGCCGTGCCGTATCCGGAGCTGACCGGCAAAACGATCGGCACCGATACAGCCACGATGCGCCAGCGCGTGCACGCCGCCCGCGAGATTCAACAGCACCGCTACGGCGGCACGACAACCAACGCCAACCTGAACACCAAACAATCCAAGGCCCATTGTGAATTAAATCCCGGGTGCCTGCTTCTGATGAAGCAGACGATGACTGAATTGGGCCTGAGCGCCCGGGCGTACGACAAGGTCCGCCGCATCGCCCGCACCATCGCCGACCTGGAAGCCGCCCCCAATATCGCCGAGCATCATTTGGCCGAGGCGATCCAGTATCGGTTGTTGGACCGGAGGTTTTGATGATGCGACCCGAGGGCCGAGAAAAGATGCTTCCGAAAACAACGAGCTACGTCGCTACGTCCCCGTTTCATTCTCCTTGGTTGGTCATAACGAATGGGCCACGCGCCGCACTTAAATCGATCCGCGCTGCACCGATCGCCTGCGGCGAGACGCTCCCAGTTCGAATGCCGCGCAAAGAACCAGAATTTGCCACACGCCCGGCTCGGGAACTGAGGTGGGTGTGAATTCGAGCAGATTGCCGGCAATGGCGAAATTCCCAGCAAACGGCCCGGTATTGGTATAGCTGAAATCCGCCGGGCTGAATGTGGTGTTGCCGAAGCCGATGAGATCGTAGGTTTGGCCGACTTCGATTCCCTCATCGATGAAGGTGAAGGCATAACCGCCTGCGCTTCCCTTGGACAGTGCACCGCTGAGGCTCAAGAAATCGGAATGGGCCGGATTGCCCAGTTCGAATGCCAGCGATCCGCCGCCGTTCCAGAGCAGGGAGTCGGCATTAAGTGTTCCGGGCGAATCGCCGGGCGCGATGGTTCCACCGCTTTGCAGCGTGATTTGCGGAACGATGCCGCTGCCGCCCAGCGTCCCGCCGTTTTGCACGGTGACACCCGATGAACTGGTGATGCTTCCATCCACCGCCAGTGTGCCGCCACTGATGGTGGTCGCTCCCGTGTAGGTGTTGGTGTTGGAGAGGACCAGCGTCCCGCCGCCCACTTTCGTCAGCGAGCCGCCGATGCCGCCGAACGATCCGCCATCCTGGATGACGCCGCTCAGCGTGGTGCTCAAGCCGTTGCCGCCGGCGCTGAGGGTTTTGCTTCCCAGCAGATAATTTCCGCTTCCTTCGATCGAGCCGATGTTCATGCCGCTGCTCGCCAGCCCGCTGATGTCAAACTGGCCGCTGCCGTTGGTGACGGCGCGAGCGGTACCGCCGTCGGAATTGCTGAAGAAAAACGTGACGCCGCTCATCGCTCCGTCGTTGTTGATGATCGTGCCCGAGCCGGCGCTGGATTGGTCATTGAAGACAGTTGTTCCCCCGGCGATCCCGCCAGCCGTGGACGCGTTGTTGGTGATCGTGGCGCTTCCCAGCGTCGAGACGTTGTGAAACACCGTGACTCCCTGCGAAGCGCCCGACGTGGTCCCCGGATCGTTGGTGATCGACGCATGATCTGCCGACGCCGAGCCGAAAAAGTTGCTCTGCCCGCTGTCGCTGCCGCTGGCAGTGGAGCCGCTGTTGGTGATCGACGCCGTGCCGGCAAGTGATGAATCATCGAATTCGGTTTCTCCCGCGGCGGTGCCCAGCGACGACGTGACCGCCGAGCCAGAATTCGTGATCGTCGCGCTGCCGGCGCTGGCGCTGTCGTGGAACGTCGTCTTGCCGGCGTGCGCGCCGGCGTTGGCGGCGGCGTTGTTGGCGATCGAGCCGCCGGCGCTGGAGGTCGAGGCGAAATCGCTCGTGCCGCCAGCCGCGTTGTTGACCGTGCCGCTGGTGTTTGTGATCGTGGCGCTGCTGGCAGTGGCTGAATCGGTAAACGACATGCTACCCGCATCGGCGCCGCTGACGTCAGCGCCCTGATTAAAAATCGTCGCAGTGCCGCCGCTGGAACTGCCGGCGAACGCGCTCGATCCGCCCGCCGCCCCCGAGACGTCGCCTGGCTGATTGGTGATCGCCGCGCCGCCCGCCGTCGCGGTGTCGGTGAACGAGGCACTGCCCGCATCGGCGCCGACGACGGCTGCGCCTTGGTTGATAATCGTGGCCGAGCCGGCGGTGGAGGCGCTTTGGAATGAAGTTGCGCCGCCGGCGGAACTGCTCATCGCGCCCGGCTCGTTGGTGATCGAGGCGCTGCCGGCGGTAGCTTTGGTGCCAAATTTGGTCTGACCGCCAAAGGCGTTGGCGGCGGCGGCGCCGTTGTTGGTGATGGTGGCGGATGCGGCGGTGGAGACGCTTTGGAAAGCGGTGAGTCCAAAATCGGTTTCGCCGCCCGCGCCGGATGCGACCAGCCCGCCGTCATTGGTGATGGTGGCGCTGCCGGCGGTGCTTTCGAGGAAACTGGTCAGGCCCCCGCCGGCGGTGGCGACGGAGGCGCCGTTGTTGGTGATGACGGCACTGCCTGCACCGCCCACAAAGACCCCGCTGCCGTTGACACCCGTACTGAGCTGCGTCGCTCCGCCCGCTGCACCGGCGGCGGAGCCGGCGTCATTGGTGATGGTGGCGTTTTTGGCGGTGGACTCGTCGTTGAAGCTTGTGAGGCCGCCGGAGCAGTTGCTGGCGGTGGCGCCCTGGTTGATGATCGAAGCGGTGGCGGCGCTGGAGGAATTGAAGAATTGGGTTTGCGCACCCGGCTCAGAGCTGAGGCCGCTGCCTCCGTTGGTGATGCTGGCGCTGCCGGCGGTGGCGGAGTCGCTGAACACGGTCCCGCCGGCATTAGCGCCGTTGTTGAGGCCGCCGGTGGTGATGTTTGCGGGGCCGTGGTTGGTGATGACGGCGCTGCCGGCGGTGGAGGAGGAGTTGAAGAAGGTCTCGCCGCCGGGGCAATCGAGGGTGCCGGCGTCGTTGCTGATGTGGGCGCTGCCCGCGGTGGTCTGGTCGGTGAAGGTGGTCATGCCGGCGCCGGCGCCGTTTCCGACCAGTTCGGCGGCGCCGCCCTGGTTGTCGATGGTCGACTTGCCGGCAGTGGACATGTCGGAGAAGGTGAGCGTGCCGCCGAGGGATTCTGGGCTGTCAGTTCCTCCCTGGTTGGTGATGGTGGCGCTGGAGGCGGTGGAGCTTCCGGAGAAACTGGTTGATCCACCAATAAAAGACGAGCTCGATCCGCCGGTGAATCCCGCGCCCTGATTGACGATCGCCGCGGTGGAGGCGGAGGTGATGTCCAGGAATTTCAACTGAGCGGCCAGGCCAAAATCAACCGGCGGAGACAACTGAAAATACCCGCCGTCAACCTGAATATTGAGACTGCCGGCCGACGCGCCGTTCTGGAACGTCATGACGGTCGCACTGAAACCGGGCAAGTTCACGCCCGAGTCGAGTTGCAATGCTTGGGTGTTGGACGAGAGGTTGAAGATACCGCCGCCATCCAGCGTAAGGGAATTGGAAGTCTCAACGAAGATATTGAAGGCTGCCGCGTCGGCGGTGAACGTGATGGAGTGAAGGCTCAGCGTCGCGATGTCATCGTCACTGTTGGTTCGGTTGTTGTAATCGCCGAAGGAGAGGTCATCGCCGTTGACGGGGACGGTGTTGGCGAGCCAGTCGGCCGCCTGGCTCCATGAGCCGCCGCCTCCGCCCGACCACACATCTTCGTTGGCCGCCACTCGCTGGGAATATCCTACAGCAAGAATACCCGCAAGCAGAACAGCGCTGTGGCGCACGGCGCGTCCCCAAGCCCTTTGCTTTTTCAAGATTGTAATCCTCGATATGAGCAACTCCCCCGTTCTCCGAGCCCGGGTCGTTTATAAGCCGAGTATAAGGCAAAACAAGAGAGAAATCTGATGAACAATCGCGGTAAATGAGCTTGTTTATCGGGGAAACATAGTGATGCCCGGGGTTTATGAGATCGCGTGGTCACTAGATGATAAAATGGGAAGGGATCGAACAGCGAGTATGGATCCCGATAGCCACGAGTCGGCCTCGAACCGACGACCTGCGGTTTACAAAACCGAATCCTACAAAATACAAGTCCTGAATCTGTAGAAGACTCTGATTTCAACGCTCAAAACTTTGCGCATCACGTGGCGCTTTTGCTCCGCAATTCGCCAGAGTTGACGACCATCACCGACACTTGGCCGCAGCTTAAGACCCATTCAATTCCTTCAATCACGCCTTCCACACAGGAGTACCAATTTCCGCGCCCCAAGGTAGCAAAGACACAGTTCTCTACAACGGATTGCTTCGCTACATAATTGTTGCTCGAAAAGTGTGGCTCGATGATCCCGTCAACGGACTGGGCCAAGATGGGGAGGAAGACTGCAACAATCGAGCGAGAATACATCGGCGGTTCCTGCCCCAACACCGCCTGCCTCCCCAGCAAGAACGTCATTCGCGGCGCACCGTAGCGCGGGAGGTTATGAAACAGCTTCCAGGGTCAAACGATTCCACGCTGGTCATCTGATCGATCTGACATCTTATATGGAACGAAACCGCGGTAGGCCGTATGATGCGCGCCTGTCCTCATCTTGTGATCTGATCATTTCGGAGGAAAGTGTTATGCGCAAATCGTCTCTGCTGGTGGCCCTGGTGATCGTGCTGGGAACTTTTGCGGGTTTCACGGGCAGCGCTTCTGCCGCCGACGCGCCGAGCATCCAGAAAGATTCGCTCCTGATACAAGCCCATACGGTGAGCAATTTTCACAAGGATTATGACGTTTATTCCTGGGTGCCGCAGGTCAGCTTCCGCATCAACGGCCCACTCGAAAGCGGCAGCGTCCTCTGGATGGAAGTCAAGACGCCGGCGGGGGGAATCAAGTTTGATCTCCCGACGGAAGAAATTGCCAAGGGACGCTCCAAGATGATCACCGGCGGCTACACGGCCACCCACCAAGGTGACATACCCGAGGATCAGTCGCTCAAATACACCGGCCCGGTCGATTTCAGCATCCACGTTCGTAATGACATTTCCGGCCCGGCCGACACGCTGCTGTACACCGGTAAGTTCAATGTCGCCAACGTGCATTCCAATGAGAACGGCAAGCCCGATCACATGGTGTACTACGTGGATCAGGATTGGAGGCTGCCGATCGCCTATGTGTATCTGAACCACGAGGGAGCCAACGGGAAAAAACAGCCCACGATTGCCGCCGAATTCTGGGTGCGCGGCGAGAAAGTGGCAGGCGCGTTTAAGCCCCATTTCCTCTATCAGGGCAAAGAGGTTGGGAAGATCATTTTCGAGGGCGATCAGGAAATGGGCGCCGCCAGCGCCGACCCGGATTCCTATGGAACCACCGAAACGTCATTTCCCATCGACACATCGAAGTTGCCAGAGGCGGGGGTATGGCAGCGGGTGGCTTGCAAGTTCCCCAACATCTTTGACTTCAACAACGGCGAGCCTTTCCAGGCGCTGCCAAGGCAGGTAGGCGTGCCCCACATTCTTAGAGGCAATCCCGGCGATTATGAGATCAAGGTTCTGCGCGGGGGGAAGCCATCGCGGTCGATCAAGTTCAGCGCGGGTGCCGACGGGAAGCTGGACTACAGCCTGGAGAAATCCAACCAGTTCAACCATGACGTGATGATCGTGCCGGTGCAGATCCTGGACGACCAGGACGGCCAGTGGAACCACGACGCGTGGAAGACCGACGCGTTTTACGGCAACCCACTGACCGGTTTCAGCCCAGCGCCCTGACTGGCATTGGGAAATGAGCAGTTGAGGCCGCTTTCAAGACTTGTAGAGCTTGCTCCGCGGTCGGAAAAATGAAAGGGTGTTGGGAAAACATTTTATTTAGTCGTT
>Ga0182024_10010663_pt1 | contig 18690 bp, 15 predicted proteins | sample P32metaG_FD_120480 | JGI IMG/M metagenome (GOLD analysis project Ga0182024, IMG submission 120480) | Permafrost microbial communities from Stordalen Mire, Sweden - P3-2 metaG (Illumina Assembly) | ecosystem: Environmental > Terrestrial > Soil > Wetlands > Permafrost | place: Sweden: Stordalen... | reverse complement strand
GTGCCCGTCGCGACGTTTGTTGGAGCGGTCGTTGGATCAGCAGCGGCTACCCTGCCACTGACGTCGAAAAGCATAAGCGCAATTACTGCCAATAGAACCGATACGGTACGCATCGGGGTTAATCTCCTTTGTCGGCACGGGAAACCGAAATAAACAGGACTCGACCCTTCACGCCTGCGTCTGCCGCACAACAACGACGCGATTCCCCGCGACCTGGCGCACCACAACGTTCGACCCCGGCGGGACAAATCCGCTCTCGGACACCACGCTGGCGAAGCGGCGATCGGCGATTGTTTGATCGAAAAATTCCGCGGTGCCGCCCGGCTTCAATTCCGTGACGGCCATGCCGACCGCGCCGACTGTCGGCCATGCGGCGGGCGCTGCGGCCGGGGCGGTCTCCGTGCCGCCGCCGCTGATGTTGGTTAGGATAATACGATTGAAATATGGAATCTTCGGCAGATACCGATTCATCCAGAACCACAAAAATGCCGAGCAGGCCAGCCCGCCGGCGACGACGGCCAGGCCGCGCTCCAGTGAGTACCACGTCGCGTTCATGTTCGGCAGAAATCCCGGCCCCCCCGGCTCCTGCGGGACGAATGTCATTATCAGGCCGAACAGCACCAGCGAACCGCCGATGATGCCGGGGAAGAAATGGCCGGGCAGGATCACCTCGACGGCCACGAGAGCCAGACCGACGAAAATCGTCAGAATCTCCCACCACTGCGCGTACCCCGTCAGCAGCGGCACGCCGAGCATCAGAAGCAGCGCTGCCAGCCCGATCACTTCAGCGACGCCGTGACCCGGAGCGTGAATGACGACATTGGCGGCGGAGAGAAAGATGACCAGCAGAATCAGCCGCGCCGCGGCGCTGCCGAGCCAATCGACGAGCAGATCGCCTTCGCTGTTGCGGATGTCCGCGACGACCGTGAGTCCGCGCTCGCTCGCCAGCGCCTGCGCGGAATCGGCTTCGCCGGTGGCCAGGCCGTACATCACGGCATGGTCGCTGTCCACGGTCAGCAGTGTCGTGTCGGAATCGACCGGAACCGGCGCGCCCGGCACATCCTTCCAGCCGGCGGCGATCAGCTTGGCGTAGTCCGGTTTATCGACGAACTTTTTTTCGCCGTCCGGGCTTTGAATCCAGTAGACGCTCACCTGCACCGCGACCATCGCCTCGGCCAGGAGCGGATCGTGATGATTGCGGCGGGCGCTCTCCAGAAAATCGGCGAGGATGGGCGATTCCTGCTTGGCCCGCTCGGCGGCGGGCAGACTGTCGAGCGTACCGTCAAACTGGAAGACGATCGGCGAACAATCCCCCAGCGTCGCGGAATGGCTCATGACGATCTCATCGCAGGCCATGGCGATCATCGCGCCGGCGCTGATCGCTTTGTCCTGGACGAACGCGATGACGTGCAGATCATCCTGCCGCTTCAGAAAGCGGCTGATTTCCATGCCGCTGGTGACCAGGCCGCCGTAGGTGTCCAGATCGAGGATGACCGTCGTCGCCCCGACGTCTTTGGCTTCCTGGAAATGTTTGAAAAGCTGATCGCGGCTGAAGTCATTGACTTCGCCGCTGAACTGGATGATGACGGTCTTGCCGCCGGTCGGCGCGGTGGTTGGGGCGGCAAGGACGGGCGCGCAACAAAGCGCCATCACGATGACGGATGTGACTGTAGCGCGGTTCATGTAGGTATTGTAGCTCACGTTTGGGAGCAAGGTTAGTGGCTGTCATTGCAAATCCGCCGCGACGGTCGGACAATCCCGCACATCTTTTATGGATCGCGCACCCAAGCTGACGGGAAACTGGACCTACAAGACCGAGCTGCGCATGGCGGTGCTGTCGCTGCTGCTCGGCGGGCTGCTGATGTCGGCCAAGCTCATCGCCTATTACCTGACCAAATCGACGGCCATTTTCTCCGACGCGATGGAGAACATTGTCAATGTGCTGTCGTCGTGGTTCGCCATCTACGCCCTGCGGCTGGCGCATCGGCCTGCCGATCAGGACCATCCGTACGGCCACGGCAAGGTGGAATTCCTCTCGGCGACCTTTGAAGGCGGCATGATTCTGCTGGCCACGCTGCTGATTGTCGTGCGGGCCGGGGAGTCGCTGGCGCTGGAGCAGGTGCCGGAGCAACTGCGGCTGGGCGTGATGGTCGCGGGCGGAAGCGCGGTCCTGTGCGCCGCGGTCGGCTGGCTGCTGTGGCGCTACGGCGGAAGAGCCGGCTCGATGACGCTGGAGGCCGAGGGCGTGCATCTTCTCAGCGACGCCGTGACCGGAACGGCCGTGATGTTCGGCCTGCTGGCGGTGCATTTCACGCATCTCGCATGGATTGACGCGGTGGCCGCGCTCGTGGTGAGCGGGTGGATCACTTTCCAGGCCGTCCGTCTGCTTCGCCGCGCCGCCGCCGGATTGATGGACGAGCAGGACGCCGCCGACACCGTGCTGCTCAAACGCATTCTCGATTCGCACGTCGGCCCCCACGCCCTGGAGCCGCGGATTTGCGGTTATCATAAGCTGCGTCACCGCCACAGCGGCAGGATGCACTGGGTGGATTTTCACGTGCAGGTTCCCGCCGGCTGGCCCGTCGAGCAGGGACATCGCGTGGCCACTCATATTCAGATGGAGATTCAAAATTCGCTGCATGAGAGCACCGCCACCGCCCATATCGAGCCGTGCGGCGACATGAATTGCGCGTTTTGTCATCAGGCGGAATTGGCCGCAACGAGGAATTCGTGATGAAATATCGAGAGTTCGGACGCATCGGTTGGAAGGTTTCGGAAATCAGCTTCGGCGCCTGGGCCGTCGGCGGCGGCTGGGGAAGCGTCGATGACGAGCAATCTCTCGCCGCCATGCGCAAGGCCGTCGAAATGGGAGTCAATTTTTTCGACACGGCCGATGTCTACGGCGACGGGCGAAGCGAGAAGCTGATCCGGCGACTGCGGCAGGAGACCAAAACGCCGATCTACGTCGCCACCAAGGCGGGCCGAAGGCTCGATCCGCATGTCGCAGCGGGATATCTCGATCTGGAAAAATTCATCGACCGCAGTCTTGCCAACCTCGCCGTTGAATCGCTTGATCTGCTTCAACTGCACTGCCCGCCGTGGGATGTTTACTACATGCCCGAGGCGTTCCAGCGGCTCGACGCGCTGGTCGCCAAGGGAAAACTGCGGCATTACGGCGTGAGCGTCGAAAAGGTGGAGGAGGCGCTCAAGGCGATCGAGTATCCAAACGTGAAATCGGTGCAGATCATTTTCAACATGTTCCGCCAGCGCCCCGCGGAGCGGTTTTTGGACGAAGCCAAACGCCGCGGCGTGGCGACGATCATCCGCGTGCCCCTGGCCAGCGGAATGCTCACGGGCAAACTCAGCGGCAAATCGACGTTCGCCGCCGACGACCATCGCAATTTCAACCGCCACGGCGAGCAGTTCGACGTGGGCGAAACCTTCAGCGGCGTCGATTACGAGAAGGGACTCGCCGCGGTGGAAGAGCTGAAAAAACTCATCCCTCCCGGCGCGACCATGGCGCAAACCGCCCTGCGATGGATTCTGATGTTCGACGGCGTGAGCACGATCATCCCCGGCGCGAAAACGCCGCGGCAGGCGCAGGACAATTGCGCGGCAAGCGACCTGCCGCCGCTCTCCGCGCAGGCGATGGAGACCGTCAGAAGGATTTACGACCAATGGATTCGCCCCACCGTGCATCACCGTTGGTGACCGTCGGCGATCAATAAATTATTTGGCCCCCTGGCAAACATTGTGACGATAAAGGAAGCACTCAATCTGGCCAACGCGCTCAAAGCCGCCGGGCGCACGCCCGAAGCCGTGGACGCCTACCGAAGGGCCAGCGAACTCTTCCCCGGCTCCGCCGAGCCGCATAATAATCTTGGCAACACGCTGCGCGACATGGGAAACCTGGCGGAGGCCGCGCGCGAACTGGGCCTGGCCGCCGCCCTCAAGCCCAACGACGGAATGGTGCAATACAACTATGGCAACGTGCTCGCGGACATCGGTGAGCCGCGCAAGGCGCTGGAGGCATACAGCCGCGCGGCCAAACTCAAACCCGATCTGCCCGGAGCGCGCTGGGGCCGAAGCTGGTTTTCGCTGCTGCACGGCGATTTCGTCGAGGGCTGGAAGGATTACCACTGGCATTGGGCCATGCGTGCCGGCGAGCCGCTGCATCGGACCGACTTCCTGAAAGTCAGCCCGGAGTGGGACGGGTCGGAACTCGGCGGCAAACGAATCGTGCTCTACGCCGATCAGGCGTTCGGTGACGCGATCCAGTTTGTGAGGTATCTGCCGATGGTCGCGCAGCGCGGAGGGCGAATCATCGTGGCCTGCCACATTCAACTGATCCGCGTGCTGCAAACGATGGGCGTGGCCGAGCAATGGGTCGCCTCCGGTCAGGCCGTCCCCGCGCATGACGTGAATTGCCCGCTCACGACTCTGCCCGCCCTATTCAAAACGTCCCTTGCTGACATGCCCGCCAAAGTGCCCTACCTCACGGCCGACGTCGCACTGAGCCGCCAGTGGCGAAAGCGAATGCCCGCGGACGGCCGATTGAAAGTCGGGCTGGTCTGGGCCGGCGGTCTCCTGCCCTTGCATCGTTCCATTCCCCCCACGCTGCTCGCGCCGCTTGCCACGGTTCCCAACGTCTGGTTTTGCAGCGTCCAGAAAAAAATCGACGGCCAGAAGTACGATCCCGTTCCCATCCCGATGGCGGATTGGACCGATGAGCTTTACGATCTTGCCGACACGGCGGCATTGATCGACAACCTTGATCTGATCGTGACCATCGACACCTCCGTCGCCCATCTGGCCGGTGCGATGGGAAAAAGGACGTGGGTGCTGCTGAAAAACGTGCCGGATTGGCGATGGATGCTGGACCGCGCCGATTCGCCGTGGTATCCGACGATGCGCCTGTTCCGCCAGCCCCGGCCGGGCGAGTGGAGCGAGCCGATCGCGCAGGTCATGGAGGCGTTGAAGAATCTATGACCACCATGAACATCCAACAGGCCATGGAACTCGCTGTCGCGCGGCATCGCGCTGGAGAGTTCGCACAGGCCGAGCAAATCTATCGCAGCATTCTCTCGCAGCAGCCCAACAACGCCGGCGCATTGCACCTGCTGGGGCTGGTCACTTTCCAGGCGGGAAATCTGAAGGCGGCGCTGGATTGGATCACGCGCGCGATCGCACTCAATCCCAACGTCGCTGATTACCATCTGAATCAGGGAGTTGTGCTGGATGCCGCCGGGCAGACGCAGATCGCCGTCCACGCCTATCGCAAGGCACTGTCGCTGCGGCCGAACATCCCCGAAGCCCACGCCAACCTCGGCAACGCGCTGCGAAAGCTGGGCGTCCTCGACGAAGCGGCCGCCGCCTGCCGCCGCGCCCTGGAACTGCGCCCCGATTATTTTGAAGCCCATCTGAATCTCGGCAACGTCCTGCAGGACCAGGGCAAACTCGACGAGGCGATCGCCGCCTTCGAGCACGCCGCGCGCCTTCGCCCCGAACTGGCCGAGGCTCATCACAATCTCGGCAACGCCCTGGCCAGACAGCAGCGCTTCGCCGACGCCATCGCCGCCCAGAAGCGTGCGCTGCGCATCAAGCCGGATTTCGCCCAGGCCGCCAATGCTCTGGGTGTCGCTCTGCGCGACAAACCCAACGCCGCCGATCTCGACGCGGCGATCGGCGCGTTCCGTCAGGCCGTCGCCGCCAAGCCCGACATGTGCCCCGCCCTGCTCAATCTCGCCCACGTGTTGCGGCAGAAAGCGGCCGAGGAGATCAAGCAGACCAACTCGCAGGAAGCGCCCGCGATCGTCGATGAGGCCATCCGCCTGGTTCGCCACGCGACCACACTGAAACCGGCGACGCCGGAAACACATCTGGAGATGGGAAAACTTTTGCAGTTGAAGCGCGATTGGGACGCGGCGATCGGCGAGTTTCGCCAGGTCATCGAGACGCGCCCGGATTGGGCCGAGGCCCACATCGGCCTGAGTTCCTGCCTGGCGTGGCGCGGCGAATGGGAAGCCGCGATCGCGGCGTATAGCAAGACCCTCTCGCAGAATCCTGATTCGGGCGAACGTTACTACAGCCTCGGACTCATCCTCAGCAGCCAGGGGGATTATGACGGCGCCCTGGCCGCGCTGCGCCGGGCCGTCTCGATGCGGCCGGACTCGGTGGAGATGCTCACCTTTCTGGGCGCCACGCTCTGCTACCACGGCGAATTCGACGAAGCCACCGCCTGCATTCAGCGCGTGTTGCAACTTAGACCCGATTACGCGTTGGGGCATTGGAACATGGCCCTGCTTCACCTGACGCACGGAAGATTCGCCGAGGGATGGAAGGAATACGAGTGGCGCTGGAACGTCAAGGAACTGGACCTGCACTTCGACCCCACCGCGCCGCTCTGGGATGGCGGCGATCTGAGCGGCCGGCGAATCCTGCTGGTCGCGGAGCAGGGGATCGGCGACTCCATCCAATGTGTCCGCTACGTGCCACACGTCGCCAAACTCGGCGGAAAAATTGTACTGGCCGTGCACGGCGAATTGCAGCGCCTGCTCGAAGGCGTGCCGCCCAATTTCAGCGACTTCAGCCGCAACGTCGATCAGTGGGTCTTCCCCGACCAGAACATGCCCAAGTACGACACCTACTGCCCGCTGCTGACGCTGCCGAAAGTTCTCGGCACTACGCTGGAAAACATCCCACGCGACGTGCCGTATCTCGCCGCTGACGCCGGATTGAAACGCAAATGGCATGACCGGATATCCGCCGCGGATGCTTTGCCTTCCGCTGATGGGGGATTGAAGGTGGGCATCGCATGGGCGGGAAGTCCCAAGCACATTAACGATCGCAATCGCTCGGTTCCCGCCTGTGAACTCGCGCCGCTGGCGGAGGCGTCCAATGCGCGGTTCTACAATCTTCAGAAAGGCCCGATCGCCAAGCCCGGCGTGCTTCCGCCGCTGGAGATGACCGATTGGACCGGTGAGCTGCACGACTTCGCCGACACCGCGGCGCTGATGGAGAATCTGGACCTGGTGATCTGCGCCGACACGGCCCTGGCTCACCTCGCCGGCGCGCTGGGCAAGCGCGTCTGGGTGCTGCTGCCGTTTCTGCCGGATTGGCGCTGGCTGCTGAACCGCACGGATTCGCCCTGGTATCCGACGATGCGCCTGTTCCGCCAGCCCCGGCCGTGCGACTGGAGCGAGCCGATCGCGCAGATCGCGGCGGCCCTTAAAAATCTATGACGACGATGAACATCCAACAGGCGATGGAACTGGCCCTCGCCCGCCATCGCGCCGGGGACTTCGCACAGGCCGAGCAACTTTATCGAACCGTTCTGTCGCATCAGCCCAACAACGCCGGCGCGTTGCACATGCTCGGGCTGCTCAGTTTTCAGGCGGGAAACCTCAAGGCCGCGCTCGATTGGATCACACGCGCGATCGCGCTCAATCCCAACGCCGCCGATTTCCATCTCAACCAGGGCGTCGTCCTCGACGCCGCCGGCCAGACGCGGATGGCCGTCCACGCCTATCGCAAGGCGCTGGCCCTGCGCCCCAACATTCCCGAAGCCCACGCCAACCTCGGCAACTCCCTGCGAAAGCTCGGAGCACTGGACGAATCCGCCGCCGCCTGCCGCCGCGCTCTGGAACTGCGCCCCGATTATTTCGAGGCCCATCTGAATCTCGGCAACGTCCTGCAGGATCAGGGCAAACTCGACGAAGCGATCGCCTCCTTCGAGCAGGCCTTGCGTTTGCGCCCGGAACTGGCCGAGGCCCATCACAATCTCGGCATCGCGCTGGCCAAAAGCAGGCGTCTTGAGCCGGCCATCTCCGCGTTCCGTACCGCCGTCGCCCGCAAACCGGATTTCGTTCCGGCCCTGGTCAACCTGGCTCGCCTGCTGCGACAAAATGCCAAAGGCGATCCGCGGGCCGTCGATGAAGCCATCGCGATTTTGCGCCAAGCCGCGACTCTGGCGTCCCTGACCGCTGAAACCCATCTGGAACTGGCAACGCTTCTCCAGGTCAAACTCGATTGGGAAGGTTCCATCGCCGCGATCACGCAGGCTCTGGCGATCAATCCCGATCTGCCCGAGGCGTATCACGGCTTGGGGATATCCCTCGATCATCAGGGCAAGACGGACCGCGCCATCCTCGCCTTTCGCCGCGCCACGGCACTGAAGCCCGACGAAGCCTGGGCGCACGCGCGTCTGGGCGTGGCCCTTCGCCAAACCGCGGACTTTGACGGCAGCATCGCCGCACTCGAAAAAGCCGTCGCCATCAGCGAAATAAATTCGGAATTTCGCAACAACCTCGGCGTCAGCTACCAGATGACCGGCCGGATGGATCAGGCGATCGCCAGTTACGAGCGGGCCGTGGCGATGGATCCCGCCAATCATGCCGCCGACAGCAATCGCGTTTACGCGCTGTGGTTCGATCCCAATCACGACAGCGCCGCGATTCTCCGCCAGCACCGCCTCTGGGCCGAGCGTCACGCCAATCTGCCGACGCCGACCGCTCCTCCTCACGCAACCCACACGCACCTGCGCATCGGCTACGTCGCCGCCGATTTCCGTGACCACGTCATCGGACGCACGGCCTTACCCCTGCTGCACGGACATCATCACGACCAGTTTGAAATCTTCTGTTACGCGAACTCCGGCGAATCGGACGCCCTGACCGAACGCTTCAAATCCTGCGCCGACGGCTGGCGAAACATCCACGGCATCGACGACACTGCCGCCGCCGGGATGATCCGCGCCGACAAGATCGACATTCTCGTTGACTTGACCCTGCACATGAGCGGCGGCCGCCTGAAGCTGTTCGCGCTCAAGCCGGCCCCGGTGCAGATCACATTCGGCTATCCCGGCACCACCGGCCTGGACGCGATGGACTGGCGATTGAGCGATCCCTGGCTCGACCCGCCCGGCGAAACCGATCACGACTACGCCGAGCGATCCTATCGGCTGCCCGACAGTTTCTGGTGCTACGACCCCGAAACGATGGCCTGGGAATCGAATGTCCCCGAACCCGGCCCCCTGCCGGCGACGCATCACGGATTCGTGACATTCGGCTGCCTCAACAATTTCGCCAAGGTGAACGCCGGCGTGCTGGAACTGTGGAGCCGGGTGCTGCGGGAGGTAAAGGGTTCGCGCCTGCTGCTGCTGGCTCCGCCGGGCGACACACGCCGCCGCGTACTGGCTCAATTCGCGCCAATGGGGGTCGATGCAAGCCGCGTCGACTTCGTTCCACACCAGACACGCTCCGCCTATTTGGCTGAATTTCAACGCATCGACATCACCCTCGACACGCTTCCCTACAACGGCCACGCGACGAGTCTCGACTCGCTCTGGATGGGCGTGCCCGTCATCACCCGCGTCGGCCGCACCGTCGTCGGCCGCGCCGGATGGAGTCAACTATCCAATCTCAAGCTGACGGAACTGGCCGCGCGATCGGAGGACGAATTCGTTCAGATCGCGCGCGATCTCGCCGCCGATCTGCCGCGCCTGGCGGAACTGCGAACCACGCTGCGGCAACGAATGCTGCAATCCCCGCTGACGGACGCCGCTCGTTTCACGGCGAACGTCGAAACAGCCTACCGAGACATCTGGAACAAATGGTCCCCCCGTAAAGCCGAGGGGTAGCAACCCCTCGGCTCTTCGATTTCAACCGGCCGCCCCACCCCGCGCCTCCACCCCCGCCTCCCGCAGCAACCGCACTGTCGTCGTCATCGGCAGCCCGACAATATTGGTATGACACCCGCTGACGCGCTCCACGAACGGATCATCATCCTGAATCCCATACGCCCCCGCCTTGCCGCGCCAATTCTCCGACTCGACGTACGCCTCAATCTGCTCCGCCGTCAGCGGGCGCATGTGCACCGCCGACATCACCCTACCCGTCGCCCGATGCCCCACCGCCTCATGCACCACGGCCACGGCGGTAATGACCAGATGCGTCGTGTTCTCCAGCAGCCGCAGCATATTCCGCGCCGCCTTCGCATCCGCCGCCTGCCCCAGCGCCATGTCGCCGAACGCCACGACCGTGTCCGCCGCCAGCACCACGTCCTGCGGAAACTGATCGGCCACCACTTCCGCCTTCTCCACCGCCAGGCGCAGCGCCAACTCCGCCGGCAGCGTGCCCGGCTTCTCGTGCGCCCGCTCGTCTAATTCGGATGGATGAACGATAAACTCAAAGCCCGCTTCGCTCAGCAGACTCTTGCGCCGAGGCGACATGCTGGCCAGGATCAGACGTGGCGGATGTGCCGTTGGCTCCATTTCAAACGACCGCTTGGATTTACTGCGCGCGTCCCGGCGATTCCGCTCGAATCACCATGTCCCCCACCACCGGCGCCGGGCTGGTCGCCGTAAGCGGAACAAAATGGATGTACAAATAATCCGCGTCCAGCTCCTCGACTGTGGCGTTGGCGATCGGATTCAGCTTCCCATCCACGATCGACAAAACGTCTCCCGCGCGGAAGTCGACCACCGGAATGTCCTCCACCGACGCCCGCCCCTCCGCCGCCAGAACCGCCGCCACGCGCCCAACGCGCGCGTCGGGATTGGCCGCAAGATACGCGCTCTTCACCGCGCCGTATTCATCATTATTGAGCGACGCCGATGGCTGCGTCGTGGCCGGCGCCGAACTTGACGCACAACCCGCCGCCAACAACAGAACCATCATTGTCGCCGCCGCCCGACATCCCCTGCCATGCAACATCAAACGCTCCTGCATGAAGCTCTCCTGTGTTAATCCGCCGCCGCATGATAAGCGGCCACGCCCAACTGGCAAGCCTGCGCATTAACCGCCTGCGCATTAACCGCCGGCAACAACGGCTCCCCCCAAAAGCCCTGGGAACTTGTTCCCTGGGTCTTCCGCACCCCGATTCGTCATTCCCGCTATATCGCGATAACATCCAGACGATGAAAGTCGTTCCCCCCGTGCGATGGTTCGCTTGCCTCGCCGCTCTGCTCTGCCTCTGCGGCCTCGGGCTGGGGCCGGACCAGATCGCGCTGGTCGTCAACCAAAGCGTCCCCGACAGTCTCAAGCTGGCCCGACAGTACGCCGCCGCCCGCGGCATACCCGACGGCCGCATCATCTCCCTGGACGTCCCCAGCGGCAACGATATCGAATTCGACCGCTACGAAACCTACGTCGTCCCGCAAATCCGCGCCTTTCTGCGCGACCATCATCTCGACAAAAAGGTCCGTTGCCTCGTGACATTCTACGGCGTTCCATTCCGCATCCGCGACCGCACCGACACTGGCGCCGAGAAACAGGAACTCGCCGGCCTGCGCGAGCGCCTGGCCACCGCGCTGCGCCAAGCCGCGCCCGTCGTCCAGCGCGAGGAGACGCTCGCCCGCACCCTCGACCCCGGCTTTACTCCCCCGCCGCGCGTCCCGCAGCAGGCCCAGATCGAGACCTTTGCCTCGCGCTACCGCCTGGCCAATCGCGCCATCGCCACCCATCTGGCCGCCGCCACACAGCCCGCCGAACGCCAACAATATGTCACTGAAATGGTTGCCTCCATGGCCCTGCTCGGCGGCAACGCCGACCTCGTAGACTTCGCCCAGCCGCGCGGCACGCCCACTTCCCCAGACACCGCCGCGCGCCTCCAGCGCTGGCAGACCCTGCGAGACGACGTCACGCAGGCGGCCAAAGAATTGTTCGTCCAAGAGCAAAGCCGCTTCGACCCCGACGCCCGCGCCGACGTCCGACGCATCACCTCCCAGTATTTCGGGCTTATCCGCCTCTGCGAGGTCCTGCAAAGCCAGATCGACTATCTCACCCCCGGCACCACCAACGCCGCCTTTGACAACGAACTCGCCCTGCTATGGCTCAGCTACTACCCGCGAAACGGCCCGTGGATCAATCCGCTTCGTTACAGCGTTACCAATCCCGCCGCCGCCCTCACTTTGATGGTCAGCCGCCTCGACGCGCCCGATGCCCCGACCGTCGCCCGCATGATCGACGTCTCCGTCCAGGTTGAAAAGCAGGGACTGCACGGATGTCTCGCCATCAACAGCTACGGCTATCCCAATCATCTTGCCACCAACGGCCAGGACGAATACGCCAAATACGCCATGAAGTTTCACGACCTCGGCAAGCTCATCCGCGCCGCCGGCAACATTCCAGTCGTCGAGGAATACACCGGCTATTTCAGCAACCACGAGGTCGCCGACACCGCCCTCTACGCCGGATGGTACAGCGTCCGCCATTACCGTCCTGGCATGAGCTTCAGCGCCGGCGCCGTCGGCTATCACATTGCCAGCTTCGAGCTGCTCAGCCTTCACGAGCCGACCGAAACCGGCTGGGTTCACGGGCTTCTCTCCGACGGCGTCGTCGCCACCCTCGGCCCCGTCGCCGAGCCATATCTCTTGGGTTTCCCCCCTCCCGACGAGTTCTTTCCCCTGCTGATGACCGGAAAACTGACCCTCGCCGAGGTCTATTGGAAGACCGAGCCGACCGCAAGCTGGATGATGTGCCTGATCGGCGATCCGCTCTACACGCCCTACAAAACCAACCCGGCTCTGAAGGTTGAAGACCTCCCCCCGCCGCTGCGTGCCGCGCTCGCCGAGCCGCCGGAGAACGCCGATTCAAGCTCCCGCCCGCAATGACCGATAGTAATTGCGGAGTTCCACCTATGGCCGTCATGCTGCTCTGTCCGAATCTGCGTTGCCGAAAGGTACTGAGCGTGCCCGAAGAAGTTCGCGGCAAGACGGTCAAGTGCCAGCATTGCCAGACGGTGGTTCGAGTCCCCGAAAAGCCCGCCACCGCCGCGGCCGGCAAGAAATAATCCCCCCACCCCCGAAGTTTAGCGGCCGCCCTTGGGCGGCGCTTTCCGCGCTCGCCGCCACCGAGCTCAACGCCATCAACGTCGGTCCCCATTGCCGCGTCAGAATCTGCGATAGGTGTAGTTACACGTATCGGCAAGTAGCCGACAGGAATAGATTCCCCGCTTGGATGAGTCTCGTATGGCTTTGGACTATTGATCTAAAAGCGTTTGCGGATCGCCATCCAATTGGAGAAGTTCTGCGCTCGGATCGTCCATTAGGACGGGTTCTGTCGGTACGGCGACGGTTGTTAATGGATTCGCCGGTACGGCTCGGCTCGCCGGCGAGGGCGGTTCGACGCGGCTTGCTGTTGGCGGTTCGACCGCCCCGGGTTGCGCTGACGGCGTTTCGACCGCCGCAGATTGTGCGGCTGGCGTCTGCGCCGACGCCGACTCGCCAAGCGGAATCGTCGTACCGCCAAGTACTTCGCCGGTTCCACCGGCCGGAAGCGGCTGGAGGAAGTTCTTCAGAATCTGCGCGAAATCGAAGAAGTTGGTGGACGCAACCGACGGACTGTTTACAGCGTATCCGAAATTCCCCGCGGCCCAATCGGTGCCGGACTGGTCGAAGTTTTTGAGCACCGTCGCGAAATCTGCGAAGTTCACGACCCCGTCGAGATTCGCATCGCCCGCCAGCGTGTATTTAATCAGCACCTGTCCCGGCTGAGCCGCCGTTCCAGTATCGACACTCCCCTCAGCATACCCGACCGACGTGCCCGGATTGGCCGCCGCCGTGCTGCTGATGATCTCGGTTCCGTTCCATGCACCGTTGGCGTAGCCGGAAGCGAGATAGCCCTCGATCGTGGACGCCGGTGAGGGATTCCCGACGCCGTAGTTGATGGTCACGGAATTGCCGGCGATGTCGAGGGCGCCGCTGCCAGTGAGTTGAATTCCTGCAACATTCTGGCTGCTTGCCAGGGTTACGTTGGCGCCGTCGCCTATGTCGAGCATGTAGTTTCCCAAGCTGTCCGAAAGGTCGCTTGTCAATGTTATCGAGCCAACGGTGACGCTAAGAGTTTCCCCGCCAGAGAGACCGGTAATGGTGTACGAAGCACCAACTGATGCCGAGACGCCCAGTGTCCTGAGCCTGAACCCCCATAGCGCTCGTTCCCGATCCAATAGCCAACGTGCTGCTCGTGCCCCCGTAGCTCGTCGTAGCGCCGTACTGAAAATAGACGCTTGTGCTTGTCCCGTTTGGATTTACCAAGCCGTTGAGTTGTGCGGAATTGACCGTGACGTTCGTGGCGGCAGAGGTGGTTACCGTTGGTAACGCGGCCAGGTAGTTCTGCGCCGACCAGCCGCTGATCCCCGAGTCCCAGGAAACTTCATACCATGTATAATTGACACCATTTAAGTTGGCATTCTGAGGGCCACCGACCACGGTTCCGACGTATCCAGTATTGACGTATCCAACTAAAATACCACCTGCAGTGGACCTGACGCTCAGCGAGTTAGTGGTTGCCGCGATCTGGTTGCCGTAAACGAACGACGGCGACAGCCCGGGCTGTGCGGATGGTTGTGCAAGCGCCGCAATGCTCACCTGGGTCTCGAGGGGTAACGCGGTCGGCGGATTTGCAGACAGCAGCAGTCGGCGTTCCAACGGCTCCGCTAGATAACGCACGCCCCGCATTGGTATGGCAGTCTTTTTTTCACGCCTCTTTGTCTTGAACACCGCAACCGTCCTTCCCGCCGGAGGTGACGAATCAGACGCACAGTCCGTCAATGCCTAAAAGCGTCTCGCCCCCGGCAAATGAGTTGATCCCAAATTATGCACAGCCGTGGCCGCTTCGCAAGCATAAAATCTGAGCGCGCAACTCACTTGCCGCCAATGACTTCCAGATAATCCGCTCAATCTCACACAGCCGCCCGCGGACTCGGTAACATGGCTCCGCGTTTTACGAGGAGCCGCTTATGAGAATCAGAGCTTCCAAAACCAGCCGCTGGGTCATGGGTCAGTCTGAATTTGAGAGCCTACGGGCAGGCTGTGCGCGCCGGGATGGGCCGCATTGGGAAGAGCGGACCCAAATTGATCCAATCCCTATGCTCCCCAACGGCCCTTCGGCCCACAGTCTCAATTTTCAACGCCAAATCCCCCACCCCGCCAAAACCCCCTCGATTCCCACCGCCCTTGCGGAAAAAAATAAACAGTTGTCAAACGAAATAGGATTTTTGCCGAGCCAAATACCCCAATTTCGCAGCGGCTCCATCTTTGATTGACGCCGACTACAATGCCACCATGCCCGACAAACCCGAAGAATTTAATCGCCTTCATCTCGATTACCGCCAGCCCATGCCGCGGCCGCCGGTGCGGGGGATCGTCATCGACGCTCATTGCCACCTGTTCGCGGCCGCTCATGCTGATGCGTGGTTTGAGGCGGCCAAGGTCTACGGAATCGACGCCTTCTGCACCATGACGCCGCTGGAAGAGGCGCTCGTCCTGCAGCGGCGGTATCCCGATCGGCTGAAATTCATTGTCGTGCCGCAGTGGCAGAAGATGGCGGATGCTAACAAAACGGCGTTTATCGACGACTGGATGCGGCGGCTGGAGGCGTTTTACAACATCGGCAGCCGCGTCGTTAAATTCCATCAGGCGCCGCAGACTCTTGTAAGGTCGGGGATGGCGCTGGATTCGCCGCTGCTTCGGCCGGTGATTCGGGAGGCGGTGGCGCGGAACATGATCATCATGACGCACATGGGCGACCCGGATACCTGGTACAGCACCAAGTACACCGACACCGCCAAGTTCGGAACCCGCGATCAGCACTACGCGATGTGGGAGGCGGCGCTGACGGAATATCGTGATCGTCCGTGGCTCGGGGCGCACATGGGCGGAAACCCGGAGAATTTGCCGCGATTGCAGGGATTGCTCGATAAGTTTCCGAACTTGTATCTGGACCTGAGCGCCACGCGCTGGATCGCGCGCGAGGTCAGCGCCCGGCGCGACGAGGCACGGCGGTTTGTGATTCGCAATCAGGATCGGCTGCTGTGGGGATCGGATCAGGTCAGCGCGACAGGGGCGAATCTGGCCGACGGCCGCGGGTTTGATTTTCTGGCCAGCCGGTGGTGGGTGCATCGCAAATTATGGGAGACGGATTACGCCGGGCCGAATCCGATCCTCGATCCTGATCTTCCCGAAGATCGCCAGCCGGAGCTGCGCGGCCTGGCGCTGCCGGCGGACATCCTGCAGAAGCTGTATCACGACAACGCGGTGAACCTGCTGGCGCGGGTGGGCGTGAAGTTTGAGGAGCCGGCCGAGCGCGGGGTGGCGTAGGCCAGGCGGAGCCTGCTGCATACAGGCGGAGCCTACTGCATGTCGGCGACGTGATTGATCACGGCGTACATCGTGCCGTCGTGATAAACGTCGATCGACTGGATCGGGTTGCGGCCGCCATTGGTGTCGAAGACATGGCCGTCGCGGTCGTAGAACATGCGGAACGTCAGTGTTTTGTCGCTTTTGCCGGGGAACGTCGGGCAATAGACCACGAATTTGCCGTTGAGCCAGACCTCGACATTGGAGCAGTCACGAGTGGAGATATTGGCCAGATTGACCTGTCTGAGCACCAGCGCGTAATCCGCGCGGAAGTCACTGGCGGGAATCTTGGGCGCGTCGGCTTCGTATTGGCGTTTGGCCGCGTCGGAGGAGAACATCGCCGGCGGCTTGCGCAGTGCCGGATCGGCGCTGGGAATCAGCGACACCGAACCCTGGCAGCCGCACATGCACGTCACGATCGCCGCCAGAAGCGGCCGGGAAATACGACAGTGAACAATCGCCTTCATTCTGTCGTTATCGGACGCTTGTGCCGCCGTTCATCAATAATCAGTGCGCTGCGCTCGACGCCGGCAGCGCATAGAGCAGGTCCAGCAGCCAGTTTGTATCGTAGTCGCCGTTCTCGTACACGAGATTGGAATCATCCGGCATCAACTCGAACGACCAGTACTGGTTGGCCCCCTGCGACTCCGCCTGCGAGAGGCCCAGTTGATTGATGTTGTCCACCAGTTCGCGCAGCGATTGCAGCTTTTGCAACAGCGTCTTCTCGGCCGCCGTCTGCTGATGCGTCTGCACAAACTGGGCAAACGCCCTGGGCGTCACCCTGTCGTCGGTCGGTTTGATCTGGCTGCGGAAATCGGCAAGCCCGCTCGTCAGCAGATCGGTGATTTCCTTCTGATTGGCGAAATTCGGTCCCAGCACCTGCTCGAAGATGGCGACGATCTCCTTGACGCGCTGCGAGGCCAGCCGCACCGGCGTGACCTTACGGTCTTCCGGCTTGGGCTGGTGGACCGGCGGCCAGTCCACGATCACGATTCCGTACGCCGCGTTGCCAAGGATCACCTCGGCCGATTCGTCCTTGACGTAAATTCCCAGCAGCACCAGATCCGCCTTCTGGCTTGGCGTCAGAGCGGGCGGCGTGATGACCGGCTGCGGAACCACGAACGTGATGGCGCCCGCGATCACCGTCGCCAGTTCCAGCGACTTGGCGCCGCTTGTCAGCGAGAAATTCTGGTCCGAAAATTCGCTCAGATTGGACTGCGTATTGCTCACGAAGAAGATATTCGGATTCGTGAAAACGCCGCCATGAGTCTCGATATCCTCCGCGGCTACCTTGCCCGATCCGGCGATCGAGGAATAGAAGTTGATGGTCGTGTCATCGATCAGGTATCCGTCCGGCGGCCCCAGCGTCACCGGGCCGTGATAGCTCTGCCCCTGAGTTGTCATCACCAGGCCGATCACCGTCGTGCTGCCGGCGCTGACATTCAGCGACTGCAGCGACGCCGTTCCGTGCAGGACGTTGCCGCCCATCCCCGCGAGCGTCAGATTTGTGCCCGCGCCGATGATTCCATCGTCGAATTCGATCGTGCCCGTCGAGTTGGTGAACGTCTGGTTCGATCCCGTCAATGTCAGCACATTCGCGTAATCCTGCCCGTCGACGGTTGTCACGCTGCCGGCAATGGTCGTTCCGCCGGTTCCTTCAGTGTTCAGCGACTTCAAGTTCACGTCGCCCTCGAACACATCGCCGCCCATGCCGTTGACGGTCAGCTCCGTGGTCGGATCATTGAGCGGCACGTCGAACGTGATCGCCCCGCCGCTGTCGGTCAACGTGAAATTGCCCGACGGCAGCGTGACGGAATCTTCATACGTCTGACCCGCCGTCGTGCTCACCTCTCCTCCAAGCTTCGTGCCGCCCGCGCCCTCAACGATCAACTCCTTCACATTCACCGTACTGTCGAAGTTGTTCCCGCCGACTCCATCCGCCGTCAGCACCGTCTGAAGACCGGTCAGCGATTGCTCGAATGTGATGGTCCCGCCGGCGGAATCCATCACCGTTTGGTTTGTTCCGGTGAGCGTCACCGCATCCATGTAGGTTTGTCCCTGAGTCGTGGTGACGTTTCCGGCAAGCGTGGTGCCGCCCGCCCCGCTCACCGTCAGCGACAGCACATCCACGGAGCCGTCAAAAACGTTCCCCGCTGCGCCGGACACTGTCAACGCCGTTCCAGCGCCGGTCACGGTGGAACTGAACGTGATCTCGCCAGTCGGATCGATCAAAGTCTGATCTCCGGTCACCGTAACCGCATCGCTGTAGGTCTGCCCCGCCGTCGTGCTCACATCGGCGCCCAATGTCGTTCCACCGGCGCCGGTGGCATCAAGCGATTTTACCATCACTGTCTTGTCAAAGGTGTTCCCGCCTGCACCGGAGGCTGTGAGAGCCGTGCCGGTTCCGGTGACGGTCGAACTGAACGTGATTGCGCCGGTGCCGTCCGTCACCGTCAGCGTCGTGGCGGTAAGACTCACCGGAGCCTGATACGTCTGCCCCGCCGTCGTGGTCACGTTGCCGCCGAGCGTGGTCGCCGTCGTTGTATCGAGCGACT
>Ga0182024_10010662_pt1 | contig 18691 bp, 16 predicted proteins | sample P32metaG_FD_120480 | JGI IMG/M metagenome (GOLD analysis project Ga0182024, IMG submission 120480) | Permafrost microbial communities from Stordalen Mire, Sweden - P3-2 metaG (Illumina Assembly) | ecosystem: Environmental > Terrestrial > Soil > Wetlands > Permafrost | place: Sweden: Stordalen... | reverse complement strand
GGAGCTGGCCTCGTGGCTCTCCGTTGTCCGGTTGATGACCTGGCTCCCCTGGTCGATCGATCAGCAGCTGCAGCGCGACTCGAAGCTGAGGATGGTCGAGTACCAGGTCCTCGCCATGCTCTCCGACAGCCCAGAGCGGACGATGCGGATGAGCTCGCTTGCCGAAGTCACCAACGCGTCGCTGTCCCGGCTGTCGCACCTGGTCGAGCGGCTCGAGAGGCGCGGCTTCGTCCGCCGTGAGCCGGACCCCACCGACGGACGGTTCACAAACGCCATCCTGACCGAGAAGGGCTTGCAGACACTCGCCGAAGCCGCGCCCGGACACCTGACGCACGTCCGGTCTCTGGTGATCGACGTTCTGTCACCAGAGCAGCTGCGACGCCTCGGCCGCGACGCTGACCGCATCATGTCCCACATCGACACGTCTGGCGTCAACTAGCCGTCGATCCCAGACCCGTTGCTCAGGCGACGGATCGCCGTGAGGCTCGTGCTCGGTGGCCGAGACGCCAAGTCCGGTCAGCCGAGATCATCGATGAAACGCTCGACGTCTTGGACGCGGTATTCAGTGGGCAGGATCCCTGTGAAAAGATCCCGCAGGCTCTCGCGGTGGGGCGCAGCGATCTAGACCAGGCTCCTCCTTGGGAGGAGAGCGTCAGCTCGAGATCGCGCGGACGTCCGTCGTCCATTGACCTGAGCCCTTCCCAGGTTCAATCCCGGCCGGACGGACCCACGGCGGTGCCAAACTCAGGGGGTGATGAAGGCATCAGATGTTCCGCGTGCGGTGGCTGCGGGTATGTCCACGGCCTCAGCGCTTGACCTGAGGTCCGATGACGGGGTTGTTCTTCACGACTCGAACCGGCTCGCGGTGCGCCTGCTGCCCTGTGACGTTCTTGCTCGGGTCGCGCATGTAGCGCATCAGGCAGGCGCCGAGTTCGAAGTCGAGGTCGGAAGGCGGCTCGCCGAAACCGATAGCCCGGTGGCTGAGCTTGAGCCTCGGGTGGAGCCGCGCGTCTACGTGCGTAACGGCTTCGCGGTCACGCTCTGGACCTACTATGAGCCTGTGCCGTCTCGAGGCGTCGCGCCACCCGAGTATGCGCAGACGCTCGAGCAGTTGCATGCCGGCATGCGGCAGATCGATGTGACTCCGCCGCACTTCACGGATCGAGTCGCGGAGGCCCAGTGGCTGGTTGGCAACCGCGCCCACACTCCGGAGCTTGCTGACGCGGACCGGGAGCTTCTCAGCAACACGTTGCGGAGCCTGAGGCGGGCGATCGTCGACCGGGGCGCACCCGAGCAGCTGCTGCACGGCGAGCCGCATCCCGCCAACTTACTCAACACGAAGAAAGGGCTGCTCTTTGTAGACCTCGAGACGTGTTGCCGCGGACCTGTCGAGTTCGACATCGCCCATGCGCCCGAAGAAGTCAGCGAACACTATCCGGCTGTTAATCAAGATCTGCTTCGCGAGTGCCGGATCCTCATGCTTGCGATGATCGCAACGTGGCGCTGGGATCGAGACGACCAACTCCCGAACGGGCGCCAACTGGGCACAGAGTGGCTCGGCCAGATCCGAGCAGCGCTCGATCGCGATGGACTCGATGCCGATCGCTGATCGCGGGATGGAGTCACGTCCGACTTGGGTGTCACCCGACGGCAACCCCTGCCCGCTACTCGGCCCGCCGGCCGAGCGCAGCGGCGACCATCCCCCTGCAAGCTCGACAGGATGCGTCCGCACGCGTGCGCAGTACTGGACGAGGCTGCGCCTTGTAAGGGCGCGGTCTATTCGGGTCTCCGGAGCCGTGAGCGCTCGGTACCACTCGCAGATCTGCCACGCATGGTGGCGCACAAGACGCAGCCGCGACGGGCAACGGTTCGTCAACTGGTTTGTGTCCCCCGAAGTTGCACCCCGTCAGGGACACCCACTCCATCCTCCATCCGGAGGTGAGTTCGCGGCGGGAGCGCGCCGCGCCTCGATGTCGGGGAAAGGTGATGACGGTTGCCGGGCGGGTTGGAACCGTCGGGTTGGGCTGCCCGGGGTGCGACTGGTGTGAGCACCGACCCCTCGGGGGCGTCGCGGGTGCGCGGTGTCGCGCCGAAATGGTCCCGCGTGTGGCCCCGCGGGACGGACGCGTGGGCGCCACTCACCGCGGCACTGGCGACTGCCGTGTGCGTGGCGCTCGATGGGTTGTGGCTCGTGCGCTTCCGAGCCGCGGGTCCACTGGTGATCGACGAAGCCGCGTACCTGCGCTTCGGTCTCGACGACCGGGCCGGTCTCGCCGCCGGTGGCCTGGGCGGGCTCTGGCACGCCATCGTGTCCCAGCGCCAGCAAGGTCCGTTGGTTCCCGCTCTCAGCGTCCCGCTGCAGCTGGTCATCGGATCCCGGATGGCTGCCGCTTTCGCCGTGCAAGCGGCGTTCTTCGTGGTCCTCGTCGCATCCGCCTGGTTCGTTGCGCGTCGCTTCACGGATCGGAAGTGGGCGCTCGTCGCCACCCTCACCGTGGCGGCTATCCCGGCGATCACACTCTGGACCCGCACGCTGATCTTCACGATCGACGCCACCGCATTGCTTCTCGCCGCGACCCTGGCCCTATTGAAGTCGGATCGCCTGAGCAAGCTCGGGTGGTCGACCGTCTTCGGGTTCCTCTTGGGTCTGGTTGCCCTCGCCCGGACGATGACGGTCGCGTTCGTGCCTGGCCTTCTCATCGCGGCTGTGGTGAGCGTGGTCGTGGTGGGCGATCGATGGCGTCGCGGTCTGGTTCACCTGACCATCGCGGTTGGGGTGGGGACCGCAGTAGCTGCCACGTGGTGGGGTCCGAACTGGTCGACCGTGACGGGATACCTCACCGCGTACGGCTACGGCGCCGAGGCCGCGCAGTACCTGCGGGGGGGAACGACGACCGTGTCGCGGCCTGCCTTCTGGACTGCGCAGCTGAGTTCGATGGTCAACGGGCTCAGCGTGCCGCTCGCGCTGGTGCTGGGTCTGGCGGTTGTCCTCGCTGTAGCCGCCCGGCGACGATCGCTGACCGTCAAGCGGCTGCTCTCAGCTGACCAGGCTCTGCTCGTCATCCCGATCGTCGGGGGCTACGCGGCTCTCACGTCGACGAGCAACAAGACCAATGGCTTCGGCACCCCGTTGCTACCCCTGGTCGCGCTGTTGGGGGTCTGGGCGGCGTCGACGGTACGGTGGCATGCCGTGCGATATGCGCTCGCGGGCGCGCTCGTCCTCTGCGCAGTCGTCGGGATAACAACCCAAGCTGCCCTGACGCCGGCCCTGTCGGAGAGCCAGGTTGTCACACTCCCCGTGCTCGGACCCCTGCAGGTCACTCAAGGTTCTGGCGTCATCTACAACTACATCAGCACGGTCGCCCACTATCGGGTCGGCGCGCCGCCAGCCCCGCTTCCCGCAGAGCAGCGAGCGTGGATGCCCACCGCGACTCGAGTTGCACGCCGCCTGTTCATCGAGGCCGGGGCTTACGGTCGACTCCCGGTCGTGTTCTTCGCAACCCGTGACCCGTTCTTCAACACCAACACCGTGTCGCTCGAGGCCCGCGCGGTCTTTCATCAGCCCCTGCTCGTCGGTCAGTTGTTGCAGGCACCCGGCGCTGCTGCTCGACAGCGCGAGGCCGTGTATCGCGCGCACCTCACCGATCCCCTCTATGGCTGGCCAAACCTCCTCGTGATCGGCCCGCCAGCACCCGGCGAGAGCGAGCCCCGGCCCGCCACCGGCGAGGTGGAGGCGGCTGCGACCGCGGCCGGCTTCCGCCCTGCCTTCTCGGTGAGGCTTCCAGACGGCAGAGTGCAGTCCGTGTGGTGGATCGATCGCGGGCCGGCGGTGGCGAATCCCCCGCTGGGCCGCTGAGTGGGCGGCGTGGATCAAGTCGGTGTGAGGCAGCGAACCTTGGAGTGCAGGGAGTCAGCGAAGCAGACGTGACCAGCGGGGTCGAGGCCGAACGCGACCGGCATCCATGCACCGTGCGCGAGCTCGCGAATCCGATCACCGCGAGTCAGATGATCATCGCGATCCACCGACAGCGCGAGGATGTCGCCCCGCACGAAGTCGCCGAACACATAGTTTCCGCCCAGCTCGGCACGGTAGCCAGATGACGCCACAAACACGCCTCCGACCACCGCGGCGCTCGAAAGCTCGCCCTTGGGCTGGTTCCCGTGTTTGTACTCGTAGAGCGGTGCACGAGGCGCCCTGACCGTTGCGCATTGAGGGTCGCTGTCGTAGACGGTCGGGAGCTCACCGCCCTCGAGGCATGGCCAGCCCCAGTTGTCCCCCGCGTGCACGACGGCGATCATCTCTCGAGCGTGGTCGCCGACGTCACCGACGAAGAGCACGTCGGAGCCATGGAGCGTGAAGCGAAACGGGTTCCGGAGGCCGAGCGCGAAGATCCGGCTCGACCAGGAATCTGGGTTCGCGGGATCGAAGAAGGGATTGGTGGCGACACCCTGACCATCGGGCGTGACGTGGAGGATCTTGCCGAGGGGGGTCGTCGGGTCCTGCGACTGGAATGCTCTCAGACCGGGATTGCTCCTCGTCTCAGCGCCGGTCGGAACACCAGGCATCTCACTGGACCCGTCACCGGAGCTAACGAAGAGGGTCCCGTCGGGTGCGACCAGCACCTGGTCGATGGTGTGGTCTCCGGTGCCGTCGGCCGGGATGTCGTCCAGGACGGTCACCGGGTCGGTCATGAAGGTCGGGGCCGCGGGCCGATCGACGGTCCACCGCTGGACCCGCCCGACGATATGACCGTCGCTTTGGAGGAACGTCGCCAGGGTGTAGAGGTGCCCGGTGGTTCTGTAGTCGGGAGCGAGCGCAATGCTCAGCAGCCCGCGGTTGTTTGCGGCGTCGACCTTCAACACCGCGAGGTAGTACGCACGCCCGGTGCGGGTGACCCGCTTGACCTCGCCGTTCTTCCCGGCGACGAGCAGATCCCCACTCGGGAGGAAGACGAAATCGGTGAGGTCCTCGGGGACGAGCGACGTGGGCCGGCTCGTCACCTGAAGCCCGGCCGCAATACGAACCTCGGGTACCCGGACCGACGCTCCGGCGGGCGCCAGGCCGGCGATCGCGGCCACGGCGGCCACGGCACAGCCTTGGCGCCATATTGTCATTCGGTGATGGCAGGCGCGCTGAGGCGCGCCGGAATGCAGACATGAGAACTCGTCCCGGCCTGCGCGAGACTCCTGCCCGTGGAGGAGGCTGGGGGTCCGGTGCTCGTGGTCGGCGCGGGCTTCATCGGCCAAGCACTCTACCGCCAGCTTGCGGGTTCGCACCTCTCGCCGCGTGTCCTGGTTCGGCGGATCGAGGCGACACCCGACGGCTTCGCTCCCGACTCGGTGGTCGTGGGCGATGCTTCAGATCCCGCCGTGTGTGCCACGGCGCTCGAGAGATGCCGCGCAGTGGCGTGGTGCGCAGGGGACCTCCTTCCATCGCGACGATGACGGACCTCGCCCGCCTTGACGACGTGACTCCGCTGGTGACGATGCTGCGGGAGGCGCCGCGCCGCGCTGTCAGCCGCTTCGTGTACCTCTCCTCCGGCGGCACCGTCTATGGCAACCCGCAGACTCTCCCGATTCCTGAGTCGCACCCCCTGCAACCCATCAGCGGGTGGTGGTAGGGCAACACGACCATGTTCGTCGCGAGCCGGATCGAGCGCGTCACCGCGGCCAGAAACGACAAGGTTGAGAGCAGGTTCCAGTACCGCTTACCGCGGCGCGCCTCGACGTCCACGGGCACCGCGACGTGCTCGCTGGCAGTGAGATGGTGGTACCCGAGCCGGTCGGCCGCGGTAGCGACCGCGACGAGATCGTCGACGGACGCGTCGATCTCCCACTCGTTGTGGGACCTCGGCAACAAGATGACGATCGGTGTGATGATCCCGATCCGCGTGACACCTCCGAGGCCGAAGTAGTCGCCGCAGCCGGATCGCCCCGCGCTAAAGCCCTAGGAAGGCGAGCAGCCCTTCGGGTGTCCATTCCTCGACCCCGAGCCCGGTTGCCCGGCGGCTGAGTCGATGGTCATTGCTTACAAGTATGAGATTGTCGCGCAGCGCGGTTGCAGCTATCAATGGATCCTCAGTGTGGTTCACGTTGCCCCAGCGCACGGCCTCAATCGGTCCCGGCGGTGTGGGCGGCTTGCGGACGAACCGTTCGGGATGCGTGGCGTAGGCGGCGTCGATGGTTAGCGCGCTGGAGGGTCACCCGGACAAGAACCGTGTCCACCGAGCGATGGCCCACTTCCGTGAGGCCGCTCGGGCCATGGTCCCGCTTAACCAGGTCATGAGTGCAGAACATCTGTTCATGGCTTGCGAGAACCTCGGCTAGGTGATCTTCCGCCGGCTCTGTCGGGATGCCAGTGTTCCTGCCACAGGCGAGGGTAAGCACACCCTGGCCGTTGCCGCTGGCTTTGCCCCCGCTGGCCAGAGTCGCCAACACCCGAACGACTTTGACTCCTACGTCCGAGCCGAACACATCTTCGATGGTCAACGAGATGTGTACGCGCTGCTGCGACAGGCGAGGCGGAGCGGGCTCAACTGGACAGATTGAGCTTGAGTTGGACGGCGTTCTTCGGGTTGCAGTCGAAGGTCCCGACCTTGGTCGGGTAGACGCGTACCCACTTTCCGTTCTTGACCTGCGTCATCACGATGCAGGGCGGCCCCTTGTGAGCTGCGACATCGGTCGGCCCGAGGATTCCCTGTGCGGTGAAGTCATTCTCGGTCTTCATCGCCGCGAGAAGCGACTGGCGGGTCAGAGTGCCGCCATTCGCCAGGGCCTTCTGCGTCGCGTCTTGGAACAGCAGAGCAGCGAGATAAGCCTCAAGACCGTTGCCGTTCACCTTATTGATACTGCCCAGCTGGTGCACGAGGGACTTGAGAGAAGCGTTCGAGTTGTACTCGGAATAGAAGGGCAGCGTCGTGAGCACCGAATAGGTCCCCTCGACGTCGGCGCCACCTTGTTGGATGAACTGGCTGTCGTAGCAGCCTTGGTTGCACGCCCACACCTTCACCGAGTTGACACCCTGGAGCACCGCCTCGCGGCGAAGCTCGACCATGGTGCTGTATGCCGATCCGTTGTACACGAAATTCGAGTTGTTCGTCTTGACCGCCTGTATCAGGGGCGTCATCACACTCTGGAGTGACGTGGCCGAGACGGCGTAGATGCCCGTACCGTCCTCCTTGACTCCGAGCTTGATTCCCGCGTCGAAGACCTCTGTCTCGGAGTTCTCCGCCGGTTTGGTGTCATCGGCAACAACAAAGATCCCGTGCAGGTTCTTGTTGTTCTTCAGGTAGTAGAGGAAGTCGCCCTGCGCGGTGGTGTAGGTCTGGGGATCCTGACCTAGCGTCGGGCAAAACGATGCGTCGCCGCTGACTGTGTAGGTGACGGGCGAGCACAGCTCGTTGGGGTCGAGCGCCAACCCGGCGATGTCGGGTAGGCCGACCGGCTTGCCCTGCGCGTCCTTGCAGGTGACCACGTTGGTGACGTTGTCCATGAACAGCGCTTCGTTGCCGACCATGGCGAAGTCCCGGGAGCACGCCTGGATGGTTCCGTTCGTCGTGTCGTTCGGGCTGAGCTTGGAGTCATAGAAGTCGATGACGACCTTGCGACCCGCGATACCGCCGTGCTGGTTGACAATCGCGGCCCACGCGTTCACTTCGTTCACCGCCGACTGGAACAGTCCCGGGTCGACCGGCGTGTCGACGTCAGCGACGACGGCCAACCGGATCTGCGTGGGCGTGATCCCCACGTCGGCCGCCTTCGGCTTCCCCGTTTGCGCCCCTGCGCCCGTCGCCAGGATCGATCCGATCAAGGCGACGACCACGCTCGTTGCTGCTACCGCTCGTGAGAGTCGCATCCATCCCCCCTGGAACAGCGCCTCCGGCCGTTGCAAACCAGCCTGCCGCGTATAATATACTAACCGGTCGGTACAATCTACGCGGCACCGCGCGAGGCGAACGCTCACTTGACGGGAACGTGAACCAAGCAACCAGGGCTGTCGGCGGTCGACCCCGGCGGGCCGGTGCCCCACCGACCCCCGATTGCTTAGTTGCTTCCCCAGTTCCCCTCCAAAGGTCTGTCCTGCCATTCGTCTGAGACACCTGCGGTTCAGCACACCGCGAGTCGGTACCGATCGCCTCGCTGTGATGGGCCGTCCGCAACTCAGTCTCCCGCGTCTAACTCAGCCGACCCTTGCACCATCTCAAGTGCAGAGCGGTCTGAGAACGGGACCCAAGAGTCTGGGTCCTCCCGCCGTTGACACCGGGATCCACGCTGCTCGAAGAAACCAGCTTCGACAAGGTGCGTTGCGATCCCAACCGCTTCACCAGTCGAGATCGCCCGGAGGTCGGAACGAGTCTTAGAACTCTGGTTGTCTTCTCGCTACGAAGCTTCTGAAGGTGTGGTCGCAAGTCGGGATACTCCGCAAACAGGGTCGGTTCGAGCCGCACATGAGGACTTCTGGGGGAGCGTCACGAAAGGCCTGCCGGGAGGACCAAATGCTGGCCCGTCGACGAAGCGGAACCGCACAGCTCTGCCTCGGTACCCGTCGGCAACGAAGGATCCGATCGAACGCGCGTCCCATTACGCGCGTCGGCCTCCCTGCGCGGACATCCTCGAAGTGCCGGTCAGGGACAGTCGCGAACCCGCGCACGTCCCCAAGCAGCCCACGATCCTATCGCTCAAAAGCGTTGCTAGGTCGAGCGCGTCTGAGCAGCGCGCCACGCAATCAATCGCCCTGCAAGGTCGGTAGTAATCGTCGCAACTGTGCGCATCTCCGGCAGCGGTCGAGCACCCCGCAGGACGCGATACTCAGAGGCGCGGCGACGGCTTCGCCGAGACGGATCATCAGGGTGTTGTAGGCGTTTTAGACCTGTGCCGCCTGGGTGACGTCGCTGGAGGAACTCCCGGGCCACCACCGTGCTCCGAGTGCCCCGTCCACGTCTTCGCTGCGCACGCCCGGTTAGAGGGGTTCGATCTCGATCGGGACGCCGGAGTAATGCGCCATGCCCGACAGGCGATCGATCTCTGTCGAGCTGGTCAGGAAGTTCACATTCCCGTCGAGATGCCCGTGCGAGATCGAGCAGACGCCCTTGCGGATCATCGGATCCACCTTTGCCGCCAGGAAGACCTCGCCGTTCGCGTTGTGGACGCGCACGCGCTGGCCGTTCGAGATCCCGTGATCCGCCGCCGTCTCAGGATGGATGATGACGTCGGCTGGCTCGCCCATGAAGTCCAGCTGCGCGTTGAACTTCTTGAACTGTCGGCGCGGGCTGTATACGAGCGGCTTCGGCTTCCCCAACGCGGCCTCGTCAGCAGCGCGCTTCTCGGTCCATTGCTCGAGCAACTCCGGCGGCGCGACCTTGTACCCTCCGAGCCGCTCCATCCGTTGGTCCCACCATGGAGCGGGGAGCTCATAGGGAAACTCGACGTAGCCCTTCGCCTTGAGTTCTTCGAAGGTGCAGCGCGCCATCGGCGGGACGAGCTTCGAGAGCATGTAATCGTCAGTACCTTCGGTGCGGTCGTCGTCAGGAACAAAGTCGGGAACCGCCAATCCCGCTCGCTTCATGACCTGCGAGATCACCCACCAAGCCGAGCGGCGCTCGCCCATCGGCTCGACGACTGGTGCGCTGTATTCCATGGACACGTTCCACCGGAGGATGTCCCAACGCGTGATTTCTGGACGCTCGACGCCATCCTTCGTCGGGAGGACGTGCGTGCAGAACGGCGTCAACTCATTGTGAACGATTTCGGTGGCCACATGAAGGTCGAGCTTCGGCAGTGCCGCTCGCAGCGCGTTCGTGTTCGGGAAGGATCGCAAGATGCTCCCACCAAAGTTGAAGAAGGCGCGAATGTTGCCGGCCTCGATCTCGAGCGGAAGGACCGCGCACGGCCACTCGGGACCACCCCCCGGCCCGATCACAGCCTTCACGTCGGGCCGGACCTTCGAACCGGACATGAAAGTCGGGCTCATCACGGGCGCGGCTGTCCCACCGCCCTTGTTGGCCATCCTCGCTTCAACCTGTTCAGACGGGTAGAAGAATCCCGGATGGCTCCACATGCCACCCTTCTTGTTCGTGGAACCGGTCAGCGTCGTGATGAGCCTCGCGAACCAGGCCGTGATATTGGCGGCATCCGACATGCCGATGCCCGTGCCGGTCTCGACGGCAAGGACACCATGCCGGCGTATAGCGGCGAGCAGGTCCTCGAGGTCCTGTTCAGGGATGCCGGCGATCTCCGCAGCTGTGGCGCGGTCAAAGCCGTCGAGCGCGGCGCGCACCTCCGCGAGACCATCCACCGGATATCCCGGGTTGCACGGACCGCCGTCGATGATCTCGCGCACCAACCAAGCAAGAATGGCGTAGTCCTTTCCCGGGTATGGCGCGATGTGACGGGTCGAGAGCATCGCCGTCGCCGTGCGCACCGGGTCGATCGTCCAGATCTCCCCACGCTGGGTGATGGACCTCAGCCACGAGGCCGGGTCCCACATGCCGTTGTTGTCCCCGTGGCTGACCATCGGGTTGATTCCGACGTAGATCAAGAGCTCGACGTTTTCGTAGTCGACTTGGCCTCCGCCCAGCACGGCCCCCGAACAGATCAACGCCAGTTCGTAGGCGCTGTCGATCGTGATCGGGGAGAACTTCGGCGGAGTGCCCAGTTCCTTGTAGAACCGCTCTTCCATGAAATACCCGGACGAATCCAGGCCGAGCCCGCTACCGAAATTGATCCCAACCGCGTCAGGCCCATGCGTGTCGATGATGTCCCGGAGCTTCGCGGCGATGTCGTCGAGCGCTACATCCCAGGTCACCTCGACGAGTTCATCACCCTCGCGCATCAACGGGCGCGTGATCGGATTTGGGTGGTGGTGGACCTGACCGACCGCCCGACCTTTCGGACAGGTATAACCCTGCGTGAGGGGGTGATCCCTGTCACCGCGAACGCGGATGATCTGGTCTCCGACAACATCGGCGACCAAGCCGCAATGCGTCATGCAGACCTTGCAATAGGTGCGCTTCGTCTCGACAGGCAACCCTTCGACCGACCGGTTGGCCAAGCGAATACCTCCCGCACCGCGCGACTGCGCGGACCATATTGACCGAACCCCATTCTTTCGTCCACTCCATCATCACCCGGACAATGCACACTGATAGGCGAGCAACTCAACGCCAGAGACAAGTCCGACCCTCGATCCCAGCTACCACCAGGCATATACACCCCTTGCAGGTCACGCCCTTCGGGCGTGACCTGGCCTGGTGGGAGCAGGGCCAGGGGTGAATGGGATCTCGGCCGTCACTCCATAGAGCCGCCGACCGCTGGCACGATCGATGTCGCGACGGTGGTCGAGGAGCCCACGGCGCGAGGAAGAGCCGCACGTGTCCGGACCCGCGTCGGTGGTGCAGACACCCCCCCCAGCGTGTCCTACTCCGCCGTGCCGGGTGTCACTGCGGTGGGACGGGCCCCTCCTGATGTGCGGTCGGGCGAAAAGAGAATCTTGAAACCGGCGTTTGCAATCAGCCCTAGGACGCGTTCGCGAAGTGGCGGCCTAGCGTTCGCTCAGACGCGTGTTCGCTCAGTGGAAGCGCAGTCGGATGATCACCTGCCCCGCGAGTGCCTCGAGTTTGTCAATCGTGAGTGGGCCGCTACTACCCGAGACGTTGATTGCCGTAGAGCCCGTCAACACGGACACATAGCTCCCGCCCGAGCCTCCGTTCTGCACAACGGCGGCGTCCCCGAGACCCGCGATGCTCGTGCAAGAGAACAAGTCGGGGCTGTCGACACACGTACTGTTAGCGTCGTTTGTAAACTGAGCCTTGGTCAGGGGTTTCTTGTCAAAGTCGATTGCCAAATCATTGGTTCCTATGACCGTGTAGGCGCAGCCCACGGCGCTGCCCCCGTCGACTGCCGTCGGGTTGGTGTCCTTGACGGGGCCCCCATCGATTGTGAACCCAACCACCGACGACACGGTCGAGGCCGACGGCACCTGCGTACCGAATAGGACCGACTGCAAGCGGGATGGGATTGGTCCGCACGCGTGAGCAGCAGTTGACGAACCTTCGCTTTGTAAGCGGCAAATCGACCGTCCGCACCTGCGCACGAGACCGCAACCGTTGTGCTGCTTGGACTCTACGACACGCAGTCCCACCCATGCGAGGGTCCAATCGAGGCACTCGCGTCGCAGAGTGCCGATCCAGCGTTCAGCGTAGGCATTGGCCTGTGGAGCCCGAACTGGCGTTTGGATCGTGTGGATGCCCTCGGCTCGGAACACGTCGTCGAACGACCGGGTGAATTTGGTATCGCGGTCGCGGATGAGGACGCGCCGCTGCGAGAGCTACTCAGAAACCGCAAGGGAGAGGTTGCGGGCCTGTTGGGTGACCCATGCACCGGTCGGGTGGGCGGTCACGCCGGCCAGATGCACCCGGCGGGTGTCGAGCTCGATGAAGAACAGCACGTAGAGGCGGCGGAGCCCGACGGTGTCGACGGTGAAGAAGTCGGTGGCGAGGATGCCCGCGGCTTGTCGGCGGAGGAACTCTCGCCAAGTCACGCCTGACCGGCTGGGAGCCGGTCCAACACCGGCACCGAGCAGCACCCGGCGTACGGTCGTCGCGGACACCGTGATGCCGAGGCCGGCGAGTTCGCCCCGGATGCGTTGGTAGCCCCAACGGCAGTTCTCGCGAGCGAGACGGACAATCAGGTCGCGCACCTCAGGATCGATCGGTGGGCGGCCTGGTGCCCGATGCGGATAGGTCCAGTGTCTGGCCACGAGACGGCGATGCCAGCGCATCAAGGTTGTTGGCGTGACCAAGAAGATGTTCCAGTGCGGCCGGGGGAGGATGCGACTCGCCGCGGCGAGGAAGACGCGGTCCGCATCGCCGAGTTGAGGTCGGCTCACCTGGCGCCCCAAGACAGCGAGCTCGTGGCGCAGCACCACGATCTCGAGGTCCTTGTAGCGCCGGGAACGGAACCGCAGCGTCACTAGCTCGAGGACGCGACGCACCAACACGTAAATGACCGACACGACCAGGACCTCCGAACAGTGGACGAGGCCCAGACGCTTGCCCTCCTCGACGACCCCGCGCGGTCCGACCAAAACGACCACCCGACCAGGCGTCCCCAGACTGACGAATCCTCGGTCTCGAAGACCCACCACGATGCTCCACTCGATCGGGGCGGATCCGGTCCGCGGTGCGACCTAGGGAGCGGGTGGATGGTGCACGACGAGCACTGGGCATCGCGCGTGCTCCGCGAGGTGCTGGCTGACCGAGCCAAGGAGGAGGCCAGCGAATCCACCACGACCCCGCGAACCGATCACGATCATCTCTGCCGTGTGGTCATATTCCAAGAGCTTGAGCGAAGGCGGACCTTCGAGCACGTCAGTGCCGACCTGCACATCCTGATCGGAGCCAAGCACCTTCTCAACTGCCGCCTCGCCAACCGCTCGCGCGTCTAACTCGAGCTCTGCACCCGAGATCGGAGCTTGGGCTGCCGCCATGCCGATCAGTACCGGATAGGTCCAGCACGTCACGACCCGAAGCGCGCAGTCTCGACGCCGACACTCGTCGCGTGCCCAGCGGAGTGCCTCGAGCGACGTCTCTGACCCGTCGACGCCGACGACGATGTACCGCCCTGCAGCCATCTGTACTCCCTCAACTTGAATTGCTATGCAACCGCGGGGATCCGAGCGGTCTGGTGTCGGACGCCACCACGGCCGGTGCACGCTGGGACGGCAGACGCCAGATGATACGACGCGAGCATTGCGCTCGAAGCGGACGGCTCTGACGATTCGGGCGCGCTCGGAGTGGCCGGACCCCATCTATCGGTCCACTCGTTATGAGAGTTCGGGTGGTTTGCAGCGTGCCGTTGTCGGCGAACCTCGGCTCGGGTCTATACCTTGAGACTCGAAGGAGGTTCAGTTTTTTGGGGTGAACCGTTGCTCACCGTTGATGGGGAGGCGCTGGGCCCCCCCATCAACGGTGGTATGCGTATCGGTTGTCTAGGAGCAGGGCAAGACGGCGACGACCGTTCCGGTGCCGGCGTGTCCGGGGTTGGCGGCATAGCCGGGGTCGGTCTTGACGATCACCAGCTTGGTGGTGTTACCCGAGATCGTCGATCCCTCCTTGGCGACCGAGCTCGTGACGATCACGGCCATGTAGGACGGAACCGTGTCAGGCGGCCCCGAGCTGTTGCCCGGACCGGTCGACCACTGGGTCGAACAGGCCGGTGCCGTCGTCGGGGCGCCAGCAAAGCCCTTGAAGCTGTTGGGGGCAGACCCGCCACTGAGGCGGTTCTGCTGGGCCCACTGAGCCCCCCAGAACGTCACCGGGTTGCCAACCGAGGCGTTCTGGTCGCCAATCACAAAGGTGCCGCCGCTGGAGTTGGCGAACACCACCAGGGTACCGGTGGCGCTCGTCGCGCCGACGTCGTGAGGACCCGTGAACGGGCAGCTCCCGGGCTGGGAGCAGATGGTTTGGGCCGGGAAATTGACTGTGACGTTGTAGGTGCCGGGCGCAAGGTTCCCGATCGGTATCACGACCGACGCAGGGGGGAGGCCCTCGGTCGGAGCATACGAGTCGAGCTGGCCTGGAATGGTTTGCGTCGGCCCCGGTGTCGGCGCGGTCTGCGTCAAGTTGATCGTGAACGATCCGCCGACGGCTTCCAGCCCAGGGTTGCAGGTGTTCGACGAGACGTGCACCCAGAGGCCGAGCGGGTTCTGGCTTTCGGGAACCGTGCCGAGGGCGCTGTTGGTCGGCGAGGTGCAGGTGCCGTCAGGCTGAGGCACTTCCGCGCCCGGCGAGAACACCGACGGCCCGCAGTTGAGATTGCCCGGCTCGACACCCGGCCCGGGGTCGGTGGTCTGGGTGACATTCGGGCAGGCCGCGATGTCCATCTGCATCGGCACGGGTGGCGGAGGTGTCACCGTGAAGTCTTCCGTGATGGTCTGGCCGTCGATCAGGGTGACCCCATTCACCGGTGCGGACAGCGTGAGGTTCCCGTTGATGAACGCGAACCCGCCGATGTTGTACGTCCCCGGGGAGAGGGACAGCGTGTAGTGACCCGATGCGTCGGCGAACGCGGTCTGCAGGCCAGGGCAGCCCAGACCGGTCCCCGGGGCGGGGCAGGCACCGACACCGCTCGTCCCGGGCGGGAAGGGAGCTCCCGACGGGTCCGTCACCGTGCCGGTCACGGTGCCGGTCGAAGTTTGCGCTCCGGCGACCCCGCTTCCCATCGACAGCGCCGGGAACACAGCCAATGCCGCGACCACGAGAACCCACAACAACCGCCTCGAAGGTGCGTTCACCATGGTTCCTCTCGTCGTCGAAGCGTCGCTCCGCAGTACCATGAGCCATCGCGGCCCCAGCCGGGTAGGGCCAGACGGCCCGACCGAGAGACCCGACTCCGGTGACGGATCGACAGGAAGATCCAGCGGCGCGGCGTTGGGCTGCGCGGCACTCCTGGTAACACCACAGCGCGTTTAGGAGTTGCGGATCCGCCTGCTCACGGCGGCGGCGATGGTGAGCCAGCCATCGTCCTCAAGGGGCATCCGGCCCTGGACCAGTTCAGACGACGGAATGGGCCACCGTCGCACCGGGCGGCAACGGCGGCTAGGGCCCAAAGTCCCATGGATGGGACGATCCGAGCCGAGGCTGACGATCCGGTGATGCAATGACCAGCCATAGAGGCGCACCCAGGAATGGGCTGGCCTCGTCGGCATCACCATCTGGCCTTCGATCGCGAGCCCGTCGACGGTCATGACATCGGCTGGAATTCGGCTGCGAGATGACGCAGAAAAGCGCGTAGTTCAGTCTCCATCACGCGGCGGGCGATGTCATCCTGGCCAGGGGACGAGGGGCCAGCATTCGCGTTGAGTGCGAGTTGGGAACGGACGACGCCGAGAGGAGCGACCTCAAGCTCGCCGTCCACGTCGGGCACCAGGAAGGCTGGGAGGTTGGTCTCCCAGCGCAGCGGCATCACGAGCGTGTCAGCGCGGAGCCGGACCGGCCCCCGCCCGCATCGAACGGTGAGAGGCGCGAGGCGAAGCGTGAGCGGCTCGTCGGTGCTCAGCGCGCCCAACGTCGAAACCGCCTCCTCGAGTGCGGCGTGGAGGAACGGGTTCAGCCAGGCCGCGTTGCACACGAGCCGCGGGGCGACGGCTTCGAAGGGCTGGGGGATCTCGATGAAGTCCCGCACGAACATCGCCCATCAGGGTCCCACGTGCCCGGACACGCGGAGAGGGCCGAAGGTCCTGAACTTACGGGGCTAGTCAGACAACGGAACCCGCCATTCCAGGCTGGCGCCCCGGTCGGTGGCGCCCAGCTGGCAACTGCCGCCGAGCCGAGCGGCCCGGGTCTCGAGATTGGCCAGCCCATGCCCCCCACCGCTGCCGTCGCCGAGGCCGTGGCCGTCGTCGACGACGCGCAGGACGACCTGCTGAGTGTCCACCGTGACGGAGACGCTGACGTTGCGTGCTGCGGCGTGGCGGACCACGTTGACGAGCGCTTCGCCGGCGACGGCGAGCAGCTCGTCGCCGAGCGTGGGGGTCAGGAGGGAGTTGAGCGGCCCGTCGATACGGACCGTTGGTTCCAGCCCGGCCGGTTGGGTGAGCTCGTCGACCAGAACCAGCAAGGCCGCGCCGAGGTTGGGACGGTTCGCCGGACGGGCTTCGAGACCAAAGATGGCATTGCGGATCTCGGCAATGGTCTCGTCAAGCTCGTCGACCGCTTGAGAGAGCTTGCGGGCTGCGGCGTCGTCGAGCCCCTGATTGGCCGCCTGCAGGGACAAGCCGGTGGCGAAGAGGCGCTGGATGACCTTGTCGTGCAGATCTCGAGCGATGCGCTCGCGGTCGCGCAGCACCGCGAGATCCTGGAGCCGCTCGTGGAGTCGCGTGCTGTCGATCGCGACCGCCGCCATCGCGGCGAGGGCGACGATCAGCGCCTCGTCGTCGGCGCTGAAGGCCTGAGCGTCGCGCTTGTCGCAGAGATAGAGATTGCCGAAGATCTCGTCGTCGACCCTCACCGGCACGCCCAGGAACGATCGCATGGCTGGATGGTGCTCCGGGAAGCCGTAGGAGTCGGGGTGTGCGCTCAGGTCGGCGAGCCGGAGCGGTCGCGGGTCCACGATCAAGAGGCCAAGGATCCCGTGGCCCTCCGGGTAATGCCCGATGGCCGCGATCATCTCGGGGCTGGCGCCCTCGGTCACGAACTCGACCAGCGTCTGATTCTCGCCGATCACTCCCAACGCGCCGTAGCGTGCCCCGACCAGGGCGCATGCGGACTGGACGATCTGGTGAAGGATGACCGGCAGGCTCAGCCCATCAGCGATCCCCTGCATCGCTTCCAAGAGGCGATGCAGGCGTTCATCGAAGCCGGCGGCCTCGGGACGATCCTCGGTTTCTCTCGCGCTGGCACTCATGCCTGGCGCGGATCCTGGTCGCGCAGCCCGGCTGCGTACACGGCTGCCTGGGTGCGGCGCTGCATCTCGAGCTTCGTGAGCAGGTTCGACACGTAGTTCTTGACGGTCTTCTCGGCAAGGTGGATCCGCTCGGCGATCTGGCGGTTCGTGAGCCCTTCTGCGATGAGCTCCAGGATGCGGCGCTCTTGGTCCGACAGTCGTTCCAGCCGCTCGTCACGCTCCGGGCCTCGACGCATGCGCTCAAGCACCCGCTCAGTGACACTCGGATCCAAGAGCGCCTGGCCCGCGCCGATCCGCCGGATGGCATCGACAAGGTCGGTACCTTTGACCTGCTTGAGGACGTACCCCGCTGCCCCAGCCATGATCGCCTGGAACAGAGCCTCGTCGTCGGCGAACGACGTCAGGATCAAACACCGCACTTCGGGGTGGCGGGACCGGACCGCCCGACACACCTCGACCCCATTGCCATCGGGGAGCCGCACATCAAGGACGGCGACGTCGGGCCGCGTGGGCGGGATCCGGCTCAATGCCTCGTCGGCCGTGCCCGCCTCCCCGACGATCACGAGGTCGTCCTCGGCCTCGAGGAGGTCCCGCAGGCCCCGGCGCACGACCTCATGGTCGTCAAGCAGGAAAACCCGAGTCCGCGGCACGGCGCGAAGTCTAGGAAGTCGTCGCCGGTGCTTGGGCGTCCGCACCCTCGAGCAACCCCTGACCGGACCGGTCCACAATCATCGGCGACGGCGGACCGGAGTGGGTGCCTTCGGCGGTCAGCTGGTCGACGGGACGACCTGTGGGGTGTCAAAACTCGATCACGGCCTTGACCAGCGGCTTCTTGCTGGCCCGTGAGGGGCCGGATCGTTGCCTCTCGAGGCTGGTGCAGAACCTCATAAGCCGCAAGAGTCTCAGAATTCACAGCGCGAGGTGCGGCACGCTCCCGCGAACTCGAGGGTCAGCGGCGTGATCGAGTTTTGACACCCCACACGGTCACCATCACGCACGTCAGAGATGCTCATCGAGTCGAGCGCCCTGCAAGAGGGACGTGATCAGTACGCATCTGTTGGCAAGCGCAATGACTGGGCCTCCACAGCGTTGTCCGAGGCTGCGATACTGCGCGCTCGACGGGCTCGGAGCCGAGCCTTCCCCTCGTCTGCGGGTCGAGGCCTTTCGCTCAGCCGCTCAGACCCGGGCCCGCACCCCGGACTAGCGACTCGGCAGCCAGGGGCAGTCGACCAGCTCGTGACGCAACTCCTCGAGGCAGACGTCGTGGCGGTCGCAGGCTCGACAGGTG
>Ga0182024_10010661_pt1 | contig 18691 bp, 13 predicted proteins | sample P32metaG_FD_120480 | JGI IMG/M metagenome (GOLD analysis project Ga0182024, IMG submission 120480) | Permafrost microbial communities from Stordalen Mire, Sweden - P3-2 metaG (Illumina Assembly) | ecosystem: Environmental > Terrestrial > Soil > Wetlands > Permafrost | place: Sweden: Stordalen... | reverse complement strand
AGATGGCGCCGTAGAATGGCCACCTTTTCTTCAGCAGTGTAATGCTTGCGCTCTTTTCTCATACGTTCTCTCCGTTATCTTAACGAAGGAACGCTCTCTCCAGTTCCAGCTGAGGCAAGACACCGTCTCGTCGGTTTGGTGGTTTCGAGCGGAATGAGTCGAGCGCAAATTCCGCAAGCGATACCTGGGTGAGACTCGTTTCTGGTGGAGCCTGTCATGACATGGTCCTCCTTGCGGACTACGGATGTAACAGGCAAAAACGCGAACGCAAATGGAAATTGCAATTTGGAGACCAATCAATGGGTGCCCACGCAAATCCGGTTCCGGCCGAGAGTTAGTGGAAATGTTGGAGATTGGCGAGGTTCGCTGGGCAAGCGACCAGAGGCAAGAAATTCCATGGTCCCGAACAATCGTCCGTTCAACTGTAATATCTCAAACTCACTTCAAGCCCAGGTAGCGCACGCCGTCCACTCTGTCAGGACAAAGGGATGGCACCTTCAATAGGCTTTGCGCCTTTCCTCGAAGTCTCTGCGACCACCAAGAACTGCGACGGCTCTCATTCTGAGTCGCTCGATGCTCTGATGAAGGGCAGCCCTCAGTTCGGGAAGGATTGGATCGAGATCGTCACAGTCTTTTAAGGCGACGACCCTTGCGCACATCTCACGTATACGGTCGTCGAGGCGACGAGTGGGCATCGACACGTGAAGTCGTCCTCTCTTTTTGTTAGGCGGTGGCCATTGTTTTCTACCACGGCTCATCCCAACTGTTCGATACCCTACTTACTGTAACTTACTGTAGATTTGAAGACACATTTCAAACTGGAGGTTTTCGCTCTATATAAAGTCAACGCCTGTTTGATCGACGGCATCTGACTGTCAGCATCTGGCTAAGAAGAGACTATGGGAGGGCAAGTGCCTGTACGGTCAGTGCTGGTGGTCGATGACAATCCGTCAATTCGCAAGATCGTTTGCGAACTCTTCACTCGTGAGGGAGACTTTGAAGTCTGCGGACAGGCCGAAAATCGCTGCGAGGCTATCGAAAAAGCACAACTGCTCTCCAACCTGCGCTGATCGTAACCGACCTTTCCATGCCCCACATGAACCGCTGGGATGAAGCGCGGATTCTCAAGAAACTCATGCCAGCCGTGCCAGTGATCGTTTTCTCCGCTCACATTGACCCTTTCGTTGAGAAGCGTTGAGAAGAAGGCTGTGGCGGCAGGGGCATCCGCTGTCGTCAGAAAACATGATGCTGTCGCGGTTCTGATAGGAAAAGCGCGGGAACTGCTAGACGAGATCGCTGCTTGAGAACTTCATTTCCCAGTCTGGGAATCCCAGTTTATCCCGTTTCATCACAAGCTGGCGTGAATGTGAACTCCGTACTGCAACCAGAGCCCCAGAGAAGCCGACCCCTGCTCCGTCGATAGTGCTTCCACAGGGGGCCAGTTCGCTATCGCAGGGAACTCGGTGTGTCACTTTCGTGGTACGACCACCGATCGATGACATACATTAAACACGGTATAGAAAGCACCCGGAAGCCTGGAGGGTAAGTGTCAGAGCAAAGACACGGTTGACAGACTGACTCCGCAGCCAGCCCCTCTGTCCTTAAATGCTCGAAGTCATAGAAAGGTCTTCAGCGGGGGCAGAAATGTAGCGGCGCGGAGCGTCCGTTTGTGCTGTTACAAGCAGAGGAGATCCGTGAGCCATCTCATAGTCCAGCGAAGGGCCTCCCGAAATGCTTTGTTTCGATCGCACCATCGTCCAGCGTGCGGGCGCGCTGTCTCTTGTCCGGCCATTTTTGTTTCCAATACAGATCGGCATTATTCACGAAGCCGATGAAGACAGTGGCTGCTCGACGCCTCTCTCTTCCTGAATCGCTTCCGGCTGCGCAAAAGGAGGAAGAGGCCCGAGCGGGCAGTTCGGCGACAACCATTCCAGCTTCTGCTGCATGATCTTTTGCGAGTTCTTCGCCAGGTAATGGACGATGGTCTCGATACGGATCTTGATGCCGCCGGCCGGCTTCGTTGAATCCAAGTCGCCAAACTTGAAGAACAGTGTTCCGGTCGCTTCCACGATTTTCTGCGTGGGCGTGTAAGTGGGCTGGTCCATGCCGCACTCGTAGCTGGAAAGGCGCACCACGCAGGTGATCCAGGGGCAGCGCGCCGCCACCTTTGCTCCCCACATGATTTCGTTGGTGTTGCTGCTGTAGGACGAAGTCCACACATCAGAAATGTCGAACGGGCTCTTGATTCTTCCCATCTGCAGATCGGCTTCGAACAGCCAGTTCATCAGGTCTTCATCGCTGGGAAGGTACTGCAACCACAGAATCGGATACCCGTGGGCCTGCAGGTCTCCCTCAATCTCATGCCCGATCCCCGTATCCATGTGGTAGGGGCGCGCCAGCACCAAAATGCACGGTTTCTGGTTCATGGCGCACCAGGTCAGAATGTCCCGGCTCTGCTGTCTGGCTTTAGCCGTGAAGTTGTCGAGGGCCTCAAATCCTACTTTGACCGCGCGTTCCGTCTCTTCCAGTTCGAGGTTGAATACATCTTTAAGCGAAGTGTGGAGTTGCTCGGTGACCATGTGCCGGTCGCCGAGGCTGACGAACGGGGAAGCGTAGGTAATGCCGGCCTCGCCAAACACGTCGCGTTCTTTCAGAAATCCCGCCTTGATGTTCTCGGGGCCAGCCATCACGCGAGTGCACGTCACCGTGTCGACCACATGCCCGTGCAGAACCGAAGGCAAGGAGTGAATCATGGGGCTCAGCAGAATGTCGATCTTCTTCTTTTGCCCAAACACCAATTCGCCGTAGTGGCCACTGATGCACTTTACGGGGTAGCAGCAATCGACGGTACCGCGGCCTTTGCCGAACTCGCGTCCCTGCTCCTCGGAAGTATCGGAGCTGAACACGATGTTTTCCGAAGCAATCCCGATGGACTTCAGGAAGCCCACCCAGAACTGGTGAGTAGTCCAGATGTTCAGCACCTTCGGAATACCGACGCGCACCTGCGAGCGATCTCTAGGTAGTGACGCGACGGAATGCTTCTTTGCGGACCAAATCGGCAACGTTGGGAAACGCATTTTTCGTTTTCTCCATCCCGATCTTGATGACTTTCATTTCGTTCAAATCTTCCACTAGTCCCTTGGGGCAGGAGTTGTTCACAATCACCCGCTCCCAACCCTGTTCCAGAGGAACCTTGCTCCACGGACGGCCTTTTCCGCCTTCCAGTTCAACGTCGATGAAGCTGCGCTGGCAAGTTACGGGGCACCAGTGGCAGACGGTGTCGACAGAGGTCGCCGTTTTGTAGGTCAACCTCTCGATCGCGTCGAAGCCGCGAAACTTGCTTTCTCCGCCACCCTGCCACCAATCGAGAGCGACCAGAGCCGCGCCGATCGCCCCCGCTTCGCCGGAATACGGATGAACCACCACCTCCGCACCCGGAACTTTCTTCATGATGAAGTCCACCTGCGTCTTCACCACCGCAAGGTTTTTGTGAGTCCCGCCTTGTAGGATGTATTTCTTGCCCACCTGCTGCAGGTTGTTGAGGCCACCGGCGTAGATCCAAACGTTGAGCGGAAGAATCGCGCACAGCCCCGCAAGAATTTCTTCCGCCTGCCAGCCCTTGCGCTGTTGGTTGACAATGTCACTCTGCAGGAAGACTCCGCATCCCATGGAAAGCTGGGGCATAGCCTGAGCACGGAAAGCGCCATCGGCCATTTCGCTCATGGGAATATTGAAGCGTTCCGCGACTCCCTGAAGAAATGCGCCGTTGCCGGACGAGCACTGCGAGTTCAAGCGAAAATCCGTCACGGCGCCGTTGTTCAGGATCATGATCTTGACGTCAACCCCGCCGACGTCGCAGATGCAGTCCGCGTCCGGGAAGTAGTGCAGCCCGGCGCTGGCGTGCGCAATCGTTTCCACCACAGGGCAGTCCGCGCCGAGAATATCTTTCAGCAGGTCTTTGCCGTAGCCGGTGATGGCAAGGCCCAGAATCTCTCCGTCTCCTACCGCTTCGCGAACCTGCCGGAGCAGGCTCTTGGCGTCGTCGATGGGATTCCCGCGGCTCAGGGCGTAGCAGGAGAACAGCAAATCTTTTTCCGGCGACATGCAGACTGCCTTCGCTGTCGTCGACCCGAAATCGCAGCCCACCACGACCGGCCCGAGCTTGCTGGTCTTGCCGAGGATGGGAAGTTGAACCCGCGGACGCCGCCGGGCTTTCCCGTGGCCGTTCGAGTGTCCATTCCCGTTGCCGTTGCTTTTTGCGGTCGCAGTGGCTCCGTTCCCATTGCTGCCGGGCTTGGAATAGCGATCCAGAAAGGATTGCAGCTCGGCGGGATCTTTCCATAATCCGCCCCGGCCGATTTTCTTCTTCTCTTCGTACTGTCCCTCTTCAATCCACCAGCGGAGCTTCTTCGTTCCCAGATAGATGCCGACAGTCGGCGAATCTGTGAGTCCAACCTCGATGCATCCCTGGGCCGCGTAGTAGAGCGCATCGTCAGGCACGCGTATGAGCGATTCCGGCCCCCGGTCGTCGGGGATCTCAACCTTGCGCTCTTTCCACACTTTGCCGAGATGGTAGCGCCACGCCTCCTGCAAACCTTTGAAGAAGAGGTTGGGCCCGCCCAGTAAAAGAATCTCGGGCAGGGGTGTGTTGCCGCGAGTCAGAGTCGCCAGATTCTGATACACCACCGCCTCGAACAGCGAAGCGATGATTTCCTCCACCGAGACCCCGGCCTTCAGCAAGGTATTGGAGTCGGCTTCGGCGAAGATGCCGCACTTGCTGCTGATCTTGTGCAGGGTGTAACCGTTGTAGCCCATCTGCGCGAGTTGCTCAGTTGAAATTTCCAGTTTCCGGGCAGTCTTCTCGATGAACGTTCCGGTACCGCCGGAACAAGCACTTTGCATCAATACTTGCTTGCTCTTGCTGGGGCCGTTGCCGCTGAAGAAAATTGTCTTCATGTCTTCGCCGCCAATTTCGCTGACGAAGCGCACGTTGGGATGAACTTTCTCGACGGCAGCGGCGACGGCCACCACTTCCTGAATAACCTTCCCGCCGACCAGAGGTGCGATCAACCCCGCACCAGACCCGGTAAAGAAGACGCGGTCTACCTCAGGGGTAAGGCTATGATCTTTCTCCATCCGGGTCAGGAAATCGAGGACTTTCTCCGCCTGCTTGGTGTTGTGGCGCTCGTACGCCTGACCCAGCAACTGCCCGGACGCCCCGGCAATCGAGTACTTGCAGGTCGTGCTGCCCACGTCAAGGCCAGCAATTTTTCCCGTGCCCCGAGGAACATCCTCCCTTGCTGGCTTTATCAGCGAAGGATCTGCCTCGAGCGGTTGGATCTGGATAAAACCTTCACCTGCCATAGATCGGCCTCGTCATGGTTCGACCTCGTGATGGATCAACCTCGTCCCAGTAGCGTGTGCCGATTTGTTGAGTAAGTTCCTTGACCCGGTTTCCCGTCTCTGGATTAAGCACGCGCCAGCCCTTTGTCGTAGGCCAGATGCATCACGTAGTTGGCTGCCGTTCCGGCATAGCCGCGATGCGGCACAAAATACGTCGCCTTCCGCACTTCCGGATGCCGCGCCTCGTATGCCCGAATGCTCTTTTCGCTCAACCCCGTTTTTTCCATGACGCCCTCGAACTCCGCATGCGCCCGCTTCTTCGCTTCCGTGAGGATCATCTGGCAGCGCGACAGCGCGTGCACTTCGGCGTCGCCCTTCACCTCGATCGGGGCGTACAGCAGGTCCGGAAATTTTCCGATGACGTTGGCCATCGAGCCAACGGACATGGTGTTCGGCATGCACGAATACGGCGAAAGTTCGCAGATCATGTGCGCCGTCTTGTGATGATAGGAATGCAGAGCCTTGCCGATCAGCATGTGCCCTTCGCCGCCCCGCAGTTGGAAGTTGTAGAAAGGCTCCGCCAGCGTCTTGAGTTCTTCCTGGTCTGGCAGTTCGTGCGGCAGATTCGCCAGCGCCCTGCGGAAACGGTTGTAGGTGCCGCGATAGATGCGCTCGAGCGCGTGCAGGGCAAGGTTCTCGGCCTTCGGGTGTTTGCTCTTGCTGTTGCGGTGCTCCAGTTTGCGGATGGTTGGGTGCAACAGATAGTGCAGCCACACTGCAACCGGCGGCGGGATTACTTCTGACTGTTCCGACTCCAGCCAGCGCTTGATGTTGTAGTTGCCTTCGCCTTCGTGCGTCTGCAGCCAGAACTCTCCGGTAATTTTCACCTTCGCTTTCACCCGCAGATGGTCAACCTCAATGTCGTCCCACTTCTTGCGGACCCCGCGCAGTGCCTTGGTGAAATAATTGCTCAGTAGATGCCAGGCCATCGTCCCATATTTTTTGCCACGATCTGGCCGGTGCAAAAACACGTCGTACATTTGTTCGACGCACTCGCGCAACACCAGTTCCGTCTGCCCTGGGTTGACTTCGTAGGGACGCGTCAGGTACTCGAGATCCGTCACCAGGTCTCCACAGAGGATCGACCAGATGAGGCCCAGGCTCATGGGCATATTGATATCCAGACCGCCGCCGTTGCCCGGCCCCTGGTCGAGTTCGTCCTGAGCCAGCAAGAAGAGCCGGAAGTCGCGCAGCCCCAGTCCGTCCAGCGCCATGGCGTAGGACTCGTGGTACTGGCCGAACCGGCATGGACCGCAGGCGCCCGCCGTGAGGTAGACGAACTTGCGATTCACTTCCTCCTTGCCGTGCTCCTGCACTTCCTTCTTCAGGAAGTTGACCAAGCTTCCGGTGGTGAAGATGGTGGGGCAGCACGCTCCCACATCGATCAACTCCTTGCCCGCGTCCAAGTCTTCGCGCGCAATGTTAGGCAGCGGCTCAGCCTTGTACTTCAGGTTGTGAAGCGCGCCTTGCATCAGCCGCTCGTGCTTCCACGTCAGGCCACCGTAGAGAATCGTAGTTTCGTCCCGCTGATCGCGCGTGAAGGGCCGGGGTTTGTAGGCGCTGTAATGGCTGATGATGGGCAACTGTGCCGCTTGGGCCATGGAATTTTCTCCTCACTTAAGTTTTCCCAGGGAAGTGTGTTGGGATAGTACACCCACATCAAGTTTTCTCAAATGCCAGCGCAACTTCCGGCGCTAGGGCGCACGGTGCGTCATCCCAATGGCGTGCAAGCACTGGATGACGGAGCCCGTCGTGCCGAATGCACTGAATCACCACCACGAAAAATGCCGCTCCCGCCAATGGCGCAAGAATCGGTATGTGCAGGGCTGTGATCAGGTCGTAGCGGTCCGCCAGCCTCCCAATCACAACCGGCGCAAGGGCCACGGAAAAGAGGTTTACGAACAAATAGTAAAAGCCTAAGGCCGTCGCGTGCCCGCGCGGCGGAACCAGGTCGTGGATCGTGGCAGTCAGGGGGCCGTGATACCAACTCAAGAAGAATCCCCCCAATCCGGAAAACAGCAGAAAATGAATTTTTCCGCTGGCGTGCAGGGAGAAATAGATTGTCGGCGCTCCGAGCACAAAACCGATCGGGACGATCGCGGCTCGTCCCCAGCCCGCCAATCCGCTGAAGAACGTCGCACCGCTCCAGAACAGGACACCGACACTGATCACGGCGCGCCGTGAAATCCGATCGGCCAGCATCCCCCGGGGGAAGCTTGCCAACGAGAGCACCACGGTGAAAGCCGTCGTTAGATAGCCAAGTTGCACATAACTAAGGGCAAAGTCACGACGAATCGAGGGGAATAACGAAAACACGATTTGCCGGTCAACATAATTCACGAAGTTGACCAGCATCAGGATCAACAACACCCTCCACTGCTTGCCGCTGAAATCAGAGAGCTTCATTTGGAAACGCACAATTTGCTCTGTTCCCCACGGCGACGGAGTCCATGTGTCAGGACCCGGCACCCGAAATCACCCCCGATACCACTGCTGCTTGAAGGGACCGAGATCAAAACGCCTGCGAATCAGCACTTATATCCGCGGCGCTGGTTTCCGCCTCCAGCATTAACCCTGATCATAGCCGCAATGGGCGCTCTAAAGTGAGTACAATCCTGGCGAACAACCGCGCAAGCGACAATGTGCGACATCTCGCGTCATACGAACAAAAAGCATGGTTGTCGTATTTCGCGGCATAACCCAGCAACAATCTGGAGGCTGGGCAGTGGTTCAGACTGATTTCCGCAAGGCGGTCCGCCAATTCTGAATCCTGGCATCATTTGCTGTCTTGAATAAGAAGCGGCAATCTACTGGGGGATCCGATTTCGTTGCGCTTGGGCGGCGAGTGGTTGATCACGCAATCGGGGAACATCGAGACGGTACCGCCCTAGAGGGCCCCCGATGCCGGGAAAAACCCGACTGCCGTAAGCTTCGGCTGCATGGGTGGCAAGGCTCAAGCGGAGAAACTGTCCGCAGCGCCCGCAGTGTGCGTTGGCGGCGCCACGGCTGCGAGCCGCGGTGGCCATGAGCAAGGCGCAGCGCCGCGCGGAGGCTTTAGAACACGCTTACAGCTCTCGATCAGGGTGTCGAGAAGCCCAGAAAGCAGTTCGCCGTACTCGCCTTCTTTTAGAAGTGCGCGCGATACTCGATAGAGAAGGCCCAATTGTGCCGCTGGTGGATTTTCGCGAGTTAGAGTCACGCCAAGTCTTTCACTCGGGAATATAGCATCATTCAATGACTCACCGTGACCCTCGTCCGCTATCCCTCGACTGTCAGGACAAATGGCAGTCGATCTGCATACTCTGTGGAAGACGTGGCGGCAATAAGTTCAGCGGGAGAGAAGCACAGTGCGAAGTAAGGGTCTTGCAGTTCAGTCACTTCCCGAGATGGCAGAAAATCGGGCCAAGTTGTGCCAGGTTTCTGGGCACGCCTGCTCGGGAGTAGGTGATCTCATGCGGAAACTCTTGTTCCTGATTTGCGTCTTGGGAATACCCTGCGCTTCGTGGGCCCAGCCAATCAAGCATCCTGGGCGAATTTAAGTGCGCTGCAGGCGGGACAGAAGATTCAGATCGTCGAAATGAACTCGAATAAACATTCCGGAACCTTCGTGGGTTTCTCCGACACAGCGATGTCGTACCAGGAGTCTGCAGGCGAACAAACCATTCGGAAGCAAAACGTTCGCAGCGTGAAACTGATGAAAAACAAGCACCGTTTGCGCAACACCCTGGTGCTGGGAGGGGCGGGCGCTGGTGTGGGAGCCGGGATAGGTGCAGCGACCTATCCCCCGTGCTTTTCGCCATCCTTCTGCCTTGATATTGGCGGTAGAGCTTTACCAACCGCGATCGGAGCGGCTGTCGGTTTCGTGGGGGGCGCTGTCGCCGGAGCTCTGTTGCCCAGCCACAAAATGATTTACCGCGTGAATTCGCAACAGCTTGCTTCGGATCACTAACTCGTTAGGATGGAGGACAACAGTGGACCGCGTTTCTTTGACTCCTTCCAGCGGGGATTGGACTGTAGCGGACAGGCAGAGTATTCTTGCCGCCACTGCGCAGCGGGAGTTCTTGAAGCGAGGGACGATGGGTGGGGACAGCACACAGGCGCGCCCGACGATACAAAACCGGCCGGCGAACGACCGCCTCGACTCCTGGAAGGAGATTGCGGCGTATCTGAAGAAAGAAGTTCGGACCGTCCAGCGTTGGGAGAAGAGCTTGGATCTGCCCGTACGTCGCCTCGCTCATGGCAAGCAGGGCTCGGTCTTCGCTTACAAATCCGAACTGGACGCATGGTGGCAGCTAAGCCAAAGCAAGCTCGTCAACGAAGAAAGAGAGTCGGATGCAGGCGCCGGTTCTTCCGATTCCAACGTCGCGGTGTCGGTTCCCGTCGTGGATCAACCGGACAAGACTGAAGAAGACGAAACTCCGCCTAACCGCTTTCGCCGCCTTGCAATCCTGACCCTGGTCATTGCGGGCGCGGCACTACTGCTGCGCATTTTCTGGCACCAGATCGGCGACACCATCGGGCTTCCCAAAACCAGGATCGTTCTTGCGGTCCGGCCTTTCAAGAACCTGAGTGGCAATCCCACCCAGGACTTTGTCGCTGACGGTCTGACCGAAGAAATGATCACCCGGCTTGGGCAACTCCATCCTGATGAGATGGGGGTCGTCCGCCTGGGCCCCGCTTATGCCTCGAGTGACCTTGATCGTATCGGCAAAGACGTCCATGCCAACTACGTTCTCGAAGGTGGCGTTCGCGTTTCTGGACAGCGGGTAGCGATTACTGCGCAACTGTTTCAGGTCAGCGACCATACCCTGGTCTGGGGTGAACCCTATGATCGCGACTTGCAAGATGTTCTGGTTATCCAGGCTGAAGTCGCCCGCAACATTGCCAGCGAAGTCCTGAATAAGTTGCCTCATGCCCAGCCGCCGATCCGACAGGTCAATCGCGAGGCCTATCTTGCGTATCTGGAAGGGCGCTACTTCTGGAACAAGCGCACCGAGCAGGGCTTCGCCGAAGCAATCACGCGGTTCCGGCGCTCCATTGAGATTGATCCGACGTACGCGCCATCCTACGCTGGCCTCGCCGATTGCTACGAGTTGCGGGGGTCAGCGCCCTTCTCAACTCTGAAGCCGCAGGAAGCGTTTCCGCAAGCCGAAGCCGCCGCCCGGAAGGCCCTCGAACTCGACAGCACACTGGCCGAGGCGTATGTGCCGCTAGGATACTCCCAACTGGTGTACGAATGGAATTTTCCCGAGGCCCGGAAGGAGTTCGAAACAGCTCTGCAATTGCGCCCCGGATATGCCACCGGCCACCAATTTTACGGCTACTACCTTACCGCCATGGGCAAGTTGGACGAGGCGATCGCGGAGAGAAAAAAGGCGCTAGAGTTGGATCAGATTAGTCCACTGCTGCACTCGGCCCTGGGCGAAGCCTATTACCAGGCGAGGCGGTTTGATGTCACCATCGACGAGAATAACAAGGCGCTCGAACTGGATCCCCGCTATGCCATCGCGTTGGTCAACATCGGCCGGGCCTACGAGCAGATGGGGATGCACCAGCAGGCACGCGACGCGTTCCAAACTATTCTCACGGCTGCGCCCGAGGACCCCGCGATTCTCGCCCTGATGGGCCACGAGTATGCTGTCTCGGGCGACAAGGTCAACGCCAGCCGCATTCTGGACAAGCTCACTGAAATATTGAACAAGAAGTACGTTCCCGCAGTCTATTTCGCAGTGGTTTATATCGGCCTGAATCGGAAGGATGAGGCTTTCCGTTGGCTCGACAAAGCTTATGACGAACGTTGCGAATATCTGGTTTACCTGGGCACAGAACCAATGGCCGACCCACTCCGCGGCGATCCAAGGTTCTCACGCCTTCTAAGCCGTATCGGACTGAAGCCGGCTACCACTCGTGCTGCGGTTCGAACTCCTTAAGTTCAGCGCTCGATTTAAGCCTTCACGGATTGTGGTCCTGTACTGCCAAGGGCGAATTATCACAGGACGACCTGTGCCAGCGCTCTTGAGCAAGTAAGCCTTCCGCCAATGGATCTCCCGCCCAGCAATACCAACACACCCAGCAAATGGAGCAGCCCGCGATAAAGAGCAAGTCTCTTTAACAATGAAACATGCGACAAAGTGCGACAACGCATTACGCAACCGGGGATTTCGCTCCTTGTCGCTTGCCGTAATGGAGGACGCCGGGTAGCGTGTGATGCTTACGAACGCAGCCCGGCCTTTCAAGAAGTTGGGCCGTGGTTTAGGGGAAAGTATGCCGGGACTGTGGCTTAGGGAAAGTATCCCCGGGGAATAAGGGAGAAAGAGTTCATGCAAACCGGCACGATCGCGAAATATGCGGGAATCGCCCTGGCGCTCGCCGGGCTGCTGGTGCTTCCTGGATGCTGGGTTCAGTCCATTCATGGATTGTATGAAGAAGGTATGTCGAAGCAGAATCCCGATGTCGTCGTTGACCAAAGGCTGACCGGATCCTGGAGCGCGTCGGAGCCAGGAATCGGCGACGAAAACAAGTGCAACGCGGTGGTTGTGATCACATCCAAGGACGACATCTACGGTTTGAGATGGCCGGTGCAGGAAGGATGCAGCGACGCGGAAAAGAACTACGAGGCTCGACTGGTGAGACTCGACGCCTACTATTTTCTCGATGCCCTTGCGCCGCAGGATGCTGTCTGTGATACCTGCATCGCGACGCACCAGATATTCCGCGTGGATTTCGACAGGGATGGGTTCTCGCTCACTCCCATCGATTCCGACTGGCTTAATAAGTCTCTCGCAGCCAGGTCTCTTACTTTGGCGACGCTGCCAGACGATTCGGAAACCGTCACCGCGTCAACCGCAGACCTGAAAAATTTCTGCCGCAAGTTCGCTGGAGACCCGGCGGTATTCAGGCCAGACTCGGCGCTTACGTTCACGCGCGTGAGTGCGGCCCACCCTGCTTCGCATCACTAATTGTTCATGGAGCCGATCATGCCTGCAGTTTCGCCGACGGCCGCGGTTGGCCACCAAAGAAGGCAAATGGAGGAAGGGATGCGAGCATGCGTACCCCTTGGTTTCGCTTGTGCTGGAGGCCTGCAATGAATTCACGCCGTGGCGTCGCCGCCGCATCGCTCGTCCTGTTGCTCGCCTTCGTGGCTGGGGGGAGTGGGTGCTCCATCAAGAAAATCGCGGTCAATAAACTGGGCGATTCCCTGGCCAGCGGCGGAGACACTTTTGCCTCCGACGACGATCCTGACCTGGTGGGAGAGGCTCTGCCTTTCAGCCTCAAACTGATGGAAAGCCTCTTAGCGGAGAGCCCTCGGCACCGCGGACTCCTGCTTGCAGCATCCAGCGGTTTCACCCAGTACGCGTTCGTCTATGTTCAGGTGCCTGGCGAAGAAATCGAAAGTCAAGATTTGGCAAAGTACGACTACTTGCGCATGCGTGCCCGGCATCTCTACCTGCGCGCGCGAAAGTATGGGTTGCGCGGCCTGGAGGTCAATCATCCAGGCTTTGAGAGTGAACTCCGCCAGGACGCCAAGGCTGTAGTGCGCAAGACCACAGTGAAGGACGTGCCCCTGCTTTATTGGACGGCGGCTTCGTGGGGTGCCGCGATTGGAGTCTCGAAAGACGATCCGGAACTGGTCGCCGATCAGACCATCGTTGAAGCTTTGATTGACCGTGCGTTCGAACTCCAACCCGATTATGACCATGGTGCCCTCGACGAATTTCTGATCAGCTATGAATCCGTCCGTCAGGTCAGCGGAGATTTTGGTCCGAGGTCGCGGAAACACTTCGAACGCGCCGTCGGGCTCACGTCGGGACAAAGCGCCGCACCGTATGTAGCTATGGCCGAAACGGTTTCGGAGAGCAAGCAAGACTCCGAAGAATTCGAATACTTGCTCAAGAAAGCCTTGACCATAAATCCGGATGCCCGGCCGGAGTGGAAGCTCGTCAATCTCGTTATGCAGCGCCGGGCGCGGTGGCTGCTTTCTCACGAGGACGAATTATTCGCAAAATAAGAGCGAGGAGCTATGAGGAGCTATCTAACAACTTCGATCAACAACGGAAGCAGAAGGCCAGGTGTGGCGATCCTTGCAGTGCTGCTCACGACGCTGTTTGCCCCGACAACCTGGGCGCAGACGCGGATTCGCCTTGGTACTCTAGTTCCTTCCGGATCCTCCTACTATCATAGCTTGGAATCCATGGGCGCAAAGTGGAAGCAAGCGTCGAACGGCGCCATCACCCTCACCCTCTACGGCGGCGGCACGATGGGAAGTGAGGATGAAATCGTCCGCCGGATGCGGATTGGCCAACTCCAGGCCGCGGTGCTGACAGCCGCGGGACTGTCGGAAATTGATCCATCGGTGGCTGCGTTGCAGAAGATGCCATTGATGTACCGCTCGCTCGATGAAGCCGCTTACGTGCGGGAGAAGTTGGCGCCAGATCTGGAGCGTCGTCTGGCCGAGAAGGGATTCGTTGTGCTGTTTTGGGGGGATGCCGGATGGGTAAGGCTATTTACCAAAAATCCTGGGATGCTACCAAGAGATTTCAAGACGATGAAGATTTTTGTAACCGCCAATGACGTTGCGCTGTCGGAACTCTACAAGACCGCGGGATTCCATCCGGTGCTGCTGGAATGGTCGGATGCGCTGACTAGCTTGCAAACGGGCATCGTCGATGCCGTGCCGACGATACCGTTTCACGCTCTTACGAACCAGTTCTACCTCTCAACGCACAACATGCTGGCTCTGGACTGGCTGCCGCTGGTAGGCGCGTTGATCGTTACTAAGAAGAGCTGGGAAGCGCTTCAACCGGCACAGAGGGATGCCATGCTGAAATCGGCGGCGGAATGCGGTCGTGAGCTTCAGGAGCAGGGCCGCAAAGAAAACCAGGAGTCCGTTGAAGCCATGCAGAAGCGTGGTCTTCAGGTTCACAGTGTCGACAAGGAGGCAGAAGCGGAGTGGCGGCGGTTCTCTGAGGGTCTGTACCCGAACATTCGCGGCAATATCGTACCCGCCGAGATGTTTGACAAGGTTGTGCAGATACTTCACGAATATCGCGCTGTGCCAGGAGTACCCGCAAAGTGACCAGCGAATTGACGCTTCCGCTGACGATCTCCAGTCAGACAACCACCCCGGACTCAGGTCCGGTTTCGAGGAAGAATTGGCTGCGTACCACGGAGAATGCCGTGGTCTCCGTGGCCCTGTTAGCCATGGTCTTGATTCCGCTCGCAGAAAGCTTCCTGCGCCGTATTTTCCAACTGGGGATCCCGGCTTCGACAGCCTTGGTCCAGCACATGGTGCTCGTGGTCGGGATGCTCGGCGGAGCCATCGCGGCGCGCGAAGGAAGACTGCTTTCGCTCTCAACACTAGGGGAAGCATCGTTTCAGGGACGCTGGAAGACCGCCTCTAGGATTTTCACGAGCGGTGTGTCCGCTGCCGTAACCGGGTTCCTATGCCTGGCGAGCTATCAATTTGTGGCGTCGGAGCGCGCGGGTGGACAAATTCTGGCTTACCGGTTTCCGATGTGGGTGGTCGAGTCGGTTCTCCCCTTGGGATTCGCGATGATCGCGATCCGAATTCTTCTCCGTACTTCGGAGAAATGGGGCCCGCGGGTCGCGGCCACCCTTTGTGCTCTTATGTTAGCTGGAATCGTGATGGCGTGGCCGGGAGGCTTCCACCATTCGGTTGTGATTGCGATGTTCATCCTGCTGGTTGCGTCGGTGCTGGGAGTGCCGGCGTTCGTCAGTCTGGGTGGCGTCGCATTGGTTTTGTTTTGGGGCGCAGATCAGCCGATCGCGGCAATTCCCGTTGCGCATTATTCGCTGGTGACAAATCCGTCTCTGCCCACGCTACCGCTGTTCACACTGGCGGGCTATTTTCTGGCCGAGGGGGGCGCGCCAAAACGGCTGGTACGAGCGTTCTATGCGCTGTTCGGACAATTCCGCGGCGGACCCGCGATCGTTACGGTTTTGGTTTGCGCGCTCTTCACGTCCTTCACGGGAGCCTCTGGCGTGACGATTCTCGCGCTCGGCGGCTTGCTGATGCCCGTGTTGACCGGCGCGAACTATTCCGAGAAGGACTCGCTCGGTCTGCTCACTGGATCGGGCTCGCTGGGCTTGCTGCTTCCCCCGTGCCTGCCTCTCATTGTCTATGCGATCGTGGCCAGAGTTCCGATTGGGCAGATGTTTCTGGGCGGAATTATTCCAGCTATTGTCATGATGGCGGCAACTGCCATTTGGGGCATCCGGCGAGGGTCGGCAAGCAACACCACGGCGCGGAAATTCGAATGGAGAGAGGCGCAGATCGCGTTGTGGGATGCCAAGTGGGAGTTGGCCACACCCGTGGTCGCCTCCATTGCACTCTTCAGCGGAATAGCTACACCGGTTGAGGCAGCAGCGGTCACGGCTTTCTACGCGTTTCTCACCGCCGCCGTGTTCCATCGCGATCTGAGCATTTTGCGTGACGCGCCACGGGTGATGGTGGAGTGCGGACTGCTGATCGGAGGCGTGCTTCTCATTCTCGGCGTATCGCTTGGCTTCACCAATTACCTGGTTGATGCAGAGGTCCCGACCTACGCCGTCGCCTGGACGACACAACACATTCATTCTCCCATCCTGTTTCTGTTGCTCTTAAACCTCTTCCTTCTGGTGGTCGGGTGTTTGATGGAGATCTATCCGGCGATCGTGGTAGAGGTCCCCCTGCTGGTTCCTCTCGGACTCGCATACCACATTGATCCGGTGCGGTTGGGAATCATTTTCCTGGCAAACATGGAGCTCGGCTATTTGACTCCGCCGATTGGCTTGAATCTCTTGATGTCTTCCTATCGATTCAAGAAGTCAGTACCGGAGGTGCTGCGCGCCGTCTGGCCGGTGGTCATGGTGATGATTCTGGGAGTTCTATTGATCACGTACATTCCGGCGTTGACCACAGCGCTGCCGCGATTGTTCGGCTATTGAATGAAACCGGAGCTAGAAGGTGTCATGGAAAGTGAAACTTCCGATGTCCTTGGCCGGCAAACAGGAAACTATGGGTTCTGGATCGCAAAATCACTTCACGCCAATACCCCGGTCGCTTGAGTCTATGAATGCCGGGCGACCCACCGAGCGGGAGTAAGGTCTGGAAGGCACCGGATCGGGAGATCGGCAAGCCCGGGGAGAATCGTGGAAAAGTAATCGTGCACCGGGACACGACGAGCAAACATCAATTGCCCCTGGAGGATGATTGAGCTTAGCCGCCATTAAGCGTTTTGGCACTCGAATACCTTCCGAGATTCCGGCCACGCTCATTAGTCTGGAACCACTTCACCGTTTTCGGAGTCGCGCGACATAATCCTTGTGAACCTTGGAGGGTGTGCTGCCCGTTTCCCTCGTTCGGTGAAGATAGGGACGAGCGTGCGTTCGGAAGGTCTTCCAACCGCGAAACCCAATTGTCACTGGGCGCGTAGTCAATTGTATTTCCCTGGGGAAGCATGAAAAGCTCTGGCTCTTGGGAATAGCCCTGGAGGAACCCGCTAACGTATGGGGCATCGAAACCGTGCCAAAAGATTGGCTGCAATAGGTGCCATAAGGTTTCGTTTGAATGGGACAACACTCGCCGATGCGCGAGACTCACGCAGCTTTGGTTGGCTCAACGTTCTCGATAGCCTGCTGTGTAGGTTGACTAGGTCTCTGGACGGAAGGTCGATCACGCTCACGCAACTGGTCGGGGTTCGGCACAGATCTCAACAGGTTGGCCAGAGGCGGCTCTGCAAATTGCTCGATCCGCGTGTTCCACCACTTGCGCAGTTCTACCCAGGCCATTGCCGCGCCCACAAGGAACATCGCCAATACAATTAAGGCAAGGTATCTATCGGCTGGGCGCAATCGCATTGTGCCTTCGTATGCCGTAAGGGAGATACACCCGAGGAAGAGGAGGACGAGAGTGGCTTTCACGGTGGTTTCCAACGAATTGTTGTGAGCGGGAGTGTCATCTGGTTCCTGTGCTATCTCCATCGGGTATTTACCCTAGAACCGTGGGGTAGTAACCGTAGACTTCACTGCTTGCGCGTAGTAGGGTATCCGGGCACGGCTTATGGCGAATCCAGGCTGCCCCGTTAGAGTCTACCTTGAGTACATCAATCGGCAGTTGCACGTCCTGAGGCTTTTCCGAGACTTCCAACTGAACCAGGAAAGAAGCTGCGTCTGCAAGAACAGACGGTAAAGGCTTTCCAGCCGCAATGTGTCCGTCAATCGCGTCGTGCTCTCCCAACATAAATATGTAGGCTCCGTTCCGACGATCGACACCGGGGCAAGATCGCCAATTGGGAACTGTTCTGACTACGGGAGCAGCCCTTTGTTGCCATGATCGAGCATTGAAATGCTATCTGCACACCGGTGCCAAGGCATAGCACTCACGTGCCATTTTCCTCCCGCTCGCCAAGTCTTATTCTTGTTCTTGAGCAGCACTTGGGGGAGGGCTGATCAACAAACGTCCCACGACTCAAATCGAGTCTGGGGCGTTTTGTTTTGCCGCTGCATTTCCCGTTGTCAAGATGCTTTAGCCCTCAGGCTATCGCTGGGCCGCGTTCGGCCAGCCCTCCGCCTTCGCGCCTCGTCTCTGGAACGCTGGAACGCTGGAACGCATACCGTGAAATGATCGCCTGCCCCGACGGCGAGCCCAGCGAATGCTTAAAATGTCAGTCTGAATCCCACAAACCCGAATTCCCATTCTGGCGTTGCCCCAGGTTCCTGCCCTTTCTATTCCGGATGATGCCCGCCCTATCACGCTGAGCGCTGCCGCAAATCAGTTAAAATAACTCCTTGGGTTACCCTGCGCTCACCCTTAACAAAGCTTGCCGCCGGGCGCGCCAGATCGCGCTGCCCGTTCATTTCTTGTTCCCACTTGTGATGCTGCTGCAGACCTTCATCGGCGTAGCCCTTGCCGACAATGCCGCCTTTGACCTCATCGGACCCAAGATCGATGTGCGTGTGCAACGCGCCGGTGTGACGCTGCCCATCGCGGAAGTGCCCAACCTGCAAGGGGGAGACCGCCTGTGGGTCCATCCCGATTTGCCCGACAGTCAGTCAGTGCGCTATTTGATGGTTGTGGTTTTTCTGCGCGGTGCCACCAATCCTCCTCCGGATTCCTGGTTTACGCGTGTGGAAACCTGGAACAAACCTTTCCACGACGAGGGCATATTCGTCATCGTGCCCGAAGAGGCCGAGGAAGCTCTCGTCTTCCTGGCCCCCGAAACTGGCGGAGCCTTCAGCACTCTTCGTACTGCGGTCCGGGGAAAGCCCGGCGCGTTTGTGCGGGCGT
>Ga0182024_10010660_pt1 | contig 18691 bp, 19 predicted proteins | sample P32metaG_FD_120480 | JGI IMG/M metagenome (GOLD analysis project Ga0182024, IMG submission 120480) | Permafrost microbial communities from Stordalen Mire, Sweden - P3-2 metaG (Illumina Assembly) | ecosystem: Environmental > Terrestrial > Soil > Wetlands > Permafrost | place: Sweden: Stordalen... | reverse complement strand
ATTAGCGCCAACCCTCGGCTTTGCCGCGGCAAATTCAAATCGAAAAATCCGAGTTACCCCATATCGCTTTAATTATCTATTGGATATACCGGACAGCCCGATTTTAGCCGGACACTATTGATTCCATAATCTGAAAAGCAGCGACAGAAGGATTGCCCATACGAGCAGCTTGAGACCCTTCAATTGGAAGATCGCGAGTTGCTCGGCGTTCTTTGCTTCAATGCGCCGAAGGTATGCCGCGCCCTTGGGAAACGGCACGTACGTGGATCCCCAAAGCGGGCGAAAGGTCGCCAACTCCAGGGTCAGGTCCTTGGCTGGCTTTGAGTTCCGGTCGATCAATGCATAGCCGACGAACCAGACATAACTTGCCGTTAAGCCAGTTAGATTCCAGAGAATGGTGTACACCAATGAATGCGGCGTAGCAGCGCACGCAAAAAGGATCAGCGCGGTCAACCCGGCAAGAAGAAACGTGATCGGCCTTCGCCCAAACAGCGAATTGGGCCATTGCATCGCGCACCCATAAAGAAGAATCCCCAATCCAATGACAGATAGATTCAAGCCCAGAAGCAACGGTTCCCGGTAGGATTGTCCAATAACAAAAACGATGGGGGTAGCGGCCAGAATAAAACGCCGGTATTCGGGCATAAAGGTAATAAGCGCGACCAGGACCGCCAACTCCAGCGCGGCGCCAAAATCCGCAAGAAAAAAGCGCATCCCCAAACAGAACAGCGCCAACACGACGAGTTTGCCAGGAGCGGTCTGAGCAAGGGAAACTACCGAAGGGTAGGTTTCAAGACGCGGAATCAGGCGGAATCCAGCAAGACGGCTCACTAGCGATCGAGGGGACTCCAGTTGAGTGGCCAATGCAACTCCATGTCAAGGTGCGTTTCTAAGCAAGTATGGTAACTCATGGAACAAGGGTCGAACCTTTGTCCGCCGAGCCATCCCAAGTACGGGCCTGGGAGCATGTGAGAAGAAAATGCCGAAACCAGGTGCGGACATCGGTGAAACTGTTCTCGCCAGATCCGTCTTGGACTCTCGGGGCGCGACGGGTGTTCTGCTGCATGCGGGGAATGCGCATGAAGGGTAGCCTCCTACCAGCCTGACCGCTGTCGGAGGCTTGGTTCGGGGGGCAAGTGTCTTTTGCCGCTGCGGGGCCACCGATTCCCTTCTTCCGCGCCAATTCCTTCCTAACAGGTCGCGCAGAACATCTCCACCCGTGATTCCCCACCCGTGATTGGCCCGTTTTACACGTATTTCGCTGTATTTAGGCGGCCCATGAAGGCCTGTAAGTAGTTGTAGGTACAGGTTATTAAGGCCCTGAAAAGGCATGGATCTTGGAGCGATTTGATCGCCGTAACATATGTCATGTCAACAAGTTGCACGCTTTGAAGGAAAATCTTCTACCCACGATCTCCACCCATGATTGAGAGTGACATTCGGGCATCTTCCGATGGAGTGTTCCGCTCACCCATTTTCGTGCCTGGGCTCATTGTCAGAAGGGAATCGAGACTAGTTTGTGCAGGACCAGCCGTTGACTACGCGATTTGCTACTTGACTGAAGGCTATCTGGGCGGCTTCGCCGGGGGTTTTTACGTCATACTTTGCGTACTCGCTCGCATTCTCCATTGCGTAGCTTATGAGGAAAAAACGCTGACCGGGAGGCGAGACGTCTACTCCGAAGACGGAACTGGTAAGACCCATGCCGCCAACGTAGACGTTAGCGAAGTAGCTCTTATGATCGCTGCCCGTATTTACGCCGACGTGATAATCGAGATTGGCATAGAGGGTTGCGTCGTCCGTCCCGTTGGCCGCAACAAAGGAAGTATCTGACCTATCATCCAATGCTTCCTTATTCAGGACTTCAACGAATGCAGCTGTGGCCGCGTTGTTCATTGGGGCGTTGGGGATATGGAGACCGTTGGGGTGGTCCTTGTCGCTCCAGTTCCAGAGTTCAACTTTGACTACATAGACGCGAATGGGCGTCTTGCTGTGGATTCCCCTTGGATAGCCGCTGTAACAAAGGTGATCGTTGTTGAAATAGTTGACCCATTTGCCGGTGAGGCCTGGACCGGGATCAGCCATATACAGTTCGTCTTCACTGCAATGCAGGGATAAGTGACGCGGAGGAGCGGGGTAAGTTACATCCGCCTCCAGCGCGCCTGTCTTGCGGTCAAGGGAAAATGTTTCTTCCTTTGCGACGGGAGTGAGGCTGGGAGACGTCCAGGTAACTGTAGTGGAAGTTACAACCGCATCGCGGGTGCCCACGATGCGGCCATCGTTGACCGATCCCTCATGAAAACCCGCGAAATGGTTTGTTTCCGCAAAATAGACATACGCTGAGTCCGGGACATCGGAACGCACAGAACACGACAGCAATTCGGTTTTGTCGGGATGTTCGCTGCCGATTTCACGGAAGGTGTCATGTTGCACTTGAGCGCTCACCTGAAGGACGAAAACTGCGAGCGCCAATCCGAGTGTGAGGGTCGCTTTCATTATGGGTGCAGTTTGTTCCAATCCGCGACCTCGTCGTTGAGAGATTTGCTTTGAACAAACAGGGCTGTGAGCGTTGTCTTGCATTTTTCAACCTGCGCACCTGAATCGGCTCTGAGGTCAACGACGTCCGCCGATCCCGATTCGAGGATGGTGATTCCGTTGTTCAGATTGGCGTTTGCGGAACTACCGCACTGCGAATTGTAAGTTGCGACGCCGGACTCGTAGGCTTTGGAATGAATCTTAAGGAGAAGCCAGGGAATTTGGCTTGTTTCGAGCCATTTCTTAACCGTGCGGCCATTTTTGAAGTCGTCTGTATTTCTGAGTGCGACCTGACATTGGGCAAGGGCGTCGTTGTATTGCTCAGCGTAACCGTATAACTCGCAGAGGCGCTCGTGTGCTACGCCCCAGCTGGGCAGATAGGCGAGGGCCGTCTTGAAATGGGACTCCGCGGTGACGTAATCGGAATAGGAGTGGCTGGTCCCATAAGCATCGAGGGAGACCTGTCCAGCGTCGAACTCAGGATCTGCGAAGTCCCGTTTTGTGGGCGCGGGCGCCGGAGCGGGACGGGATTGGTTGGCGCCTCCACCCCTGTTGCCGCCACCGCCGCCGCACCCATAACAGGAGGAAGTTGGGGTGGGCGGCGGCGGCGGCAGGGTGAAGCTGGTGCCAGCCGCGAATTGCGCGGAGCTGGCGGTGGAAAATCCGAGAGTGAAGAGACAAATAAAGAACGCAGTTACAGCGAATGAGCGCATGGCATCACCCAAAGTGCCTTTCGTGGCAAATGCAGGGTCCCAAATGACAAGAGCTACAGCGTCGTTGTCAGGACCAGAAAGCGCTGCCGTCAACTCAACCTATAGAGAAACGATGCAAACACAGTCGATACCTCTAAAGAGGGACAAGCCCGATCCCTTTCAGAACGCGCTGGCCCCGGAATCCATGGCGGTAATGAGATCGCAATGCGCGTCTGATCACTGAGTCACTTAGGGAGAACCACGGGATGAGAGAATCCCAGATTTCCGAGTTCCGGGTCGATTACTGGCAAACCGAAGATAATTGCCCCGAAGCGGCCTCGGCTTTCCGTCTTCGCTTTCAGATAATGCGTGACGCGGCGTGGAAGATCTCCACCCGTATTCGCCCACCCGTGATTGGCCCGTTTTGCACGTAATTCGGCGTATTTAGGCGGCCCACGAAGTCTTATAGGTAGTTGGAAGTGCAACATATTAACGCCCTGAAAAGGCCGGCGTCGGCGGTTCAATCCCGTCTCTGGCCACCACATTCTAAAACAATTAGCTATAAATTAGAGAAAGCAAAGAAAATCGCCCCCACCCCTTCTCCGACCCCCTCCCCTCCAGTAATTGATCGTTCTCTTCCCCTCAAGGGAGAAGTCCATACCCTGCCGAACGCGAGACGAATAATCAGATCAATCCTTCATAATCCAGCCATTTCGACGTCGAATGCCCCCACGACTCCCGCTAGTCAGGTGTTTAAGCGTGTCAAAGCCATGAACGAGTTAACCCTCACCACCGGATCGGATGCAAACGGCATTAAAACTATTCTTGTGGAATGCCGATTCCTGCGCATTGTTGTGCTGCCCGAGGCCGGCGCCAAAATCTGGCAGATCCACCATAAACCGCTTGATGTTGAGATTATGTGGATCAATCCCTGCGTGCCTGCGGCGCGGCACGCAATCAACGCGCCTTACGACGACGCCTGGACCGGCAACTGGCACGCGGAGCGGTTCGAACGAGCGGTCGACGTCGGGGTTCATCTGCGGCTCACAACTCCCATCAGCAACTTCCTCGTGGAGCGCACGCTTCTGTCGTGCGGCGATCGCCCGTCCTTCGAGATCCAATGCCGCTTTACCAACCAGGGGGAGCGAGACCTTTCCGTTCCTTTGGAAGCTGCACCCCGCATTCGCCATCTCTGACAACCATCGCATCGGCTTCCCACCCATGGCCGGCCAGAGGGAACCAGAGTTTCCGGGCACTCTGGGCGATGCGCCACTCATCTTTCCCTGTCCCCACGCGCCGCTCGGAGATAAGGCGCACGACCTGCGCCAGGTTCCCGGCGTTGATTCGCGCGCTGTCCATTTCTTTTACGGCACAGGCCTGGCAGCCGGATGGTGCGGAATCACGAACCGCTCCAATCGCCTGGGCTGCGCTTTGCGCTTTGACCTCCAGGTTTTTCCCAGTTGCTGGCTTTTTGCCACCCACGGAAGCTGGCGCGACCTCAGAATTCGCCTTGGACTCCGGGCTTTTCGTGCTCCATTCCGCTGCCTCCTCATTCCTTTTCTGCGCCGCATTCGAGAAACACCAGTTCTGAACTCAGCGTGCTCGCAAGATGCACCGCGACGCCGGACTCCATCAGCTCACGGCCCGTCGCTTCGCGGTCCGCGGCGCTGCCGTCTTCAAAATGCAGCTTGTAATGCTTGTGCGCGTCGAGGCCGGCGAGAACAAACCTGTGCGCCGCCTCATCGGGATCTGTTCCGCGGAATGCGTACAACACTCCCTTGCCGCGCGCAGAGTCCCAGTATTCGATTCCATCCCAGTGCACGCCGTCGGGACGGTTGGACACGTGATAGAGCTTCGCGTCGCGAATAAGCGGCCGCAGTTGCTCCTTGTAGAGGGCGAAGGACTGCTTTGCTGCTTCATGCTGTTCGGCGGTCCAGATGGTGGTGTCAAGCATGATGGTGGTCCAGCCCATCATGCCGCTGCGCAGCATGTAGCGGAAGTTCTCCAGCTTCGGCGCCGGCCACTTTTCCACGTAGCTCTCCAGCATGGCCGCGGGCAGAACGTGGCTGGTGTCATAGAACGCGCGGCGGTTGGAGAGCGGGTCGTACGTGTCAGTGATGGAGAAATAATCTCCGTGCGCGGCCGAGCCGAAGTCGACCATGCGGCCGCCGTCGTTGCAAATCTCGAAGAGCAGTCCGGGATGCTCGCGTCGCGTCCTGGCGTAGATGTCGTAGTAAGCAAGGACTGCGTGGTAGCTCACGTCTGTCTCGTTTGCGTCGTGTACAAAGTCGGAGCCCCATTCGTGGCTGACGCGCATGGTGCTGCGGTTGGGTGGGGCATGCGGATGATCGTCGCGCGCACAGCCCTGAGCCACCAGATAGCCGTCGTGCTCGAGCATGTCGAGGTGATATTCCTCGACGATGCGCTTCACTTCCTTGGCCGCCCAGTCCTGGGCCGCCGGAGCGCCGATGTCGATGGTCTGGCCCTTGAAGTCCTCGGGCTTCCAGTCGGGCGCGAGATCGGCAACCAGCCAGTCGCGGACCACTGGATCACGGCCGTTCAACGCGCCCGGTTCTGTGTCCAGTGCGGCTTGCGTCCAGTCTGTCCAGATGCCGAAGCGCAGGCCCTGCTTGTGCGCCTCGTCGGCAATTACGGCCAGGCCGTGGGGAAACTTTTGGGGATTGGGATACCAGTCGCCCACGCCGCGAAACCAGCCGGCGTCGATGTGGAACATCTCCAGTCCGAGCTCTTTCGATTCGCCGATCATGCGCAGCGCCAGAGCCTCGTCGACGCCCATGCCACTGCCCCAGCTGTTGTTAACCAGCAGCGGATAGTGCGGGTCCTTCCATGTGAGTGGATTCCCGAGGACCGCGCGCACCCAGGGGCGAATCTGATTGCCGGCGCCGTCAGGGCCGCCGTCGAAGGCTCCAAGCAATACCGTGGGCGCCTCAAAGCTGCCCCCCGGCACAAGGCGCGTCTTGAACCGGCCGGGGTCGGGATCGAGGCCGAGCACGCTCTCGATGCGGCCGCCGGAGCGCTCCAGGGTGATGCGGGTACGGCCGCTGAACTCGATGCCTGCGTACCAGCCGCTCTGTTCACCGCTGGAATGGAAGACGATCTCGGCGGGAATGACTTCTCTGGCCTCGCCCTTGGCAAGGTGCTCGTAGGTGCTGGACTTTCCCGTCCAGCTGTAGCCTTCTCCAACTGTGTCCAGGTGCGTGCCCACGGGAGACGGCGTGTCCGCGCCCTTTTCTACATAGAGATTTTCCAGTTCGCGGCTGGCGCTCAGGTGCAGATTGAGGCGCAGCGAGTCGACCATGGGCAGCCAAACCTCCTGGCTGCTGAGATTCTCAATGGCGACGCGATGCTCGACCGGGCCGAAATCTGCGCGCGCTTCCCACTCCCACTTGAGGCGCAGATGCGGCTCAGCGTTTTCATAAACAAAGATCACATGCTGCTTCACCCCGTCGGCGAGACCGAGTTCGGGCTTGAGCTGCCACAGGATTGGAACCGAGGCTCCGCCGATCTCGACGGCCGCCGGTAGCGCATCGTCTTCAGCGTTTGACCAGGTGTTGCGGGCCGAGCCGCCGATCCACGCGATGCGCGGCGCATGCTCGCCGGCTCCGAGCGCCACCGTTACGTTTGAACTGGAAACCTGGACGGTCGCTGGAACAGTGGCTGCAAGCGCCACGCAGCCACAGGCAAGGCAGGCGGCAAGAGTAGCGTGCTTCAGATCGCGTATATTCCCGCAATTGAACATAGCCAGCATCTTTTCAGCATCCGGCGAGTTTTGGCTCGCACAAAATCCATGATCACAGACTCAGCGGCTTTGCCGGTTCGCAGCAGGTCGATGCCCAGCAACAGATTCACAAGTAGTCTCCGGGCTCGAGCCGGCGTGCGTGCTCCAGCACCGGAATCGCGTTCGCAAATCGGGCCTGCTGATGTGCCGACCGTGGGATGCCCAACCAACACGCGAACATCATCCCGATCCACAACCCTGCGCGATTTGGTTTCGCCGTTGCGCCACGGAGTCACAATAGTGCCTGAGCGCGTTCGCTTGCAAATGACGGCCAATCTTTCGGCCGGTAGCGGAGAAGCGCACAGGATTCAGGTATCGAAGACGGAATCAGGGCTTGAACTCCACTGTGACACTGGCGCGACGGTATGAGCCGGGGGACGATTTACCACCATTGGCAGGAAATGTGAGGTCGAAAACTCGGCCGCCAGTCGGAGTCAGTTCAGCATCCCCCACCCGAGGCCGGTTCTCTGTCTTGTCTCGATTCGAATCAACCGGCAATTCAGGGCGCGCTGGAAAGGAATTGTAACCATGCGGTTCTCGCGTTCTCATCATGACACGGCCATAATCGGTTCGTTGAACTCGAGCGGAATCCCGTCTCCGGCCAACCCATTCCATCCCCATTGAATCTCAGGCCGCGATTAAGCTGAGCGTAAGTCCGTGGTAATCCCCGCGTCCCGGCGCTTGCGAAGCACCCAGGTCGTCATGCAACGGAAGTCCTGCACGATGGTTGTCTTCAGCGGGTCGACGAGCACCGCATTCATCTCCCCGGTCAGCTTCAGCAGCATCGCCTCATCCACCAGGAACCACTCGGAGCCGTCTCCCACCACGAAGATGTTGCCCTGCACATGCTCGAAGTCCATTCCGATTCTCGAACCCATCCGGCAGAACAGCATCCCACCCGGCCTCAACACCCGCCAAAGCCCGGTCAGGATGGCTCGAAAATGTTCTTCATCCCGTGAAAAATGCAGCACCGAGTTGCAGATCACCACATCCGCAAACCCGTCCGGGAAGGGCATTTGTTCGATCTGCGCGACCTGGAAGTTCTCCGCCGGCAATCCGGTATTGAGCGAGGCGGAAAGCCGGCGCACATGCTCCACGCCCGCCGCATCCTGGTCCACAGCGAAGACTTCGCAGCCTTCGCGAAGCAGATGCACCAGGTTGCGTCCATAGCCGCATCCGGCATCGAGCACGCGCATGCCCGCGGCCATGTTCCCGCGCAGAATCTGATCGAAGACGTAAATATCGATCTGCCCAAATTGTTCCTGAACGCTCAGCGTCACTCGTCAATTCTCCGGGTAAAGTCCATTTGGAAGTAGTAACAGGCGTCGCTGCAGTTGCGCCATCGGCGCTGGCCGGGTCCCAGCGCAGCCCGGCAGTTTTCTGGCCGGCGCCTTGGCGGCCGGGAAGATTCCGGGTATACTGAAGATTCGGCAAGCTTGCGGTGGCGTGTGTCTTTACGCACCCCGATAGCCTCCCGGCGGAAACGCCCAGTTTGAGTGATTTCGAAAAATCGTTCACAAGGGTTGAACCGGGGCAGCCCGAAACACAGGTAGTCCGATAACAAAAAAGTTTGGAGCGAAGTCATGGCACAGGTATGCGATATTTGCGGCAAAGGCCCGCAGTTCGGTAACAACATCTCTCACGCGCACAACGTCTCGCGCCGCCGCTGGAACGTCAATCTGCAGGCCGTCAAAGCCCTGGTTAATGGCGCTGCCAAGCGCATCCGCGTGTGCACCAGCTGCATCAAGGCGGGCAAAATCGCCAAGGCGTAAGCAAGGCTGGGCAGCATGTCCGCCGGCTTTTGTGCAAATCAGGCTCGACGCAAACCCCGTCCCCTTCCGGACGGGGTTTGTTCTGCCCGCAACCCGGCTCTACTGCTTGGGCGCGGCCAGCGGATTTTCCCAGGGAAAGCCGGCCGCGTCCAACCCGCCCGGCGACCAGCGCAGCACAATGGCCTCGGCCAGCTTACCCAGCGTCTTCTGGGCCTCATTGTCGCCTGTCCAGCGCTGATCTTCATTCGCCCAGGTGAAGCCGGCAATCACCACCGGCCCGTTTTTGGTGGCAATCAGCGCCACATCGTTGCGCACCCGGTCCAGCGCACCGGTCTTGTTGGCGATGGCCGAGCCATGTTCGCTCGTATCGAGAGCCTCAAGATAACGCGCCAGGTCGTCGCGGTCCTGCTGTTGGCGCATCATGTGCAGAATTGCCCCGCACAGCGGTCCGTCGCCGGGCAACGCCGGCGTACCATCAAGGCTCAGTTTGCACTCGGCAAACCGCTCCATGATCGAGGCCATCTCCTGCGCCGTGGTCTTGCCCAGCCCAAACTTCGGCTGGTCGGCCGGCATGGGCCCCGTCGCCGCCACGTAGACCTTCTTGTAGAGCGCCGTCTGCTTCAGGCCGGCGGCAACAAGCGTCGCGTCGATGTGCGCCAGCCCCAACCGGTCGATGGCTACGTTGGTCGCCGTGTTGTCGCTCAGCACCACCATCAGGTGCAGGATGTCGCGCAGAGTCAGGCTGAGCGGCGCGGTCAACTGGCCGAGCACGCCCGAACCCTCCACCTGGTTCTCCTTGGTCAGCATCAGCTTCTCATCGAAAGAGGCTTTGCCGGCGCGAACCTGTTCCGCCGCGTCCAGCAGAATCCCCATCTTGATGACCGACGCAGTCTGCACCGGCTCATCGGGCTTGATCGAAGCGGTCTCGCCCGTCTTCAGATTGTGGGCATAGAGCGCCACCATGCCGCGATGCGCCGCGGCAATGGACTGCAACTGCTGATCGAGCTGCGTGTCTTCCTTGAGTGTTATCTGCTGAGAATGAAGCAGCATGGTACCTGCGCAAGCAAGCGCAACAACGAGAATGAATGGAACTCTGCACCGGGAAAGAATCATGCAGTCAGAGTACCGCGCCAAGAGAAGGCGCCGCCACTTCTCTTTCGCTCCCAGGCCCACTACCCGGCGCGCTCAAACGTCAGCGAAGCGGAGTTGATGCAATAGCGCAGCCCGGTGGGCCGCGGCCCGTCGGGAAACACATGCCCCAGGTGCCCGCCGCAGCGCGCACACGTCACCTCAATGCGCCGCATGCCGAAGCCGCTGTCCTCGTGCTCGACGATTGCCTTGGAATCCGCCGGCAGCATGAAGCTGGGCCAGCCGCACCCGGAGTCGAACTTGGCCCCACTCATAAACAGCAACTCTCCGCATCCCGCGCAGTGATAGTTGCCGGTCTCGTGGTTCTCCGTCAGCACGCCGGTGAACGCGCGCTCCGTCCCCTTCTCGCGCAGCACTTGGTACTGCTCCGGCGTCAGCGCCGCGCGCCATTCCGCCTCAGAACGCACAACCTTGTCCGTTGTTTCGCTCATGGTCGTCTCCTTAATCTCGAGCCCCGTCTTCGAGTCCAGCCTTCGAGCCCGGCGTTCGTCTCGCTCCCATTTGGATGCCGGCGCCGGTATCGCGGTAACAAAACCGTCTTCAGGCTTCCGCGATCAGATCAATCTCCACCAGCACATCCTTGGGCAAGCGAGAGACTTCGACCGTCGACCGCGCCGGAGGAGCAACGCCTTGCGGCGCGAGGTAAGCACCGTAGACCGCATTCATGGCTGCAAAGTCGTTGAAGTCCTTCAGAAACACGGTCGCCTTCACCACCTTCGCCAGGCTCGAGCCCGCCGCTTCCAGAATGGCTTTCAGGTTCTCCATCACCTGCGTAGTCTGTTCCGCTATGCCCGGCGCGACTACCTGCTGGGTCGCCGGATCGAGCGCTATTTGTCCGGCCGTGAAGACAAGGTTCCCCACGCGGATCCCTTGCGAGTAAGGCCCGATGGCTGCTGGAGCCAGGTTGGTGGCAATGGCTGCTTTGCTCATGCCTCGATTGTAATGGGCGCTCGCCCGGCCTGGGCTCGAACGCTCAATGCCACACGGCCAGTAAACCGCCGGTGATGGACAGCGCCACCAGCCAATAGCCTGTGTTGATGGCGAACAGATCGAATGACCGGCCCTCGTATATATAGCTCGCGGACAGCGGTGCGGCAATCAAGCCCAGCCACAGGATGAACCCGATCAGTGCGCCCAGGTAATAGGTTTCCGCTCCCGCCCACATCACCACGTGCGCCAGTATGAACGAAGTCACCAGGCTGCCGACGAACGAGGCAATCATGCCCACCATCATCTTGTTGCTCTTGTTCGCGTTTGGGCGCACACCGGCCTTCTCCATCCACGGCTTGGCAAACAACACCGGCGAATACCACACAGCGCCCAGCAGCCATTGAATCAGCGCCGAAACCAGAATGGCCCAATGGTTGAAGTGGAGATGGTGCATCGTGCAACCTCCGTCATGGCAAAAAATGTGCTTTCGATGAGTCGGGAATTCCGGAAAGTACGGGTGGAGTATGTGACCGGCCTGCAAGGAGTGGTGCAATTGACTGTGCGGCAGCCGAGAACATCGTGTCAAGGAAAAATGCCGCGCCGCCAAAGGCCCAGGCTCTGAAAGGGCACGACTTCACAGGCTGCGGAAAAGCTCACTATGCTGCCAATTCTCGATCGTTTTGTAACAGGGCATGACTTCAGTCGTGCCGATAAAGCTAATGGAAGGGTGTGGGCTTCAGCCCCTGTGGGACCTATTTTGCGATTCCACCCCGTATCCACGCCTTTTTCCGCACCCTGTTTAGCCCTGAGGGACGGGTTGCAGGAATCCAGCATGAGAATGGGTGTTCTTCGCAGCCTGTTTAGCCCCTGAGGAAATAGGTCCTGCGTTGCGAATCCTACCGTCGCTTCAATGCCTCCAGCTCATCCAGCGTGCGCGGCCAGTCCTTGCCCAGCAGCCGCGACAGGCTGCGGTCGGCCAGCACCTTGCCGCCGGTCTGGCAGCGCGCGCAGTAGTTGGTCTCGTTGTCCGCGTAGCGAATGCGCTGCACCTTTTCGCCGCAGCGCGGACACGGCTGGTCGAACTTTCCATGGACGGCGAACTCCGGGCGAAACGCCGTCACTCCCTCCGGAAATGACTTCTCCGCCTCTTTGCGCAACCGCTCCATCCATATCGTCAGCGTGGACCTGGTAGCCGCAAACAGCCGCTCCCACTCCTCCGCTTTGAGCTTGTGCGTCAGCGTCACCGGCGACAGATGCGCCGCGTGCAGAATCTCGTCGGAGTACGCGTTGCCGATCCCGCTCACCAGGCGCGGGTCAGTGAGTGCGCGCTTGAGGGTGCGATTCTCCAGCGTGAGCGCGGCGCGAAAGCCCCCAAAGTCCGTTTCAAAAACCTCAACGCCGCCGGGATCGATGGAGTACAGTCCTTCTTCTCCACGCACAACATGCAGAGACGCGCGCCGCTTGCTCCCGGCCTCGGTAAGCGTGAGCGACCCCGAAGGAAAGTCAAAGGCCGCCAGCGCATTTCGCCCCGCCAGCTTGGCCTGCGGCGGCTTCCAGTGGAGGCGCCCGGCAATCATCAGGTGCAGCACCAGCCACACTAACTCGGGGTCCCCAACGACCGGTCTTTGTCGTTGGGGCGGGAGATCACCCTCGACGCCAATCGCGATCCGCTTGCCGATGCGGCGCAAAGCAACCACCGTGCGCCCCTCGACACTTTCCAACGGCGGGTCCACAGTGCGCAGCAGAAACACGCTGGCCAGGCGAATGCGCTCCAGCGGTTGGCCCAGAATGCGCGGCTCCAGCGCGGTGATGTAAGCGGCAATGTCGGGCAGCTCCGGCATTGCATACAGAGTGCATCCTCAGCGCGCCGTTCCGCAATGGCCATACCTGCATGCAGCGGCCAATCACCGTCCTCCCCGCAGGGAGACCGCCCGCAATGGCTTGATCGCAGGTATTTCCCTCCCGGTAGGGAGGGATCGATAATAGCCCAGGATGAAGTCCGCCGCGGCGGACGGAATCCTGGGAAAGCGCCCCCAAAAAATCGGTGGCGGCCCGTAGGGCCGCGGCGAAATCCTTCCCGACTTGCAATCCACGCGCAGATAACGACCCGGTTTACTACCCCAGAATCGCGTTATCGATCAGCCGCGTCGCGCCCACCCAGGCGGCCACTGCGAACAGCGAACCTGGCGCCGCAATCTCCACAGGCTCCAGCGTCCCCCAGTCCACCAGCGCAATATAGTCCTCGCGAATCTCCTGCGCCGAAGCGAGGGTTTCGCGCGCGGCTTCAACAAACTCGTCAGCCCGCCGTTTCCCGGAAGCGAACAGCGCCTCCGCCTCGCGAACAGCGCGGCTCAGCGTAAGCGCCTGCACCCGCTCTTCAGCACTCAAATACACATTGCGCGAACTCAGCGCCAGCCCATCCGCTTCGCGCACAATCGGACAAACCACAATCTCCGTCGCCAGCCGCAGGTCGGCAACCATGCGCCGCAGCACGGCCACCTGCGCAGCGTCTTTCTGCCCGAAAAACGCGAGGTCGGGTTCGGCGGCAATCATCAGCTTGGCCACCACCGTGGCCACGCCGCGAAAATGCTCCGGCCGGGACTGGCCGTCCAGGCGATGGCTCAAGCCGTCCACTTCAACGAAGGTCGCCGCACCCGCCGGATAAAGCTCCGCCACCGAAGGCGCGAAAACCACATCCGCTCCTGCCGCTTCGGCCAGCGCGCAATCGGCGTCAAAGCTGCGCGGATAGCACGCAAAATCCTCGTTCGGTCCAAACTGTGTGGGGTTTACAAAGATACTGACAGCCACAAACCCGACCGAAGCTTTCGCCGCACGAATCAGCGACGCATGCCCCGCGTGCAGCGCCCCCATCGTCGGCACCAGCCCAATCGTGTTTCCGCCGTCATTGCGTTCCCATCGCGACCACTCGCGGAGTTCCGCCACCGTGCGAAGAATCTCCATCAGGCCTGCCTCAGCGCGCCCATCTTCTCCGCGTCTAAAGCCCTGCGCGCCGCCTCCGGCAGATGATAGCTCTCCTCGTCGGAGGGAAACACGCGGCGCTCCACATCTTCACGATAGTGTTCTATGGCCGAGCGGATCAGGGTCCCCGCATCCGCATAGCGGCGCACAAACTTGGCTGCCGGCGCGAAGGTCAGGTTCAGCAGATCGTGGTAGACAAGAATCTGCCCGTCGCACTCGGGGCCTGCGCCAATGCCGATGGTTGGGATCGGCAGCTCAGCCGTAATCTCGGCCGCCACTTCGCGCGGAACGCCTTCCAGAACCAGCGCGCCCGCTCCAGCATCGGCGAGCGCCCGAGCATCGGCTTTGAGCCGGCTCGCGGTCTCAGCCGTCCGCGCCTGCACCCGATAGCCGCCCATGCGATGAATGCTCTGCGGAGTCAGGCCCAGGTGGCCGACCACAGGGATCTCCGCCTCGGTGAGCGCGCGCACCAGCTCGACACGCGGCCCCTCGATCTTGACCGCTTCAGCGCCCGCTTCCTTCACGAAGCGGACCGCGTTGGCCACGCCATCAGCGACTGTCCCGTGATAGCTGCCGAAGGGCATATCCGCAACCACCAGCGCGCGCCGCACCGCCCGCCGCACCGCCCGCGTATGGTGCAGCATCTCGTCCACGGTGACGGCCAGCGTGTTCTCGTGGCCCAGCACCACCATGGCCAGCGAGTCGCCCACCAGCAACAGGTCGATGCCGGCCTCGTCCGCCAGGCGCGAAGACGAGTAGTCGTAGGCCGTAAGCGCAGAGATAGGTTTGCCCTGCCGTTTCATTTCGGCAAGGGCGGGAATAGTAACTTTTGTGATGGGGATGCCGGTCGATGCAGCATTCGACCCGCCGGGGAAGTTGGTAACGCTCATGGTTGTCTCCAGTGCCGCTCCGTCAACTCAGGATGCGACCCGAACAAGATTGAGTATACGCCCGATGCCGGATCGGAATGCAACGCCGTCCCATTTTTGCCTTGCCGGAAAGCCGGCCATTTGCGATAGAATCCTCCCTGCTCCGCTGCAAGAGCGGAGTTGAAAGTGAGACCGACCGCAATGCCCAAGTTCGTGATTGAAAGAGAAATTCCTGGTGCCGGCAAGTTGACGCCGGAGCAGCTCAAAGCCATCTCGCAAACCTCGTGCGGGGTTCTGCGCGACATGGGACCCCAGATTCAGTGGGTCCACAGCTACGTCACCGACGACAAAATCTACTGCGTCTACATTGCACCCGACGAAGCCACAGTGCGGAAGCACGCGCATACCGGCGGCTTTCCCGCCAACAGCGTCGCGCAGGTGCGCGCGGTCATCGATCCCACCACCTCGGAGTAGCCCCAGTCAGGTCATCGTGCCCGGCATCCGCTTGCAGATTCCCTGGGTAACACCGCACACTGAAAGCGACATGCTGACCCCATTGGCCACAGGGATCTCCGCCGGGCTGGGCGCGCTGGGCCTGGCGGCCGGCGGATGCGCCTATGCTGCCATGTGGCCTGCGTCTGAGCTCTTCGGCCGCGCGCTCATCGCACCTCGGATTGAAGCGGGTCGCCCCGGCGAGCTGGCCCTCACCTTCGACGATGGCCCCAACCCCGCCTGGACGCCGCAACTGCTCGACATTCTGGCTGAGCACGACGTCCGCGCAACCTTTTTTCTCGTCGGCCGCTATGCCCAGGCCGAGCCAGAGCTGGTCCGCCACATCCTCGCTGCGGGACACCTGATCGGCAACCACTCCTGGTCCCACCCCAACCTGGCCATCACCGCAACCCGCCGCGTCGAAGAAGAGCTGACCCGTACGCGTGACATGCTGCAGCAGATCGCCGGCGTCCCCATCCGCTGGTTTCGCCCACCCTTCGGAGGCCGTCGCCCCGTGGTTTTTGAAATCTCCCAAGATCTCGGCATGACACCCGTGCTCTGGAACGCGATCACCACCGACTGGCGCGAGCCCTCGCCCGACCGCATCGCTCAACAAATGATAAGCAAGATCGACCGCAACCAGCGCCGCGGCTGGGCCACAAACGTCGTGCTCCACGACGGTGGCCACCTCGCGCTGGGCGCGAATCGCGGCCCATCCGTTGCCGCCGCGGGACAACTCCTGGCTCGCTACAAGCCAAACCATCGTTTCGTCACGCTCGACGCATGGAACGCAAGCACCCAGGCGCAACCCTAACCTTCATTCATATCCGCAAACGCCCCGCGCGCCGCCGCAATGGTCGCAGCGATCTCTGCTTCCCCATGCGCCGTCCCCAGGAACGCCGCCTCGAACTGCGACGGCGGCAGCCACACGCCCCGATCCAGCATGGCGCGGTGAAAGCGCCCGAAGGCTACCGTGTCGGAGCGAGCGGCCTCATCGTAATTCGTCACCGGACCGCAAGTGAAGAACCAGGTCCACATGGAGCCCACGCGGTTGACGCCGACGGCGATGTTGGCGCGTTGGGCTTCCAGGGCAACGCCGTCCGCAACGGCCGCCGCCGTGGCCTCAAGCTGCGCGTAGATCTGAGCGGCGTTGGCCTGCAAATGACTGATCGTGGCGATGCCGGCGGCCATCGCAAGCGGGTTGCCGCTCAGCGTCCCGGCCTGATAAACCGGCCCCAGAGGAGCGAGCTGGTCCATGAAAACGCTCTTGCCGCCGAAGACGCCGACGGGCAACCCGCCGCCTACGATTTTGCCCAACGTGACGAGGTCCGGATCGAGCGAGTACATCCCGCAGGCCCCGCCCAGCGCAACCCGGAAACCGGTCATGACCTCGTCGACGATGAACAGCGCGCCGTGCTGTTTGGTTACCCTGCGCAGGCCGTCGAGGTAGCCCTCGAACGGCGGAATGCATCCGGCATTGCCGACGACAGGCTCAACAATGATGGCGGCAATCTCATTGCGATGAGCGTCAAAAGCCGCTTCGACGGCTGCAATGTCGTTATACGGCAGCGCCAGCGTCAGTGCCGCAATCTCCTCCGGCACGCCCGCCGATCCTGGAATGCCAAGCGTCGCCACACCCGACCCAGCCTTCACCAGCAGCCCATCCGAGTGCCCGTGGTAGCAGCCCTCAAACTTCACCACGATCTTGCGCCCGGTGGCCGCCCGCGCCAGCCGGATGGCCGACATGGTGGCCTCGGTGCCGGAGCTGACAAACCGCAGCTTCTCAATCGCCGGAAAACAGGCAACGATCCGCTCCGCCAAGTCGGCTTCAGCCGCGGTCGAAGCCCCAAAACTGGCCGAGTTGCGCGCCGCCCGCTCAATCGCCTCCACCACCGGCGGAAACGCGTGCCCCAGAATCATCGGCCCCCACGAGCCGAAGTAGTCGATGTACCGATTGCCATCGGCATCGATGAGATACGCGCCTTCGCCGCGCTCCACAAACGGCGGCGCGCCCCCCACTGCCTTGAACGCCCTCACCGGCGAATTCACGCCGCCGGGAAAGAAGCGCTCCGCGCGCTGTTGAAGGGCCTGGGACCTGGTGCGAGTGGGTGTTGTGACGGACGAACTCATGATGCCTCCAGTATAGAGGTCAAAAACTTGCGCCCCCTTCCACTTGAATCGCGCATCGCTGTGTTTTCATCTCCATAGGTGTGAGCGAGCTCGAAAATATCGGCGATCGCCTGCTGGTCATCTACGACGGGGTCTGCGGCTTCTGCAACCTGTCCGTCCGCTGGTTCCTGCTCCGCGACCGCACCGACCGGCTGCGTTTTGTCGCCTCGGATTCAGCCAAAGTGGCCGATCTGCTGGCCCGGCACGGTCTCGATGCCGCCATGGCAACCGGAAACTCCGGCGCCATCTTAGTCGCCCAGGCTGTTGAATCCCCGGCCGAGCGCCTGCTCATACGATCCGACGCGGTGCTGGCGATGCTGGCCCAGCTGCCATCCCCCTGGTCTGAGCTCGCTGCCGTGTTGCGGATCATCCCCCGCCCCCTGCGCGACCTCGGTTATCGGCTGGTCGCGCGCTACCGCTACCGCATCTGGGGACGCCTCGACGCTTGCCCGATTCCCACAGCCCAGGAACGCGCCCGCTTCCTCTAATCCACCGTCGCACCACCCAAATCCTGCTAGAATCGTCCTTTCCGGCTAGAATCGACCTTTCCGGACTGATAGGTCGGCTTCAGCAGACCGGCCCAAGGCCCGCCGCAGACTCCATCCGCAGAAAGCCCTCACACGTGCCCGACGAACCAAAATCCAAATCCGCGACCTACGCCGACGCCGGCGTGGACATTTCCAGCGGCGATCGCGCCAAGGAACGCATCAAATACCTGGCGCAGAAGACTTTCAACCGCAATGTCCTGGGCGGCATCGGCGGCTTCGGCGCGCTTTTCCGCCTCGATCTGCAGCGCTGGAAGAATCCCATCCTGGTCAGCTCGGCCGACGGCGTAGGCACCAAGCTCAAGGTCGCCTTCGAGCTCGGCATGCACCACACCGTGGGCGCCGACCTGGTCAACCACTGCGTCAACGACATCGCCGTGCAGGGCGCCATCCCCTTGTTTTTCCTCGACTACCTGGCCACCGGCCGCCTCGACCCTGAAGTCACCGAATCTGTGGTCACCGGCCTCGCCGAGGCCTGCAAAGCCAACGGCTGCGTCCTCATCGGCGGAGAAACAGCGCAGATGCCCGGCTTCTACGCCGACAGCGAATATGACCTGGCCGGCTTCATCGTCGGCGCCGTCGACCGCGAAAAACTGGTTACCGGCGCCGGAATCAAGCCCGGCGATGTGCTCATCGGCCTGGCCTCCACCGGCCTGCACACCAACGGCTATTCGCTGGCCCGCAAGCTGCTCTTCGAGGTTGCCGGCTACAAGCCCACCCAGTACGTTTCTGCCATTAAAGACAAAGCCGGCGCAGCCCT
>Ga0182024_10010659_pt1 | contig 18692 bp, 18 predicted proteins | sample P32metaG_FD_120480 | JGI IMG/M metagenome (GOLD analysis project Ga0182024, IMG submission 120480) | Permafrost microbial communities from Stordalen Mire, Sweden - P3-2 metaG (Illumina Assembly) | ecosystem: Environmental > Terrestrial > Soil > Wetlands > Permafrost | place: Sweden: Stordalen... | reverse complement strand
TTTAGCTTAATAGATTGAATAGCGTTGGTGGCTGACCGCCCACCGACTGTGGCTTGTCTGTTGTTGTCCTGGACAGCAAGCGCTGTGATGACTGCTATTATTGTCGGCTGCGGAACGTTCGATTTGCTGGCGACCACACGCTAAAATGGATTTTCTTAACATAGCCGAAAATGCAGAAAGGTTCGTTGTAAATCTAATTACGAGCAGCCCGTACGCAGTGCCTTTCTGGATTGCCGTAGCCTGGATTTTTCTTTTGTTCAACTGGCGTGCCATGCTGCGTATGCTGTGGCGCAGTTTGCATTTGATCGAAGATCTGGTTGTCCAACGCGAACTGTTCGCCAAGATCGACATACCGCTCAAGCTTGTGCTGCTTATTCTTGCGCTTATTCCCTTTCTGCATTTTGCGCCAGCACCCTTTGGCTCCGGATTAGAGAAGATCGCCTGGTATACCGTGCCGTTGCTTCTGCTCTATATCTTTGTCCAGAGTTTCGATCTGCTGTTTTTCAACTGGTATTTGACGCAAAGAAAAGATGCCAATGTGCCTGGCGTTTTGCGTTTTGTCGTGTTGTCGGCGATCTATCTGGTTTTCGGATTGGTGCTGTTGGAATGGGTGTTGGGTGTCAATGTTCTGCCGATATTGGCCACGTCTACAGTGGTTACGGCAGTGGTCGGTCTGGCTATGCAGGACACTCTCAAGAATCTCTTCGCCGGTTTGACGATGAGTTTCGAGCGCCGGTTTCGCCAGGGCGATTGGGTGATGTTCAGGATCGACCAGGTCAACACGGCAACGGGTGAAGTGGTCGAGATTGGTTGGCGCACAACCAAGCTGCGCACGCCCGACAACAACTTCACGGTGATACCGAATGCGGTGTTCACCAGCAACCAGCTGATCAACTATAGCCAGCCGACACCGGCGTTTCCCAAGATTATTGAGATGCCCGTGCGAATCGGTGTGCCGCTCGATCAAATCACGCCACGTCTGAGCGAGATACTGCAGCAGACTGAAGGAGTGTTGAAAGAACCGGCGCCGGAGGTGCTCGTCAACGGGATGCGCACTGATCACATTGTTTATCGAGTGCGTTTTTGGGTGGGCGAGTTTGCCAAAGCCGATGCCATCGCCAGCGCCGTCATCGAAGCTGCTTACGCTCAGCTGTCGGAGCTGAAGGCGGTTCCAGCCGTCGGCGCATTACCTCAGGTGCTGCAGAGCAAATAAACGGGCGCCGCTTGGCCAGCGGTTGGCTGTAAGCCTGTGACGGTGATAAGATCTGCTTCGCATCGATCGAGGAGTAGTCGTGAACACGTTTTTGAGCGCCCCGCAGCAAGCGGCCAAAGAGCAGTTCCAGGCTTACGTGCGCGAGGATGTGGCGCCGATTGCAAAACAGCTGGAACGCAAGGAAAGCTCCATGAAGGAGTGCCTGCAAAAACTTGGGCAGAGGGGCTACCTGGGGCTGACTGTGCCAAAGGAATATGGTGGGCAAGGAACGCCTTTTCTCAACACTGTCCTTCTGGCGGAAGCTCTGGGCGAACACGAGCCCGGCGTCGCGCTGGCGCTGGCTGAGCATACGGCGGTGATCGAACTAATCAATAAGTATGGCGATGACAGGCAAAAGTCCCGCTATCTGCCTCTTTTGGCCAGGGGCGAATGCATTGCTGCCATGGCTGTGCACGAAGAGGCTGCTGGGTGCGACATCAATTCATCCGTTTGCATAGTCAGAAAAGAAGGTAATCAGCTGGTCTTGCACGGCACAAAAACCTGGGTTGTAAACGGTGACTTCGCTACATTGTTTGTGGTCGCCGCTAAAAACTCAGAAAGTTCCCAACTGTCGCTCTTTCTCGTCGACGCTTCAGGCGATGCCCAGTCCATACTGGTGGGCGATGATCATGCCAAGCTGGGCATGCGTTCGGTCGCCACCAATGATGTGCAGTTCGATTCGCATATTCTGGCAGCAGAGGCGCTTCTGCAGCCAGGTACTGGCGGTATCGAAGAACAAATACTGTTTGCCGGTGACATTGGTAAATCTGTCATCGCTGCCTCCGCCTTAGGCATGCTGGAATCATCGATAGCCAGATCCGTCGAGCATGCCAATACGAGGGAACAGTTCGGCCAGAAAATCGGACAGTTTCAAGCGATTCAGTGGAAGATCGCGGACATGTCGACTGAGACTGCAGCGTGCCGCATGCTGATTTACCGTGCGGCATGGACAAAAGATGAGGAACCGCAGAGCTTCCGCAAGGATGCAGCCATGTGCAAATGGTATGCCTCGAAAATCGCTCGGCATCAAACTGGTGAAGCGTTGCAGATCCTTGGTGTTGAGGGACTCTCCGATACATCGCCGACAGAGCGTTTTTATCGCGATGCGAAGGTGATGGAAATCTGCGAAGGCACATCTGAATTTCAGAAGGTGGTGCTCGGACGCGAACTTGATATCTAGCCCAGCCAAAAGCAGCCTTTGCCGACCGCAGCGGAGATAGATTACGGCAGCCAACCTAAAAAACGCTCAGATCATGGTTAAAGGCTGCGCCAAATTGGCATTGCATAATTGAGCCCCTGCTTCGAGGTCCTGGCATATGAGTCCTATGGCCCGATCGCCTATCTGCCGGCTGATGCGAACGAGCCTCGCAATGGCGCTGCTTCTGCCGATGTGCAGCGGCCTTTGTCCGGGCGCATTGGCCGACGCTTATTTTGATGGCGGCGTCACCTACTATCGCCAAAAGAACTACGCCAAGGCTCTGCAATACTTTGCCCAGGCTTATCGTACCGATCCGGCCAACGGCAACGCCGTTTATTACCAGGCGGTGTGCCGTCAATCCATGGGAGATAAAAAGGGCGCGATCCCTCTGTATGCCTCGACCGTAGCTAACTTTCCCGGCACCGGCGCCGCCAATATGGCGATGAGCGCACTCAGTTCCCTTGATCCTGAATACTATGCGCAGTTGGTTCGTCACCGGGGCGGTTCAGCGCAACAAGCGTCATCCACGGCTGCGGCCAGCAGCTCATCGAACAGACAGTACGCGCCGACGTCCTCAGCCACCTCCTCAATACGAGGAACGAGCGACGATTTAAGCAGTTTGCCAAGCCAGACGCGCATTCCTTTTGTGAGAGAAGGCTCTCTGCTCCTGATTGATGCGGCAGTCAATGGTCACGTGATGAAAATGTTTTTCGACACGGGGGCAGAGATTGTCGCTATGGGCAAGAACCAACTGGCCGAGGTGGGCGTAGCGGAGCCGACCGGGGCGCCAACAGGTGCAGCCTCTGGCGTTGGGTCGTCCGGCAGTGTGGCGACGTGGATGATCCACTCCAATCTCAAGGTCGGTGATATCGAGCGCCGGAACTTCCCGATTTGCGTGCAGGAAAACATGGGGATGCATCCTCTTCTGGGGCAGAGTTTTTTCCGCGACTTTACTTACACCATCGACTACACAACCTCCGGCAAGGAGCAAGGCACTATTCTCTTGATCAAAAACGGCAGCGCCGAGGCGCAAGCGAGCGGTTCACACAACTCTTACGGTGTCCCCTTCACACGCGAAGGCAATGAATTGATCGTGCAGGTGGAGGTGAACGGCAAAACCACCCCGATGTATTTCGATAGCGGTGCGTCAACCATTGCTTTCAGCATGCAGCAGTGCAAGGAGTTGAATATCAAGATCCCTGACGATGCGGTGACTCAAATGTCACGCGGCATCGGTGGTGTGTCCGCCGCTTACGGCTTCACGATCTCGCGCATGCGCCTGGGCCCGATTGATAAATCGAACATAATGGTCAGTGCCACAGAAGCGTCGAGGATGCGTTATCCTCTACTGGGCCAGACGTTCTTCGGCGACTGGCAATATACAATCGATAACACTAATAACGTAATCAGATTTGTCCGCCGCTGACACCAAACCGTCGCTCTCTCTGGTCATCGTTGCTCAAAATGAGGAACGAACGATCGAGCAGGTTCTGGCGTCAGCACAAGGGATCGTCGACGAGATCGTCCTCGTTGATTCGGGATCTACAGATCGAACGAAAGAGATCGCCCGCACCTGCTCTGCTCGTGTAGTCGAACAGCCCTGGCTCGGCTATTCCGCACAGAAGAACTTGGCAATTGATCTGGCCAAGGGAGATTGGATCCTCAGCCTCGATGCTGATGAAGTATTAACGCCGGAGCTGGCGAGCGAGATCAAAGCAACGCTGGCGAGAGCTGACATCAATGGTTGCGCCGGCTACACGATTGGGCGCATCCTCTATATTGGTGACACCGCAGTCACCCATGGAGGTTTCTACCCAGATGCGCAGTTGCGCTTGTTCCGTGCCGGCTTGGGACGATTCAACGATCGGCTCGTGCACGAAGCGATCAGAGTCGATGGAACGGTGGGGAAGTTGCAGGCGCCGATGCGGCACTACGCGTACGCTACGGTAGCTGATTTCGCAGCGGCGATGGAAAAATACGCGCGGTTGTCTGCCCAAGAATACGCTGGCAAAGATAGCAACCACTGGCGATACCACATTGTGAACGAGCTGGTGCATCCGGTTTGGACTTTGTTTTATCGCTACGTCCTCAGGCAGGGCTTTCTCGATGGCTCGCTGGGTTGGCGACTGAACTGCATTTACAGTGATTACGTCAGAAGAAAAATACGTTATTTGAGGGAATTGCGTAGTCAGTCATGAAAGAGAACGTTGATCAGTAGATATTTGCGTGTGGCTATTGTGGCAAGCGCTTTGCTGATTGCACTGGGCTGTTGCGTCAGGATTCTGAGAATGGCTGCCGACAGGGGTCTGCCGATGCGCAGCAGGCGTTGTCGCAAAACCCGGGGCGCAACAGTTGGAGAATAAGGTCTCCAATGCGGCATCGCGGGATTCTCAAGACTTCAGTCAGGGGGTAGGCAATATTGAAACATCCTGGTTGGGATACACCGACCTGGTCAGATCAATGCGTGCCATCACAACTGGTGACTGATCGCGGCTCTAAGCAGTGTTACTGTCAGGCGACCGGTCTTTCTTGGATGGGCGTGTGCAGCGGTTCTGGGAGAGATGTCTGGCGTGAAAATTCGGCTAATTGATCACTGTTTCTCTCGGGCGACAGACTCTGGTGCAATAAATACTCGCAATAGTCGCGATATTCACCTACACCCGCATGCTCCTGTTTGGCGGGATAATTCAGCCCTTTGGCATCGGCGGATTTTCTGATCAAATCGCCGATTTGCTCAGAGGGAAGAGTGTCAGGATTGGTGCCCAGCCGTTCCATCTCTTTCAGGTTGGCGCGAAGGTCCCCTTGTACGGTTAATGAGTTGCTGACTGGGCCGCCAGCCCTCTCAATATCTGCTCCGGGCGTTTCGCCCTTGATGCCAAGCTTGAATTGCGGATCTGCCCCATCTCCTTCGAACTGCGCAATCTTCTGATCAATGGACGGATCGAATTTTTGACCCGATTGTTTCTGCCTTTGATATTCGGCGACTATGTTCTGGGTTTCATCGCCATTAGCGATGTGACCGTACTGCGGCTTCGTCCATTGAGGGTTGTTCTTGTGCAGCAGTTGCCCGAGATTGTCTAAAAAATCGATATGGTCTTTTTGTGGCGCTGTGATGTAACCCAGATTGAGCATCACATTGCCCATCCAGGTACGGGGATCTTTGGCTGGATTGTATGGGTCTGGCAATATTGGGTTCACTAAGGGGAAGATTAGAAAAGATAACATCCTATCTGTGGCTGAGATGTGACATGCCGCCCAATACTGAGGCGAGGAACAGTTGGCTGTGTTGCATCGCATCTAGACGTGAAGCAACCGGCTGGTAACCATTAGACCGGGAGCCGGCCGCATGCTTCAAGTGTATACTAAAGTGTATACACATCGGTAGGCACCTTTATGAAGCGATTGAAAGCGCGTGATACCAGTCCAGTGCGTATGCGGCCGGCGGATAAGGAGTACGTGGAGAAGCTGTCACGTGAGACGCAGACGACTCAGACTGAAGTCTTGCATCACGCTGTCGAGCTGCTGAAGCGCGAACGCCAGTTTCAAGAGATTCGAGAATCATACGTCGACCTGACTGAAGCTGAGCTGCTTGAGATGCGGGCAGAATCCTTGTTGCTGGACAAGGCTTCAGGCGATGCCATCAAATGATCTTCCGCAGAGGTGAGGTGTGGATGGTCCAGTTCGCAGATCCACCGGAAGGCGGAGAACAAGGCTATAGGCGGCCGGCGGTCATTGTGTCAAGTGATGGGATAAACGACTTGCCACTAGATGTGGTGATAGTGGTCCCGTCCACGACCAGGCGAAGAGTCAATCCCAGAACCGGCAAAGTACCGGAAAATTTGATTGAATTGGAACCTAGTGCTACAAACGGACTGGCCGAAGTTAGTTACTTTATGTCCGAACAAGTGCGAGCCGTATCAAAGACAATGCGGATGAAACGTAAACTAGGCGTGATGGCAGCCAAGGATGTGCAGCGCGTCGAGGCTGCATTGCGTCTAGTCATGGATTTGTTTTCGTAGACGTGTCGATCTGGTCGGTGTCAGCCAATTACAGGTGTTGGGGACCGGCAATCCGCGGCTGTAATAATGTGCCCTTCACCTTGCCAGTTGTTGTGCCAGAGGAGAAGCCGCTGCCACCGGATACGGTGTCGGGCCCGTAAGTGGCCGGTGTCTGAGCAAGATTGGTAGGACGTGCAGCAGATGGCTGTGGCTGAGATTGATGAGCAACCGCAGGATGTGCCATGGAACCGCGCACCCAGTCTTTATTGGCCAGCCGATTGCTAGTGCTGCCATCAGGCAGGCTTGAGCGCATCGGACCACCCGCCGGGATATTGGTGCTGAAGTGGCTGGCAGGCAGGCGATTTGGATTGATGATCACAGTCCCGGGTGCCCCACCTTGCAAGGAAGAGCTGCTGCCGTCGGGCGAGATGACGATCGGCGCGGACGCTTGTGCCGGTGCCAGCGGCGGGATACGGAAGGCGTAAGTTTGATCGTTGTCCTGTTGGCGATGGTCGCTGACGATTGGATCATTGTTGATGATTTGTAGTTGGCGCCGCGCTTTGAACCAATTGGACTGGTCCAACGTGTCGTTCTTGAATCTGACTAAATTGTCGGCTGAGGCCGGCTGGGCGAATATCGAAATGGTGCCGCACAGCAAAGCGGCTGCTGCAACTATCTCGCGCATGTGGTTAGCTCCAAGCAGTAGTAAGTGTGCGAGCATTCTGACCGATGATCACCAAGAGGGATACGTCAAAAACCCTAGTAGTTGAAAAGAGGCGGTGGGTAAATGAGAAATTCGGCGGAAAATCTCACAGGCGACCAATAGCCTATTTGTTGGCTTCGCCGAGGATCTCTTCCATCAGCTGGCGATATTTGCGCAGGTTGTCCTCGAACTCACTATCATCCGGTGTTTTCTGCCCGGCTGCCAGGCTCTCAAAGGTTTTTACAGGCGCAGTGGGCGTCTGCGCCGCAGTGCTGGGCTGAGATTGGTTGGTGAGAGGTTCTTGCTTCAGCCACGGCGCCAGACCGTAAAGTCGATCCTCGGTCACCCATCGGCGAGCGATCAGCACTTCGTCGATGGACATTCCGGTAACCTCCGCGTCCGCCAAAGCAATATCGGCCTGGGGACCGGAAATGATTTTCTGATCCACCAAGACCTTGAGCAGCTCAGCAATTTTCTGTTGGAGGTCCGGCGCTTGGGACACGGGATGCTTTCAGGCTGGAGTTCTTATTGATTTTATAGGAAAAGTGTCAGGTCGGCGAGGCGATTAGTCCGGCCCGCAATTATGCGATTTCGATGTCTACTCGCTTGCCGTATCTGCTGGCTGCCGCTCTAATCAGCGAGCGTAGCGCCGATATGGTCTTGCCGTCTTTGCCTATCAGCCTGCCGGTGATCGAGGGATCGCACGTAACGGAAACCCGACAGCGGCCCGGATGGACCTGCTGGCGTTCAAATTGAAGTGAATCTGCGTCTCTGGCTAGGATCTTGAGGATGTACTCGGAGAGATCCTCTGCCGCCGTCGAGTCGCTTACTTGGCCTGAGTAGCTGCGCGGCCGGAATCCGCCGCCTGGCCTGCCGCTGCCGCCTTTCTTAAAAGGCTTGCCACTGTATCGCTTGGCTGGGCGCCGTTTTTCATCCATTTTTCCACTGCTTCTTTGTTTAACTGCAAATTTTTCGACCGCGGATTGTAGTAGCCAAGCTCTTCGATCGGCTTGCCATCGCGGCGGGTGCGACTGTCTACAGCGACAATTCTGTAATGCGGTGCTTTCTTGGCTCCAACTCGTTTAAGCCTGATTTTAACCACTGAACTTTTCCCCTTCGGACTCTTGTTATGTGCGTCTGTGTATTTTACCAGGTGTCCGCCCTATTGCCCGAATCGAGCATACACAAGATTAAGATTGCGCCGTCAAACGCATCTCTACTGTGGCTCTTTCTTGCCACTAAACGCGGGTACAACGCGTTTCCAGAAGATATGCAACAGCGGCGCCGGCGGCAGGGGCAGCGTTGAAATTGTTTACTTAGGACAGCATGCGCCTTTCGGTCGGTCGCTGCCGGAGCTAAAACCGTTTCTTCTTCTTGCGGAACGAGCCACCGCCAGTCGGGTAGCCTTTTGGTGGCGGTGGTGGAAGCTTGCCGCGGGGCATTCCTCCCGCGCCGGGACCGCCTTTCATACCCGGCATTCCCGGCATTCCCATCCCCGGTGGCATCATGTCCTGCAGGGCGCTGAGATCGGGCATACCGCCCCCGAATGGATTCATCCCGCCGCCGCCGAATGGATTCATGCCTCCACCGCCGCCCCCGAATCCGCCCATCATCTTGCGAAACTGGGAGAACATCTGCCGCATCTGTTCAAACTCGTTTAACATTTGCCCGATTTGGTTCTCTTTCAGCCCTGATCCTCTGGCTATTCTGCGTCTGCGGCCGAAGTCGATGATCTCCGGCTGAAGCTTTTCTTGTTTGGTCATGGAGTTGATCGCGGTTTCATAAAGATGCATCATCGCTTCGCCATGCGTAGCGATCTTGTCCTGGTCCGCCGAATTGATACCGAGCATGCCGCCGACGCCCATCATCTTCATGATGTCGCCCATCGAGCCCATCTTCTTCATCATTTTTTGCGCGTTGACGAACATCTCGAGGGTGAACTCGCCTTGCATCATCTGCTTGGCGACTTTTTCCGCTTCTTTTTCATCAACCGACTGCTGCGCCTTTTCCATCAGTGTCAGCACGTCGCCCATACCGAGGATGCGGCTGGCCATGCGGTCCGGATAGAATGCCTCCAGGGCGTCCAGCTTCTCGCCGGTGCTGATGTATTTGATCGGTCTGCCGACTGATTCCCGCACGGAGAGCGCGGCGCCGCCGCGAGCATCGCCGTCGATTTTGGTGAGGAGGATGCCGGTGACATCCAATTGAGTGTTGAAGGTTTCGGCGACGTGGACCGCTTCTTGCCCGACCATCGAGTCGACCACGAGGATTTTTTCGGAGGGCTTAAGCGCGCGATCCAGGAGCAACAGCTCCGCCATCAACTCGGTGTCAATTTGCAGACGCCCGGCGGTGTCCAGGATGACAGGATTGTAACCGCCATGCTTAGCTTCCTCCACGGCCTTGTCGCCGATGTCTTGCACATCTTTGCTGCCCGGAATTGTGAATACTCGCACGTCGATTTGATTGCCCAGCGTTTGCAGTTGGCTGATCGCCGCTGGGCGCTGGATGTCGCAGGCGACCAGCAAGGGCTTGTATCCCTCATTTTTCAATTTCAACGCCAGTTTGCCTGCTGCCGTCGTCTTGCCGGAACCTTGCAACCCGAGCAGCATGACGATACCCGGACCCTCTTTCGGCTCCAGATTGAGCGGCACGTTCTCGCCACCAAGGATGGTGACCAGTTCATCGTAGACTATTTTGATGAACTGCTGGTCCGGTGAGACGGATTGCAATACTTCGGCGCCCAGCGCCTTCTGACGCACGCGGCTGACGAACAATTTCACTACTTTCAAGCTGACGTCAGCTTCCAGAAGTGACTTGCGCACCTCGCGGATCGCATCCTCAATGTTCTGAGGGTCGATGGTGGCATCGCCACGCACGGTCCTGAGTGCATTTTGCAGATGATCAGTTAACGAATCGAACATTGCCTCTTCCTCTGTTCAAAGTGTGCGATGAATGCCTCCTCAGGCAACCGGCATGAAATCTTGAATCTCAGCTATCTTGTCGGCGATCTCAGCGGGATAGATCAACCAGTGTGAGGTGTAATTACCCTTGACCAGGGCTTCCACAGTTAGTGATAGCTGCGAAAGCTCCATCACTTCTCCGCTGTCGGTGCGTACTACGATGTTGGTTTGCGGTATGTCCGCATCCGGTCTGTAGTAGTCGTATGGTCGAAAACCGGTAGACTCGATAGCGATGTAGTAGTCGGGATCGAGACCGGCTGCTTTGGCAATTTTGCGCGCTTCTTGCTCGATCTCTTTGATCTGCCCGCGCAACGGTTTGTTTTCAGTCAGCCGCCGTTCTCCAACATAGTAAGGTTGGTGCGCCGTATGGGTCGCAGGCGAAGAGACCGGGATTTTCGTCGCTTTGAAAATGCGCCGCTCCAGAAAACGCGATGCCAGATCGGCCAGGACAGCATCTTTGTCTTGCGCCCAGCGCTTGAAGTGATAGGTCAGTTGAACGTCGTCGAGTTGCAGGTATTCATCGACGGAAATGGTTTCACCGATCAGCCATTTGTGCGTGGGCTCGTCGACGAAACCAAGGCCCGCGCGATCGGATAAAAGATGTCTGGCGCGTTTCAATATTTTAGAAAGAAGCGCTCTCGAAGCCAGGTTCTTCTTATGGTAGTAAACCTGCGCATACATTGAATACCGAGCAAACAGATAATCTTCAACTGCTGTTTGACCTTTTTCTCCAGCGACGATGAAGCGATCGTTTTTCTTGTCGATCTCCATCGAATACAAAATTCTCTGCAAGGCAAATAAACCATATGCGGTGCCCGTCATATAACTGTCTCGCAATAGATAATCGAAGCGATCGCAGTCCAGTTGGCTGGAAACCACGTGCGAAACGTACTTAGGCTGGAATTTTTTCTTCAGCACCGCGACGATGTTATTAGCCAGCTGCGGATCGAATTTCGTCAGCACTTCATTGACTTGCGTATCACCGCCGATGATGCGGCAGGACCAATCCTCGTGGTCGTAGCCGAGAATTTTCTCGGTCACGTGACTGAACGGTCCGTGGCCGATATCGTGCAGCAGCGCCGAAGCCAGGATGAGGGTGCGATGCTGTGCGATCTCCGGCGTACGATCTTTGACCAGATCGACCAGCTTGGAGGCCACGTGCATGACGCCGACGGAATGAGTGAAACGCGAGCCCTCGGCGCCCTGGAAGACGAAAAATGAAATACCGAGCTGGTGCACCCGGCGCAGTCGCTGAAATTCGCGAGTGTCAATCAGGTCGATGATCAGGTTCTCAGCCGGATCGGCCCGGTCAAGGACGATGTCTTGATGAATCGGATCGAGGTAGGTGCGTTTGTTGACAGCTCTGCTGCTCATGGAATTCCCATTGCGGCGTGTGACTCACGCACCGCCGACCGTTGTCTTGAAGACACCTATTATATCGGAGTCGCTGCCACGAAATATCATAATCTTGGCTTCTATGACCGACGTTAATCGCCAGGGCAGTTGAAGTTTCCCAGACGAAGTACTTGTTTGAGAATATCCAAGTGATCTCGACGTCCAGCTGGTCGTCTTCTTTTCCTCAACTAGCTACGAATATTCGCCGTGAACCGAGCGAACCAATAGCGAAAGTTTGTGGTCCGCCGCTGCCGTTTCCTCCCGAAAGGAGGGCTAAGATAAGAAAGGCGCAAGGTGTAAAAGCAATTATGCTATCATTGATAGCACATCGTTTGGTTGAGTGGGTGAGGTGGGTCAATGGCTGACCTTGTTGTTCGCAATCTTGATCCGGGATTGGTGCAAGCCTTGAAGAAGCGCGCGGCACGCCAGGGAAGAAGCGCAGAGGCCGAGCACAGAGCGATTCTGGAAGCGGTCCTAGCTCCGACCCGCCGCCAGACTTTGGCTCAGGCGCTTGCTTCAATGCCCAACGTTGGTTTAGAAGAAGATTTCGCACGCAGGCAAGGCGCGCGCGAGAATCGTGTATTTGATTGATACCAACGTGATCAGCGAGTCCCGCAAGGGTGTGCGGGCTAACGCCGGTGTGCGTGATTTTTTCAAGCGCGTCAGCGTTGATCACGTGCCGGTTTTCGTATCGGTTGTTACGGTGGGAGAACTTCGCCGAGGCATTGAGCTTATCCGCCATCGCGGCGATGGCATCCAGGCAAACCGGCTGGAGAAGTGGCTTTCACTCGTACTTTTAGATCATGCAGGTTTCATTCTTGAAATTGATACAGACATCGCGCAGCTATGGGGACGTCTGCGCGTTCCCCATTACGAGAATGCTCTCGATAAACTAATCGCCGCCACAGCGCTGATTCACAACCTCACTATAGTGACACGCAATTATAGTGATTTCCGCACCACAGGAGCCCGCGTTCTCGATCCGTTTGTTTAGAAGCAGAAAATGCATTCCTTCGCGCTCGCCACGCCAGTTCTTCCAGGTCCAGTCGGGCTCGATTATCCAACAGCGATGCGCTGCAAGCGGACGCAGGCACTGACGAACAACTGCCGACAAGTGCGCCACCGGCAGCGGTGGCAAATCAAACCGAAGCTACCGGCGTTTCTTTTGCCACTGCATTTTGCAGTTTATTTTGCTCGAAGCCCGGAAGCAACAGTGATATCAACGAGCAGACAATGATCACACTGAAATCAATGCGTGACACGGAGTGCAGCTTTTGGAACGCCGCATGCGCAGTTTTGTCTGTTTTAATCGTCGGTGCCAGCTTTTTCATATGGGGAATGATTGCCACATTCAATACAATCGCGGCGACGACACACAAGCAGCTGGATAGATATCGGGCTTTTGTTAAGCTGCTCAGCTTAAATTCGGTTGCTTTGCGCTCCTTCATAAAATCCATTGCTTCCGCCGCCAGCAATGCCAGTGAGCAGACAGCGACGACAATGCTGAACATATAGAACATCGGGGCGTTTGCAGCTGCCGCTTCGGCAATGGGAACGCCGGCGGATTGAGCCGCTTTGACAAGCGTAATGGCGGCAAAAACAATCGATGACGAACCGCCAAAGAGGAACGCCAGGGAAATTATTCTCAGAACATAGGCCAATATAGACATTTTTTTAACGAGCTCAACCCGGTTGTTTGGAAACGCAGCCCGGCCGGAATTCTGGTACCTCGTCTGCTGATGAAAAAAGCGGCTTGGATGAGAACTCCATGCTCGTCGCCAGCTCGAGATTTAGCTTTTCCAGGTCACTTTTGCTGAATCCGACGATTGTTTGCCGGATCGTCTTTTCGGCGCTGACAAGGAAAACCGAGGGGACATGGGTGATTCCGTACTTGACGCTCACATCCAGCCCTTCATCCAGCAGTGTGGGGAAGGTGATGCCGAACATTTTGCTGAACGTTACAGTGGCGTCTTCGTCGTCCTGCGCGATTCCCCAGATGGGCAACTTAGGGAAACTGCGGTGCAGGCGCTCTAAATAGGGAAACTCCAGGTGACAGACCGGACAACTAACTTTGTAGAAAGCCAGCAACACAACGGGACTTTCTTTCAGTCTTTGATATAAGCTATACCGCGACCCATCGGTACTTGTTAACGAAAGATCGGGTGCTTGGGTGCCTTCGAGCAGTGCTACCATAAATCGAATCGGTCCTCCAGATGTTATTTTACAATCTTGGCAACGGATCGGCTTGCTCTATGCAACGATTTGCGCTGGCTCGTCGGTGCAAAAGCCGCACTGCCGCCGGCGGTTAGCAGGTTCGCCGCAGACTATACACGGGAGCTGTTGAAATTGAAACCAATTCGTACTGTCGAAGTCGTTCCGTTCTTGCCGCCGGAGCTCGAGTGTATTCGACAATTGGCCTACAACTTACGCTGGACCTGGGACCACGAGATCATCAATCTCTTTCGCCGGCTCGATCGCGAACTGTGGGAGACAACCTACCACAACCCGGTTCTGATGCTCGGTTCAATTAGCCAAGAACGTTTGAACGAGGCTGCGGCCGATGAAGGTTTTGTCATGCAACTCAACCGCATCTGCCAGAAGCACAATCAATACATGAAAACTGAGGGCAGCAGCTGGTACGAGAAGCATCAAGCCAAAAGCTCGAAGAAAGGCGTGTTTGCCTACTTTTCTGCTGAGTTCGGTCTGACGGAAGCGCTGCCCATTTATTCCGGTGGTCTGGGCATTCTCGCCGGCGACCATGTGAAAGCGGCTTCCGAGCTGGGTATTCCACTGGTTGGTGTCGGGATCGTTTATCAAGAGGGTTACTTCCGTCAGTACCTTAATCCGGACGGATGGCAACAAGAACGTTATCCCATCAACGATTTCTACAATCTGCCCATCTTGCCGGTGCGCGAAAAGGATGGCAGCCCGGTGATGATCTCGGTCGACTTTCCCGGGCGCAAGGTGTTTGCACGCATCTGGAAGGCGCAGGTGGGAAGGGTTCCACTCTATCTTCTCGATACCAACATTCCCCAAAACAACAAGCAGGATGAAGACATTACCGACGCCCTCTATCATGGCGACTCGGATCTGCGCATCAAGCAGGAGATGCTCTTAGGGCTGGGCGGCATGCGCGCTCTCAAAGCGCTGGGCATCGAACCGACTGTCTGTCACATGAACGAGGGGCATTCGGCGTTCCTTGGACTGGAGCGCATCCGCATGCTGATGGAGGAACAGTCTTTGAGTTTCGCCGAAGCGCGCGAAGTCGCCGCTGCCGGGCAGATCTTCACCACTCACACGGCCGTTCCTGCCGGCATCGACAAGTTCACGCCGGAGTTAGTCGAACGTTACTTCAGCGATTATTATCATTCGCTCGGCTTGAGCCGGGAGCAGTTCTTTGCTCTCGGGCGCGCCAACCCGTTCGACCAATTCGAGCCGTTCAGCATGGCGATGTTGGCGATCAATCTTTCTTCCAAAACCAACGCCGTCAGCAAACTGCATGGGGAGGTTTCGCGCAAACTGTTCGGCTCGGCATGGAAAGACCTGCCCACGCATGAAGTGCCAATCACCCACATCACCAATGGCGTGCACGCCAAGTCCTGGATTTCAGAAGAGATGTCCGACCTGTTCGAACGCTACCTGGGACCGAAATGGTCGGAGGAAATCTCGGATCAAAATATTTGGCGGCGCGTTGAAGAAATACCCGATGACGAGTTGTGGCGTATTCACGAGCGCCGGCGCCAGCGCCTGGTCAAGTTTTGCCGCGCCAGAGTGCGCAAGCAGCTCGAGCAACAAGGAGCGCTGCCGTCTGAAATCAAGGAAGCGAGCCAGATCCTCGACCCAGAGGCTCTGACGATCGGATTTGCCCGGCGCATGGCCACATACAAACGGGCCACACTTTTAATGCGCGATCCGGAGCGTCTGGCTCAGATATTGAGCAATAAGGATCGTCCGGTGCAGATCATCATGGCTGGTAAAGCCCACCCTGAGGACACGCCAGCCAAAGAGCTGATCCGTCAGGTAATTCACTTCTCGCGACGCGAGGATGTGAGCCGACGCTTGATTTTCCTCGAAGACTACGACATGAACGTAGCGCGGTGGATGGTGGAAGGCGTGGATGTCTGGCTGAATACGCCGCGACGTTACCTGGAAGCGTCGGGGACCAGCGGTATGAAAGTCAACTTCAACGGCGGCATCAATCTCAGCATTCTCGACGGCTGGTGGGATGAAGCTTATGAACCGAACGTCGGCTGGGCGATCGGACGTGGCGAAGTTTACAGCGATCCTTCATATCAGGACGATGTGGAGTCGGCGGCGCTGTATGACTTGCTCGAGAAGGAGCTGATTCCTACCTTTTACGATCGCGACAAAGATGGTCGCCCGCGCGCCTGGTTGGAAAGAATGAAGGCAGCAATGCTCAAACTTTGCCCGGAATTCAGTATTAATCGTATGGTGCGCGAGTATGCTACGCGAGCCTATATCCCGGCACAGACGCGTTATTTCGAATTCCTCGACAAAAACGCCGAGAAAGCGAAACAGCTCGCCGCCTGGAAGAACAAAATGCAGCGCAACTGGCGCGAAGTGCACATCATCTCGGTCGAAGCTTCCGCTGCAGACAAACTGCAAGTAGGCGACGATATGCGCGTGCGTGCCTGGGTGCACCTGGGCGACCTTTCACCTGAAGATGTGGCGGCGCAGATTTATCATGGGCCAATCGACCAAAACGGCAATATCTCCGAAGGAGAGATCGTACCGATGACATACAGCGATGACAGCAGCAAAGGCGGTCAGGTGCTGTTCAGCGGCGCGATTCGCTACTTCAAGAGCGGGCGACATGGCTTTACCGTGCGCATCGTCGCTCACCACGACGACCTGATCTCGCCGTTTGAAACCGGGCTGCTTCACTGGGCATCCGAGCCTGTCAACGTCACGGCCTAGCAAACGCGACAAATAATCTGCCTGCGGGGTCGCCCCCGAAGTATTGTTGTGTATAGCGGGAATAAATCTTGGTAGTCTTGTACTCGCTTTTTGTCTGATTTTCGATGTACCGACCGAAGCCAATTCCGCCTATTAGGCTCAATCAACTTGAGTCTGTACCGACATACGAGCAGCTGCACGTCTTCTATGAGCAAGTAAGAAGTGCAGCGGGTCGGCGCCTTGAGCTGCCGATAATTGTTGACGACGGGCGGCGCGCATTTCTGCTCGTCTCTATCTTGCCTAAAGATGGCGATCCTGAGTTTCAACTTTATTCAGGTCTGGGCAACAAGGCTCCACTGTTGTGGACGCATGCCACATGTGACATGCACTTTTTGCTCAATCTGGTGCTCAATGACATCACCGGCGCATCGATCGAAGACACGCTCTCCAAAGGCAGGAGCACAGAAATTGCCGGTATGCGTCTGGGCTTTAACCCCGCACTGTTCGGGCATACTGATGCGCCGGTCGGTTGGGGAACCAGCAGTGTACCAGTACCAGTAGATGAGCGAAACGCCGCCACTCTTGAAGGTGACCTCAAGAACATTCCGGCGGCCAGCATTTTGCAGTCGGTGTTGATCAGCAAACTAAACGGCCTGTTGGTTGTTGCAGACGGGTCAGAAGAGATCAAGATTTACTTTGTAGATGGCATGCCAACCCACGGCCATTCGATTGAAACCGTCGGCGACAAAAGCGTAATCGAGCTGCTCACCTGGGATATGGGTCGGTTTAAATTTCTTCCCAATGAGCGCAGCACCGAGAAGACCGTGAACAAGCGGCTTGAGGTGCTGTTGATGGAGGGCGTGACGCTGCTCGACCAGCGCACGTATCTCAATCAACAAGGATTGACAATGGAGTCCTACCTGATCCGCAAAGAGCAAGCTCTGAGTGAGCAGGAATTCGAAAAAAAGGTTTCGACCGGCGCGCCCATATCGGGCGACACACAAAAACAGTTTTATCGCCTGGTCGACAGCCAGAGCACTTTGTTCGAGATGTTGCGGGGATGGCCAATGGCCAAATCCGAGTGGATACCGATCTTGTTCAATCTGCTCAGTTGTGACGTCGTCGTCTTGTCCGATCGCCCGGCTATGTCCTCGCAGAAATCAAGATTTTCAGCCGTCGCCATTGATCGCGCTTCGATCGATGGCGCACTCAAGATCATGTTGCGACCGGATACGGGCATCATGAGCTATCCGATGATGGCCTACTTCCTCGACTACGAATTTCAGCGATTTGAAACCGGCGGCCCGCCTTTTGCGCTGGTGCTCTTCGACATGATGATGGTCGATCAATATGGAACCATGCTCCAGCCGTCGCCTCCGGTAGTCGCCGAAGTTTCCAGGCGAATCGGTCTGGTCAAACGGAAAATCGATTTTTTCGGTCACTGGGAAACATTGGGATATGCCCTGATTCTTCCGCAAACCGACTCTGCGGCCTCGTCGCTTGTGGTGTCGCGCATGGCGGAGGTGATTCGTGACGGCACCATCGTCGGTGGCATCAATAAAAACAATTTGGCGATTGCTCTTGGAGTCGGCAACCTGCCCGAAGACGCCAACCATTTGGGGGTACTTTTGGCGGGCGTGAAGGAAGCGAAGGAACGCGCCAAGCGCGGCACCTCGCCGATCGTTTTGATGCGTTCACTGGAAAGCTAACTCGTTTAGTCGGCCAGCACCTGAATCTTGCCTACAGCGATGGCGCTGTCCGGGGCGCTCTTGCTGGCGCCGGCTGCGTCAAGAATCTGCAGCTTGCGCTTGGTGTCCGCGTCAACCAGAGAGAGCCAGACCGAATATTCGCCGGGCTGTAACTTCGGCATCTTCAGCTCTTCTTCCCAGCTAATTGGCTTGCCTGCCGTCCATTGATTGGTCGGCACTGTCGGCGTGTGCAAGGATTGCACCACTGCTTTGCCTGTGGTGTCGCGCAGCTCTAGTTGGATTTTGTAACTGCTGGCAATATCCTTATCAAACTGGCGGTTTGGCCGCATGGCCGTCGCTGATCCCAGATTGATGAAAGTGAATCCTGCTTTGAGCGGCGCACCGGATTTGATATCAGCTGGCAAGGACACCTTTTGCGATACAAGCTGATAGCCAAGGCGGGCACGCAGCTGCTCCAGCGCGTTGGCCACGGGCTCATCTTTGTTCAGCACCATTGACGCCGGCACTTCGACGAAACTGACACCGTCGTCGAGACTATTTTTCACCAGCTTGTCCAGCTC
>Ga0182024_10010658_pt1 | contig 18692 bp, 18 predicted proteins | sample P32metaG_FD_120480 | JGI IMG/M metagenome (GOLD analysis project Ga0182024, IMG submission 120480) | Permafrost microbial communities from Stordalen Mire, Sweden - P3-2 metaG (Illumina Assembly) | ecosystem: Environmental > Terrestrial > Soil > Wetlands > Permafrost | place: Sweden: Stordalen... | reverse complement strand
TTGTTGGGCTGGCTGTCGCTGGGGGGCGATGCGAGGTGGGCGTGGCCGACGTCGAGGCAGACTCCGACGCGGTCGAAGTGGCCTACGCGGACGATTTCGAGGAGGTGCTCGGGGGTGGTGATTTCGTTTTGGAGGTTTTCGAGGAGAATGCGGACGCCGAGGGGATGGGCGAAGGCCTTGAGGTGCTCGATGGCGGTGAGGGAGTTTTCGAGGGCTCGGAGGTTCCAGGCGTCGTCCTTGTAGCCGAGGTGGAGGGTACAGGCGGAGATGAGGATCTGCTCGGCGGATTCGAGGGCGCGCTTGACCTCGTCCATGGCGGCGATGCGGCGGGACTTTTCGGGGTCGATGAGGTTGAGGTTCGCGGCGACGTGGCGGGACCACTGGGCGTCGGCACGGTCGCTGATGTAGAGGGGCTGGTGGAGAGTGGCACCGACGTTGTTGGAGCGGAACCAGGTGGCGATGTCGCGTACGGCGGCGCGGTCGGTGTAGTCGAAGTGGTGGCGGGCGGCGAAGATCTCGATGGTTTGGGCGCCGCCTTTGCGCAGGGCGTCGAGCAGGCTGGGGTGCAGGCGCTGCGGGAGGAAGACGTGAGTGGAGATTCCAGGCTGCATCAGTTCATAAGGTACAGTAGCGGGGCTCTGCGGTCAGGAGGACGCGCTTTCTTTTGGGGCGTTGCGGAACGAGGACAAAGTGGCTGGTGGAAGGTTGTGGTAGAGAAGCGGGTTTCTCCACTGCGCGGCTCACGATGAAGCTGTGAGCCGCTTTGACGGTTTTTTGAGATCGGTTGGAGAACAAGAGCAACGGCAAATGCAGGTCCTTCGACTGCGTTGTTCGCAAAGGGCGCGAACAACTTCGCTCAGGATGACAATTCTTTTGGCGGTCCCTGGGGAGAACCAGAACAACAGCAGACCCCGGGATGACAACAAGAGACAGGCAACAGCAGGTTTCTCCAGGTTGCCCACCGCAACTCCGCGCTCTCCTCTGCCCCTGACAGCGCCTTCCGGTTTATCGACGAAATGACGGCTTTGGAGGTTGGTGAAGTCTAGGACAAGAACAACGAGTGTGGGCGGACGTGGGAGATGGGCTAGAATCGGAACGCAATTGAAGGAGTGAGAGACGGTATGAGGATTTTGGCATACGTGATTCTGCTGGGTGGGTTGAGCTTTGCGGCTGCGGCTGGGCAGGCACAGGCTCCGGTACAGGCGGCTCCGGCGAGTGTACTGGTGGTAAGCGCGGGGCAGATTGCCGATATGCAGGCGAAGCTGGCGGATTGGCCGCAGTTGCAGCATTATCGGGCGGCGAATGCGGCGCTCCAACCACCGGCTGAGGGGGTGGATCGCGTGGTGTTTTATGGGGCGTCGATGACGGAGGACTGGGGGATGGGCGGGAGCAAATTCTTTCCGGGGAAGCCGTATGTGAACCGGGGGATCAGCGGACAGACGTCGGCGCAGATGGTGGTGCGGTTTCGGCAGGACGTGATCGACCTGCAGCCGGCGGCTGTGGTGATTCTGGAGGGGACAAACGATATCGCGGGGAATACGGGGCCGATGACTCCGGAGATGACCGAGGACAACTGGAAGTCGATGGCCGACCTGGCGAAGGCGAATGGGATACGGGTGATCTTTGCTTCGATTACACCTTCGACGGATTTTCCGTGGCGCAGGGGGCTGCGTCCGGCGGAGAAGATTCGAGTGCTGAACGCGTGGCTGAAGGATTATTGTGCGACAAATTCGTTGACTTATCTGGATTACTACACGGCGTTGGTGAATGCAGAGGGTGGAATGAAGGCTGAGCTGACGGTGGATGGCGTTCATGCCACGGTAAGAGGGTATGAGGTGATGGCTCCGCTGGCGCAGGCCGCGATCGACAAGGCGCTGGCTAACTGAGCTGGTTTCGCGGGGTAAATATGCTGTTACGGGTTTTGATGGTTGCGGGGTTGAGTTTTGTAACTGTGATGGGTCGAGGGCAGGCAGCTTCCCCTGTGACTGCTCCGGCTCCGGTGGCAAATGCGGAACAGATTGCCGCGATGGAGGCAAAGCTTGCGGATTGGCCGCAGTTGGGGCGGTACCGGGCGGAGAATGCAGCGTTGGCTCCCGCTGCGCCGGGGGAGCAGCGCGTGGTGTTTTATGGGGACTCGATTACCGATGCCTGGGGGCGCGGGGCGGGGGATTTTTTTCCCGGTAAGCCGTATGTGAATCGCGGGATCAGCGGGCAGACTACGCCGCAGATGCTGGTGCGGTTTCGTCAGGATGTGATTGATCTGCATCCGGCGGCAGTGGTGATTCTGGCGGGGACGAATGATGTCGCGGGAAATACGGGGCCAATGACGCCGGAGATGACGGAGGACAACTTCAAGTCGATGATCGATGTGGCGAAGGCGAATGGGATTCGCGTGATTGTTGCATCGATTCTCCCGGTAGCAGATTTTCCGTGGCGTCCGGGGATGCATCCGGCGGCGAAGATTCAAGCGTTGAATTCGTGGCTGCAAGGATACTGCGTCAACCATTCCGTTATTTACCTGGACTACTACTCGGCGATGGCGGATGCGAACGGCGGGATGAAGCCGGGGATCAGCGTCGACGGGGTGCATCCGAATGCGAAGGGATATGCCATGATGACTCCGCTGGCAGATGCGGCGATCGATAAGGCTCTGGGCAGGTAAGCTAGGATTTACCTTGGGTCACGGTGTGTGAGGAGGCGTTCGAGCGATTGGGCGTTGCCGAGGGCCGCACCGGCGGCGGTGTTGTCGAAGATGCACCATATGTCTGCTGCCTGGTGCTGGTGGGCGATCGTCCTGGCTAGGGATTGCAGGAAAGGTTCTGAGTAGTCGCTGTAGTACATGCGCGGAGAGCCGTGAAGCCGGTAGTACACGAGTTGAGTCGAGCCAGCCGGGTTGGCTGCTTGGGGGACAGGGGCGGGGTCGGCCGCTACTCTGGCGATGTGGAACTTTTGCAGGAGAAGATTCGCTTCGGCGCTGAACCAGGTGGGATGGCGCGGCTCGAAGACGGTGGGACCTGGGTAAAGGTCGCGCAGAAGGATGAAGAAGGCTTCGGCGATTTCGCGTTGAAGGCGAATTTCGGCGGGAGCTGAAAGAGGATTACGCCGAGCTTGTTGGCCAGGGTATTCGCTTCTGTGAGGAAGATCTTCAACTGGTTTGGAGAACAGGCGAGACTGGCCTCGTGGGTGATGGCTCTTGGCGCTTTGACTGAGAAGCGGAAGTGTTCGGGGACGGATTGTGCCCATCTTGCCCAGGTGGAGATCCTGTGGGGACGGTAGAACGACGAGTTGATTTCGACGCAGGGCAAGATGCGGGCGTAGCGTTCGAGGTGGGTTCCGGGAGGCGGGAACCTGTCGGCATATTGTTTGGGAATGCTCCAGCCGGCGGTGCCGATTCTGATTTGCCTCAAAGTCAGTACCGCCTTGCGGGCACGGCTTGCTGCTTACCAGCGGGTGGAGCGGTAGAAGATGCAGTGGGTTTCGAGATACCAGGATAGGACGAAGAGAAGGAGCATGATGCCGGTCGCCCAGTAGAAAAGCTGCAGGGGGAGAGTGGCAGAGAGGGAGGGGTGCGGCTTCGGTTCTGCTTCGCGGAAGAGCAGGCCGCTGACGACGCAGATGCCGGCGGATAAGGCGAAGAGGAGGAGCGAGTCGAGGACTCTGTCCTGGGGAGCGTGGTTGGGGAGCATGAGTTCGCTGCTGCCGAGGGCCAGGAAAGCAGTGTGGAATAGAGCGCAGAGGGAGAGTAGGCAGAGCAGGAGGGCGACGGGCTTGGCGAGTTCGAGCAACATGCTCCTGCTCCTCGGGCGTTGCCGTAGTTTACTGCTTTGCAGTGTCGCTGTGCAGCGGTGGGATGGGTAGAATCGAAGGCGATGGCTACGCGTGTTCGTTCTTATTCGAAGATCAATTTGGGATTGGCGATTGGGCCGGTGCGGGCCGATGGGTTTCATGGTCTGACGACGCTGTATCAGACGCTAGATCTGCATGATCTGGTTACGGTTACGGCGCGGCAGGCGAGTGCTGGGGAGGAGACTCGGATTTCGCTGACGACGAATCATCCGTTTGTGCCAAGGGATGGCAGGAATACGGCTTGGCGGATGGTGGAGCGGTGTTTGGTGCGGCTGGGGGTGGCGGCCGAGGTGCAGATACATATTGAGAAGAGCCTGCCGGTGCAGGGCGGGATGGGGGCCGGGTCGGCGAATGCGGCGGCGGCGCTGCTGGGGTTGGAGCGGGAGTTGGGGGTGGCGTTGCCGGGGGTGGAGAGGCTGCGGCTGGCGGCGGAGATTGGGTCGGATGTGCCTTTGTTTCTGCTGGGTGGGGCGGTTTTGGGGCTGGGGCGCGGGGAGCAGGTGGTGCCGATGCCGGATCTGCCTCGGACATATTGTGTGGCGGCGGTGCCTTCGGTGGGGGTTTCTACGCCGGTGGCGTTTCGAGAGTGGGATGCTCGTCGGGCGGCGGAGGCCGCGGAGAAACCCACCTTAGGCGATGAAGCCGCCGAAGATGGGGCACCCAACACCTTGGCTGGGTTGATTGCGACGGCTCGGGTGGCCGGATTGACTTTGCCCCCTAAAGTTGATAGGCTACAGGAGTTGAGTCTTGCTTACTCTTCCCTCTCTGCCCAAACAGGCGTCAGCCTAAGTGGAAAGACAGGTGACAGTAAGCCCGGCACCTCCGGTATCGTTCGCGACCCTAATTCCGAGAAACAACGGGATTTGCCTGGTGAGAATCAGGCTGATGCGCTGAATGATCTGGCCGAGAATACCCTTCTCGCGCTTGTCCGCACCGGGATTGGAAACGACTTCGAAGAGGTCGTCTTTCCTCAGTATCCCTCCTTGCGAATAACCAAGCGTCAATTGATGGGTAGTGGTTTGGATGGTTCCGCTATTTATGCGGCTCTGTCAGGTTCTGGTTCTGCTCTGTTCGGACTTTATCGGTCCGAGCGGGATGCAAAAGCAGCTCAACAACGTGTCCAGTCGGCTGTGTCTGCTTCTGGCGTCGGGGTTCAGGTTTTCCTTACGGAGACTTTGCCCCGGGCCGAGTACTGGGAGCGAATGTTCGCAGGGTGACCTCGCTGGGTCAAGTAAGATTAGATTGCATCCGGCGATGTACTGGGCGATCGACTAACGGTAGGTCAAGAGACTTTGAATCTCTTTGTCTAGGTTCGAATCCTAGTCGCCCAACCAAGAGTCGACGCCAGATGCGACAGGAATTTAGGGTTATTTCGCGGCAGAAAAATGTCGCTGAAGTGAGACGGTTTGGAGTTCGTCGGAACAAGGCGGATGAAGAAGTGAGAAGTTTGAAGGACCGGGTCTTTTAGTTTTTTTGAGGTTTCCGCAACAAGGATTTTCAAAAGAAGTACGGTGCCGCAACAAGGCTCCGCAAGACAATGCAGCAGGAACATTCAAGGTCAACCAGCCTGGAGGGTTTCACGTGAACGAACGAGACACGACTGCGGTTCTTCCCCCTATTTCAGGGCAGGCTGCTGAGACAGAAACGAGCTCTCAGCCTGCACCAGCGCTCTCCGTAAACGGCGGGCAGACGAAAGGCCCTCAGGGGCCACGATTACCAGACTCACCAGCTCCGGAAAAAAAGCGCCCGGGGCGGCTAAGCGAAAGCAAGCGCATCAAGATTTTTTGTGGATCGTCCAATCCGGCTTTGGCCGAGGAGGTCTGCAAGTTCGTTGGAGTGCCGCTGGGCGAGACCCGGTTGCAGAGATTCTCCGACGGCGAGGTTCATTTTCAACTGCTTGAAAACGTTCGCGGTGTGGACGTCTTTCTGGTGCAGCCTACGTGTTTCCCGGTGGATCAGCACCTTGTCGAACTGCTGATCATGATGGATGCGCTGAAGCGCGCGTCGGCCGGGCGAATCACGGTGGTAATTCCCTACTATGGCTATGCACGGCAGGACCGGAAGGATCGGCCGCGTGTCGCCATTACATCGAAGCTGGTTGCGGATCTTCTGACTACTGCCGGTGCGAACCGTGCTTTGCTGGTCGATTTGCATGCAGCGCAGATTCAGGGCTTCTTCAATATTCCGGTGGACCATTTGTTTGCCAGCCCGGTGCTGGTGAGCTACTTCCGGGAACTTAACCTGCCGAATCTTACGGTAGTTTCGCCGGATGCAGGTGGTGTGGAGCGTGCGCGCTTCTTCGCCAAGAAGCTGGAAGTACCGTTGGCCATCGTCGACAAACGGCGGACCGACATTAATGTGACCGAGGTGATGAACGTGATCGGCGATGTGCGAGGCCGAACGTGCTTGATCCTGGACGACATTATCGACACCGCCGGAACGCTGGTTAAGACGGCGGATGCGCTGCTGGACCAGGGCGCGGCAAAAGTTTATGCGTGCGCGACGCACCCGGTGCTTTCGGGGCCGGCTGTCGAGCGTATCGCGAACTCACGGTTGGAGCAGGTGATCGTGACGAATACCATTCCGCTGCGCGAAGATGCGGTGGGGGTGGAGAAGATTAAGGTGCTTTCGATTGCAGGGCTGCTTGGCCGGGCGATTGAGAGTATTCACATGGAGACCAGCGTTAGTACGCTGTTCAACTAGGCTGCAGTTCTTGTTAGCAAAAGCAAAGGGAGCAGAGCTCAACTCTGTGCCCGAAAGGAAGATGTAAATCATGGCAACAACACCCATTGAAGCAGTCGTCGCAACTCCGCGTGAGGGCAAGTTCAACAAGAATGCCGCTCGCCGCGTTCGCGTCGCGGGCAACATTCCCGCGGTTGTCTACGGTGCGGGCAAGGACACGGTTGCGGTCGCAGTTGACCCTCGTGTGATCACCAAGATTTTGTACTCCGACTCTGGTCACAACACCATCTTCGACCTCAATGTTGAGGGCTCGGCGGTTGTGAAGGCCATGATCGTCGATTGGCAGCGTGAGCCTATCAAAGGTCACTTGTTGCACATCGACCTGAAGCGGATCGCGATGGACAAGATGATGCGTGTGTCCGTGCCGATTCAATTGGTCGGCATTCCGGTTGGCGTGAAGGCGCAGGGCGGCATCCTCGAGCACGTGATGCGCGAGGTAGAGGTCGAGTGCCTGCCAACCGACATACCGAGCCACCTCGATGTCGATGTTTCGAATCTTGAATTGCATGGCCTCATCCACGTTTCGGATCTGCCGCACTCGGGCAGCATCAAGTTCCTTGGCGACGAGGGCGGTACTGTGGCCCACGTCACGATCATCAAGGAAGAGGTTGTGGCTGTTGAGGAAGTGGTTGCTGCACCATCGGAGCCAGAGGTCGCGAAGAAGGGTAAGACGGATGCCGCTACGCCTGCCGCTGCTCCGGCTGCCGATGCCAAGGATGCGAAGAAAAAGTAGTGATTGCGCGGCCTGCAGGGTCTTCCGGGATTCGCAGGCCGCCTGAGTTTTTGGAAGGGAAGCGCACGCGTGAAGCTGATTGTCGGTCTCGGCAACCCCGGTATCGAATATCAGTTCACGCCGCACAACGCCGGCTTTCTGGCAGTAGATCGCATCGCGGAGGACTGCGGTGTGTTCGTGTCGAATCGCCGGGGCAGGGCGCTTACGGCAAAGGCGAAGCTTGCTGGACAGGACGTTCTGCTGGCCAAGCCGGAGACATTCATGAACTTGAGTGGATTCTCCGTGGCCGCTTTGGTTCAGGAGTTTGAGGTTGCGAATCCGTCGGAGGACATCATTATCCTCTATGACGAGCTTGCACTTTCGCTGGGCACGATTCGGATTCGCGAGCGTGGTTCGGCGAATGGGCATAACGGAGTGAAATCGATCTCCGGTGCACTGGGCACGGAAGAATGGTTGCGCATTCGGATCGGCGTTGGGAAGCAGACGCTGGCGGATGGCAGGGAGATTAAGGCTGGTGGCAAGGACTATTTACTGTCGCCGTTCCGTAAGCAGGAGCTTGCGGTGCTGGATGAAGTGCTCGACCGCGTGAAAGATGCTGTCGAGATGGTGTTGACCCAGGGGGTTAGCGCCGCGATGAATGAGTTCAACCGTCGGCCAGCCGATCCGGAAGATGGAATGGATGAGCCGAAGGAGAAGTAAGCAGGGTGCAGTAGTTGGATAACCGCAGTTGATTTTCCAGACCGGGTTGGCAGAAGACACGTCAACACGGTGCGAAGCAGAACTTCGCAGAAAGAAGTAAATCGAATGAATCGTACTTACGAAATCATGTTCATCGTGCGGCCGGACGTTGAAGAAGTCGACCTCGACAAATTGATTGAAGGCTTCTCCTCCAACATCACCAATGGTGGTGGCGAAGTGAAGAGCGTGGAGAAGATGGGCCGCCGCCGGCTCGCCTATACCGTTCGCAAGTTCAACGACGGCTTTTACGTGTTGCTGAATGTTGCCGCCGCCGGCTCGCTGATCGCCGAGATCGAGCGCCGTCTGCGCGTGTCTGAGCAGGTGATCAAGTTCATCACTGTGCGGATGGACGAAGAAGAGAAGCGTCTGGCGAAGGTGAAGGCCATCCGCGACACCAAGGTGAAGCGCAGCGCGCAGCCGATCGCACAACCGCAGCAGGCACAAGCCGCCGCCCCTGATGTCGATACCCCTGCTGCCGCAGCGGAGACCGAGGAAGAGAAGAAGCCAGTCGCCGCAGCTCCGGCTGAGCACGTGCCTTCCGAAGCGCCCGAGACTGCCGCAGCAGCGGTCTAGACTTCGCGCCAAAGTATTCGCGATGCAGACTGACCCGCATCGCACAACGCATCACGATCGCCAGACTTCGCTTCCACTCGGCCATCACTGGTCGAATGTTCAGAGACCCCGACCCGGGTCTGGAGCGGAGGGAAGGCACAACGTAGTTGAGAGGGAATTATCATGGCTGACGAAACCAACAGTACGCAATCCACCGAGCAGCACGCACCCGCATCCCGCCCCAGCCATTCAGGGCATTCCGGTCCGGGCGCTGGCGCTCCACGTTCTCCCCGTCCCGCAGGTGGTCCTGGCGGCGGTCCTGGCGGACGCAAGTTCTTCCGGCGCAAGAAGGTCTGCAAGTTCTGCACCGAGAAGATTGACGCTATCTCGTACCGGGACGTTCGCCTGCTGCAGGGCTTCGTTGCGGAGCGCGGCAAGATCGTTCCGCGCCGCCTGACCGGTGTATGCACACGGCATCAGCGTCGTCTTAGCCTGGCTATCAAGCAGTCGCGCAATATCGCTCTGCTCGCGTTCGCCGCGCGCTTCTAACTTTCGCCGCTCGCGAGACGCGGCCTAATTGCTATGAAGGCTGGCGGATGAGATTCGCCAGACAGGAAAACGGAGAAACTGCAATGGAAGTCATTTTGAAGGAAGACGTAAACAAGCTCGGGCATCGTGGCGATGTGATCAAGGTCGCGGATGGCTACGGGCGCAACTTTCTGCTCCCCGGCAAGCTCGCGATAGAGGCGAATGCCGCGAACAAGGCGGTCGTCGAACAGATGAAATCGTCGTCGGTGCGCAAGTCGGCCAAGGAGAAGACCGAGGCTGAGTCACTGGCCACGCAATTGGCTGAGGTTGAGTTGGTGTTCGAGCGCAAGGTCGGCGAACACGATCACCTCTTCGGCTCGGTCACCTCGGGCGATATCGCGCAGCAGCTTGAGGCCAAGGGCTTCACCATCGATCGCCGCAAGATCTCGCTCGAAGAGCCTTTGAAGACGATCGGCGAATACCACGTCCCGGTGAAGTTGCACCGCGAGGTCACCAGCCACCTGAAGGTTACGGTGAAGGGTGACCAGCCGGAAGCGGAAGCAACTCCTGCCGTCGCAGCTACCGCCTAAACGCTAATTTTTTTACAGCATTCAAAGCGCACCTGCCTCCGCGAGAGATCTTCGCGGAGGCAGATGCGCTTTATTTTTTTACAATTTTGGTTGATCGAGGACAGCGTATCGACTACTCGTATTTGAGGGTCTGCACAGGATCCAGCCGAGCCGCGCGATTCGCTGGAAGTGTCCCGAAGAGCACGCCCACAAGCACCGAAGTGGACAATGCGATCACTGCGGACCATGGATTGATCGGAATCTTGAACGGGGTCAACAGGCCAAGGGTCAGAGGCAGCGCAAGGCCGACAATTGTGCCGATCAATCCACCACTCAGCGAGAGGAAGACCGCCTCGGTGAGGAACTGTAGCCGAATCTCGCGGCTGGTCGCACCTAGCGCCTTGCGAATACCGATCTCCTTGATTCGTGACTGGACATTGGCCAGCATGCTGTTCATGATGCCGACTCCGCTGACGACAAGCGTGATGCCTGCTCCGAGTGTCAGGACAATCGTAAGCATGTCGGCAATCTTTGCCATGCTGCTGAGGAGTTCGGTGAGCGTCTGCGCGCTATAGACCGAGTTCGCATAGTGACGCGACCTGATGATCTCAAGGATACGTTCTTTGGCGGGGAGCACCATGGAGGCATCCCGCATGGTAAAGAAGATCTCCTTCAACGCGTTGGTTCCGGTGAAATAGCGTAATACCGGATAAGGGACCAGCAGCGTGTGCTCGCTAATCTCCGACTGGCCGTAGGTGTCGAGGCTCTCCCGGAAGACACCAATGATGACAAACGGTATGCCTTTGACGCTGATGGTTTTTCCGACGGCGGCGGCAGGGCTGCCATAAAGCTCTATCGCGAAAGGCTTGACGATGACGGCGACCTTTTCATGGGCAAGGGCATCCTGGTCGTCGAAGAAACGACCCGAGACAACGATGAGATTGCGCACAGTTTTATACTGCGGCGAAACCCCCAGCAACATGGTTGCCCTGGTGACGCCGTTGCCTACGCTGACATTGTCGTGAAACTCCAGCATGGGGGACGATGCGACGATGCTGGGCCCAACCTGGTCTAGAACCGCATGCAGGTCGTCGAGAGTCAAGAAATCTGGCGTACTGGTATTGTCCGGCCCAGAGACCGTGCCACCGTTGTATTGCAACTCGATCTTGTTGGGGCCAATGCTGGTGAGTTGGTCGAGCGCATATTGCTTTCCTGTGGATCCGAGCGTGGCCACGAGGATGATGGATGCGGAGCCGATCACCATGCCCAGCATGGTCAGGAGGAAGCGCGTCTTACTGGCACGAAAGCTGTCGACCGCCAGCCGGACGACCTCGCTGAACATCATGGTGGACCGAGCGCTTTGCAAGGTGCGGTCGAAGGAGGTCGGTTTGGAGAGATTGGTTGTCGACATCTGCTTCAACGATTAGACGCTTTCCAGTATCGCAGCGGTGCTGGTTTTCCTGCTAACCTCGCTACAATATTGGCTTGTCGCCGACTAACCGCCTACGAAAGCACTCCGCGAGCATCAGAGGGGGGACAGATTCTCATCGTACAATAGCGATAGGCGTTCGGCCTCGCGGAGGGATGTGTGAGCGGTTGAAACAGGCGGTCTTGAAAACCGCTTAGCCTGCAAGGGCTACGGGGGTTCGAATCCCTCTCCCTCCGCCACTTAGTCGTTGCCTTTATTATGTTGGATCGTGCAAGACCCAAACACTGCGATTTATGGGGATAAATTCGTCAGATATCTCTCCAGAGAGATATCTTCGCGAGACTGTCGCGGTGCTGAACGGCCAAGTTTGGGCACAATTCTCTCCTCTTCAGAGAGGGACAAAATCTCCGCGGGCCGAAGCACGGCGGATTTTGAGCCGAGCGTGTCCTCCCTATACCGTCAAGTGCCTAGCTATATGGCGCTATACCCAGCGCTAAGGCGCAAACAGCCCCCGTGTAAGGTTTCGGGCAAACCGGTAGCGGCAGGACTGTACGTGCTTGGCAGAGGGCGAGGATCGGCTCCCCTCAGCGATCACATCCTCGTCCAAGTCAGTCGCTGTCTGTAGCCACCTGCACCACTAAGTCATAGAACTTGTCGGGATTGTTGCGAGGCAGCGAGGCCATCTGTACCCGCGACTCCACCTGAAAGAGATCGATGGTGTCGGCCCTTCGGAGCGAGGCACACCTTAGTCGGCGCACGTGGAGAAAATTCGACTCAAGGGCCAGTTCGCAGAGGAACCGCGGCTTCGCCTTTCGGGTCGAGGGTGTGAAGTTCGCCGGTGAGCGGCTCCATTGCAAACGCATGAACATGTGTTTCGTACTTGGGAAACAGGCAAAATAGTATTCAGCGGATCATCCAAAGGAAACTAGCCCAACTCGCATTCACTATTAGTCTAAAGACACCCTGGCACCGTGATGAACTGGATAGCTCAGTTTGTGAGCGGAAACCTCTTTCAACACTTCGGTGTTGTCGATCCTTGGAGAAAGCCAACGTGTTCTCCAGAACTCGGCTAGCTCGGCTGTTTTCATTGGTGCATCGGCAAGAGACAAATAATAGCGCGGTCGATTGTCCAATCCCAAGAGTATTTTCCGAAAGTTTTTTGCTAAGGGCACCCCATATATGATTCTTTGATTGCCGTGACGCAGAAGAATCTCGCTGGGCAGTCCGACCATGTTGAGGGCCTCTCGCATCTTACGCATAAGGGGATTCACACCCTCACCAAAGATGCTATTTACCTTTCGACCGCTTTCCAATCTGCCCAACAAACCTTGAGCTAAACGAACTGTTTCCTTACTGAAGTGGAACGAACCAAAACCCTCGCTTTTGCCCAATTCGAAATAGCCCATTGTTTCCGATTCTGATCCGCCAACGGTCTTCGAGTTAAACTTCAACCGGTTATATTGGCTCGACCCTGCGCCGTAGAGGCTCGTCGTAGCAAGAAGTACCAGTTGGGGATCTCGCCTGACCTCTTTACCAGCCATCGACGATGCTATGACGCTCACTTGCGACCTATATCGTTGACGATAGGCATGAACGATTTCGGGGCTGCATAAGAGCAAACATACCAACTTGCCCCCTAATATCGGGTTGTATGGAGCGATCGCGCCGCAAATCGTGATGTCCATCATGTTGATTCCGATCCGGTCTGCCTTCATCAATCTAACGAGTTGCCCGACACTTTTCCTGAGCACTGCAAGCTTCATCTGCTCCCGAAGTTCGGCCAGTGAAAGATTGGCGACGTTGTGGTCTATGAACTGCGCTCGAATTGCCAATAAAGTCGCGAGATGTTTGGCCCTCTTGCTTCGGAAGAGCGTTGTTTTCGCTAGTTTCTTCCAGTCGTTTACTTGCCCGGCGAGGGTGTTCTTCAATTCTGCTGTGCTTGGATACAGTCTGTGGCTTTCAATCGACGCGAGACTCTCCTTGAAGAGTTTGGCTGAGTCGCTCTGTAAAGGTCTCTTTATATTCCACCGGGTCAAGAGATCCTCTTCGATGAAGTCGGCTTTGTAGACTGCTTTGATTTGAGCATCAAGCAACTGCAGCAACCGACGAGTTTTCTTCTTCGTGGGCGCATCACAGAATTCGCGAATTGCCGACTCCTTGTCCCAGCCGATCCACTGATCTCGAACAGATTGCTGTACGACCGAACTTCCAAGAGCGGCAATCCCGATGACCGGATGAAATGGTCTGGCTCGATCCCTAATCAAAATGCCCATACTCCGCCCAGGAACACTTTTATATGTAGTCGTCCATGTATGACGAAAATATCGCCAAATATCGTTCAGCCGAAGGCCTGTTTCTGGACAGATAGCTTTGCTGTCCACGAGTTGTACATACGGATTGATCGCGTCTCTGAGTGCTCTGGCACGAGCGGCCGGTTCCTTCAGTGCGCTCGCACGGGTCAGTGCGGAGGCGAGTTCTTCACCATCTCTCATGACGGAAAAGACGGATTGCCAGTTCTTTCCCGTTAGAGTTCGGCGCTCCATTGAATTGACGAATTCAACAACCGAAGGTTCTTTCAGTTGAGCATTTCGCTCTTGAAGATGTTGGCTTCGTATGCGCTTCTTCGATTCAACAACCGACTCGTTGCCCGCGAGGCGTTCGCGCAAGTGAATCCCGTCGGAATCCGCTTGAACAGTCCAACCTTGAAGGTACAAGTCCAACAGAACATTACAGACGAGATTGAGTTTAAGGCGATCAGTCGAAACAGGGCCGTCAATTGCGTCCAACTTCTCGCGGAGCTTTCCGACGTGCAGGTACGAATCCCCCGGGACTAGTGGAAGAGCGGCGAGTCTTGCGCAGAAAGACCCTAGTTGGCGCTTGAGTTCCCCGACGTCGGGTTGGATTTTTATTGGCGGATTCAACTTCTTCATTTTCAGTTGCTTATGACAAAAATGCCACCAACGCATTGCTCCACGAGTCTCGGAACTTGTGAATTATCTCACGGTGAGATGGCTTCTCAACTATGGTTTCAGCTCTCGCAGCTGCAGCTAATAGAGCGCGGATATTGTCGAGGACCGAGGTCTCGCGTTGTCCGGAGGCAGGCTCTGGAATCCTCTTGTAGATCTGTTCATAGAAGGGGTGGAGTTCGTTGAGGATGATAGTAACTTCGGCACCATCGAACGTGACATCATAGAACGCCACCGAGTCGCTTTTCTTGAGTTGAATCATGTAGTGCAATCCGCTAATCGGAGTGCTGGATACTCTCCTCAGATTGGTCGAATGTTTTTGTCGCCTCACGGTTGCAGATACCGGAGGTTCAAGAAGGTGATCGTTGCGTTCCGGCCCCTTCATGGATGACCGCTTGGCCTCCAATCCTCGAATCTCTGCATACTCTTTTCGAACCCTTGAGTTGAGTTCACGAGAGATCCGACCAATGTCTGGGCTAAGCAAAGATGTGAGTTCGTCGACTGGTCGGATTCCCTGCTTCGTGTGCGTGACGCCGAACAACTCGTCAAGCTCCGGCGCGAACGTTATCTCGCATCGCCACCAGTCGTCGTAGTTTTCCTTGCGTTTGCCGTCCATGAAGAACCAACCGTGATCAATCTCACGACCTGCTCGCAATATCGATACACCGGCGCCCTTCGCGATTCCCATTTCATTTTTCTGATGATTGGAAAGAGCGTTCCAGTGGGCCAACGGGAGTTCAGAAAACGTCACCTCGATCGTTGCAGTCCTCTCTGAATTCGGCACTCGCACTCGATATTCGAAAGGGGGGCCATAGAGTCGCCCTTTAGGTCCCTTCTTTAGTCCTCGCAAGAACAAAGGATCGATCGCTTGAACCGCGGTCTGATTGACCCGTATGGTCAAACCTGACAGCAAAAGATGACGGAACATCCTGCCGATCTCCTTCATGAGATCGACTTTTCTTTGACTTCATCGAAACGAATCTGTACCCTCGCTCTGATCCTGATAGCAAGCGGCCAACGAGCCGCGCTCGAAGTCAATTTCCCGGGTCCTCATAGAAACGAGGATTCAGCCTTGGTGAAGTCTACAGTTTATGGGTTACGCCTGCCTTGGCGGCGGCGGTCGAGAAAAGTATGCTCTAGTGTTGCCTCTGTAGAGGCAGCTTTGCGCGTACGCGTTGTTCTATTGTCGATCCTTTTTCTCGTCAATGCTCTATATGCACATGGTCAGGACCCAGCCGGTCTAGAACAAGGAATAAAGCTTTTTGGTTCTTATGACGGTGGGAATATCGATACAGTCAGCATGGTCAATGGCAGCCTCAGCCTTCATATCCCACTCGTCTCTTACCCCCAGGTGGGCGGAAAGCTCAAGGTCGGATTTTCCATCATTTACTCAACCCCAATCCTGACTCCGAGCGGGCGCCAAAGCTGTAACATTGCAGGAGAGTGCTTCCCTGCGGGTGTCTCTTATAACCTTACCAGGCGTGGCATTACGATTGTTCCCGACTTTGGCCCCGGAGTCTTTCCCAATACCACGGTTTTGGCAGGCAATCAAAACTCCTCTCTAGTTGATTACTCAGTCACTGAACCTGACGGGGCTACCCACCATTTAGGGGAAACTGATACAACGGGTGCCTCTACAAATTGGATTGCACGAGACGCGTCGGGATATGCACTAAATATCAATTCATTGACTCTCACGGACCGCGACGGAATCCGATATTTCGCTAATGCACTTCCTCAAACCACATTCATGGAGCTCCGTGGGGACCAGTAACTTGCTGTGGACTATTGACTGGAATCCAAGATTCTAATGGCAATCGTCTTACTCCGAATGCTACGACGGACACACAAGGCAACGCCTACATTCAGAGCTGGAATGACACTGTAGGGCGCGTAATCTCATTGCCGCCCCCTCTCATTCAAGGCGCGGCTGGCACTGACTCGCGAATTACTACCGACTACTCTAAATGCGGCGGGTCACTTCCAACTACATCCGCCTATATCTGGAGCCTTCCCGGACCAAACGGAGGAACATCGCAATTTGAAGTATGTTTCGCGACGATCAACATCGCGCTCGGTATACCGCCCGCATGTGTCCGGTACTCCACGTTCTGTGCAGCTGGCGAGCAGGGCAATATTGCAAATTGGATCCAGAGTATTGTTCTGCCGAATGGAACCGCGTGGACCTTCTCTTACAATAGCTCAGGGGCCTTGTCACAAATCACGCTTCCGACAGGAGGTTCCATCTCCTATACCTGGGCCATGAACAGCAATTGTACGGCGTACTCCCTCTATATGAGCGTGTTCCCTGTTTACAATTACGATGTAACTTCCAGAACAGTGAATGCGAATGATGGTGCAGGCCCTCACACATGGAACTATAACTACACCGGCTATGGTACTGGCACTGGCACACTAGCTAATTATCTACCTACCTACCAGACAATCGTTACCGACCCACTCGGCAACGACGCTGTCCACACGATGAGCGATCTCGGCACCGTCTGCGTGAATGTTTATGAGACCGAAGTAGAAAAATACTCTGGCAGTTATACGAGCGGAACTGCGCTTTCTAAGGCTATGACTTCGTATAGTACGACTCCTGATCCATATGGCCTGGCAATATACGCCAGCGGATCGGTAATGAATGTGGTTCCTCTATCCATCACGACGACGGATGTTCCTAGCGGGTTGACTTTTCAGACCGTAAAATCATATGACGCAGGCATACCATTGCCGCCAACCGGGCTAATGTCTGGTCCGCAACAAAATGCCATCTACGGGGATGTGATTCAACAGAGCGAGTACGACTATGGCAGTGGATCGCCGGGGGCCTTGCTTCGTCAGACGAACACTTCATACATGGCGCTCAACGGCCCAAACTCGTCTTCTTACCTAGCAAATAACTTACTCGATTTGCCTTACACTGTTCAGACCCTGGACGGTTCCAGTTCCCAAAAGGCACTTACAACCTACGTGTACGACGAGTCCGGATATGTGGCAAACTCGGGGACATTCTACGGGAGTCTCACTACTGTAAAGAAGTGGCTCAACACAGGTGGGTCAGTTGCATCCCACACCTTTTACAATGGTATGGGAATGCCGACCCAGACGCAAGATCCTAACAATAATGCAACCACTATGACATACCAGTGCTCTGGCGCATTTCCAAATCAGGTTACGAACGCTCTCAATAAAACGATGGTTTACGGGTACGACTGCAATACAGGGCTTTTGAAAAGCGTCCAAGACCCTAATGATGCGGACGCCGGTAGGCCGGGAACAACATATTCTTATGACTCGTCCGGAAATATGACCGGAACATCGTATCCAGATGGCGGAAGTGCTAGCAAAAACTATAACAACTATGCAATTCCGCTAAGCATTACTACTACGACAGCCGCCGCTCCCGATCCATCTATCGTCAATAATGTTGTTTACGATGGTTTAGGGCGAGTGATGCAAAGTCAGGTTACTTCAACGACCCAAAATATCATTTATGCAGATACTACTTATGACTCAGTGGGTCGTACATCTGCATCACTTTCAGCCGCTCATCGTCGTTCGGATCCACCGCGTAATCTGCTGGGTAATAAGCCTGCGAAATCTGATCAAGCATCAGGAAGTGAGGCACCGGTCTCTTCTGATCCGCGAACCATTTATGAAGGCAGAAGAAAGCAAGTAAATGATTCGCGAGGGCATTAGTTCCGCCACACATTCGATTCATAGTTATGGCACCACTCGCGGTATCAGCGACCATCGTCAACCTCGTCGGATCGAAGCGGTAACTCACCTCAAAGGTGACCGTCATTGAGAATGGGAAGCGAAACACTATTACGAAGTCTGCGGCATACAAGAGACAAACGACGAACAAGGCCATCCAAGGAAATGCGCAAGCAATACGGGTCGTGATGGAGGCGGAGCGAGGAGTGCAGGAGAGGGCGGAAGAACAGCGACAGAATTCTCCGCACATGCCAGACTACGAACATCGGAAAGCAGCGGATTTTACCGACGATGAGCTCGCGTTGATCATTCAAGGAATTCATCCCAAATATTCAGATAGCCGAAAGCCTGACAATTAATTGAGTTCTCCAAAGTAGATCGCGCGACCCCGAAAAGCTTCGTCAGACATTCCCATTTTCCTGGCGGACCAAGCTGTTATAACCCCGAGCGCGCATTTGAGCTCAGAAGGCCCGCTTATCGATAAAGACGCCTAGGTTGCTCCCACTGGCGCGTCCACTCTACCGAGATCGCCGTTTTCCGTGAACTTCGTTTCTCAATTCGCGCTAAGGCCTGATAGCACCAATTGAGAAAAGCCGTGCTTCACTGGCTCAATTTAGAACCGAGACCAAGTATGCTTTCCTCTGGGGTGAACGGGGCTGTCGCATCCTTATCTAAGTAGAGGTCCTATTTGTGAAGCAGAGTTTCGCAGCAATTATCCTTGGTGGTACCGGACAAGTCGGCGGTGCAGCCGTCGCGGAACTGCTAGCAACTTCGGAATGCCGGGAAGTGGTGATGGTCACCAGAAAGCCCATTGCGCCGCGATCGCGGGTGCGCAACGTCGTTCTTGATACCGGCGCTGCGGACTT
>Ga0182024_10010657_pt1 | contig 18695 bp, 20 predicted proteins | sample P32metaG_FD_120480 | JGI IMG/M metagenome (GOLD analysis project Ga0182024, IMG submission 120480) | Permafrost microbial communities from Stordalen Mire, Sweden - P3-2 metaG (Illumina Assembly) | ecosystem: Environmental > Terrestrial > Soil > Wetlands > Permafrost | place: Sweden: Stordalen... | reverse complement strand
CGTGCCCAGCGCCGTCGTATACAATCGCCTCACCGGTGAGCACCAGCATCGGAACCCGCCGCTGCGCCTCCAGTCACCGTATCCCTTTCGGTGATCGCTCGCGCGTGGTTTTACTTGGTTACACTTAGATCCATGCGTCAGTGCCTCGTCTTTCTATGCATAACATCTCTGTTCGCCGCCGATTCCTCGCCGTGGGAGGAAAAGTTTCGCGCCATCCCCAATCCCCAAAATCAGCGCGACTACATGCAGCGGCTCTCCGCGCGCCCTCACCACGTCGGATCTCCCTACGATAAAGATAACGCTGAATGGATTGCCGCAAAGCTCAAAAGCTGGGGACTCGACGCGAAAATTGAGAACTTTGACGTCCTGTTTCCGACGCCCAAGGATCGCTTAATCGAGATGGTCGAGCCCACCAAGTTCACCGCGAAGCTTCAGGAGCCGCCCCTCGCCGTTGATCCCACGTCGAATCAGCAAAGTGTACAACTTCCCGTCTATCACGCCTATTCCATCGATGGCGAAGCCACTGCGCCTCTTGTCTACGTGAACTACGGCATTCCGGCCGATTACGAACAGCTCGCCCGCATGGGCATTTCCGTCAACGGAGCCATCGTCATCGCTCGCTACGGCGCGTCTTGGCGCGGCATCAAACCGAAGGTCGCCGCCGAGCATGGAGCGCTTGCGTGTATCGTGTATTCAGACCCTCGCGACGATGGCTATTTCGTGAACGACGTTTTCCCTGAAGGTCCTGACCGCCCTCGCGACGGCGCGCAACGCGGCAGCGTTATGGACATGCCGCTCTATCCCGGTGATCCTCTCACGCCTGGCGTGGGCGCGACTCCGGACGCCAAGCGCCTCCCCCTCAGCGAAGCGAAAACCTTGACCAAAATTCCCGTGCTGCCGATGTCCTACGGCGACGCTCAGCCTCTGCTCGCGGCGCTACAGGGACCCGTCGCGCCCGAAGCCTGGCGAGGCGCCTCCCGATCACCTATCACATCGGACCGGGACCCGCTAAAGTCCACATGCGCCTAAAATCCAACTGGGATACGAAGCGCCTCTATGACGTGATTGTGCGCATTCCTGGCTCCGAATACCCCGACGAGTGGATTATCCGTGGCAATCATCACGACGCATGGGTCAATGGCGCCGCAGATCCTGTTTCCGGCGCGGTCGCCGAGATGGAAGAAATGCGCGGCTTCTCCGAGTTGCTGAAGCAGGGCTGGAAGCCCAAGCGCACCCTCATTTATTGCTTCTGGGATGGCGAAGAAGAGGGCCTGCTCGGTTCTACCGAATGGGTTGAGACCCATGCTGCCGACCTCGAAAAACACGCCGTCGCCTATATCAACTCTGATGGGAACGGGCGCGGGTTCTTGAACGCGCAGGGCTCGCACACGCTCGAGAATTTCATGAATGGCGTGATGAAGGACATTCAGGATCCTGAAACTAAACTGACAATTTGGAAGCGTGCGCAGCTTGTCGGAATCTCCCGCGGGGCCGCCGACCGCAAGCGTGAGCTCCGGACGCGCCCGGATCTCCGCATTGGAGCGCTTGGCTCAGGTTCAGATTACACCGCCTTCATCGATCACCTTGGTATCGCATCTATCAATGTCGGTTTCGGCGGGGAGGGCGGAGGAGGTGGGGTGTATCATTCGATCTACGACGACTTCTATTGGTTCACCCATTTTGCGGACACAGATTTCGTCTATGGCCGCGCGCTGTCGCAAACCGTGGGAACCGCAGTCATTCGACTCGCCGACTCCGGGCTGCTTCCTTTTCAGTTCGGCGATTTCGCCGATACCGTACGCATCTATCTTGACGAGTTGAAGAAACTAGATGCCGATCAACGCGCCCAGATCGATGAACGTAATCGCGAAATCGAGGAAGGTGTCTTCATCGCGGCGGCCGATCCGCGCGTGACCTCTATTCCGCCGCCCAAGGATCCGATTCCTCCGCATCTTAACTTCGCGCCGCTCGAAGACGGCATCGACGCTTTGGCGCGTAGCGCGCAGAAGTACGATGCCGCCCGCACCAAGGCAAGCCCGTCCAACGTGCAGGCTGTCAACTCCAAGCTTATCCAAAGCGAAAGGCGCCTCACCGATTCAGCGGGCCTTCCCGGCCGTCCCTGGTTCCGCCACATGATCTACGCACCCGGATTCTATACTGGTTACGGCGTGAAGACGATTCCCGGTGTTCGTGAGGCCATCGAGCAAAAGCGCTGGCAGGAGGCCGACGCCCAAATCCAACGCGTTGGCACGATCCTTATCAAGGAGGCTGACCTGCTCGACGAAGCCGTGGTGGCCCTGGGGAAGTAAAGCCCATCGCCAAATCTTACTTATGCCTCACAGGCGCATCGAACCCATGCAACTGAGAGATCGATATTGAAGCACACGTGATGTCAAGGTTTATCGGCTAGTTCGGGTCTCCGTCGAGTTTCCGTATTGCGGACAATCCTGGAGCTATCGGCAAACACTATGGCGATGTTCAATTCGACCGCAGCGCGACCATCGGATTTATCCGGGAGGTGCGCCAGGCCGGAATGTATCCGGCTAGGCCGCGACCAAGATCAGCAACGCACCCAGAGGTAGCACCGAACGGCAGACTCCCAGAGTGTTCGACAACGCTCGCGACGCCGCCATGCCCAACGCCAGTCCTAACGCCGCGAGGCCGAAGGTGCGCAAGAGAATGCGACGTTGCAGCTCGGCCGCCACGCGGACGCCGGGGACCGATCGGGCGCGCTGCAACATGTCATCTAAGAAAGCATTTTGTTGCGCGAGGTTCGAAATTCGCAAGCTGGGATCGACGCGCAGGGCCGGCGTGGGCTCGGGTCGGAAGAGGACCGCTCAAGGATTACCGGGTGCGGCGGCCGCTCCAGCCGCTCCTACTGCCGCGGCACCATTCGCATTTAGCGAGTAGTCGAGCCACGTAGGCAGCGAAGCGCCATGAACGGATCCCAGGGCTTTTAGCACCAGATCCACAAGCGCAGGAACCGCCGCGATAACCAACAACGTCACGCCCATCGTCCAGCCTATTCTGCGACCCAAGAGTTGCCAAATTGTTTCATCTGGTTTGCCTCTTACTTCGTTTGAAGCGTCAGGTCCACACGGCGGTTCTTTTGCCTGCCCTCGGGATTGTCGCTTCCATTAGGCTTGGTATTCGGCGCCACCGGCTTTAACTCCCCCCATCCCTTGGTGGTGATCCGGGGCGCCTCGATGCCCGCATTTTTGACCAGCCACTGCTTCACGGCCCCAGCTCGATTCTCCGAAAGCGTCATGTTGTATGGATGTTTCCCCTTGCCGTCGGTATGCCCCTCAATCAGCAGCGGTCGGTTGGGGTACCCGGCCACTACCTGCCCGACCTTTCGCAAAGTCTCGGTGGCCTCCGGCCGCAGCGAGTATTTGTCAAAATCGAAGAGAACGTCGGCGTCGAGCTCGATCTTAATCTCCCGCTCGGTGACCTTCGCGGCCAGATCCTTCAGGACCGCTTCCAGCCCCAGGGTCATTCCGGTAATGTCGAGGATGCGGGATTGGATATTGAGGACAATGGCGTGGGCCAGCGCCGCGCGAGCCGCTGCCTTAACCTCGGCAGAATCAGGGTCTTTGTACGGCTCGGCCGCGAACGAAAGATTCGTTGAAAAAGTCACGGCGAGAATAACAATCGTCCGTATCAACATGGCGATGACGTTACTGGTCGGTAATGGGTACGTCCTCAAACGGAGGACTAATGGGAGTCATGAAAGTTATTTTCTTCACCTCCGGCGGCGGCGCGGGATACTTCGCCCACCATGTAAATTGTTCTCCCGGCGCTAGCTTCGCATATTGATACTGGCCCTGTGGTGCGAGGTAGGTTCCTTCAGAATCCTTCAGAATGAAATATTTCTTGCTGGCAGCCGTCACGTAGAATGCTGCAAAATTGAAGTTATCGACAATGTTGAAGTTGATCTCTTTGGACGAGACATTGCGAAACCGAAGCCTGACATTCAAGACTCCTTCCTTGCGTTTGCATTCCGTGAAGTCCGCCGTAATACCCGGCTGATTAATGTCTTGGGACATCAGGACCGGACCGGAAGGTGCCGCTGCCACAGGCGCGCTGACAGGTACAGCCGCGGGTGCAGCCGCAGGCGCGGAAGCTGGTGCCGCCGCTGTGGCGACGGGCGTCGGGGTCGGATTGGCTGGCGCCGTCCCCCCGTCGGCCGGTTTTGTGGGGCTCAACATGGAGCAGCCTGCCAAAACAATCGAGAAAAGAGCCAGCGAGCATCCCTGGACGGTTCGCGTCATTTGTTTCCACCTTTCATTGACCAGACTGGGCGATTAGTCTAACACCTTCCGGCCTCTGAGACAATCCTTGCTCTCGGCGGACCTCCGCCGATCGCGAGCTTGTTCCACCACATGACAATCTCCCTCCGTACCGCTCGCCCAAGTCTTACTTCACTTCAATCTTGGCTTCCTGCATGACGGTCTGATTGGCTACGTTATCCGTGATCGAGTACTGTAGCGTGTAAACTCCCTTCTTCACGTCCGCAGGAATCGGAAGCTGACTGCGGACGGGTTCCCAATAGGTCGGCGGCCGGTAATACTGGGATTCGCTGAGGTCCAGAAAATCCTGCTGGTCCAGGGTAACTTTCCCATCCGGGTCGAGAACCTTCAGACTCATGTGGCTGGTCGTACGGACATCCCGGAATTGCAGCCCGAACACATTCGCACTCATGTAAACCATGCCCGCGCCTTCGATCGCCGGGATGGATTCAGCCGGCCCGTTTTCGGAACGCGAGAGCTGGAAATCCCGAAGCTCCAGCCCATGCGGAGGCGCCATTGCCGCGGCATTCACGTCAAACGAGGGTGTAAATTCGAGATTGGTGTTCGCCACTTCGTCATGGACCTTGATACTGATCTTGTATCTCCCCGGAGGAGCAAACCACTGCAATTCCATTCCCAGGTTTCCAGTCACAGGCTCTCCCCGTTCGAGCGGTCCATCGAAATGCACTGTCGAAAGCTGGTGAATCGCCACGCCCGCCGGATCGCTCGGAGTCAGTTGGATAATCAAGTGTGGAAGCTTGTGCGCATCTCTCGCAAATCCCGCCAGATCGTATTTAATAAAAACCGACTCGCCCGGGTTAAAAGCCGCATTTGCGCGAAGTCACCCGTCCTTATCCTCGGTGAATAAGAAATTTCCAGCTTTGAGACGTCCGGTCGAGACAGTTGGGATCGTTGACGGCAGCGCGGTAAATTGACCCACCACCATTTCTGGAGCGTCTCTGTGAATAACGTAAGCCCCCACCAACCCTCCCACTAGAACCCCGACCCACGCCAGCGCTGCCAGAATACGCACAAATTTTGAGATGCGGCTTTTGACGACCACCGTGCCGGCCGCATGGTCGCCCAAGCGCTGTCGAGTCTTTGAAAGGATCGCAACGACAAACCCAACCAGATAGACGCCGATGCCGTCGATGATTCTCAGGAGGTTTCGGAGCAGTGACGCCGGGATCCCGCACGGCGCGCCGGTTTTCCGCCGCACTTGTATCCCGGCGATGGCTTTACCCAAAGTTGAGCCGAAGAGTCCCTCAGCCAGCCAGAAGTACAGAAAAGCCGCAATGGATGTGATGGCGATCGCGATAACCGCTGGCGTGCCATTGAGAGAGAAACCGCTATCCGTGGCGCCTCCTAGCTGGGATGCAGTCGCCATCCCGGCCACCGCAAATACGATCACGACGAAGATCATGTCCAAAATCGACGCGACCATCCGTTCACCCATCCCCGACAATTCAAAGCCGCCGATCAATAGAGCTGGATTCCCCACATCCTGAATCGGCATCGCAGGTGGGGGCGGCGGCGCGAATGCTGGGACTGGCGCGGCTGCCTGAAAGGAGGCTGACGCTGGCATGGGCACCGCGACTTCGAAGGGAGCTGCTGGCGGGATCGGAACAGAGGCTTGCCCCAAGGTTGTCGGCTGCACGGAAGGCGCCTCGAATGGGGCTGCTGATTGAATCGGCGTGGCTGGAACGGGAGCCGCCTGGACGGGCTTTCCACAGTTCCCACAGAAACGTGTGCCCTCCGCGACCGGCTTGCCGCAAGAACTGCAGAACATAGTCACGCCTCCGTAACCGTGGTTCCGGTTAGGAGGAGTATACAACTATTTATTTCAATTGAGACGGTTGATCGGATAGGGGACGAATTGTCGGCCACCCTCCCATAAACAATGCTAATAGAAGAGTAATCCGGAATTTATGGACAATAGTCATCGCTCGATTAAAACCAAACGGGAACTCGAATCGGCGGCGCTGGCAAACCATGTGACTACTGGAGAGTTTATGCGTTCCCCCAGAATTGCGGGCTCAAATCGACGAGTATTTGGCGGAGTGGCGCAGATCCCGAGCCAAGTGGAAGACGCCGCGTGGAAGGTGGTACGAACGAAGAGCGCCGTTAGAAAGAGCGTTGGGGAGTCCGGCGGCGCGACTCCGTACAGTAGCGATTTGATCAAAGGTGCACCCATCAGTGCGCCGCTGATACCCAGTGCGACCCCGGTCGCGACCATCGCCAGCGCCTGCAAGCCTATCGGCCGGACGCGCGCCAAGCGCCATGCGGATACTCGAAATCGCTGCGAGTGCCGAGCTCCGGCGCGCCGATTCCTACACCCATCAGAGCCACGGCCACCAGCGTGAATCCGGGCGTCTTCGCCAAGGCCGGCGCGGCATAACGCCGATCGTTCATCAGTACGATTATAGTTTCGATCGTTACTGCTCTCGAAATTCCTCCGGAACTGGAAGCGGAAGCGTCACTCGTGACGTGATCGAAGCGGGCGCTCAAACGACGCGGCCGAGTGGGCGCGGGGCGCGTCGCGTCGAATATTCGCTTTTGTCTTCAACATGTCGGCCACCCACCGCGTACTCCTCGGAAAACATGGGGCCGACCAAGGCCTTAAAATCAACCGCGGGAGCGACGAGCGTTTGGGCGCGAAAAGCACCTTCGGATCATTCACAATTCAGATGCCAAAAAACGCATAGAATATCAGACATGTCGCGTTTCTCCGCCCTTGTCTTCTGGTTTTGTTGTCGTCCTGCTTTTGCGCAGACCATCGCGCCGGTTCCTCCGGTGGCGCCCATAGTTGAACATCGTGAAATCCACCACGGCACAACTCTCGTAGATAACTACTTCTGGCTGCGCGAGAAGTCGAATCCGGAGGTCATTAAGTATCTGGAAGCGGAGAATACTTATACCGACGCGATGACCAAGGCGCTGAAACCGTTCGAGGACTCTCTATATAAAGAGATGCTGGGCCGCATCAAGCAGACCGATCTCAGTGTTCCGACGCGCCGCGGCGCATATCTTTACTATTCGCGGACCGAGGAAGGCAAACAGTATCCAATCCAGTGCCGTAAGAAAGGCAGCATGGACGGTCCCGAAGAGATCCTGCTCGACATGAATGAACTCGCCAAGGGAAAAAAGTTCGCCGGGCTAGGCACCTTTGTGCTGAGCGACGATCAGAACCTGCTTGCCTATTCCGTCGACTACACCGGATACCGTCAGCACACTCTTCAAGTAAAAGATCTCCGCACCGGGCAGACTCTTCCCGACACGCTCGAGCGCGTCGACTCAGTCGTCTGGGCCGCTGACAACAAAACCTTGTTTATCGTTACCGAAGATGCAGTCACCAAACGGAGTGACAAGCTGTGGCGGCATGTTCTCGGCTCAAAGACATTCGAACCTCTGGCGGAAGAGAAGGACGTTTTGTTTGATATGGGCGTCGCCAAGTCGCGCGATAAAAAGTATATTTTCCTCGGTAGCTATAGCAAGGACGCTTCGGAACAGAGCTATCTGCGCGCCGATAGGCCAGAAGACAAGTTCACGGTGGCGGCACCTCGCGAACCGATGCATCGCTATTACTTGGATCATCGGGAAAATCTGTTCTACATCCGAACCAATAAATATGGTCACAACTTCGCCGTGGTCACCGCTCCGGACAGCGATCCGAGCGTGAACAATTGGAGGCCTATCGTTCCTCATCGTGACGACGTAACGATCAACGACATCGATCTATACAAGGATTTCGGTGTTGTCGTCGAACAGTCAAACGCGCTGACCAACATCCGGATTTACAGTTTTCAGACAGCTCAGTGGACGTCAATCCCGTTTCCGGAGCCCATCTATGCTGTGTCACCCGGCGGCACTCCGGACTTCGATTCCAAAACGATTCGTTACAGCTATCAGAGCTTCATCACGCCGAACAGCGTCTTCGATTACGACGTCGCTTCTAGCAAGTCCACGCTACTGAAGCAACAAGAAGTGCTCGGCGGCTACGATCCTAAACTATACGTTTCGGAACGCCAGTGGTCCACGGCGCGCGACGGCACAAAAGTCCCCTTATCCATCGTTTATAAGAAAGGATTCGAGAAAAATGGACAAGGTCCACTACTGCTTTATGCCTACGGGTCTTACGGATTCGGAACGCCGGCGACCTTTTCCAGCTCGCGCTTGAGCCTGCTCGACCGCGGCGTCGCCTACGCCATCGCACACATCCGTGGCGGCGACGAGATGGGCGAACAATGGCGCGAAGACGGCCGGATGATGAAAAAGAAGAATACCTTTTCCGACTTTGTCGATTGCGCCAAATATCTGATCGGTGAGAAATGGACGTCGCCGTCGCGCTTGATGATCGAAGGAGGCAGCGCCGGTGGGATGCTCATGGGAGCCGTGGTCAACATGAATCCCGAACTGTTTCGCGCGGTTCACCTTGCGGTTCCTTTTGTCGACGTACTCGACGATATGCTCGACGCGTCGCAACCTCTAACCTCGGGTGAGTGGATCGAGTGGGGGAATCCGATTAAGGACAAGGAAGCGTTCGACTACATGAAGTCCTACAGCCCGTACGACAATCTCGAAAAACGTAACTATCCTGCGATGTTGCTTACCGAGAGCCTGAACGACAGCCAGGTAATGTACTGGGAAGCGGCGAAATACACCGCTCGTCTTCGCACTCTCAAGACGGATCACAATGAGCTGCTGCTGAAGATGAAGATGGATCCGGCCGGCCACGGCGGCGCATCCGGCCGCTACGATCGCCTGCACGATCAGTCGTTCGAATATGCCTGGATGCTCAGCCAGATCGGGATAACGAAGTAGCTGACGTTATTTCGGTTATTCGCAGGTTCTCCTTCGCAGGGTTCTTGAAACCTGGCGTGCCAGATGCCGGCATTATCGGCAGCCACCTGAGCGACAATCCGTTCCGGCTGGTCCGATGATGTCTCTGCGGGTCGCAGTCCTGGGATATAGAATGTAAGGATGATTCGCAGACTGTATGCCACAGATGACAGCGCCGCGACCACGATTCTAAGACTGGTGCTGGGGGTTGTCTTCTTTGCGCATGGCGCACAGAAGATGCTGGGCTGGTTCGGAGGCTATGGCTTTTCCGGCACGATGGGTTTCGTCACTGGCGCGATGCATATTCCGGCTCCGCTTGCTGTTTTGGCGATCGCGGCGGAGTTCTTCGGCGGGATTGGGCTCATCCTCGGGTTCCTGACCCGAATCGCGGCCTTCGGAATCGCGATGAATATGCTGGTCGCGATTGCGACCGTACATAGCAAGTTCGGACTGTTCATGAATTGGAGTGGCACGCAGAAGGGTGAGGTTTCGAATATCATCTGCTTGTGATCGCGATGGCGGCGTTTTTGATGATCCGGGGGGCGGGCGCGCTTTCGGTTGATCGCGCCCTCACCACCCTCCCACTCTCGCGCCACTCGCGGTTTTGAGATCAAAGACCGGTTCGAGCGGCAAAAACTCTGCAGCCCCTTTAATTCTGCGAGTATCATGGTCTCCTTGAAACGATGGTCTGTTTCCTGATTTTCTTCTCGGATTCGGTCCAAGTTTCGCGTACTCCCAGCCGCCTGGCGAGGCGAACGCCTCAGCCATTTTGAAAGCCGGAAGGCTCTTGGATGTGCGTAAAACGTGCCTGCATCGAGAACGCTGGAGTGTGGATCAAGCGTGGCCGCATAAAGGAAGTCGGTCCAGTCGCGAACGCCTCGGATCGCGACACGAAGGCTCATCTCGAAGCGGCTCGCGACGAGATCGCGAGGATTCTGGATCCGAAGTTCGCCGCGGTCGATCATCCGGCTCGGCTTCGAAGGGGTCGATCAGCTTGATTCCTGCTGGCCTGATTATGTGATACGGCCGTAACTGAGCTCCGGGCGATCACGGCAAGAGGCGCCTCCTAGCTCGCTGAGTCCTTCGACTTTTCGTGTATCTTCTCTGCCAGATAGTTCCCCTTATCGGCATCGCGCGAGATCAAGGCACGACGCGCGGTTCAGTAAACTGGAAAGCCGAGATTCCTATTTATCCCGAGGGTCATAAGTTGGACACTTACAACGCGATAGCTCGGCGCAACGAGTTAATCTTCAACGGCGCGCTATAACTACCCCGTCTTCCGCGTTAGTCGACACGTGCTACTGCGCTACGCCCGCTACCTTTACTACCGACTCGTATTCCTTCTTTTCCACCTGATCCACCAGCCGGATTCGATCCGACACGCCTTCGGAAAGGCGCCCGTACAATTCCTTTTCGCCCTCGGTCGGTGGAGCATCGGCCATCGAAGCGAAATCCAGAAGGCGCGCGAGCTTGCTGTCGATTCCGGTCGGGTAGTTGATCAAGTCTTCTCCCGCGCGGGCGCGGAATTGGACCAGCCGCTCCTCGATTGCATACAACTTATCATTCAGCGCCTTGAGCGCCTGGTCGAGTTCGGCTGCATTCTTACCGCCCTTCTTGGCTTGCGCGACCATATCTCCGGCACGCTTGCGCATGTCGCGAATTCTGCGTACCGTCGACATGGTCTGTTCCAAGCGATCGCTGACGGGCTTCATGAATTGGAACTGCTCCTCCAGCTCGTCGTCGCTGTAGGGAACTCGCGGATCCTTCAGCAGTTTGAAGGACTGGGTGTAGGCGCGGCCGTCGACGGTCAGCTCCGCCCGGTAGGTTCCTGGAGGCGCGAGCGGCCCCACCGCTTGTCCCTGGAACACGGCGTCGGGGATCACGGTGGCTCCGGCGTAGCGGAAATCCCAAACGAAGGTGTTGGGACCTTTCATGGCGGTCGTTTTTCCTCTGGCGCCGCCGCGGCGTCCGCCTCCACGCCCACCGCCGGCAGCCGCCGCGCCGGTGGTATCCAGCGCAAATGTCCGCACTTCCTCGGCTGATCTATTGCGCTCCCGGAGAATCTTCAGTGTGACTGGTCCGGTGGGCGCCTCTTTCAAATAGAACGGGATGTGCACACCGACGATTGGATTCTCTCCGGTGCCAGTCGTCTCCGTTCCAAAGCCGCCCGCCGGGCTCGCGTCCTGGCGGAACCGCACCGTGGTTTCCGGCGCGAACAGGTGAACCTTATCGCTGAGCGAAGTCGCATCGAATTGATGCAGCAGCGCCACATGATCCAGAATCCAGAAACCACGCCCATGAGTGGCCGCCACCAGATCGCCTTCCTTGACTAACAGATCGTGCACCGGAACCACCGGCAGGCCGAGTTTCAACGATTGCCAGTGGGCTCCATCGTCGAAGGAAACATAAGCTCCGGTTTCCGTTCCGGCGTAAAGCAAGCCCCGCCGTCCCCGATCCTCCCGAATGACCCTCGTGAAATCGTAATCTGGAATCCCGGTGACAATCTTGGTCCAGGTCTTGCCGTAATCGGACGTCTTATAGAGATACGGGCGATTGTCCTGGAGTTTATAGCGTGTCGCCGCTACATAGGCGACAGCCGCGTTGTGAGGCGAAGGCTCGATCACACTCATCAGCGCGAACTCCGGCAGATCCGGAGGCGTCACCTTCGTCCAGCTCTTTCCGCTATCGCGCGAGACATTGATGTAGCCGTCGTCCGAACCGGCCCACAACACATTCGAATCGACCGGGGATTCAGCGAACGCAAAGATGGTCGCATACCATTCCGGTCCGTAAGCCTCGCGCGTGATCGGACCCCAATACTCCTGGGTCTCCTCGTGCCCGTACGACGGCGTATGTTCGAGCGTCTTAGGATCATGACGCGTCAGATCCGGACTGATCACTTCCCAGCTCTGCCCTTCGTCCAGCGAGCGATGAACATATTGCGAAGTCACGTACAGCGTCTTCGGATGCTCGGGCGACGTCATCACCGGATATGTCCACCAGAATCGGAAGTTGATGTCGGCCGCGCCCCAACCGTAATGAGTTTCCGGATTGGGCGAGATATCGCGCGCCTGCTTCGTGCGCCGGTCATAACGGGTCAGCCAATGATGGTTGGCGGCGTAAATGATGTTCGAATCGGTGAGGTTGGTGGCGATGTAGCCGTCCTCACCGCCGCCAACAGTTTCCCAATCCTCGATCGTGATCCGTCCGAAATCGGAGCGGCTCGGCAGAGCCATGGTCGTGTTGTCCTGCTGCGAACCATAGATGTGATACGGAAACTGATGATCGGCGACGACGTGGTAGATCTGCGCCGTCGGCTGATTGAGAACGGTCGACCAGGAAGTGCCGGCATTGAAGGATACCGTCGCGCCGCCGTCATTGCCCTCAATCATGCGGCGCGGGTCCTCGGGATCGATCCAGAGATCGTGATGATCGCCGTGGGGCGGCCGGAACGGCACGAACTTCTCGCCGCCGCCGGTCGATTTCCAGGCGCCGACGTTCAATACGTAAATCAGATTCGGGTCCTTCGGGTCGGCGAAAATGTGATGGTAGTACCAAGGCCGCATGGTCAACTCGGCGTCATCGGTCAGATGACGCCAGGTTTGGCCGGCATCGTCGGATCGATAGATGCCTTTCTTGCCTGGCTCCGCGTCTATGAGAGCCCAGACGCGCTGCGGCCGCGCAGGCGCGATGGCGATTCCGATGCGGCCCTTCACACCGGCCGGCATCCCCGGACGGTTCGTCAACTCCGTCCAGGTATCGCCGCCGTCGGTGGTCTTGAAGAGTCCGGTTCCCGGTCCGGCGCTGCGCAGACCCCAGGGAAAACGCTGCAGTTCGAGTGTGGACGCATAGATGATATCGGGGTTCGACGGATCCATCAGCAAGTCGATCGCGCCCGCCTGGTTGTTGCGGAATAATACTTTTTCCCAAGTGCGTCCGCCGTCCTTCGAACGAAACACGCCGCGCTCCGGACTGGGCCCCACGGGTCTCCGAATGCGGCGACGTAGACCAGATCCGGATTCTTCGGATGAACTCGCACGCGTCCGATACTGCGCGTCGCTGCGAGGCCGACGTGCGTCCACGTTTTGCCTGCGTCGGTGGATTTGTACACGCCGTCCCCGTAAGAGGCATTGCCGCGAACGCACGCTTCGCCCATGCCCGCGTAGACGATATCGGAGTTCGACGGAGCGACTGCCAGGGCACCGACGGAACCGGTGTTTACGAAACCGTCCGAGACGTTCCGCCAGCCGATGCCTCCATCGTCCGTCTTCCAGATGCCGCCGCCGGTGGCTCCAAAATAGAAGACCTGCTTGTTGACCGGATCGCCCGCCACAGCCACCACGCGGCCTCCGCGCGACGGCCCGACCATCCGCCAATGGAGTAACTGAAGATAGGATGGCTCAACGGAAGCGAGCAACCCTCCGGCTGGCGATTGCCAGGCGATCACGGCTGAGACAGAAAAAAGAGCTGCGACAAGCGCAACGAGTAAGGATCGGCGCGACATATATTTCTCTCGACCCCACTGAGAGTTCAAATCGAGCTCTGCTCGACGAACACTTGCGTGGAGCTCTGATCACAAAAGTTTACAGGACCCGCCGAAAAAGGGCAATGAAAGCTCTGCGAGCGCTGACGAGGCTGTGCCATACGCGTCGAACCATCGGCCGGTTGTGCGCGGGCGGATTCTATTGCCGCTACCGCTGCTATACTCGTCGCATACCAGTTCAAGGAGGTTCGCATATGTCGCCGAAAGGACAGACGAACCTGGTGCTCCGTGCCGTCGCGCCGGAGGATAGTCCCGTGTGCGGGCAAATCTGCTACGACGCATTCTCAAGGATCAGTGAGGCGCACGGTTTTCCGTGCGATTTCCCCGGACCGGATGTCGCCACCGGTGTGCTTTCGATGATGTTTTCCACATCCGGTTTCTACTGTGTGGTTGCAGAACACGAAGGCCGGATCGTTAGGCAGCAATTGCCTCGACGAGCGTTCCGTAATATCAGGTGTCGGCCCAATCACCATTGACCCTGGCGCACAAAACCTCGGCATTGGCCGCAGGCTCATGGAAGCGGCAATGGATCGAGCGAATGAACAACGTGCTTCTGGAATTCGGCTGGTGCAAACCGCGTTTCACAACCGCTCGCTCTCACTGTATGCCGGCCTTGGCTTCGATATCCGGGAGCCTCTTGCGTGCATGCAGGGACGAACAGCACAGCGGAGTGTTGGTGGATGCGCTGTGCGAACGGCGGAGCGCGCCGACCTTGGTGCCTGCAATGCCCTGAGCCGGAGGGTTCATGGGTTCGATCGAGGCACGGAACTGGCGCAAGCGATCCAACAGGGCACCGCCAAAGTTGTTGAGCGCGGCGGCATCATTATTGGGTACACCACGAACCTGGCTTTTTCCGGCCATGCAACGGCGGAAACAAATCTGGACCTGCAGTCCTTGATCGCGTCGGCGGAATCTTTCGGCGGTCCGGGAATTCTCGTGCCGTCGCGAACAGCGCCCTGTTCCGCTGGTGTTTGTCGAACGGCCTGCGAGTCGTCCAGCCGATGACGCTGATGAGCGTTGGACTTTATAACGAGCCGACCGGGGCGTGGTTTCCGTCGATCCTGTTTTGAAATCGGAGGCGCATGGGTTGGGGTGGGGCAGGATCACGGCGTCCGCGCTTAGAGTATTCGATCAAGTCTACTCGCAGGGCGAGATTGGAACCAAGCTCGAAAGTCCTGGGCGTGGTCGGTGGCCCACTCGAGGAACGTCCGCGGCGGCGCTCCCGAGATCTCTTCGAACGTGGATGTAATGAACGCAGGCAGACCGATTGCGGCTCGAGTTGGCTCAGCGGTTGCGGCCCGGTTAAAACATGTGTCGTTCCGTCGGAAAAGACTGAACGCCCAAGATTGTTCGCGCCGAGATCGCGCTACGGCATATTCGCCCGACAGTGATTGGTGCGCTATGATGGCGTGTCGTGAGAATTATTTTGCAGCTTGCGCTACTCATCGGAATGGTTGTGCCCGGCGTGGTCGCTCAGACGATTGCGGTCACGCCGTCGGCTACGCTTTTTGAAAACGACCAGGTGAAGGTCGTCCGGGCACTTGAAAAGCCTCATGTCAAAGGCAAATTTCATAACCATAAGTTGAACCGAGTGATGGTCTATCTGCAGTCGGGACGGCAGCGGTTCGAGTACCACGACGGCAAAGAACCGGCGGTGTTTGGCTATAAGGCCGGCGAGGTGAAATGGAGTCCCGCGGAGGGAATGCACTCTCCCGAGGTGGTGAGCAGCGAGCCCTTCAATATTATTGAGATCGAGTTGAAGCAGCCTGGTACTGGTAAGAAAATCACTACGCCGATCGATCCAGTGAAGATCGATCCCAAGCACTATAAGGTTGAATTCGAGAACGATCAGGTGCGCGTCATCCGCGCGCATTTAGGCTCGCATGAATCCACTCCCATGCATGCGCACACGCTCAACCGCGTCATCGTTTTCCTGAGCGATTTCAATGTTCGAGTCACCGGCGCGGACGGCACGGTCGCGATGACCGAGCGCAAGGCTGGCGAGGCAAGCTGGAGCGTTCCCGCCACGCATCGAGAAGAGAACCTAAACGATGCGCCGTTCGAGGTCGTAGCGATCGAGATCAAAGATTAGGCAGCCCGACTTGCGGATGAAAATTGAAATTAAGAAGATATTGAGACTTTCGAGGATTCGATAAGCTTCGAGGCGCTCGCGGTTCCGCCAGCTCGACTGTCCTCGGCGAAACGAAGTGCCGCGCGGATCGAAGCTTGGATAGCTGGTTCCTTTTGGAGAAGCTGGACAATTTGCGGACTAACAGTCGCTTGCCGCTTCGAGTAAATCCTGCGGAGCAGGGAGAAAGCCGACCTCACTGAGACAGAGCTTTGACGAACTCGTAGAGGAAAGTCTGGCCCTCATAAAACGAGCGGACCAGCATACGCTCGTCGCGTCCGTGCGCGCGAACGTCGTCGCGGTCCTGAAAGAATCCCTGAATACCGTAAGTCGGAATCCCGGCGACGCGAAGATACCGTCCGTCGGAGCCGCCCACCGCCATCGTAGGCACGGTGATAACGCCGGGCCACATCGAATCGGTAATCCGGTTGAACGCTTTCGTGATGTCCGGACGCAAAGGAGACGCTGGGCTGGCACCCTCGCTAACGGTGACCGTGATCTTGACCTGATCGTCGGCGACTAACTTCGTCAATTCGGCCACCACCCGTTCCACCGAATCGTCCGGCAGCAGGCGACAGTTGATGTTGGCCGCGGCTAGTTGGGGCAGTGCGTTGGTGGCGTGGCCGCCTTCGAGTTGCGTGGCAACGCAGGTGGTTCGCATCATTGCATTCAGCGGCGGCGACGCCGCGGCGACACGGCGCATCGCCTCACGATCGCCTTCCGCGACTGCGGTCATGTCTGCTGCCGATGCGCCGCGAGGTGGTAGATGGCATTGTCACGTACAGGGCGAGCGCTATGACCGCCTTTATTGCGAACCTCCCAGCGCAAATTCACAAACTGCTTCTCGGCCAATCCCATATCGTTCTCGACGCGCTTGCCGTCTACCAGCATGCCGCGCGCCCCCTCGTTGAGCGCAAACTCGGCCTCAATCAGGTCCCGATGTTTCTGCAGAAGCCAATCGACGCCGTTGTAAGGTCCGCCACCTTCCTCGTCGGCCGTAAGCGCCAAGATCAGGTCACGGTCAGGCCTATAGACCTCGCGCTTGAATCGCAGGAGCGTGGCAACCCAGACGGCGGCTTGCGCTTTGTCGTCCGCGGTACCGCGTCCGTAGAAATATCCATCCTTTTCGAGAAAGACGAAGGGATCCACCGTCCAATCCTCACGCTTCGCCTCCACCACGTCGATGTGGGCCAGCAGGAGGATCGGCTTGCGCGCCCCCGTGCCGTGATAACGCACCACCACGTTGGCTTTCGTTGGGATGGCGCCGCCCACAAATATGTCGGGGGATGGGAAACCTGCGGCTTTAAAGCGGGCGGCGACCGACTCGGCGATCGGCGTCGTGCTGCCGGTGGTGAACCCGGACTTCAGCTCAATCATTTGCTTGTAGATCTCCCGAGCCAGCCGTTGTTCGGCTTCGGGAGGCATGTTGTCGGCGGCCGAGGCGCACACACAAAATAGAGAAACGAGTGCAAAACGCATTGCGCCATTGTGGCACAGGCAGCCGTGCGGTTTGGCGGCTCGTTAACGGTTAACTTCCTCAGCCAGCGGTTCCTGGAGAGATGACCTCGCCCACCCTGAGCGGTACAGGTCGGACGCAGTCGGATGATCTCCGGCAAAATGAGAACCTGCGACTGTGCCGCTCGACGGATGCACGAGGTGTCAGTAACGTCAATTCGCCGTCGATTAATTTAGGTGTTCCCCCTGAGCAAGCGATTGGCATTCGTTATCTCATCGAGCGTCCATACCTCCTACTCCGCGGCTCAGCGCTTTCGGATCTCCATTTCGACGGGCCGCGAGACCGACTTCGCTTCCGGCTCGTAATATTCGTAGACGCGTGACTGAAACGTTCGCGCGCGAATCGGGCACTTCGCGAGCAGTCGGTAGTGCAGAGTAATTGTATCTCCTGTGCCGACAGAATCGAAATAGAGGATGGCGTGAGTGGCCGTTAGACTGAACTTCTCCAGACGACCGGTCTTGCGTCCGGCACTCTTGCTCCGGTAATCATCGAGATCTTCGGTGAGTAAGTCAAAGCCGGGTGGGATGCCCAGATCGACCATCACCATGTTGGCGGTCTTCGACAGGCGATTCTTAATTGTTGCCGTGGCGGAGGCAAGGTCGCCCTGTGACAGACGCGTGCGGTCGTAGCTCATTTCAATCGAGAGCGGCTCATCGGAGGTCTTGGCGGTCCAGGGCACGAAGTACTCAGCGGCCACCTGATAGGCTGGGTTGCCTTCGCCCTGAAAGCGGATCCCCACTTGGTTCGTGCCGTTGAAATCGATGTTCTTGAAAACGAACTGGTGGAAGAGGTCACCATTTTCTTGCGTGAGCGCGAGCTCGCCGGCTGGCTTGCCGTTGAGCGTAATTTCCACGGTTCCACGAGCCTCTGCGGAACCTTTCTCCATCGAGAGCAGCAGGGCTCGATGGGCCATAACGGTTGCCTGCGTGGTGCCCCAAGTACCGGACGCGTCCTTCCGAACAGCGATGTAGTTTAACGCCTTGCGCGTGACTGCGGGAGCTTCGCCGGATTTGAACAACGCCTGGAGAACGAGTCCCGTAGTCTCGACTGCGGCGCTTGCACCACGGCCGTAGACCGCGGTTTCTTCCGTTGTCCACCATGCCTGGTCATCCTTTTCCGTGCGGACGTCGATAAGTTGCTGGACGACCTGACGAGTTAGAGCGCGGTCTTGCTGGTAGTCCGCCGCGAAGTTCGCGAGCACGGCTAACGTGTAAGCATCCTGCGCACCGGTCAGGCGCCGGTAAATGAACTGGCGGGCCCGGTCAATCTCCGGTCCTCGATAGCCGCTGTTCTGGAGGGCCCAAGCGATGTAGGCGGTGATGCGCAAGACATCGGAATTGTACCGGTTGGTGGCGCCTTCGTTGATGAAGCTGGTGTCCG
>Ga0182024_10010656_pt1 | contig 18696 bp, 18 predicted proteins | sample P32metaG_FD_120480 | JGI IMG/M metagenome (GOLD analysis project Ga0182024, IMG submission 120480) | Permafrost microbial communities from Stordalen Mire, Sweden - P3-2 metaG (Illumina Assembly) | ecosystem: Environmental > Terrestrial > Soil > Wetlands > Permafrost | place: Sweden: Stordalen... | reverse complement strand
AGCGAGGAGCTTGTGGTACGCGTCCATGTGGCCGGTCGCTTTGGCAAACTGGGCGATGCCAAAATCGTCGCTGGCATATTCCAGCGAGACCGAAGCTGCGATTCCGAGCTTGTCGAGGGGCACGTAGCCCAGCTTGAGGTAATCGGCGAGCAAGGGTCGCTGTTCGCCACCATGCGGCCCGATACCCGGCTGTGTCGCGCCTTTCATGAGGTATTTGAAGGCCTCGGCGGTATCGAAGTTGCGCGCGCCGAAGGCGTAGGCCGAAGTGATAACTGCGGCCGGCGAGTCGCCGCCCATGACATAGGTGACATCGTTAGCAGCTTCCCAGTTGGGCAGCCAGCCGCTTTGCTCGGCGTCATTGACGAGAGACTGCATCATGTCGCTGACGGGGGCCGGCATGAGCAGCGCCTGCAACTGGATGGGGTTGCGGTAGATGTCCCAGTCGGAGAAATTGGCGTACTGCGCTTTTTGCCTCGCGCCTGCCAGCGAACGAACCTTTGAATCGAAACCAATATAGTCGCCGTTGCTATCGCTGAAGAGCGTCGGCGAAAGCAGCATGTGATAAAGGCCGGTGTAAAAGATTTTTTTCTGGTCGGGTGTTCCGCCTTCCACGGCAATGTGGTCCAGCATCTTCACCCACGTCTGCTTCGCATCGGAATGAACGCGGTCAAAGTCCCAGCCGGGGATCTCGCGATTGAGGTTGTCGAGCGCGTTTTTCGTGCTTACATACGAGATGCCGACCTTCATCAGCACTTCAGGCTGATCGGAGCCGAAATCGAGCCACGCGCCGGTATGCTTCCCTTTGGCTTCGCGCACGTTCTTCTCAATCGCATCTTCTTTCCAGACGCCGAAGTGCTGGAAGGGCCTTTGAAATCTGGCCGCGAAGTAGAGCGTGTAGCGGGAATCGGTGCCGCAGAACCCGCCGGAGGTGACCGAGCCGGTGACCTCGTCCTCGCCCGCGACCGTGATTTCGTCGCCGTCCTGCTCGCGGCCAACGGGCGGATAAAGAGCGCTGTGGACGTTGGTGTCGGCGCTGCCGCCGGCGTTGATCAGCAGGCGTGCAGGCTTGCCCTGCGGGAAGGCGATGCGCGCGATGCCGGCGCGGCCGGTGACGGTCAGTGCGACCTTGACGCCATTGGCCAGCGTGACGGCGTAGTAGCCCGGATGCGCCTCCTCGCTCTTATGGTCAAAGCCGATCGCATAGTTGTCTCGAGCAGTCGCGGGACTGCTGGTGAGCTCGTCCGTCATCGCAGCGTCGCTCAGAGGTAGAAAAGGGAAGTCGGCATAGAGCGGACAGCCGGCTCCACTGAGATGGGTTAGGCTGAAGCCATAAATTTTGTCCCGGTTGTAGCGGTACCAGCCGCTGGTGGTCGTGTCGGGACTCCACTGGATCATGCCAAAAGGCAAAGACGCGCCTGGAAAGGTGTTTCCGCCGCCGATAGTGCCGATGAAGGGGTCGACCGCGTTATAACTGGAACTGGTTTGGGAAAAGGCACCAGCTGAGATCATCAGCGAACAGAGAACAAGCGCGCAAATCGGCTGAGCGGGGAAGAGGTATTTTCCAACCAACACCGACGGCCTCCCAGGAAACTCCAAGTCACTGTAGCACGGGATAATGCTTGAATTGATTTTGACCGCTCGGCTGCGTTAGTCTAGGCAGCTGAAGTTGAGAGGGCGGATGATGAGACGACGTGACTTTGTCAAGGCGGCTGCGCTCACCGCGGCCACGGCAGCGGCTGCGGCTATGGCTCAGCAGGCGCCGGCACCGACGACGGCACCAGCTACGGCCCCGCCCACGGCACCGGGCCGCGGCCGCCGTCAGTCCACGCCGCCCCCGATGTCACCGGCCACCGTCGCCGATGTGGTGGCGACCGGCGATCCGCATTTTTTCACCCACCAACAATTCGCCACCCTGCGCCAACTGTGCGTGCTGATGATGCCGGCGCTCAACGGCTATCCGTCGGCGGTGGAGGCGGGAGTGCCGGAATTTCTGGACTTCCTGGTTGGCGCGACTCCCGCGGGACGTCAGCAGAGCTACGTCGCCGCGCTTGCCGGCTCCGCCCCGGCGCGGCAGGTGGTCACCGGCTCAATCGACCGGCGACATATGTACGTGGCCGGATTGGAGCAGCTTGAGAGCGAGGCCCGGCGCCGGTTCTCGGAGTCCTTCGCCGCTTTGAACCCAGAACAAGCCGACGCGCTGCTGGCGCCGGCACTGGCGCCGTGGATGGCCGACCATCCGCCTCGGGATTCATTCCAACGCTTTGTCAATGTGGTACATCAGGACATCCGCGCCGCCACTATGAACTCGGCCGCCTGGAATGCGGCGGCTGCTGCGGCTGGGGAGCGGGTGCCGGGAGTCGGCTCGTACTGGAAGCCGATCGATCCCCTTATCGAGTGGCGCAAATAGGCGGTGCGGCCTCGGGGCGGCAAAGGGGTCTTTGATTTGGCGCGATTACAAGGGGGCCGGAGAGAAGCAGCACCGGGCATTCGCGCAGGAGGAAACATGGCGGTAGCAAAAGTCGATGTGCTGATTGTCGGTTCAGGTCACTCCGGCGGCATGGCGGCCAAGGTGCTTACTGGCAAAGGCATCAATTGCCTGATGCTGAACGCAGGCCCCATCCCGGACTATGACAAAGATCGCGAAACGGTCGCCGCTTACGAGCTTCCATATCACGGCTTCAACATGCCGGGGCGGCTGCCAAACCTCTATCAGGCCACCGAGTTCAACAGCAATCAATGGGTGGACGAACAGGAGGAGCCCTATACATTTGATCCGGAGCAGCCTTACAACTGGGTGCGGGTGCGCTTATTCGGAGGGCGATCGCTGTTTTGGGCACGGCAGTCGTTCCGCTTTAGCGATTTCGAGTTCCGCGCCCGCGATACCGACGGCACCGGCACCAACTGGCCCATCCGGCTGGCGGATCTGGCGCCCTACTACGCTCAGGTTGAGTCGATCTTTCGCGTTCATGGGCGCACCGAAGGCCTTCCTCAGTACCCGGATGGCAACTTCATCGAGGACAACTCGCCCTGGTCCGGCTGCTTCCAGCGGTTCAACGCCGCCGCCACCAAGTTCGGAGTGACGGTGTGCAAAATGCGCACTGCCGGGGGCATCAATGGCCTGGCAAGCTCAATCAATTTGTTTCTACCCGACGCCTTTGCCACCGGCAAGCTAGAGGCGGTGCCCAACGCCATCGTGCGAGAGATCACGGTGGATAAAAATACCGGGCTGGCTAACGGCGCCAACTTTATGGACCGGCACTCCGGCCGGGAGATGACGGTCAAGGCGCGGGTAGTGGTGCTGGCGGCATCGACGCTGGAGAGCACGCGACTGTTGCTCAACTCCGGCCTGGCCAACTCGAGCGGCGTGCTGGGCCATTATCTGATGGACAACCCCTACCGAGCGGGCATGATCGCTTCGGTGCCGGAGGCGCGCGAGGGGAAAGGGCGCGCCAAACCGGGGCTGATGGGTGGTACCGGCTTCGCCCCGCGGTTCCGTAACCTGGGCACGGCTGCCACGCGGGGCAAGGACTTCGTCGGCGGCTATGGGCTCCTCATCGGCGGCGGCGGCACACCCGATTTCCGTAATTTCCCCCTCTACGGTGCTGCGTTGCAGGAAAAACTGGCCAGCTACGCTGACAGTAGCTTCTCCACCGAGATGTACGGTTCAACCCTGTCCCGGTATGAGAACCACGTGGTGATCGACAAGAATAAGGAGGATGCCTGGGGCATTCCGGTCTTGCGCATCAACGCCAAATACTACGACAACGAGCTCAACATGGCGCGCGACTCGGTCGACACCAGCGCCGCCATTGCTGAGGCCGCGGGCTTCGAAGTATTGACCAAGAATTACGAGACCGATCCCCCCGGCCGAAGCATCCACGAGGTGGGCACCTGCCGCATGGGGGACGATCCCAAGACGAGCGTGCTGAACAAGTGGAACCAGAGCCACGACATCAAGAATCTGTGGGTGGTTGACGCCGGCGCGTTCGTCAGCACAGGCTGGCAGAACCCGACCCTGACCCTCACCGCGCTCTCCATGCGGGCCTCCGAGTATCTCGCCGAGCAGATGCGCCAGGGCAACGTCTAGGATGTCCCTCGCCAAGACCCATCCGGGTGCACTGGGCGGACCTGGAGAGATTGCGTGACCTGGCGGGAGGCATTTTCTAACCAACACCGACGGCCTCCCAAGAAACTCCAAGTCACTGTAGCACGGGATATTGGCAGAATCTCGTGGGGACGATTGGCGAGGAAGGGGCATTTGACGCCCTTTGAGGGCTTATCTCCGTCAACTCTGAGATGATGCGCGAAAGCCCATGTTGGTGAGTGCGCCATCGCCTTAGCATGAACTGCCCCCCAAAGTCGTCTTTGCGGTAACTACGATGACGGTGTGCCATAAGTCTCGGGCGACAGCTCCCGCACGGCGGTGGTGGCTCGAGCTCTTCTGGCTACAGCGGGGGTTCGCGGCTGGTCACGCAGGCCTGGAGCGGGCAACGGATGGCGGGCGAACCATTCGAGCATGATGCGATTCGCCTCCTGCGGCGTCTCCTTGAAGACGGAGTGGGCGCAGCCCGGTACCACGACGAGTTCGCATGGGCGGAGTACGCGTCGCAGCTTGATGCCGGAGCTCTGGCTGACTGTGCAGTCCTGATCGCCCCACACCAGGAGCGCCGGAATTCGCCTGACGCGACGGAGCGCGCATTTCAGCGTGGCCATCTCGGCGAACCAGCTGCGAATGATGGAGAGGACGTGGCGCAAGGTGCAGGGGTTGCGCAGACTATCGACGATCTCGCCGAGGCAGCGATCGACCACGCGGTGACCGCCTCCATACATCTCTCCGAGAGCGATGCGCTGAATCGGCGCCGGAAGATAGGGCAGCATACAAGCGAGAAACGCGCCCCAACGAGTGCTGTAGACACGCACCATCATGTCGCTGGAACGGCTGTAGGGGTTCGCGGGCGCGAACAAAATGAGTCTGCGGACGCGCCTGGGGTGCAGCGCCGCAAGCATCAGCGCGACGGCTCCTCCGTGCGAGTGGGCGACGATGTCGGTGTCGGCCAGATGGAGCGCATCCATGATTGCAACGACGCGATTGGCAGTAGCCATCAGCCGCGCATCCAGCCCACCGACCCGTTGCGACTTACCCATGTTCACCAGGTCAATTGCATAGACGCTGGCGTGCTGAGCGAGGGCGTCGATGTTATCTCGCCAGTCTTCGCTGGAGCCGACCATGCCATGGATGAGCAGCATCGGCATGCCGCTCCCCGCATGGAGATAATGCACGCGGGCACCGGCCACATCGACGAACGCCTCTTCGTACCGTACTTGCGGGGTTTCCATCTGCATGGCGAGAAATCCTTTCTCGCAATCCCACTAACCGGGCTGCAAATTACTTCATGGCTGAAGCGCCCTCATTCATAAGCCATTGTGAACTAATGCTTTAGCCGACTGTTGGATGCTTCAGAAACGTAAAAGCGTAATCTAGATTTTCAAATAAAGTTGGCCGCAAACGTAATCGATAGACGCATTAGTAGACCGGACAGCAACGTATGTCTGTCTGCAACACGACGCTTCCTGCGAGGATGTTGCGGCGGTACCGGAGGAATCAACGGATTGGAATACACGCATGCCGCCATGCAATCGACCCGGGGGAATGATCGACGAGTTCTGCGCATCGGCCATCGGGGAACCGCGGGCCACGCCCCGGAGAACACCATCGCCGCCATTCGCAAGGGTATTTCGCTGGGTGCCGACTTCGTCGAAATGGACGTTCAGCGCACTCGCGACGGACGCCTGGTGGTGATGCACGACGCGCTCGTGGACCGGACTACCGATGGCAGCGGACTGGTCTGCGACATCACCTGGGATGAGTTGCAGTTGCTCGACGCCGGCGGAGGGGAACGCGTCCCGAGTGTGGAGGCGGCGCTGGCGGCGGCGAATGGGCATGCGGGGGTAATGCTCGAGGTGAAAGCACCGGGGATCGGGCCGGAGCTTTACCGTGCGGTGCGGACGTTGGCGTTCCCGGGGCCGGTTATCTATGCGTCCTTCCTGCACGCGGAGATTCTCGCGATCCGCAGCATCGACCCGCTGGCGAAGACTATGGCGTTGATCGAGAGCGTGCCTCTTTCGGGAGCGGCTGTGGGGCGCGATGCGAACGCGGCGATGGTGGGGCTGGCTTACAACTCCGCGACCGCCGAGTTCATCGCCACTTTGCATGATGCCGGGCTTGAGGTGTGGCTCTATACGGTCAACGAACCCCGGCTGATCCAGCGTGCCATCGATCTCGGCGCGGATGGGGTGATCTCCGATTATCCCGAGCGCGTTCCAAAGATTCGATGGTAGGGGTATTTCTGTGCCAGCTTCTCGTCGACCTCGACTCCCAGCCCCGGCGCATCGCCCTGTTATCGCGATCACCGACCGTGTCCTGCCCGGCATGCGCGCCCGCCGCTGGGGCCGCGTGATTACCAGCACCTCCTCCGGAGTGGTCGCGCCCATCCCCAATCTCGGCATCTCCAACGCATTGCGCCTCTCGCTCGTCGGATGGTCGAAGACGCTGGCCCGCGAGGTCGGCAAGGACGGCATCACCGCAAACATTATTCTGCCGGGGCGCATCGCGACCGGGCGCGTCACTTTTCTCGACGAGGTAATCGCCGAGAGCACGGGCACAATTCCTCTCGGCCGCTATGGCAAGCCGGGAGAGTATGCCGACGTGGTCGCGTTCCTCGCCAGCGAACGGGCCGCCTATCTTGCCGGCTCCGTAATCCGCGTCGATGGCGGCCTGATCGCCAGCGTCTAGTAGCCCAGTGTCTAGTAGCATGGTTGACGCTCCTCAATACAGTCACGCCTCGGACCTGACAATGGAACTCGGCGAGAAGACAACCGCAACGCTCTCCGGCGTCGCCACCGCAACGCTCACCACCGTGCTGTTGAAGAGGGGGCTACGCAATGTCTGGCTACGCGGGACCAGGCCGCCGCGTCCAGGCCAGCAGCGCGTGGTCGGCCCGGCGTTTACCTTGCGCTTTGTTCCGGCGCGCGAGGACCTCGCCACGCCCGAGTCCTGAAACGCGCCCATCTCCACCCGTGCCGCAATCGAAGCCATGCCGCCGGGCTGCGTCGCAGTCGTCGACGCCATGGTTGGCGGCGGCAGCGTTCTGTATTCTCCGGTATGCTCGGGTATTCTATTGCCATGGCGCTGAAGACTATTACCGTCCGCATTCCCGAAGAGAAGGTCAAGAAGTTGGACAAGGCCGCGAAGCATCAGCGGCGCGACCGCAGCTTCATCCTGAATGAGGCCGTGGACGAGTACTTGTCGTTGCAGGAGTATCACCTCGCGCTGATCGATGAAGGGATTCGCGCGGACGAGGCGGGCGAGGTTGTTCCGCACAGTGAGATCGAGAAGATGATTCGGTCCTTGTCCAAGAAGAAAAAGATTGCATGAGCCAGCCTGTCATTTGGACTGCGCCGGCCAAGGCACAGCTTGCCGGCCTGCACACATATATATCGCAGGACAACCCCGGCGCCGCGGATGGACAGCTTGAACTCATCGCCGATGCCGCGCGTAATCTTGCCAATTTCCCTGAGATTGGCCGCGAGGGTCGGCGGCAAGGGACCCGAGAGCTTGTCATCGGTGGGACTCCCTACATCGTTGTCTACCGGATCCGCCTTGCCTCAGTACGCGTGCTGGCGGTGATGCATGGGGCGCGGCGGTGGCCGCGCAGGTTCAGCTAAGTTTCGCTCAAGAGCGCGCGCAGGCCGGCCTCGTCCAGAATGGGAACGCCGACCGATTGCGCTTTGTCCAGCTTGGAGCCGGCCTCTTCACCGGCGACGACGTAGCTGGTCTTCTTGCTGACCGAGCCGGAGACGCGGCCGCCGGCGGACTCGATCATCTCTTTGGCGGCCTCGCGGGTGAGCGTGGGCAGCGTTCCGGTGAGGACGAAGGTGAGGCCTTCGAGCGTGGCGGTGGTGACGCGCTTTTCGGCGGTCATGTCCACGCCGGCTTTGGCGAGCGTGCGGACAAGGGCGCGGTTCTTCTTCTCCGCGAAGAACTCGACGATGGCCTGGGCGACGCGGGGGCCGACCTCGTTGACCTGCTCAAGTTGTTCGGCAGACGCGGCCTCTAGCGCTTCGATGGTCCCGAAGTGCGCGGCAAGAAGCTGTGCGGTGCGCTCGCCGACGAAGCGGATGCCGAGGCCGAGCAGCACGCGGGCGAGGCCGGCGGATTTGGAGCGCTCGATCTGATCGAGCAGCGCCTGCGCGGACTTTTCGCCGACGTGATCGAGGTTGAGCAGTTTCTCCTTCTTGTCCTTTAGGGTGTAGAGATCAGCGAGGGTGTGGACGAGCACGGGGCGGTTGGCTTGTGGGGACTCGGCTGCGTCGGCTTCCGATGTTTCGGATTCGGAGACGGCGGCGGCCTCTTCGTCGAGCGGGGCTTCTGAATCGGAGTCGGAATCCGATTCCATGTCGTCGATCTTCTGGCCGAGCAGCTGCGCGACCATGGCATCGCCCAGGCCCTCAATGTTCATCACGCCGCGCGAGCCGAAGTGGCGCAGCGCCTCACGCAGGCGGGCGGGGCAGTTGGCGTTGACGCAGCGCCAGTCGACCTCGCCCTCGGCCTTCACCAATTCAGTGCCGCAGGCGGGGCAGGCGGCGGGGAAGACGATCTCTTCGGCGCCGCGCGGGTGCTTCTTATCTTCGATGACGGAGGTGATTTTGGGGATGACGTCGCCGCCGCGCTCGACTTCGACGAAGTCGCCGATGCGCACGCCGAGGCGGGCGATCTCGTCTGCGTTGTGCAGCGTGGCGCGAGAGACGGTGGTGCCGCCGATGAAGACCGGCGCAAGCGCGGCGACGGGCGTGATCTTGCCGGTGCGGCCCACCTGAAAGAGGACGCGCTCGAGCTTGGTGTTGCCGGCGCGCGCGGCGAACTTGTAGGCGATGGCCCAGCGCGGGGCCTTGCCGGTGAAGCCAAGGCGGCGCTGCTGGGCGATGGAGTCGACCTTGAGCACGACACCGTCGATCTCGTAGCCGAGGGAGTCGCGCAGGGCTTCGGCCTTGGCGATGAAGGCCAGCACCTCGTCGATGGAGTTGACGGTTGTGGCGTGGGTGTTGACGCGGAAGCCTGCGGTGCGGAGTGCGTCGAGCGCGCCGGTCTGCGTGGGCAGCAGCGCTTCGCCAGGGCTCTTATCTGCTCCGTGAAGCAGGAAGTAGGCGTAGAAGTCCAGGCGGCGCTGGGCGACGATATTCGGCTCGAGAGTGCGGATGGTTCCGGCGGCGGCGTTGCGCGGATTGACCGCGGGCGCGAGGCCCTCGGCGACGCGTTGGGCGTTCATCTTTTCGAAGGCGGCCTGCGGCAGGACGACTTCGCCGCGGACTTCGAAGCTCGCAGGAATGCCCGCGGCCTTGAGCTTTGCCGGTGCGACGCGCAGCGGCACGGAGCGGATGGTGCGGACGTTCGAGGTCACATCTTCGCCAATGGTTCCGTCGCCGCGGGTGAGGCCGCGAGCGAGTTGCGCTGAACCATCGGCTGCCGGCGCGTAATGCAAGGCGAGCGAGAGGCCGTCGAGCTTGAGCTCGCAGACATAGCGCACGCGTTCGGAGCTTGGCAGGGCATCGCGCACGCGCTCGACCCAGGCACGAAGCTCGGCCTCGTTGTAGGCGTTGTCGAGCGAGAGCATGGGGCGGGAGTGCGGCGTCTTGACGAAGCCGTCGCGCGGCTTGCCGCCGACGCGCTGGGTGGGCGAGTCGGGCGTGATGAGCTCGGGGTGCTCGGCCTCGAGCGCTTTGAGGCGATTCATGCGCGCGTCGTACTCGGCGTCGGTGAGCTCGGGCGCATCGAGCACGTAGTAGAGATGCTCGTGGCGGCGCAGGTCCTCGCGCAGGGCTTCGATTTGTTTCCCGGGCGAGGGTTTAGACGCCATGGCTAGAAATTATAGAGAGCGCCGAGCGCGAGTGGTCTGCTGCGCGTCCGTCCGTTGAGTGCCGTATGCTGAACACGCATGGAACCCGTTACCCACTTCCTTACCGGCGCATGCCTGGCGCGCGCGGGATTCAACCGCAAGGCGGCGTATGCCACGCTGGCGATGACGCTGGCGGCCGAGATGCCGGACCTGGATACGCTGTGGGGACTTCGCGGCCCGGTTGCGGGGTTCGAGCACCATCGCGGCATCACGCACACGTTCCTTGGGCTGCCGTTCGAGGGTGCGGTGGTGGTAGGCGCGGTGTGGTTGGTGCATCGCTGGCGGGTGCGAAGAGCGGCGGCGAAGGCGAGTGAGACGGACGCTGCAAGGGGTGCAGTCGTGTCACAGACCTCAGAGGCTACCGATGTGCATTTGACGAGGCCGCTGACCGCCGCGCCGGTGCGATGGGGGCTGTTGTATGGGTTTGTGCTGATCGCTCTGCTGAGTCATCTTTTGCTCGATTGGACCAACAACTATGGCCTGCGGCCATTCTTCCCGTTTGACGCGCATTGGTATGCGGGCTCGTTCGTCTTCATCTTTGATCCCGTGATGTTTGCGGCGCTGCTGGTGGGGCTGGTTGCGCCCGCGTTCTTCGGGCTGATCGCGGGTGAGGTGGGCGCGAGAAAGCCGGCGTTCCGCGGACGAGGCTGGGCGATCTTCGCGCTCTCCGTTGTGGTGGTGCTGTGGGGAGTGCGCTGGTTCGAGCACGACGCGGCGGTTGATCTGGCGTCGAACGCAAGCTACGGGCCGGTGAGCGTGCCGTCGGCAGCCGGGGAGGGCGGATCCAGTTCGCTGGCGCACGGCGCGGCCTCGGCGGCTTCCTCAGCATCCGGGGAGATCCTGCGGGTGACGGCCGACCCGTATCCGGGCAATCCATTTGAGTGGCAGACGGTGGTGGAGACGCCGGCGTTCTACCAGGTGGCGATCGTCGACACGCTGAAGGGAACGGTTGAAACCGATCCCGGCCGCGATCTCTTTTACAAGCCGGCCGCGACTGCGGCGACGCGCGCGGCGAAGCGAAGCTGGCTGGGCGAGGTATATCTCGACTGGTCCAGCTGGCCGGTGGTGGCGGACACCGGACCGACGGCGGCGATCGATTCAGCGCCGGGCACGCCGGACTGGCGCGCGGTCAGCTTCCGCGACCTGCGCTTCTTCTATGACACGGCGCTGCTGAAGGGCCGCAGCGATCCGCCGCTCTCGGGCATGGTGTATGTGGACGCGCAGGGCAACATCACGCGCATGGAGATGGACGGCCACGTGCAACGATAGCGTTTCGCGCTATGCGGCCGGGACCACCGGGACGGGCGCGGATGCAAGGCCCAGCTTCTTGGCGGTCTGGTTGGCGAGCTCCAGGTGCTGGCGAACCACATCCGCTCCGCTGTGCACGGCATCCTTGAAGGCGGGGTAGCCGGTGGATTTCTGCTCGGCGATGAAGGCCTCGAGCACCTTGTGGTGGCCTGCGACCATCTCCTTGATGTAGGCCTTGTCGAAGGTGTCGCCGGTGAGGAGCTTCAGCTTGGCTTCCTCGGCCAGGGTGGAGACGCTGGAGTGTTCGGGGATGGTGAGGCCGGCCTCGGCGTCAAAGGACTTCATATCGTCGAGCAGTTGGGTGTGGTCTGTGACCATCCTCTGGGCGAAGGCCTTCACGTCGGGATCGGTCGATTTATCGAGGGCGATCTTGGCCATGTCGATCTCGTCGACCGAGCCCTGGTTGGCAGCTTTCAGAAATTCGGTGTCCTGGTGGGCGGTGCGGGCCTGGCCTGGCGACTGGGCGAAGGCTGGGGTAAAGGCGGCGAAGGCAGCGAGCGTAACTACGGCGGGCAAGGCAGCAAGTTTCATCGTTCATCCTCATTTTTAGACATGACCGGTCGAGCAGTTCCGGCACTGCGTACGGAGAGAGAGACGCCTTAAGAGGCCAGAGGGTTGTCCGGCGAGGTGGTCGTCAGCCAGGCGTCCCAGGCGGCGAGAGCGCGTTCGCACTGGATGCGGTGGCGCTCCTTCTTGTCGCGGATCTTCCTGCGCAGGTCTTCTTCGAGCGGCGGGAGCAGGTCGAAGGTGATATTTGCAGGCTGGAAGCGCTTGGATTCGGCGTGCGTGATGTAGTGGATGAGCGAGCCATTGGCGGAGGCGCGCGGTGCGGGAGTAGGCCGCATCGTGAGATCGGATGCGCGAGCGAGCGCGGCGGCGTATCTACCAGCAAGCAGGCCGGAGGCGATGGACTCGGTGTAGCCCTCGACGCCGGAGAGCTGGCCGGCGATGAGGATGGATGGGTGCGCGCGGAGTTGGAGGGTCTCGGTGAGCAGCGCGGGTGCGTTGATGTAGGTGTTGCGGTGGATCTGGCCGTAGCGCAGGAAGCTCGCGTTCTCCAGGCCGGGGATGAGGCGCAGGACGCGCGCCTGCTCGCCGAAGCGGAGGTGGTTCTGGAAGCCGACGAGGTTGTAGCTGTCGGCGCGCAGGTTCTCCTGGCGCAGCTGCACAACGGCGTAGGGCCAACGGCCGGTTTTGGGGTCGGTGAGGCCGACGGGCTTCATGGGGCCGAAGCGCAGAGTGTCGCGGCCGCGACGGGCGGTCTCTTCGATGGGCAGGCAGCCCTCGAAGTAGTGGACGGGCGTCGGGTTCGAAAGAGAAGCAGATCCCTCCGCTGCGCTGCGGGATGACAAATCCCCGGAGGGGAGCTGCTCCCACTCTTTCGCGGGGACGGCTTCGGCGGCGGTGAGGGCGTCGAGGAAGCGGTCGTATTCCTCTTTGGTGAAGGGGCAGTTGATGTAGTCGGCGGTGCCTTTGTCGTAGCGCGCGGCGAAGTAGACGCGCGACATGTCGATGGTGGTGGCATCGACGATGGGCGAGATGGAGTCGTAGAAGGCGAGGTGGGTTGCGCCGGTGAGGCGCTGCAGCTCGGCGGCGAGCGCGGGCGAGGTGAGCGGGCCGGTGGCGAGGATGGTCAGCGTGGATGGGTCGTCCGCATCGAGCGCGGTGACTTCCTCGCGGTGGACTGTGATGCGGCCGGGGCCGGAGCCGGCGAGCGACTCGATGCGGGCGGCGACGCGGCGCGAGAATTCGACGCGGTCGACGGCGAGCGCGTGGCCGGCGGGGACGGCGGAGGCGTCGGCGTCGCGCAGCAAGAACGAACCAGCGCGGCGCATCTCCTGCTTGAGCAGCCAGGGCGCGGTGTTCTCAGACTCGGACTTGAGCGAGTTGGAGCAGACGAGCTCGGCGAAGTCGGCGGTCTGGTGCGCCTCGGTGGAGCGGGTGGGGCGCATCTCGTAGAGCTCGACCTCGCAGCCGAGTGCGGCGGCCTGCAGTGCAGCCTCGGGACCGGCGAGGCCGCCGCCGATGACTCGGATTCGCTTCACGGTGTCTCGGCCTTCGCCGCGATTCCGGCGGTATTGGCGAGTGCTGCGCCGGAGAGGCGCATGATGGTCCACTCGCTGAGAGGCTCTGCGCCGAGGGAGCGGTAGAAGTCGATGGCGGGCCTATTCCAGTCGAGCACGGCCCACTCGAAACGGGGACAGCCTTCGGCGACGGCGATCTCGGCGACCCGCGCCAGCAGCGCCTTGCCGATGCCTTTGCCGCGGAAGGCGGGACGGACGAAGAGGTCTTCGAGATAGATGCCGGCGTGGCCGCGCCAGGTGGAGTAGTTGTAGAAGTAGAGTGCGAAGCCTGCGGGCTGCGGAGCTTCGTTTTCGGATTCGCTCCACTCGGCGATCAGTGCGTGGAAGCGCGCGGGGCCGGCGCCAAGTGAGGGGAAGCCGTCGCGCAACAGGTCGGCGGGTGTGGCGATGGCGGAGGCAGCCTCGTGCTCGTAGTCGGCGAGCTCGCGGATGAAGGCGAGCATGTCGGGGATGTCGGCGGGAGTTGCGGGGCGGATGTCGAGCGAGTTGTTCATGCTTCCTTCATCCTAACGGCGGGCATCCTAACGGCGGGCATGGTAACGGCGGGGTATGGCAGCGGCTGCGGGCGGATTGATAGCGCGCCGGTTAGTGGGGATGGCCGCCCGGTGGATTTCCACGCGAGACACGGGAGACGCGATGGGGCTACAATTTGCAACCTCGCTGGATTCCCCGGTTCACGGGACCAGACCGGAAGAGACGGGCCGCGGCAGTGGCGAGGGAGATTTCAAATTTCAAGTGCGGGCGCTGTGGATCGCGCTCCGCGAGCCCAATTTAACAAGGAGCAACGACGATGGCGACTACGACGACGACCACCACCAAAATCCAGCCGGGAGTTTATGGATATCCGCTGAAGCTGAAGAAGCGCTACGACAACTACATTGGCGGCAAGTGGACGCCTCCGGCCAGCGGCGAATACTTCGACAACGTGACGCCGGTGACGGGGCAGGTGATCTGCCAGATTGCGCGGTCGAACGCGGCCGACGTGGACAAGGCGCTGGACGCGGCGCACGCGGCCAAAGGCGCGTGGGGGCGCACGACGCAGGGCGAGCGCGCGCGGGTGCTGGAGCGCATCGCGCAGCGCATCGAGGACAACCTGGAGATGCTGGCGACGATCGAGACGTGGGACAACGGCAAGCCGATCCGCGAGACCATGGCGGCGGACCTGCCGCTGGCAGTGGACCACTTCCGCTACTTCGCGGGGGCGATCCGCGCGCAGGAGGGATCTCTCTCGGAGATTGATGCGACCACGGTTGCGTATCACCATCACGAGCCGCTGGGCGTGGTGGCGCAGATTATTCCGTGGAACTTCCCCATCCTGATGGCGACGTGGAAGCTGGCGCCGGCGCTGGCCGCGGGCAACTGCGTAGTGCTGAAGCCGGCGGAGCAGACGCCGATGTCGATCCTGTGTCTGATGGAACTGATCGAGGACATTCTGCCGGCGGGCGTGCTGAACATCGTCAGCGGATTCGGGCTCGAAGCGGGCAAGCCGCTGGCGTCCAGCCCGCGGGTGAACAAGGTTGCGTTCACCGGCGAGACCACGACGGGGCGGCTGATCATGCAGTACGCGTCGCAGAACATCATTCCGGTGACGCTGGAGCTGGGCGGCAAGAGCCCGAACATCTTCTTCGCCGACGTGATGCGCGAGGACGACGCGTTCTTCGACAAGGCGCTGGAGGGCTTCACGCTGTTCGCGCTGAACCAGGGCGAGGTGTGCACGTGTCCGTCGCGCGCGCTGATCCAGGAGTCGATTTACGACCGGTTCATGGAGCGGGCGATCGCGCGAGTGAAGGCGGTGAAGCAGGGCAATCCGCTGGATTCGCCGACCATGATTGGCGCGCAGGCCTCGAGCGAGCAGATGGAGAAGATCCTGAGCTACCTCGACATCGGCAGGAAAGAAGGTGCCGAGGTGCTGACAGGCGGCAAACAGGCCGCGATGGACGGCGATCTAAAGGGCGGCTACTACATCGAGCCGACGGTCTTCAAAGGCAATAACAAGATGCGCATCTTCCAGGAGGAGATCTTCGGGCCGGTGGTGTCGGTGACGACGTTCAAGGACGAGGACGACGCGATGGAGATCGCCAACGACACGCTGTACGGGCTGGGCGCGGGCGTGTGGACGCGCGACCTGAACCGCGCGCACAAGTTCGGGCGCGGCATCCAGGCAGGACGCGTGTGGACCAACTGCTATCACCTGTATCCGGCGGGCGCGGCGTTTGGCGGCTACAAGCAGTCGGGCATCGGGCGCGAGAACCACAAGATGATGCTCGACCACTATCAGCAGACGAAGAACGTGCTCGTCAGCTACAACCCGAACGCCATGGGATTTTTCTAGGACTCCATGAGCGTACCTGAGACGGTTGCGGCTGATCCAGAGCATGTAAGGGCAGCGGCGGGCTCGATTTCGGTCGGGTCCGCTGCGCTGCCGGAGCAGGTGCTGGCGACGGCTGCGGCGGTGGAGCTGATCGAACGGCTGAGGGCGAAGCATGGGCCGCTGATGTTTCACCAGTCGGGCGGATGCTGCGACGGGAGTTCGCCGATGTGCTATCCGCTGGGCGAGTTCATGACCGGCGACAGCGATGTGCAGCTGGCGACCATCGGGATTGGAAACGATCCGGCGGGCGCGCCGTTTTTCATGAGCAGGAGCCAGTTCGAGTACTGGAAGCATACGCAGCTGACGCTGGATGTGGTTCCGGGGCGTGGCGGCATGTTTTCGCTGGAAAACGGCGAGGGCGTGCGTTTCCTGATCCGGTCGCGGGTGTTTACGGATGAGGAGATCGCCGCGTTGCGGGCGGCGGGGCGGATCTGAGTCACCCCCTCCCCCCTGGGGGTGGGGTATTTTGGGCTAAAACGCTTCGAATCATGAGGATGGGCGGGGGGGCCGCCGCAAAATCGTCATTCGAGCGAACTTACGCACAAAATAGCCAGAATCAATAGGTTAGCGACGAGCGGTGAGTCCCGGGTTCAGAAAAACAAAAGCAGATCCTTGGTTCAGAAAAGCAAAGGCAGATCCTTCGACCGCGCCTGGCGCAAATGCGCCAAGCTCCGCTCAGGAGGACAAACCTGGGACGAAGGGGGCCCGACGTCCGGCTCGATTCCCAATGCATACTTTAAGGATAACGCGTGGAGCATAACTAATATGCCAACTATTTTAGGGAAAGAAGTAGTTTTGATTCAGTGGGTTGGGCTGATTTTGGAGGGCGAGGGGGCTTGACAGGATTTAGGTGGGGTTAGGATGGGTGGGTCTTTGGGCTGCGACGTCAGATTGCAGGAAGAAAGGCGAACGAATGAGGCGACGATCATTCTTGAGGGCGGCGGGCGCGGCGTTTCCGGCGGCGGCGCTTGGGAGGCTGGCGCTGGGGCAGAGTGCGGCGACACCTGCGAGTAGCGAGGCGCATGTGGTGGGCGCGGGCGAAGACCGGCTGGGCGAGACGCACTCGCTGGGGTTCAGCACGATTCTGTTCGAGGTGCTGCCGCGCGAGACGAGCGGCGGGAGCATCTTCGCGATCGAGCACAGGAACCTGGGCAAGGGCGGACCTCCGGAGCATCTCCATCTGTATCAGGATGAGTGGTTCTATGTGCTGGAGGGCGAGGTGCTATTTCAGGTGGCCGGCAAAAAGACGCTGGCGAAGCCGGGCGAGTCTGTGCTGGGGCCGCGGCGGGTGCCGCATTGCTTTATGGGGACGGGCGAGCGGCCGGCACGGATGCTGATTACGTTTACGCCGGCGGGGAAGATGGAGGGGTTCTTCCGCGAGGCGGCGGTGCCCAATGGGCCGAAGATGGATGCGGCGCTGTTTGCGAAATACGAGATGCAGTATGTGGGGCCGGGGCTGGTGGAGGGGTAGGGAAGGGGGCGCTTAGGGTATTTGTGGGTCGATCCAAAAGACCGAGATCAGGCCATTGAGGAAACGAAAGTCTCGGTCAGTCGTGAGCAATGGTAAATGGGTATGAAGCGCTGTGGCCGCGATCCAGATGTCGTTTTTCCCCATGTTTCGGGAACCTGCGGGATGGTTGCGATCTGTGGCCGCGATTTGAACGTAAGCATCAACTATCGCCCGGCCATCAATCGGTACTACCACAAGGTTGTCGAGCATGGTTTGCAGTGCTTCGCGTTTCGTTTGGCCCCAGCCGTGTTTATCGGCCAAAACCCAAATCTCGGCCTGAGAAGCAACAGAAATGGTGTGTCGCTGCAAGCTGGTTCTGAGACCGTACGCTGAGTCGATTGCTTGCCCTAATGCATTTCCCCGGATAAGGGCCAGCAGGACGTTTGTGTCGAGCACGTAACTTGTGCTCACCTGCGAATCTCCGCTAGCGAGGCCATCAGTTCATCATCAGATTCGTTACCTGGCCATATTCCGAAAAATGCCGATACTCCTGTTCTTGATGTCTGCAGCTTTCTCTCAACTCGCTGCGGGGCCGAGAAGGCGGATGGAATCGATGAGAAGGCTTCCTGTCCCTCTGTTGTGTCCAAAATCTCCGATGCGTCTAGGCGAAGGAGGGTTCCCGATGGACGGTAGATTGCTTTTCCAAGCACTGTAATCTGGTTACCGAAGTGCTTCTGAAGTGCATCGGCCGTACCGTCGACCAAAACGCCGCGGACGGGCTCGCCACTTGCAAGAAGTAGCTCGAATGATCTGGTGCTGTGCCTGACCATGTCTAGTTTTCCGACAATTCTGACCTGTCGGGGTTCCGGCGTTTGCTGGCTTAACCTACGCGCATTCGTTGCAACGATAGAATCAAGGGTGACCGGCACATCCCTTCTATGATTTCCGTCTGGGAATGCTACACCCTGCAAGCCTTTGTCGAGAAGGGGCTGCCATTTGCTGATCTTGTTCAGAAGCGATCGATCGTATAAGTCGCTACTTCGATCTTCTCGCCGGATCTCTTGAATGATTCGCCCGACGATTTGAAGTGCGGTGTCTTCTGCCGAGGCCACGCCTGGAAAAAGCGATTGCTGTTCAAAGAGCCTAGGGGCTGCGTCGCCAAGGCGAGGCGCCTTCAGGTGCAGGATGGTTTCACCGTGACGCAGACTGAAGCCGAGCGTTCGGATGTCGATGGCACGTTCTAGCCAAGAGGGATTTGCTCCGACTGAGGAGCTTGTTCCCTCGAACGCCATACGGACACAGGGTTTTGTCGTTGCTTCTAGGTGGTGCAGAAGCGCCGAGCTCAGCGATAACGGAACATCCCGCCCATACCGCTCGGCGGTTTGCAGAACGATCTCTTGTTCAACAAGATTCATCGGATGCCTCCTATCGCTTGCTTAATCGTTGCACATAGAACGGATGGCCGTCAGGGGTCTCATCCGCTGACGGCCATCATAAGGCAATGGTGTCGGTTGCTACTTTGCGGCGAGT